>Ga0335083_10006668_pt1 | contig 14359 bp, 11 predicted proteins | sample Lox_Sample_42_FD_206716 | JGI IMG/M metagenome (GOLD analysis project Ga0335083, IMG submission 206716) | Soil microbial communities from Loxahatchee National Wildlife Refuge, Florida, United States - Lox_Sample_4.2 | ecosystem: Environmental > Terrestrial > Soil > Wetlands | place: USA...
CCTCCGCGTTGGTCGTGCTGGGGGTGGCGGCCTTGGTCCGGCTGCACCCTACCTCGCTGATCCTTGTGGCCCCCGGTGTCACCTCGCGAAGCCCTTATTGCTCGCGCTTCCAGGCTAGTCTGGACGCCCGCGTCAAATTGCGCCAGGCGGCACGAACAGATGAACTCCTCCGCGCCAGCCATCTGGTCCGTCGCGATGCCGGCCTCACTTTATGGAGCACGCCCCAGGGAGAATTCTGGATTCCCAACGGCGACGATCACGTCCTGCCGCTCCTGCTGGCCCAGACCGAGCGCAACATCTACGGCGAGGACCAGTGGGCCGTGCAGCCCGGCGACGTCGTGCTGGACGTGGGCGCCTACATCGGCACCTGGACCAAGGAAGCGCTGCGGCGCGGCGCCGCCAAGGTAGTGGCGATCGAGCCCTCTCCTGACTCGGTCGAGTGCCTGAAACGAAACCTCTCCGCCGAAATCGCCGCCGGCAAGGTCGTGGTATATCCCAAAGGCATATGGGATTCCGAGGGTGCGCTGACGTTGTTCGCCAATACCAGCTCCGGCGTGGGCAACAGCTTCGTGGAAGACAGCGGAAACCAGGGAAAGCTCGACGCCATTCCAGTGACCACCATCGACCGCCTGGCCGCCGAGTTGTCCCTGCCCAAGATCGATTTCATCAAGGCGGACGTGAAAGGTGCCACCCAGCGGCTGCTGCGCGGCGCCACCGCCGTCCTGCAGCGGGACCGCCCGCGCATCGCTCTTTCGACGGAGGAACCCGCCGATGACGTCTCGGCCATCGCGGCCCTCGCCCGCCGCATCCAGCCCGCCTATCAGATGAAGTGCGGTCCCTGCCTCCTGGACCAGAAGGAAATTTACACGGACGTGGTCTTTTTCCGCTGAACGAACGACCGGCTGGCGCGGCTATGATGGAGCCATGCGTTCACGCCTGCTCTTCTGGGCCTTGACCGCACTCAGCCTGCCCGCGCAATCCTCCCTTCAAAGCCGGCAACAGGACCTGAACTACGTCGCGACGCGGTTGTCGCAGCTCGACCCCAACTTCTTCGCCACGCTCTCACAGTCCGCTTTCCAGCAGGCCGTCGCCAGTCTGCAGACCGACCTTCCGGCTCTCGCCGACGCACAGTTCTACGTCCGGCTCGCGCAGCTGGTCGCCATGCCGGGAGATGCGCACACCTACCTCTACCTCAGCAACATGCCCGGGATGCAGACCTTCCCGCTCCATCTGCGCTGGCTCGATGACGGCGTCTTCGTCACCTCCGCCGCTCCGGAGTATCTGCAAGCCCTCGGCGCGCGCATCGTCGCCATCGACGGAACCCCCATCGACCAGGTGATGCAGCAGCTCGGCACCGTCATCCCGCACGAAAACGATCAGTGGCTGCACTATGTTGCGCAAACCTACCTGCTCCAGCAGCAGACCCTGCAGGGCCTCGGCGTCGCTTCGCCGGACTCCGCGACAACCATCACGTTTCAAGGCCTCGACGGCAGCCAGTTCACCCTGGCGGTCACTCCCTCCACCGATCCCCGCACCTCCCTGGTCAACGCCGATACCGGCTTCATCCCGGACTATCTTCTCAATTCGTCCACTAATTACTGGTTCCATTACTTCCCGGACACTCGCATGCTGTACTTCAAGTACAACGTGTGCCAGAACGATCCCGCCAACCCGTTCCCTTCCTTCGCCGCAAGCTTCCTGAATACGCTCGATGCAAGCCCCGTCGACACCTTGGTCCTGGACTTCCGCGGCAACACCGGCGGCAGCGACAGCCTCTTCAACCCGCTGTACAACGGCGTCGTCAGCCGCCTCGGAACGCTGCGGCGCAATGCCAACTTCGCCCTCTACGTGGCGATCGACAAGGGCACATTCTCGTCAGCCATGGACGACTCCGAAGTCTTCAAGCAGCCGGGATTGCCGGTCCCCGCCCGCGTCATCGGAGAGCCCACCGGCGGCAAGCCGTCGCATTATGGCAACGTGAACTCGTTTACTTTGCCGGCGTCCCAGATCCCTGGCCAGTACTCCACGACAGTCAACGCCGCCCCAAGCTACATCCCCGCAAACGCATCCTCCTTCGAGCCCGATATCCCGATCTCCACCCGCTCCACCGATTATTTCGCGCGCTTCGACCCCGTCATGGCTGCAATGCTCGCGCGTTCGGCAGGACCGCCGCCCGCCCCGTCCGGCGGCATCATCACCGTGAACGGCGCCAGCCTCCGTACGGATCAGGGCATGGTTCCGGGCTCTGTGGCCGCCGCCTTCGGTCAGTTCCCGGTTGCGCCCGATGGCGTCCTGATTGCCGGCGCAGCCGCGCAGGTCCTTTCGGCGGCCACTTCCCAGGTGAACTTCATCGTTCCACCCGACTCGCCGCTCGGAACCCAGCCCGTCTCGGTGACCGCCGGGGGGAGCCAGATCGCAGCCGGCACGGTGACTATTTCTGCCGCCGGTCCTGGAATCTTCGTGCTTCAGCCCGGCAACCCGCAGCAGCCCGGCGCGGTCGAGAATCAGGATTACTCCATCAACAGTCCATCCAATCCGGTCGCGTCCGGCGGCGTAGTTCAAATCTACGCCACGGGATACAGCGCTGCATCGCCGATTCAGGTGCTCTTCGGCGACGCTCCGGCACAGGTTCTGTACAGCGGGACGGTTGGCGCGGGCCTGTGGCTGGTCGATGCCGTTGTTCCTGCCGGCGTCACTGGCCTCTGCCCGATCTTCGTGCTCGCGGGTGGCTTCACGAGTAACGCCGTGACCGTTGCCATTCAGTAGGTCCGGTCTACCTCGGCTCGTTGAAGCCTTCCCACGCAGGCGCTATCCTCTTTGGAACATGAGGGCGCATTGACAACGATTATCGAGATCTTTCGTAAGCGGCGTGGACTCCGCATCATTCTGTGGTCCGCACTGCTCCTTTCCGGCCTGCTCCTGCTGGCCACCGAGGTCATGTTCGTCGGCGCCGAGCCGGACTTCATCCTGTATCGCCTGGCATACTCGTCCGTCTTCCTTGTCTCGGTCCTGTTGCTGCTGCACTCCACTCCGCTGATCACCCGTTCGCGCTACTACGCCGTGCTGAGATGGCCGTTCCTCTACTGGCTCCTGTTCGTCGCCTTCGCCACCTGGTTGGTCTATCACATGGCGACCGACGCCCCTTCCTCCTTCACCGGCGCCATTCACACTCGTGTCTTTCCTGTGTTCAGCGCACTGGCCTACGTGGTGAACCTGCTGACGTTTTCCGATAGCGGAGAGATCATCCCGGCCAGCGCCGCCGCGCACCTCGTGGTGATGGTGATCAAGATCGCAAACCTGGCATTCCTGATCTGGTTCATCGCCTTTATTGTTAAGCAGCGGTTGCAGGCGCAATTCCGCGGCGACGTCACCGCGGGCGATTTCGAGCGCGCGCAGACCTACATGCTCGACATTCTCCGGAAGTCAGCCTTCGTCAATGACTTCTTCCGCAAGCTCGATGCCGACATCGCGCAGAGCAAATCCAATATCGCCCAGCTCGAGCAGAAGCGCGAGGAACTGGCCCGCCTGCGCTCCATCGAGCAGACAGAGGTCGAGGCGGTCGTCAATTCCATGGAACAAGTGGTCCAGCGCCAGCTGCGGAAGACCACCGGTCCCAACTTCCTGAGCAATATAGTCGCCGGCGCGATCGTTGGCGTCGCCGGCTACCTCATCGGTAAGATCGTCGAGGCCATTGTTCGCCATTAGCGGATTTATATTTGCAACGCCCTCAGCAGCTTCAGGATAACTACCGCTGAATATCCGCTATGCGTGTGCTACTGTATGGCCGGGCGGAAAGCTCACGCCCCTTCAGCCCCACTCGCTCACGGATTGGCTTCGTTTCGTTAAGTCCGTTCATCACGCCGAAAAGGAGATAGACCGAAATTGGGTTCGTTTCGTCAAAACGTGCCGGCCGCCGTCGTGCGCCGTTCCATCCGGAATCTTCCGGGTCGAACGCTGGGACCCGCTTGCGAATTGGCTTCGTTCCGACGGCAACGCCGCCCCCCCAACTGACCGCCGCATGTCAATCACTTACGCCGGATTTGGGTTCGTTCCGCAAAAAGTTCTTCCTCTCACGCCTCGGTCCACCGCCCCCGAACAGGTTAGAAACCTCTTGACAATGAGACATTTACGCAATAGAATCCACCCAATTAACTTTCCCCGCTCCACAAGTCTGAGCGAGGCTGGCTTTATCTGGTAGATGCGCCTACGTAACAGGAGGGGTCATGAGTCTGAGAAGGTGGAGAAGTACTTTTCTTTCCGCCGGATTGGCATTTGGGATACTGCTTGCCACTTGCAGTCAGCCAGTCTGGTCACAAGCGGCCACGGGTACGGTTTCGGGCCAGGTCACGGATCAACAAAACGCAGCCATTCCAGGCGCGGCCGTGAGACTGACGGATACCGCCACCAATGCCGCACTAACCACGCAGAGTAACGACGCAGGCCGGTACATTTTCGTGAATGTTCCGCCGGGCCGCTACGATGTCACCGTCACCAAGCAGGGCTTTTCCGCGTTCAAAGCGGCAGGCCAGGATGTCCAGGTCGGCCAGCTGCTCACCATCAATACGCGTCTCGAAGTCGGCACCACCGCCACCACGGTCGAAGTCGCAGCCGTAGCCGGCGCTGAGTTGCAGACCGCCAACGCTACCGTCGGCACCACGCTGACCGGTCCGTCACTCATCGAGTTGCCCAACATCGGCCGCGACGCGTCTACCTTCGCCATCTTCCAGCCGGGCGTCACGCCGGAAGGCGCGGTGGCCGGCGCGATGTACGACCAGAACACGTTCCAGCTCGACGGCGGCAACAACTCCAACGACATGGACGGCAGCATGCGCGATTACACCGGCAGCTTCGCCTCCAACGGCGCGCCCTCCGGCGTGCTCCCCACGCCCGTCGAGTCCATCGAGGAGTTCAAAGTCTCGACCAGCGGCCAGACCGCCGACTTCAACGGCTCCTCCGGCAGCCAGATCCAGATGGTCACCAAGCGCGGGACCAATTCCATCCACGGCTCCCTCTATGAGTATTACTTCGCCACCGACGTGGGCGCCGCCAATTCCTGGGACAACAACCATACCGGCACGCCTCTGCCGATCACCCACAACAACCGTTTCGGCGCCGCATTGGGCGGCCCGATCGTTCCCAAGAACTTCCTGGGCGGCAAGTGGTACGCCTTTTTCAACTATGAGGGATTCCGCTTCCCACAAGCGGCCGTATACAATCGCGCCGTACCGACGGCTACGCTCCGCGCCGGCGTGATCTTCATCAACGAAGGCTCGGCGGGCTATGTCCCCATCAACCTGAACCCGAACCCCGTGACGGTCAACGGCGTGACTTACCAGCCGGCGACCTGCCCGAACGGGTCCTGCGACCCGCGAGGCATCGGCCTCAACTCTCAAGTCTCGGCGCTCTGGAGCAAGTACATGCCGCTGCCCAACCAGACGACCGGCGGCGACCACTACAATACGCTGAACTTCCAGGGTGTCGTGGGACTGCCCTCGTTCTCCAACACCTATGTGGCCCGCATCGACCACGACTTCAACGAGAAGTGGCACTGGATGGCCAGCTACCGCGACTTCAAGTATGTTCCGCTCGGAACCCAACAGGTGGATATCGGCGGCGCTCTCCCTGGCGATACCCTGGGCACGCCGGCCGCCCGCGCGGTTCGTCCGCAGCAGCCGAGTTACTGGGTCACCGGCCTGACCACGAACATTTCGCCGACCACGACCAACGATTTCCGCTTCAGCTACCTCCGCAACTTCTGGCAGTGGGGCACTTCCGCGGCTCCGCCCCAACTCCCCGGTCTGGGCGGCGCGCTCGAAATCGGCGGCGAATCTTCCAGCGCCCTGATTCCCTACAACGTCAACACGCAGAGCGTCCGCCAGCGCTTCTGGGACGGCCAGGACAAGCAGCTCAAGGACGACCTGACGAAGATCAAGGGCAATCACTTGATCCAGTTCGGCGGCGTGTATATGCACCAGTTCGATTACCACCTGCGCAATGACAACGGGCAGGGCATCATGAACGCTCCGGTCTACCAGATCACCAGCGGCGGTGGTATGACTTATCCCGCCGCTTACCGGCCCACCAGCGTTCCCAGCAGCCAGATCAGCAACTACAACAAGCTGTATTCGGAAGTGCTGGGCATCGTGGACCAGTCGCAGGACCTGTTCACCCGCAGCGGATCGCAGCTCACCCTGCAGCCGCCCGGGTCCTTCATGTTCGACCAGAGCTACATTCCGTCGTACAACATCTACTTCACCGACACCTGGCACGTTAAGCCGACGGTCACCCTCAGCTACGGCTTGGGCTATACGGTGGAAATGCCTCCGGAAGAGGCCAACGGCAAACAGGTGGAGTTGACGGACACCAGCGGACACCCGATCGATGTCACCGGCTACATGGCGCAGCGGCAGGCGGCGGCGCTGGCCGGGCAGGTGTACAACCCGACGGTCGCGTGGGCGACGGTGAAGAACGTCACAGGCGCCAGCACCAAGTACCCCTACGATCCGTTCTACGGCGGCCTCAGCCCGCACGTAGCAGTCGCCTGGAATCCGAAGTTCAACGACGGGCTGATGGGCAAGCTGCTCGGAAACGGCAAGACCGTCATTCGCGGCGGATATAGCCGCATGTTCAGCCGTCTCAACGGCGTCGGCCTGGTGTTGATTCCGCTGCTCGGCACGGGCCTCGGCCAGGCGGTCTCCTGCTATCCGAGCAAGACCGGCCAGTGTCTCGGCAACGCCAGCCTCGATCCAACCACCGCGTTCCGCGTCGGAAGCGACGGATTGGTGGCCCCCCTGCCCGGCCTCAGCCAGACGCTGTCCCAGCCTTACGTTCCGGGCGTGGCCGGCAACGCCGCGTCGGGTTCGGGCTCGGTGCTCGATCCGCACTTCCGGCCGGCCCGTACCGATAACTTCAACCTCAGCATCCAGCGCGAACTGTCCTCCAAGGCCATCCTGGAAGTCGGCTACATCGGCCGCATCATCCGCAATGAATGGCAGCAGATCGACCTGGACGCGGTTCCGTACATGACCACCTTGGGTGGTCAGAGCTTCGCACAGGCCTTCGCCCCGACCTACTTCGCCGTCGCGTCGGCCGCCGCCAACGGAGCGTCCTCCGTCAACATCGCCCCGCAGCCATTCTTCGAAAACGCGCTGGGCGGCGCCAACTCGTCGTTCTGTAAGGGCTTCGCGAGCTGCACCGCCGCCGTGGCCAATAACGGAACCATGAACGGCATGATCCAGAACAACCAGGTGTATCAGCTCTGGGCGGCGCTCAACGGCGCTTCCTCCTGGACCCTGGGCCGCACCATGCCGAGCAGCCCGTCGGCGGCGATTCCGGCCGGCCAGGTTTCGGCGGTGTATTTCGACACTTCCAACGGGTTCGCCAACTACAATGCGGCGTACCTCTCGCTCACCATGCACGACTTCCACGGCATCACCGCGCGCTCCAACTTCACCTGGGGCCGGGCGCTCGGCACCGGCAACGCTTCGCAGGCTACCAGCTCCTATAGCGTGCTGGATCCGTGGAACATCCACGCCAATTACGGACCGCAGGGTTTCGACTTCAAGTTCCTGTACAACCTCACGGTTCTCTGGCAGGAGCCCTGGTACCGGTCCCAGAGGGGCGTGGTCGGCCATCTGCTGGGCGGCTGGTCCATCGCGCCCATCCTCACGGCTCACAGCGGCGCACCGCTCGGAATCGTCAGCCTGAACGGCTCCTGCGAATCCTTCGGCGAAATGAACTGCAACACCGGCAGCACCAATGGCTATAACCAGTTGTTCTGGGATGGCGCGGTGCTGGCCTCTCCCTATACAGGAGGCAATTCCGCCCACTACAACGTCAGCGTCTCCGAGAATACCTCGAGCGGCGCGGGCGTCAACTCGAATCCCGGCAACGGCGGCAACAGCGTCAACATGTTCGCCAACCCGGACGCGGTGTACAAGCAGTTCCGGCCCTGCGTCCTGGGCTACGACACCAGTTGCGGCGGCGGCGGCGTGATCCGCGGCCTCCCGGCCTGGAACCTGGACGCCACGGTGTCGAAAGACATCGCCTTGTGGAAGGAGAACCGCGTCGGCGCGACTCTCATGTTCCAGTTCACCAACCTGCTCAACCACACCCAGTTGACGGATCCGTACCTGGACATCAGCGATCCGGCGGACTTCGGCGTTCTGGGCACCAACAACGCCTGGTACGGCTACGGCCAAGCCAATAGCCCGCGCCAGGTGCAGTTCGGCCTGCGCATCCACTGGTAACCCCAGGGCTTAACCTCATGGGACGAAAGGGGCCGGGCGCAAGTCCGGCCCCTTTCGTTTCGTCACGCGCGTCGAAAGCCGCCCGTCCGTGATATCCTGAAGGTTCCACCCTATACCTGAGGTTTTCGTGGCTAGAATTTCGCGTAAAGAGTTAAAGACTGATACGTTCGCCCTGGAAGTCGAACACACAGTCACATTTTTCGAAGAGCACAAGCAGGATCTCGTCCGCTACGGCGGGATCGCGCTCGCCGTCGCCGTCCTGATCGTCGGATATGTCTTCTATTCCCGGCACCAGCACGGGAAGCGTGAGACGGCACTGTACCATGCCATCCAGGTCGAGGAGTCGCCGGTCGGGCCGCCCCAGCCGGGCCAGAGCACCACGATGAACTTCCCGACCCAGGAAGCTAAGGACCAGGTGGCCCTGAAAGAGTTCGCCGACGTCGCCAGCGCCTACTCGGGCAGCGCCGAGGGCGAAATCTCCCAGTATTATCTCGGCACCATCTATGCCGACCAGGGGAAACTCGCCGAGGCCGAGAAGTCCTTCAAGGAAGTCGCCGATAAGGGTGACGCCAAGTACGCTTCCCTGGCCAAGCTCTCCCTCGCCCAGATTTACTTTGCCGATGGCCGGGACAACCAGGGCACCGCGCTTCTGCAGGACCTGATCGCCCACCCCACGATGTTCGTCTCCAAGGAGCAGGCTACCCTGACCCTGGCGCGCTTCCTGGTGCGCAAGAACCCGACCGAAGCCCGCAAGCTGCTCGATCCGTTGCGTTCGCAGCCCGGGGTCGTTGGACAGACCGCCCTCGGCATGTATTCGGAACTGCCGCCGCAGTAGGACGCCCCGACCATGCTGGCGCGGCTGCGGTTCCCGGTGGAGCGGAGCCGGGGACGCTGTTACCCCGAACCGGAACACCCTTACCGCAACGCGTTCCAGCGGGACCGCGACCGGATCATCCACTCCCGGGCCTTCCGCCGTCTGGAAGCCAAGACCCAGGTCTTTGCGCCGGATCTGTCCGACCATTTCCGCAACCGCCTGACCCACACCATCGAGGTGGCACAGATGGCCCGCACCGTGGCCTCAGTCCTCCAGCTCGACGAAAACCTGGTGGAAGCGCTGGCGCTGGGACATGACATCGGGCATCCGCCTTTCGCCCACGCGGGCGAGGAAGCCCTCAACCACCAGATGGAGGCGTTCGGCGAGGGATTCGACCACAACCTCCACGCCCTCCGTATCGTCGAGCGCTTCGAGCAGCGCTATGCGCGCTTCCCCGGCCTGAACCTCTCCTTTGAAGTGCGCGAAGGGATCGTCAAACACTCCCATGATTTCGGGCCCGGCGAAATGCCGGAAGCCGATGCCTACCTGCCCGGCCTGCGGCCGCCGCTCGAAGCCCAGTTGATCGACCTGGCGGACGAGATCGCCTACAACACTGCCGACCTGGACGATGCCTACTCTGCCGGCATGCTCGAGCCGGAAGGGATCGGCGAGGCCGTGCCCGGTTACGCCCGGATTTTGGAGACCGTCGAGACGCAGTTCCCCGGCGCGACGCCGCGGGAACGCTTCCACGAGTGTCTCCGCCAGTTGGTGGACTCGCTGGTCTCAGGGCTGATCGAAGGGACCATGTCCCGGGCCGAGCAATCGGGAGTGCAGGACGTCGAAGACGTCCGGGCCTATCCCGAGCGCATCGCCGCATTTACAGACGATGCCGCCGCCACCAGCCGGTCCCTCAAACGGTTTCTGTACGCCCGGGTGTACTCCTCGCCTGCGCTCGCCGACGACCGTCACCGCTCCATGGCCATGATCGCTGAACTGTTTGCCTACTTTCTGGCCGATCCCGAACGGCTGCCGGAAGCCTATACCAACCAGGCCCGCGTCGAAGCCCCTCACCGGGTAATCTGCGATTACATCGCCGGGATGACCGACTCGTACTTCCGCCGGACGTACGACCAGACCATCGGCGCCCGTTAGCGCCTATTCCGAGTCCACCGTGGTGTAGTTGCTCAGTTCCACCTCGCGTACGCCGTAAACTTTCATGAGCTGCCGACGGATCAGGCCCGCAACCCTCTCCGGCGATTCGTCCGGATCGTGCTCGACCTCGACTTTGAAGAACAGGTTGGTGCGGCTCATGCGGTCATTTTTCTCCCAACTTCTATACTAAGAGAATGGCCTGCGCGATTTGCGAGATCCGGCGTCCGCGCCGCTTCTGTCCCGGAGTGCGGGGCGACATCTGCAGCCTTTGCTGCGGCACGGAGCGGGAGATGACGGTAGATTGCCCACTCGACTGCGAGTATCTGCAGGAGGCGCGCCGCCACGAGAAGCCGCAGCCCATCGAGGAGTCGCAGATTCCGAACCGGGACATCCCCGTTTCCGAGCGGTTCCTCGAGGAGCATGAGCCCCTTCTGGCGTTCCTCGGCCGCGCGGTCGCGGAGGCGGCCTTCGCCAACCCGGGCACCAACGACTTCGACGTGCGGGAGGCGCTGGATTCGCTGATCCGCACCTACCGGACCCTGCAGAGCGGCGTGTACTACGAGACCATGCCCACGAATCCGATGGCCGCAGGGGTATATGGCCTCGTGCAGCAGGCGCTCGCCGAATACCGCCGCCGCGAAACCGAGCAGCTCGGAGTCTCCCGGACACGGGACGCGGGCGTGCTCGGCGTGCTGGTGTTCCTCCAGCGGATCGAACTCGACCGCAACAACGGCCGCCGGCGCAGCCGTGCCTTTCTCGACATGCTGAGGCAGTTCTATTCCCCGGAGACGACGCCGGCCGGCTCTTCGCCATCGCCGTTGATCCTCCCTTGAGGCGGAGCGAGGCGGACCTGTTCGATCAGACAACCCCGCTTCTTGCCGGTACTGACCACCTGCACCGTATACTTGCGAGTCCCGTTGACGAGGAGTTCGACGGAACGCTCCACCGGATAGTCGAAGGTCAGGAGATGCCCTTCGCTCAGCGCCAGAAGGTCGCGGACGGACAGGGTCGGCCCCTCCAGCCTGGCTTCCAGTGTCATCCGCGCATCCCGCACCATCCGCAACACGCGCGCCTGCTCCACTGTGCTGGCGCGCGTCTTGCGCACCGACCACTGCTGGTCGAACTTCTGCCGCATCATCTTGATGACAATCGACGGCATGGCGATGTTCATCATTCCTACCGACTCGCCGATGCGGACTTCGATCCCGACGGCCACGACTGCCTCGTTGGGAGCGAGAATGTGGAGCAGCTGCGGCTCGGTTTCGCTCGCTTCGATGGTGAACTCCACCGCGGTCACCGGCTTCCAGGCCTCGCGGAGGTCATGCAGAATGAGGCGGAAGAGCCCGTCCAGCAGCTTCTGCTCGATTTCCGTGACGTCGCGCTGGATGCTGCCGGAGGATCGGCCGCTGCCGCCTAGCAGCATTTCCAGAATCGGAAAGATCAGTGACGGATTGATCTCCAGCACTCCGTTGCCGTCGTACGGATTCAGCCCGAGGGAAACCATGCAGGTGGGCGACGGCAGCCCGTCCAGGAATTCCGCGTAGGAGAGCTGCTCCACGCTGACCAGATTTACTGTCAGATAGGACCGGAGATAAGCCGACAGGCTCGAGACCAGGTTGCGGACGAAGGTATCGTGCAGCAGGTGAATCGCCCGCACCTGCGACTTCGGAATGCGGTCGGGCCGGCGGAAGTCGAACCTCGCCGCTGGCGTTTGCCGTTTCGGCTCCTGCCGCTGGAAGACCGCGTCGATTTCCTGCTGGGTGAGTTGCCGGCTCACGGGCGTCCTTACCACAATGATCGGTTCCTCACTCCCCTTTCTTTAGAACCCGGCAGCGGAAAATTTCCTTACTTTCGATCTCATGAAATTTCGCCTCCGCACCGATAGAGAGGGTGTAAGGAGTTCCATGGAGCCTGACGTACTGGTAGTGGACGATTCCGCGGCGATCCGCAAGATCCTGCAACGGGTTCTGCGACAGACCGGTATGGCGATCGGCGCCATACACGAGGCCGGTGATGGACAGGAGGCGCTCAGCATCCTGCAGCGCGTGAAGCCCGGCCTGATCCTCACTGATATCAACATGCCTAAGATGGACGGCCTCCAATTTCTGGCGGCGCTCAAGGAGATCGAGTCCTGGCGGGACATTCCCGTTGTCATGATCACGACCGAGGGTGGCGAGGCAAAGGTCGGAGAAGCCGTTCGCCTGGGCGCAACCGGGTATGTCCGCAAGCCGTTCACGGCTGACCAGATTAAAGAGAAACTGTCGGGCATTCTCGATCCGGCAGGTACCTTATGAACCTCCACGATCTTCTTTCAAACTGCATCAACCAGGCGTGTCAGCAGGTGTTCTCGACCATGTTGGGTGTAACCCTTGCCCAAGGCGAAGTCTCGGTGGAATCTGCCACACCTGACGCCAATGACGGCGTGGTCTCCCTGATCGGCCTGGCTGGAACCTGGACCGGCACGGGAAGCATCGGCTGCTCCCCGATGCTCGCCTGCCGCATCTGCTCGCAGTTTCTGATGACTGACGTGCAGGCCGTGAACGAGGAGGTCCTGGACGCCGTTGCGGAGCTCACCAACATTATCGTGGGCAGCGTGAAGACGGATCTGGAAGAGCACCTTGGTCCGCTCGGCCTGAGCATTCCGACCGTCGTGTACGGACGGAACTTCAAAATGCGAAGTACGAAAACCGCGGACTGGACTACCTTGCGTTTCGATTGGGACGGCGAGCCGCTGCTGGTCCGGCTCTCCATAGCGCCGACCCAGGAAACCGTGCATTCCCGGCTGCACGCCCCCGCCCACGCTTGTGACGCCGAAGCCTAATGATCGGAGGTATCCATGGCAACTCGAGAAATCGCAAATCGTGAAACTCCTTGTGCCGCTAGCGATGGGCGCGCCGGCAAGTACCTGACCTTCGATCTTGCCGGAGAAGAGTTCGGCGTTCGCGTGCTGAAAGTCCGGGAGATTATGGGCCTCCAGGAAATCACCACCGTGCCGCAGACGCCTCCGTACGTCAAGGGCGTGATCAATCTGCGCGGCAAGATCATTCCGGTAATAGACTTGCGCCTGAAGTTCGGATTGCCGCCCGGGGAATACAACCAGCGCACCTGCATCATTGTCACCCAGGTGCAGGGAGAGACGGGCCCGCTGGCGGTGGGCGTTGTGGTGGATGGAGTTTCCGAAGTACTGAATCTGGGAGGGGCGGAGATCGAGGACACGCCAGATTTCGGCGAGGGCTTTTCCGCCGGCTATCTTCTCGGCATGGCCAAGGTGAAGGGTAAGGTGAAGATCCTGCTCGACATCGACCGGGTACTCTCCACCCAGGATTTCCAGCACCTGCACGAGATTCTCAATTGAGACGGAGATGAAGAAATGAAGCATCGCGCGACCTTCGGCGTAAAGCTGACCATCAGCACCGGAATCCTGACGCTCGTCATCGCCCTGATGGCGGTGCTCGGCTATCGCACCGTATCGCATTCGGCGGAGATCCTGGATACGACAACCAACGTCTTCGCCAGGAAGCTCGAGCTTGCGGGCGTGCTCAACACGTCCGGATCCGAAATGGCGGCTGGACAGAGAGGAATCGTCGTGGCGAGTTATCTCAAAGATCCGTCCGAGCTGGCAGCAGCCGAAAGCCTCTTCGAACGAAGCCGCCAGCGATTTCAGGCGTCGCTCTCCGAGTTCCAACCCCTACTGGCCACGGACCGCGGCAGAGAACTGGTCTCTCAGATGGATGCCGCTCTGAATGCCTGGCTCCCGATCTACACGCGAGCCAAGCAATTGGCGGAGAGCGGGAATGCGGAAGGCGCGGCCGATATTTTGAAGGAGTCCACTCGGACGCAATACGGAACGATTGCGGCCAATTGCGCGGAACTGGTCCAACTCGCCAAGGAACAGCTGCAGCAGAACCGCCAGACGAGTGACGGAGTGCTGGCCACTGCGCGATGGCAAATCGTGCTGCTCATCTTCACGGGAGCGCTTGCCGCGGCGTTCGCCATTTGGGTCATGCGCGATGCCACGATGGATCTTCGCCGGGTCGGCGCGGAGATGCTGGAGGGCGCGCGTCAGGTCGCGACTGCGGCCACGCAGGTCGCCTCCGCCAGCCAGTCCCTGGCGCAGGGGACATCGGAACAGGCGGCTACCCTG
>Ga0335083_10006670_pt1 | contig 14352 bp, 13 predicted proteins | sample Lox_Sample_42_FD_206716 | JGI IMG/M metagenome (GOLD analysis project Ga0335083, IMG submission 206716) | Soil microbial communities from Loxahatchee National Wildlife Refuge, Florida, United States - Lox_Sample_4.2 | ecosystem: Environmental > Terrestrial > Soil > Wetlands | place: USA...
GTAAGCGGATCCGGCAAGCCGGCCTGGGCTGTCAGTTCGGGCTGGCCGTCCGGTTCCGGTTCCGGCTGCGGATCCAGGCCAGGCACCGGCCACTGGGCCGCGACGGCCGGGTGCCGGGCCAGCAGGCAGGCGAAGGTGTCGTGCGCCAGCGCGAAGGGCAGGATGATCTCGTCCCTGGCGATCTCGATGGCCCAGATGAGCATCTCCAGGGTGCGCCCCGGATCCTCGTCCAGCTGCGCGATCCGCGCACCGCAGAGCAGTGCCTCGACGACGGTGAGGCGCCCCGTCTGCGGGCTGGGGGTGGCCAGCACGTTGCGGACGCAGTCCTGCGCGCTGCGCAGATCATTCAGGGCGAGGTGCGCGCGCGCCCGCGGCATCGCGGCCAGGGTAGCGAAGTCACTGGCCTCGTAACCGCGCAACAGCCGGAGCGCCGCCTGCGGCCGTCCGAGGGCGGTCTCGGTATCCGCCAGCATGACGTCACGCCGTACAGCCAGCACCGGCGGGACATGATGGCCGACCTCGTGCAGCATGGCCCTGGCCTGGTCTACCTGACCGCTGGCGAGCAGGATGCTGGCCCGCCCGAGCGCCATGGCCGCCGTCAGGCCGGGGTCGGAGCCGACGGCCTCGGGCAGCAGGATCCGCTGCAGGGCCTGGGTACGGCCGTCCAGGTCACCCGCGATCAGGTTGCGCGCCGCGGCCGCGAGTTTCAGGATCGCCGGCGCGGTCAGGTCCTTTTGCTTCCGCAGGGCATCGGCTCGCTGCGCCGCGTCCCGCGCGTGATTCATCCGCATCCAGTAGCTCTCCACGAACGCCGTCAGGCTGAGCGCCTCGAGCTCGAGACCGGGAAGCCCGTCACGTTCCGCCTCCGCGCGCGCCTCGTCAAGCAGCGAGCCGACGTCCTCGTGCCTGCCGTGCCACAGATGGGCGCTCGCCTGCGCCAGCAGCACCGCCGCCCGCAACCCCGGCATGACCGGTGCGGGCGGGTCGCCGCTCCGGTCTAGGAGGCGATTCGCGGCCTCGTCCACCGCCCGCAGGTCGCAGGCCTTCTGGCCGAGGACGAGTTCGATCAAGTCGGCGGCCGCGAGCAGGCCCGCACTCGCCAGGGCCTCGTCGGACTTCACGGCCGGCAGGCGGTCGAGCGCGGATGCCGCCGAGTCGGCGTCGGCGAAGACCGTCTCGATGGCGAGGCTGGCGACGGCGAACTCGGCCACCTCGGCGGTACTCGCGCCGTCGGGCGGGTGCAGCGGCAGCAGATCGCGCAGCCCCAGGCCGGACAGGTCCTGCCGGTCCACGAAGGCGCGCGCGAATCCGCCCCGCGCCAGCAGCCTGGCCACTCGCCGCTGGTCCGGGACCCGCACGGCCCAGTGGAGCGCGTTCCCCAGATCGCCGTAGTCCTCGAACCACGCCGCCGCGCGTTCATGGAGCCGGCTCCCCGCCTGGCGTCGTTGCAGCAGGTAGCGGAGGATCTCCGTGAATAGCTGGTGGTACCGGAAACGCGTCTGGGCGGCATCGAGGGGGGTGACGAAGGAGTTCTCGCGCGCGAGGTCGGCGAGCATTTCCCCGCACCCGTCCAGCCCCGTGACCGCGTCGGCCAGCGGACCCGTCACCTCGTCGAGGAAGCTCGTCTCGATCAGCAGCCTGCGCTGTGCTTCTGGCAGATGGCGAAGTACCTCGTTCACCAGGTACTCACCGATGCTGCCCGGATCGAGCGCGAGTTCGGAGACGAAGTCTTCAGGGAACTCCGCGCCTTCCATCCGCATGGCGGACAGCCGCACCCCCGTCGCCCATCCCTCGGTCCGCGCCGCGAGGATGCGGAAATCCCGCTCGCCCAGGCTGACGCCGTGGACCGCGAGCACGCCACGGATCTCCCCCGGGGTCATGGCCAGGTCCGCCGCCCGCAATTCGCGCATCTGGCCGGCCAGCCGGTAGCGGTGCAACGGCAGCAGCGGGTCGCTGCGCGCGGCCAGCACCAGGCGCAGCCCCGGCTGCCCGGACCGGATCAGGCTGTCCAGGCCCTCGAGCACTTCGGCGTGGGTGAGTACGTGCGCGTCGTCGATGACGATCACAAGCTGGGCCGCCGACTCCGGCACCGCGCTGAACAGCGTCCGGACCAGGTCGATGTCGGCATCCCGCGGCATCACGACCGGCGCACCGGACTCCGCGCCACCGCATTCCCTGAGGGCCGACACCAGCAGGCGCCAGAATCGCGGCGGTTCGGCATCCGCCGCCGTCGGGTTGAGCCAGGCCACCCTGACGCCACTGCGCCGGACCCAGTCGGTGAGCAGCACGGTCTTGCCGGCCCCGGGGCCGGCCGACAGCAGGGTAAGCGGCGAGCTCGCGGCGTCATCCAGCGCGGTGAGCAGACGCGAGCGAGGGATGTGCCGCGGCGGCAGCCGGGGCACGGTCACTCGTGAGTCGCGCATTGCGCTGGACATGGCTAGCTCCGGCCCTCCGCGCCACTCGTCAGACGAACGGGTCAAGTTCCTCCAATGCAGCCGAAACGTCGTAGCCGAGCGCGATCGCCACATCGGGAGCCGCGGCGGCGATCCGGCCCAGCCCGGCCACGGGGGCGATCGCCAGCAGCACCTCAGCGATCTCGTCCTCGGTCGCGCCCGCCGCTATCGCCCGGCTGACGCTCCACTGCAGGCAGATCGGCGACGACCCGATCGCCACGGACGCCCCCACCTGGAGCAGCGTCGCGGTCTTAGGGTCCAGGACGGATGTCGCGGCCGGACCGAGCGCGAGTCCGGCCTCGTCCTTGACGAAGCCTTCATCGATCATCGCCAGCTTGCGCAGGGTCTCCTGGAATCGTGCTGCCTGGTACATGCTCCTCCGCTCGCTATCGAGCACCATCACATCTCGTGCCGAGGCGAGCGTCATCATGCAGATCACATGAAAAGGAGCGTCATCCCTCCAGCAGCCCCAGCTCGCGCGACCGCACGACCGCCTGGCTCCGCGAGCCGACCTCCAGCTTCCGGTAGATCGACATCGCCTGCGAGCTGACGGTGTTGCGGGAGAGGAACATCTCCGCGGCGATCTCGGCGAACGACAGGTGCGTGGGCAGCACCGGCAGCAGGCGGAGTTCGGGCCTACAACAGCGACGGCTCGCTGGACATCTACATCCAGCACACTTCGCCCGGACCGGACAAAGAACCGAACTGGCTGCCCGCCCAGCCCGGCCTGCTCGGCATCACGATGCGTCTGTACGCGCCACACCCCGAGGCGCTAGATGGCCGCTGGAACCCGCCGCCGGTCCGGCGGACCCGTTAGCCCGCCGAATCGGGGGCATTCCTGTCCCTGGCCGTCGCGGCCACGATCGCGAGCGGCCTGGTAGACACCAAGCCGGTGACGCTCACCGTGGTGGCGGTGGGCCTGACCGGTCGGCTGCCTCGCCGTTCTGGGACTGGTGATCGCCCGGGCCGTCAATATCCTGCAGTAGCCATCCCGGAGTGCGGCCTCACCCTGCGAGGGAAGATCGCAGCACCTACAACTCGCTGCGGACGACGCTGCGCGGACGGGTTCACCGGATGTTTCACCCAAGGTTTCACTCGCCAGGATCCGGCACCTGGGACCAAGACGCCAATTCCACGTTGATGCGGCGTTGACCTTGGAGTACGTTCTGAAGAATGAGCCGGATGCCCGTCGGCGTGGCTGACATGACATCTGGCGTGGATCCTGAGACCGCTCCGAGACTTGGGTTCGAGCTGCCTGAGTCGAAATTCCACCCGCCTAGGGCCCGGACTGGAATCGTCGTCCGGACTGCCCTGGTCGGGCGACTGGCCGCCACGACAGCGCCAGTCATCACGGTGTCCGCCCCGCCCGGCTACGGCAAGACGACGCTGATGGCCCAGTGGGCCGAACGGACCGGGGCGTGCGCCGCGTGGCTGTCCTGCTATGAGGGCGACAACGATCCCGTCGTGCTCCTCAGCGCTCTCGCCGTGGCGCTGGACCGGATCGGGCCTGTCGACCCGACGATATTCTCCGCGCTGGCCTCTTCCGGAGGCGACATCACCATAGTCCCGAAGTTCGTGTCCGCTGTCGCCTCGGTGCAGCCGCCGGTAACCGTGATACTCGATCACGTCGAGGCGGTGACGAACAGGCAGTGCCTGAACACCATCGCCGAGTTCGCCCTGCGCCTGCCGCCCGGCTGGCAGCTGGCGCTGGCTTCGCGAACGGTGGTGCCGCTGCCGACGGCGCGGCTACGCGCTCTGGGCGGGATTTTCGAGGTCACCGCCGACGACCTGGCGATGGGACCACTGGAAGCAGGCTCATTGCTGAAGGGCGCCGGAGTTGACGCCGAGGAGGCCAGCCTTCGTGATCTCCTGCAGCGGACCGAGGGATGGCCAACCGGGCTGTACATCGCGGCGCTGGCCATCAAGTCCGGAACCCGGCAGAGCGATGTCGGCTTCACGTTCACCGGCGACGACATGTACATGGGCGACTACCTGCGTTCGGAACTCCTAGACCGGATGTCAGCGGCGGAAGCGTCGTTCCTCGTCCGCACGTCGGTCCTGGACCGGATGTGCGGACCGCTGTGTGACGCGATCTTGGGGGAGCAGGGTTCCGGGGCTGTTCTCGAGCAGATGGAGGCCAGGAACCTGCTGGTGGTCCCGCTTGACCGCCGCCGCGAGTGGTACCGGTACCATCACCTGCTCCGGGAGCTCCTGCAGGCCGAACTGCGGCGCCGAGAGCCCGGTCTGGTCCTCGACCTGCATTTCCGGGCGGCCGCGTGGTTCGAGGCGAACGCCATGCCGGAGGCGGCGATCGAGCATGCCCACGCTGCCGGGGACTACGACCGGCTAGCCCGGCTGATCCTGGAGCTGCAGCAGCCCGTCTGGGCCACTGGGCGGATGGAGACGGTACGGCGCTGGATGGACTGGCTCAGGGACGTCACGGCGTCCGAGCACTACAGCGCGATCGCCGCCAATGGCGCGCTGATCTATGCCCTCCTCGGTCAGCCAGGAGAGGCCGAGCGCTGGGTGGCCGCCGCCGAGCGCGGGTCCCCGACGGGCATCCTCCCCGACGGGAGCGCGATGCAAGGCATGCTGGCCTACCTGCGCGCCTGCCTGTGCCGCGACGGCATAGCAGAAATGCGGCGTGACGCGCGGACGGCCTGGGACGGGCTGAGCCCGGCGCACCCCTTCCGGGCGACCGCGCTGTACACCGAAGGCCTCTCCTACCTGCTGGAAGACGACCCAGGCCGCGCTGAACCCATCCTCGCCCGTGCCCTCGACGCCGCCGACGATGTCGCCCCGCCTCTGGCTGCTCTCATCCTGGCCCAGCAATGCGATCTGGCGGCCCAGCGCAACTCCTGGCCGGAGGTGACGTCGCTGGCCGAGCGCGCGGTCACGATCGTGCTGGGCGGGCATTTCGACGACTACTGGAGCAGCGCCATCGTCTACGTCTGGGCAGCCCGGGCGGCGCTGCACCAGGGAAACATCTCACTGGGACGGTTCTATCTGGGACGTGCCGCCCGGCTCCGGCCCCTGCTCACCTACATGCTGCCCGTAGTGTCAGTCCAGGCACTGCTGGAGATGGCGCACTCCTACATCACGCTGGCCGACCCCGCGGGTGCCGCAGCGGTCCTTACCCAAGCCGAACGCATCCTCCAGCAACGGCCAGACCTCGGCGTCCTGCCGCAGCGGGCCACCGAACTGCGAGCCGCGCTCGCCACCGTCAAGGCCGACGCGGCCGGCCCGTCGGCGCTTACCGCGGCCGAGTTGCGGCTGCTGCCGCTGCTCCCCACGCACCTGCCGTTCCCGGAGATCGCCGCCCAGATGCACCTCTCGCCGCACACCATCAGGTCGCAAGCGATATCCATTTACCGCAAGCTCGGCGCCACCAGCCGCACTCAAGCGGTCACCCGAGCCCGGGAGCTAGGGCTCCTGGAGGGCTAAGAGGACCATCTTCACGACCCTCTGACCAGACAACATTGAGCAGCCTGACCGCCAGCTCCGGGGTGGGCGGGCTCGCGCTGGCGGGGATGCGGCGGCAGCCGCTGTATGTGGCCCTTGTTGGTTTGGCCGTGACCACTGCGTGCCTTCGCTAGAACTGAGCCTTGAGTTCGTCGATGTCGTGCATCCGTCCCTGCAGCTCGGTGTATGCCGGGTTCTCGCGGATGCGGCCCACTGCCCACCGCAAGACTTCCGCGCGGCTGGTGGCGACGCCCGCCATGATCAGCGCGTCAACGGCCGCCAGATCAGCGGGCCCGAGCAGGGTCACCACCCGGGTGAAGTCCGGCGTGGCCTCTAGCACGTTGGTCCGGTTCCCCAGAAAGCTCTTTGCATGGCCCCAGTCCGGCCTCGAAGGCGCGGCCTGCCGTTCGGGCGTGTCAGGAAAGAACTCGATCCAGGCGATGGACGGAAGCAGCCCGTCATGCAGCCTGTCGAGCCCGTCGCTGTTGGCCTTGGCCCAGTCGTCCAGGGTCTCGCGGCTATCCCAGTTCTCCTCTGGTCTGCCCGCCCGGTCGATGAAGACCCGGACCGCGGTTTCCCCGGGCTCGACAGCAGGATCGTCGCCGTATCCCAGCACATCCACCCGGGCGAACGTGCCCTCGGGGAAAGCTGACAGCAGCCGGTTCTTCACCGCATTAGCTATTGCTTCGTCCACGGGATCCTCCTGACGTTGCCCGTCCGCCACCGGTGCACGCGCGGAGCAACGTACCAGCAGGGTCTGACAAACAACTCTCACGGCTGGGGCGGGAGGAGCAGGCCGTCGCTGGCTAGCCCGGGAGCGGGCCTGGGGGACAATATGATCGGGTCGATCTGCTGGGCGTCGAGGTGCTGCCCGGCCTGAGAGGGGTGAGGCAGCGATGGCAACCCACAGGTTCAGCCGGACGCTGGCCACCACGTCGGACGCCGGCACCTGCTGGGCGGTGCTGACCGACGTGGGCAGGGTGGCGGGCTGGGTCACCGTGGCCGGCGAGGTCAGCGAGATCGAGCCGCTGGCGCGGTACGCCACGGTGCTGATGGACAAGGTGGGCCCGTTCAAGCTGAAGGCCGACCTGGACATCAAGGTGCCGGAGGTGGCGGCGCCGCGCCGGATCCGCATCACCGCGGCGGGCGAGGACCGGCAGGTCGCATCGCGGATCGCGATCGACGCGACGCTGGAGATCAAGGACGCGGGGCCCGGCGGCGCCGGGGTCGACGTCAGCGGCAGCTACTCGGTGACCGGGCGGGTCGCCTCGATGGCCTCCTCGCAGGTCAAGAGGAAGGCCGAAAAGATCCTCGAGGAGTTCTTCACCCAGGCCGGCCAGGAACTCGGCACCGCCTCCTTACAGTTATTCGCAGGGATGCCCGCGATGGCCGTGGGGGGAAGGCAGCTATGGCCGAAGAGACCAAGTTCGCGATGGGGGCCAAGGCGAGTTGCGTGGACGGGCCGGGCGGCAAGGTGATCCGCGTGATCATCGATCCGGCCACCAAGACGGTGACGCATCTGGTCATCGAGCCGAAGCACCGGGTGGGGTCGGGCAGGCTCGTCCCCATCGATCTGGTCGACAGCACGGCCGACGGCATCAGGCTGCGCTGCACCGTGGAGGAGTTCGGCATGCTCAAGGCGGCCGAGGAGATGGAGCTGGTAGATGACGTCATGGGCGGCCTGTACGGGCCGACGGGTGGCTCACCCGCGGTACAGGCCGTGGTCCAGGACGTTGTTCCGGTGGGTGAGACAGACATCGACCGCGGTGAGCCGGTCCATGCCCTCGATGGTGAGATCGGGCGGGTGCACGGCTGCCAGATCGATCCGGACGACCACCGGGTGACCCACGTGCTGCTCGCGGAGGGGCATCTGTGGGGACGCAAGGAAGTCGCCATCCCGGCCAGCGCGGTGACCAAGGTCGAGAACGGGATCTGGCTCAACCTGACCAAGAAGCAGGTGGAGGACCTGCCGCCCGTCGGCTGAGGGGCACCAGGCGGCGGACTGACGGCCGAACGCCGCCACCCCGCCGCTTGCGACACCCAGGAGAGCTCGCAGGGTCACAGGTAGAATGCACCACCGGGCTGTCGTCCCAGTTGGTCCACGTCCAGGATCTCGATGGACCGCCCGGCGTCGCAGTACACCTTGGTGTCATACCTGATCACCTTGTCGTCGTTGCTGTTCAGGTGGTCCAACACCGGCTTCAGCGGCGTGACGGTGCATCCGGTGGACGTGGTAGCGGCGCTCGCGGCGCCCGCCACGGCTTGCCGGTGACAGGGTCGGTTCCGGCGTCGACGGAGACCCGAAAGGACCTACGAATTACGAGAGGCCAGTTCACTCGCTCTGATGGCAGTGCAGGCCGGCACGTGAGGCGACAGGTCAGCCCGCGAGGCGCGTGCTGACCTCATCTGGCTGCTGTGGCATGAGTGGTCTCGGCACGTGGTGCGGGCGCGGCGGCCAGGAGAGCGTCGATGAACCTCAGCGTCGCGCTGACCGATTCATAGCGGCACAGCGCCAGGGACCGGTCGAACCCGGTGGCGGTACGGAGCTGACCGGCGAGCCGGTCCGCTACCGGGCTGAGCTGGCGGCGCTGCGCCCGCAGCAGGTAGCCGGGATCGGCCCCGACCCGGGACAGCAGGGCCAGCTTGACCAGCAGCTCCGAGCGGACATCACGGGGATGGGCCACCGGATGGCTCAGCCAGTCCCGGGCGGCCTTGTGGCCCTCGGCCATAGCGGACAGCGGGGCCCGAGGCGGCCCTAGGCGGCTGCGCTCCTTGTCCTCGGCCGTTATCAGGCCCAGGCGTTCCAGCCGCTGCACGGACCGGTACACCTCGCCCTTCTGCACGTACCAGGCCATGCCCACCTCGCCGTCGGGCGCCAGGAGGGCCGCCAGCTTGAACCCGTGCGCGGGCTGCTGGCTTAGCAGGCCCAGCACCAGCCGCTCGGCCAGCGACAGCCACCGCTCCCGCCGTCGCGGCATCACGGCTCCTCGCCCCGGGAACTGCGCGGCCCCAAAAGCAATGGCCCCATTTACCCGAACGCTAATCAGTCAAAGCCGGGCAGTCACCAAATGACAGCATTCTTGCGCGAGTAAAATCCTGATTGCGTCATATCGGCTGATTCACGCAAATAGTGTTTTACCTGCGCAAACTTGCTGGTCATGGGCTACCGGAGGCGGCTCGGCGCGCATTAGCGTGAGCCTATGCCCGGGCCTGGCTGGAAAGAACTCATCGCCCTGACCGCCGCCTACGCCATCGCCGCGCTATCCACCCCGGCGGGTATCTCCGGCGCCGTCCTGCTGCTGCCGTTCCAGGTCAGCGTGCTCGGCACGCCCAGCCCGGCCGTCACCCCGACCAACCTGCTCTACAACGTCGTCGCCACCCCCGGCGCCCTGTACCGGTACTGGCGCCAGCACCAGACCGGCGGGCGGCTGGCCCGGCAGCTCACCGCCGGGACCCTGCCCGGCGTCATCGCCGGATCGGTCATCCGCGTCGAACTGCTCCCCGGCCCGCGCGTCTTCGCGTTCGTTGTCGCTGCCGTCCTGCTGCCCCTGGGCACCTGGCTCACCGTCAGCAGCCCGCCGCGCCCGGCCGCTCCTGCGGTCCCGGCCCGCCCGGCCCGGCAGATCCCCGGCCCGGCCCTGACCGCCCTGGCCAGCCTGGTCGGCTGCATCGGCGGTATCTACGGCGTCGGCGGCGGGTCCATCCTCGCGCCCGTCCTGATCACAGCCGGGTACCCGCCCGCCGAGGTCGCCCCGGCCGCACTGGCCTCCACCTTCACCACCTCCATAGCAGGCGTGGCCACGTTCACCGCGCTGGCCCTCCACCAGCACAGCCCGGTGGCCCCCGACTGGCCCACCGGCATCGCCCTGGGCATCGGCGGGCTGGCCGGCGCCTACACCGGCGCCCGCCTCCAGGCCCACCTGCCCGACACCGTGATCCGCCGCACCGTCGGCATCCTCGTTGTCGCCATCGCCGTCCGCTACCTGGCATCCGGCCTACGCTGAAACCAGCGGGCGGCGCGCCACAGCCGGGCCAGGTATCAGCCGGACCCGCTACGCAGATCAGTGCGGCAGCGATCCGCCGGCCAGGGCGATAATCACCCCGGCGGCTGCGGCGGCGAGCAGGGTCAGCACGACACCGCGCCGCAGGCCGAGCAGCAAGACCGCAGCGGCGGCGAGGACGGCGTACTGCCACGGCTGGGACAAGGCGCGGGCCAGCGAGATCGCCGAGCCGAGAATGGCCCCGATCGCCGCCGGGCCTGCGCCGTCCAGGAACGACTGGGCGCGCTGGTTGCCGCGCAGCGCGCCGAAGTGACGCGCGCCCGCGAGGACGAATGCAAAGGACGGGGAGAACGCGACCAGGGCGGCGAGCAGACCGCCGCCGATCCCGGCGGCGGCGTAGCCGACGGTGGCGACGGTCTGCACCACGGGACCGGGGGTGATCTGGCCGAGCGCGACGCCGTTGAGGAACTGGGCGCTGGTCATCCAGTGATGACTGGTCGCGTCGGCCTGCATCAGCGGGATGATCACGAACCCGCCGCCGAACGACAGCGCGCCCACCTTGAACGCGGTCCACGCCACCGGCAGCAGCACCCCGGCGCCCGCGGCCGCGCCGAACGCCCGGGCCGGGCCCGCAGCCCGGATAGCCCGCGCCGTCAGCAGCGGGAACACGGCGAGCGCGTGAACAGCGCCCTGCGGCCGGTTGCGGACAGCCAGTTCGGTCACGCCGCAGCCGAGCAGGACCAGGACCAGCCACGGCCCGATGGTCGCGGCGGCGGCCCCGCCCGCGAGCAGGTACCCGGTCCAGCGCACTTGCCGGGACCGGGAACTGGCAGTGCGTTTCCAGCTGGGCGGGACCAGCGACCAGCCGGCCTGGACTGCCACCGCGGCGACCGCGGCGCCCGCCCCGGCCCCGGCCCCGCGCACCCACAGCGGGGGACGGCCGGCCAGGAACAGCACGGACAGGGCCAGGATCACGATCAGGCCGGGCACGATGAACGCGATCCCGCCCGCCAGCGCACCGACCCGGCCGCGGACCCGCCAGGCGCACAGAATCGCCAGCTGGGTGGAGGCCGGGCCGGGCAGCAGGTTGCAGGCAGCGATCGCGTCCTCGAACTCCCGGGCATCCAGCCAGCCCCGCTGGTCCACGCACAGCTTGCGCAGCAGCGCGATATGAGCGGGCGGGCCGCCGAACCCGATGCAGCCGATCCGGCCCCACTCCCGCAGCACCGTGGCCAGGCTGGCCTGATACTGCTCTAGCGGCGCAGCCGCTGACATGCTTTAGCGGCCTGCCGGCTGGAACAGCTCGACGGGGTTGCCCGCGGGATCTTCGAGCAGGATCTGCTGGCCGCCGGGCCCGGTGACGATGTCGTTGCGGAACCGCACGCCCGCCGTCCGCAGCCGGTCCACCTCGCCGGCCAGGTCGGCCACGATGAAATGGATGCGGTTCCAGCCGCCCGGGCCCGGCCTGCGCCCGTCGGGCATCGGCCGCCCCGCCGAGCTGGCCGGGCCGGCCAGCAGCAGCCGCAGATGACCGCGGGTGACCTCCGCGAACGCGGGCACCGCGCAGGTTCCCACGGTGAACCCGAACTGCTTGGTGTAGAAGTCGACGGCCGCCTGCACGTCATCGACCATGTACCGGACGCTGACCATATCCTCATTGCCGTCTGGCATCACTCATCCGCCTCCTTGGCTGGTCGTGGTACTGATGCGAGTCAGCAGGAACCCGATCCGGACGTGCAGGTCAGCCGCGACGGCACAGAACGCGGGATAGGTCTGGGGGTCGCTACCGCCCCCGGCCGCCGGGTCGGGGATGCTCCAGTGGATCACCTCGGCCGGGCCGGGAAACTCCGGGCACACTTCACGGACCCGGTCGCACAAGCTGATCACGTAGTCGAACCGCTGCCCGGCCAGGACGCTCATGTGCCTGGACTGGCGGCCGGTGATATCGATGCCGTACTCCCGCATCACCGCGATCGCGTTCGGGTGCACGGGCTTGGGACGGCTGCCCGCGCTGGCCGCCGTCACCGCCGGACCCGCCAGCTGCTCGGTGATCGCCTGGGCCATCTGTGATCGCGCACTGTTCCCGCTGCACAAGAACAGCACCCGCGCGCGCACCTGGGGACGCTCCGGAGCGGGCGGCAGGAGCCGCAATCCCGGATGCAGGGCCGCGCCGGCTGCGGCCAGCAGCTCACCGCAGCGCGCCAGGTCAAGGCTGTAATACGCGTCCCGGCCGTCCGCCGAGCTGCGCCGCATCCTCACCAGCCCGCCAGTACGCAGCCGGCCCAGGTGGTAGGACACCAGGTTCTGCGGCTGGCCGAGCAGGACCGTCAGCTCACGGACCTGCCGGTCACTGCGGGCCAGCTCACCCAGCAGCCGCCAGCGCAGCGGTTCCCCGGCCAGCCGCAGGAACCGCGGCGGAGACTCATCCGGCCGCACGCCCACCCCGCCACAGTACATCAACCAGAATTGATCAATCAATACTGATTGATAGACCATCATCCAGTTCGAGCAGCCCGCCAGGATTCCGGCACGGGACAGCACCGGCACCCCGGTACATCACCGCTGCCCGCCGACTGGAAAGAACCTAGACACGCCGAAGGGGACACCCCCGCACGAAAGCCCCCTATACGCACAGGCAGGCCGAACGGGCGTTACGCGCCCGCCTTCACCTGACCCGTGAACTTGCGCCAGACAGCCGAGCCACTTCCAGGATGAGACCGCGAGACTGGACGCGCGACATGGCGTAGCCGGTGTTCGAATTACATAGTCTAGCTGGGAGTGGTCTTCACGTTTAGGGTTGGCCTGCGCAAATGGGGTCTGGCTGGATGGCTGCCCACAGGTTAAGCGGGCTTCGCCCACGTTTTCCGGAGCGGCAGGCTCCGGTTCGGCGGGCGCTGGAGGCTCGCGGGTACTGCCTGTTTCGATGATCTGCAGGGTGAGGTCCTGCAGTTCGCTGAGCAGGGCGCGGAGTTTCTTCGCGTTGTCGAACAGGGGCTGGTATTCGGCGAGCTGGCGGGGGGTGAGCCGTCTGGTAATGGTTTTGCCGCCGATCTTGCGGGTCCATTCGGCGTAGGGCCCGTGCAGGCGGGGCGGGTCTGCGTGGCAGCGGCAGCCCGGCTTGCCGCAGGCGTAGGCGCGGACGATGAGGCTGCCGGGCAGGGCGAAGCCGGCCTGAGCGAGCTGGGCGGCGATCCGGTCGCGGGCCGCGCGCTGAGCTGGGCTGGGTTCCATGCGACACACCGTCTCAGATCCGCGGGCCTGGCATCCTTCCACAGTAGTTTACTGTGGAAAGTTCCTGCCTGGGAGGCCTCATGGAGCCGGCAGACCCCGAGGTGGCCGCGTATATCGCGCGGTGGCGGCCGTCGTCGCTGTCGCCGCAGGCGGCGGCGTTCGCCCGGGCCGTGATCGGGCAGGTGGCGCCGGAGGGGCGGGAGCGGGCGAAGAACCTGCTGTGGGCGGCGGGCAAGCTTGCCGATTACGCGATCCCGCTCGGCCTGGAGCCGGTGCCAGAGGTGGTGCTGCACCCCTCGACGGCCGAGCGGTTCACCCGGCGAGCGCCGGGACTGTCCGGCGTGGCGCGGCGGACACTGCGGACGAACCTGCGGTTCATCGGGCGCCGGGTGGTGCCGCAGCTGTATCCGGCGGATATGCCGCTGCCGCGGGAACATGCCAAGGAGCCCTATAGCCCGGCGGAGATCGCCGGGTATCTCGCCTTGGCGGACGCCCAGCCCACACCGGCGCGGCGGATGCGCGCGAGCGGGCTGGTCTGCCTGGGTGCCGGCGCCGGGCTGATCCGCGCCGGCCTGCGCGCGGTGCACGGCACCGACGTGACCTGCCGGTCCGGCGGGGTGATCGCGCAGGTCCGCGGCGCCCGGCCGCGGGCGGTGCCGGTGCTGGCCCGCTACCACGACCGGCTGCTGGCCGCCGCGGCGTCCGCCGGGACCGGGCTGATCTGCGGCGGCACCGATCCCGGCCGCCGGAACATCACCACCCCGCTGATCCGGTCGCTGGCCGGCGAGGCCGGGCTGCCCCGGCTGGACACCTCCCGGCTGCGCGCCACCTGGCTAGCCGACGTCGCGGACCTGCTCGGGCTGGCCACGTTCATGCACGCCGCCGGGATCACCTGCTCCCAGCGGCTCGGCGACCTGCTCGCCGGCCTGGAACCCGCCGCCGAGGCCGACGCGGTCCGGCTGCTCGGGGCGGCCCGGCGCCCATGATCCCGCTGCCGGCCCTGGAGGAGATCACTGACCGCTCCGGCATCGCGCCGCGGATCGAGCTGCTGCTGCCCACCGGGGTCCGCGCCCGGCAGTTGCTAGTCCGCACCCTGCTGCTCGGCATGCTGATCGTGCTGGCCGACCACCGGCCCGCCCACCTCACCCGCGTCCACCAGGCACTGACCACGCTGCCCCAGGACGACCAGCGGCGGCTCGGCGTCC
>Ga0335083_10006671_pt1 | contig 14352 bp, 12 predicted proteins | sample Lox_Sample_42_FD_206716 | JGI IMG/M metagenome (GOLD analysis project Ga0335083, IMG submission 206716) | Soil microbial communities from Loxahatchee National Wildlife Refuge, Florida, United States - Lox_Sample_4.2 | ecosystem: Environmental > Terrestrial > Soil > Wetlands | place: USA...
CATGCCCCAGGAGAGGCGGCGCGGCAGCGCCAGCCGCAGCCTCTTGCTCCAGCCATGCACCACCAGAAACACCCCGTGCAGCCCGCCCCAGAGCAGAAACCGCCACGCCGCCCCATGCCACAATCCGCCGAGCAGCATGGTGAGCATCAGGTTCCTGACCCGCTTGCCCTCGCCCTGCCGGTTCCCGCCCAGCGGGATATAGAGATAATCCTTCAAAAAACCGCTCAGCGTGATGTTCCAGCGCCGCCAGAACTCGCTGATGTCGCGGGCCTGATAGGGCGAGCGGAAATTGAGGGGAAAACTGATCCCGAACAGCCGCGCCAGCCCGATCGCCATGTCCGAATAGCCGGAAAAATCGAAATAGATCTGCAAGCCATAGGCCAGCAGCGCCACCCAGGCCTCGATGAGCGAAATCGCATCCCCCCGCCCGGCGGCGGCGAAACCGGGGTCGGCAAAACGCGCCAGCCCATCCGCCAGCACGATCTTCTTAGCGAGACCCAGCAGGAAGAGTTCCGCGCCCGCCGCCAGCCTGGCCTGCACATCAAGGCGCGGCGCCAGCGTGGCCAGCTGCGGCAGGATATGGCGGGGCCGCACGATCGGCCCTGCGATCAGATGCGGGAAGAAGGCGATGAAGCAGGCATAATCCAGAAAGGGCGGGGGCTTCACCTCGCCCCGGTAGCTGTCCACCAGAAACATGATTTGCTGGAAGGTGAAAAAGCTGATGCCCAGCGGCAGGGCCAGCCCCGGCCCCGCCACGCCGAACAGGCCGGCGAGAAACCCGCCATATTTGAACACCCCCAGCAGCCCGAGATTGAACCCAAGCCCCGCCACCAGCCAGGCTTTGCGCCGCTTGGCCCGGGCCATCAGCCAGGCGGCGCAAAAATTCACGATGATGGAGGCCAGCAGCAAGGCCAGCATCGGCGGCTTCCACCAGGCATAAAACACCAGGCAGCACCCCAGCAGCCACCACAGCGCATCATCACGCCGGCGCCCCAGGACCAAGAATCCGCCCAAAGCCAGCGGCAGAAAGCCCAGAATGAACAGCCTGCTGTTGAAGAGCAATTATTACGGCTCGTTAAGGTTGTTAATTCGTTGCTTAACCCAGCCTTGTTCCCCCGGCAATTGGCCCTGCGGCTTTGCGATGCTATAGCGCCGCGCCACTCACATAATGAGAGGCGGATTTCCAATCCGGCTCTAATGGGTTCCTGATGAACGAGACGCCGACCATACACCCCGCTTTGCTCCCCGCCGGCCTTGCCGATGTGCTGCCGCCGGAGGCTGAACGGCAGGCGCGCTCCGCCGAAGCGATCATGGATTGCTTCGCTGCCCACGGCTACCAGCGCGTCACCCCGCCTTTGCTGGAGTTCGAGGACTCCCTCTTCGCCGGGTCCGGCGCCGCCACGGCGGAGCAGACCTTCCGGCTGATGGACCCGGAGAGCCAGCGCATGATGGGGCTGCGCGCGGACACCACGCCGCAGATCGGCCGCCTCGCCACCAGCCGTCTCGCCAGCGCCCCGCGCCCGCTGCGCCTGGCCTATTGCGGCCCGGTGCTGCTGGTGCGCGGCACCCAGATGCAGCCGGAGCGCCAGCTTTCCCAGGCCGGGATCGAGCTGATCGGCAACGACACGGCGGCGGCGGATGCGGAGATCATCCTCACCGCCATTGCCGCCTTGGGCGCCCTGGGGCTGAAGGATCTGTCCATCGACCTCACCATCCCCCGGCTGGTGCCCACGCTGCTGGACTCGATTCCGGCGCATCAGCGCCCCGCCTTGGCCCATGCGCTGGACCGCAAGGATTCCGCCGCCGTGGCCGAGCTGGGCGGGCCGCAGACCAAGCTGCTGCAGAGCTTGCTGGATGCCAGCGGCCCCGCCGCCCGCGCCGTGCCCGCTTTGCTGGCGGCCGGCCTGCCGGAGGCCGGGCGTGCCCAGGCCGAACGCCTGGCCGAGGTGGTGGCGGCCGTGCAGGCGGTGCTGCCCGGGCTGCAACTCACCGTCGACCCGGTGGAGTTCCGCGGCTATCGCTACCATACCGGCATCAGCATGACGATTTTCGCCACCGGCCAGCCAATGGAGCTGGGGCGCGGCGGGCGTTATCTCTGCGGCGATGCCGAGCCCGCCACCGGCATCACGCTCTATCCTGACAGCATCATCCGCCTCGCCCCGCCCGTGGCGCTGCGCCCGCGCCTCTATCTGCCGCACGGCGCCAGCCCGCTTCAGGCTGAAGCCGCGCGGGCCCAGGGCTTTGCCACCGTGCCGGGGCTTGCACCGCATCGCGTACCGGGCGATGAAGCCCGCCGTCTCGGCTGCTCCCATCTGTTATTGAACGGCGTCATAACCGCGCTTGCCTGAATAGGATTCTGTAATGACCAATGTGACGATCATCGGTGCCCAGTGGGGCGACGAGGGCAAGGGCAAGGTTGTGGACTGGCTGGCCAGCCGCGCCGATGTCGTGGTGCGCTTCCAGGGCGGGCATAATGCCGGGCACACGCTGGTGGTGGGCAACCAGACCTACAAGCTCTCGCTGCTGCCCTCCGGCGTGGTGAGCGGCAAGCTCGGCATCATCGGCAATGGCGTGGTGGTGGACCCGAACGCTTTGCTGGCCGAGATCGAGCGCGTCAGCGCCCAGGGGCTGAAGGTGACACCCGAGACGCTGCGCATCGCCGACAACGCGCCGCTGATCCTGCCTTTGCACGCAGCGCTGGACGCCGCCCGCGAGACCGCGCGCGGCGAGCGCAAGATCGGCACCACCGGGCGCGGCATCGGCCCGGCCTATGAGGACAAGGTGGCGCGCCGCGCCATCCGCATCTGCGACCTCGCCGAGCCGGACACGCTCTCCGCCAAGCTGGATGAGCTGCTGCTGCACCACAACACCCTGCTGGCCGGGCTTGGCGCGCCGACCTTCAAGAAGGACGAGCTGCTGGCCAACCTGCTGGCGCTGGCGCCCAAGCTGCTGCCCTTCGCCGAGCCGGTGTGGGAGCGCCTGGCCGAGGCCAAGGCCAGGGGCGAGAAAATCCTGTTCGAGGGCGCGCAGGCGGTGATGCTGGATGTCGATCACGGCACCTATCCGTTCGTCACCTCCTCCAACACCGTCGCCAGCACGGCGGGTTCGGGCAGCGGCATGGGGCCGGATGCGGTGGGCCGCGTGCTCGGCATCGCGAAAGCCTATTGCACCCGCGTCGGCTCCGGCCCGTTCCCGACCGAGCTGCATGACGAGACCGGCCAGCTGCTCGGCGAGCGCGGCCATGAGTTCGGCACCGTCACCGGCCGCAAGCGCCGCTGCGGCTGGTTCGACGCCGCGATGGTGCGCCAGGCGGTGAAGGTGGGCGGCATCCAGGGCCTGGCTTTGACCAAGCTGGATGTGCTGGACGGCTTCAAGGAGCTGAAACTCTGCACCGGCTACACCATCAACGGCCAGATCTACCGCCATCTGCCCGCCGCCATGTCGGCCCAGGCGGCGGCGCAGCCGGTTTATGAGGTGATGGAAGGCTGGAGCGAGAGCACGCGCGGCGCGCGCAGCTGGGCGCAACTCCCGGCGGCGGCGATCAAATACGTCAAGCGCATCGAGGAGCTTGTGGAAGCGCCGGTGACGCTGCTCTCCACCAGCCCGGAGCGCGACGACACCATCCTGATGCAGGACCCGTTTGCCGGCTGAACCGCAAGCCCGCGCCGCCATGAACCCGCTGGACCTGCTGGACAGGCTGGTTGGCCTCATCGCGCGGCTGGGCTTGAGCGAATCCTTTATCCGTTTCGGTATCGTCGGCACGCTGGGTTTCGTGTGGGATACCGGAACGGTCTATATCCTGCGCAATGTCACCAATCTCTATGTCGCGGGCACGTGCAGCTTTCTTGTCGCCGCGACGCTGAACTGGATCATCAACCGGCTCTGGACCTTCCGGCATGTGCAGCACGCCGCCGCGCATGTGCAATGGGCGAAATTCATCGTGGCGAATGCCGTTGGCTTCGTGGTGAATCGCGGCGCCTTCTTCCTGCTGGTGGCGTTGTCCCCGCTGGTGGTGAAGCACCCTGTCATCGGCATCGCCGCCGGGTCCGCCGCCGGGCTGGTCTTCAATTATTTTCTTTCAAAACGTTTCGTCTTCGGATAGATAAATTAAAAGTAATAAACCGTTAGTATAGCAACCAAGGGAGGTTGCCGATGGTTGAGGTGCGCGCTGGCGGGCCCCCGCAGGCTGAGTTTTGCTTCAATTCACAACCTTACGTTGAAGACTCCGCGCCCCAGGCCGGGCAGGCCTGGCTGCTGCCGCTGGCGGATATACTGGCGATCATGGCGCTGCCGCTGCTGGGCGCATTGCTGCGCCAGGAGGATGAGACGTTTTCGCGCTATCTGCTCTTCTGGGCCGTATTGGCGCTGTGCGCGGTGGGGCTCACCGCGTCTCATGGCGGCTACGCGCCGGGCCGGCGCTGGGGCCGGGGGGGCACCGCCGCCATCTGCTTCCTGGCCACCGGCGTGGCGCTGCTGGGGCTGGCGGTGCTCTTGAACCATTCCGGCATTCTGCTGCGGCGCTGGACGCTGCCAGACCTCGCCGCCACGCCTGTGCTGCTGCTCTCCATGCGCGCCGTGCAGCCCGCCCGCGCCGCTGCCGCAGCCCCCTCCAACCCCGGCGGCACGCTGGTGGTGTGCTACGACCGCTGCCCGGGCGATCTGGGCCAGGCGCTGGCGCAGCAGCAACTGCCCGCGCGCATTGCCGGGGTGCTGTATCTCGCCGCCCTGCGCGAGGCCGGCGGCTGGCCGGAACTGCGCGATGCCGCGGAGCTGCTGCACAGCCTTGCCGTCCAGCCCGTGCAGAATGTGGTGTTCGTGCATCATCCCGCGCTGGACGCCTTCGGCACCGCGCCGCACCGTGAATTATTGCAGGAGCTGCTGGCCTATCCGGCGCGGATCTGGCTGGCCTTCGACCTGTCCGCCAACCTGCCGGACATGCTGCGCGCCCGCACCGGCGGCTGCAAGCTGGTGCCGGTGGCGACGGATGATCTCATCACCTCCCGCCATGCGGTGAAGCGCGGGTTCGATATCTTGGTCGCGTCCCTGCTGCTGCATCTCTGCACCCCGCTGCTGGTGCTGCTGGCTTTGCTGGTGCGCCTGAGCGGCCCGGGCCCGGTGGTCTTCCGGCAGAACCGCATCGGCGCGCAGGGGCGGCCCTTTACGGTGCTGAAATTCCGCACCATGCGCCATGAGCCCGGCTCAGCCTTCGCCCAGGCCAAGCCGGAGGATGCGCGGGTGACGCGGATCGGCCGCTTTCTGCGCCGCACCTCGCTGGATGAGCTGTTGCAGCTGATCAATGTCATATGCGGCGAGATGTCGCTCGTCGGGCCGCGCCCGCACGCGCCGGAGACCACGGTGGAGGGCATCAGCTTCGAGAGCGCGCTGAAACTCTACCGGCTGCGCCACAGGGTGAAGCCCGGCATCACCGGGCTGGCGCAGGTGCGCGGCCAGAGGGGCGAGACCCGGCATCTCCCGGCGCTGGAGCGCCGGCTCGCCAGCGACCTTGAATATATCCAGACCTGGTCTGTGGGGCTGGATATGCTGATCCTGCTCCGCACCCTGCCGGTGCTCCTTGGCCACGCCAATGCAGGCTGAGGCGCCGCGCCTGCTCTCAGGGCGGCGGCCGCCGCCGGGCGCCTATGACGCGGATATCATCATTCTCTGCCTGGGGCGGCTTGCGCAAACCAAGGCCGCCATCGCCTCCGCCCTGGCGCAGCAAGGCGGGCGGTTTCATGTCTCGGTGCTGGATCAGGGCTCAGGTCCGCAGATGCTGCATGAGCTGGGGCTGAGCTTCGGCAAGGCGCCGCATTTCGCGCTGTATGGCGCTTCGGCCAATCGCGGCGTGGCCGCCGGGCGCAACATCCTGGCCTCGCTCGGCCATGGGCGCGTTCTGGTGGGGCTGGATAATGATGCGCGCTTCGCGGATGCCGCGGTGGTGGCGGGCGCGGTGCGGCGTTTCGAGACAGCCCCCGAACTCGGCGCCATCGGCTTCTGCATCCTGGCTGCGGACGGGCAGGGGCCGGACCTGACCAGCTGGGGCTACCCCAAGGCGATGCTGGCGCGCTACCGCGCCCGGTTCGAGAGCACGCGCTTCGTCGGCGCCGGGCATGCCATCCGCCGCGCCGCCTGGGAGTCGGTGGGCGGCTATGACGAGAGCTTCTTCTTCGCCTGGGAGGAATATGATTTCTGCCTCGCCGCCATCGCGCGCGGCTGGCGGGTTTTTTATGAGGGCCGGCTGGCGGTCATTCACGCCCCCGCGCCGGAGGCCCGCTGTCATTGGCAAGGGGCAAGGATGACGCATTTCGTCCGCAACCGCCTCATCATCGGCCGCAAATGGCGGCAATCCTGGCTGGGGCTTGCCCCGCGCATCCTGGGCTATGGGCTGATCGCGGCGCGGCATGGCTGTTTCGGCGCGGCGTGGGAGGGGTTCAAGCAGGCCTGGGCCGCGCCGATCCCCGCTCCGCGCAAAATGCCGGGGCCGATGCGCCATTATCTGAAAATGAACGAAACCCGCCATCGCGGCGCGCTGTTCACACGCCTGCGGCTGGAGCTGCTCAGCCGCCTTCCGGCTTGAAGCGTTCCGCCGCCAGCGGGTGATGCGCCTGCACCAGCTTCTGCAGCCGCGCCGCCAGCACATGGGTATAGATTTCGGTGGTGGCGATGTCGGCATGGCCGAGCAGTTTCTGCAATGCCCGCAAATCCGCCCCATGCGCCAGCAGATGCGAGGCAAAGGAATGGCGCAGCACATGCGGGGAGAGCCTGGCCGGGTCCAGCCCCGCCTCCAGCGCGGCCTGTTTCAGCAGCAGCGCGAAACCCTGGCGGGTCATCGGCTGGGCCGGGTCGCGCCCGGCGAAGAGATAGCGCGCCTTGGCCGGGGAGGCGGCGCGCAAGGCGGCGGCGGCGTGGCGGGCCGCGTCCGAGAGCGGGATCATCCGCTCCTTGCCGCCCTTGCCCTTCACCAGCAGCATCATCGCATCGGTCGTCAGCGCGCCAGCGCGCAGGGAGAGCATCTCCGTCACGCGCAAGCCCGTGGAATAGAGGATCTCCAGCCCCGCCTGCGCTTTAAGCCCCGGCAGCCCCTCCATGTCCTTCGCGGCCTCCAGTAGCGCCTCCACCTCGCTCTCGCTCAGATATTTCGGCAAGGCTTTGGGGAGTTTCGGTGCGCTGATCTCGGCGGCGGGGTTGTCCGCGCGCGCCCCTTCGCGCAGCAGAAAGAGGTAGAACTGCTTCAGCGCGGAGAGCCGGCGCGCCTGCGTTCTCGCCGCCATGCCGCTGCTGCCCAGGCTCTGCATATAGGCCGCGATATCCGCCGCGCCGGCACCGGAAAGCGCCTTGCCGCGCCCCAAAAACGCGGAGAAATCGTCAAGATCCGCCTGATAGGCCGCCAGCGTATTGGCCGCCGCCCCGCGCTCCGCGGCCAGCATTTCCAAAAAGGCTTCCACGCGGCTATCGGGCTCTAACGTCATCCTGCGCCATGTGATAAGCCTCCGCGCCGATGTCACTCAATAGTCAAACAGCTCCGGACGCCCCGCGCAGCATCGTGCTGGTCGGCCTCATGGGCGCGGGCAAGACCGCCATCGGCAAGCGCCTGGCAGCCCAGCTCGGCCTGCCGTTTTACGATGCCGATGAGGAAATCGAGCGCGCGGCGGGCATGAGCATCGCCGAGATTTTCAAGACCCATGGCGAGCCTGCCTTCCGCGCCGGGGAGAAACGGGTGATCCAGCGCCTGCTCGATACGGGCCGCATCGTGCTGGCCACCGGCGGCGGCGCCTTCATGGACGAGCAGACCCGCGCCGCCATCCGCCAGCGCGCCACCTCCGTCTGGCTGCGCTGCCCCATCCCCGTGCTGGTGCAGCGCACCGCCGGGCGTACCCATAGGCCGTTGCTCAACGCGGGCAACCCGGCCGAGATTCTGGAAAAGCTTTCCGCCCTGCGCAGCCCCGTCTATGCGTTGGCGGATATCATCGTCGACGGATCAGAGGACCCTCCGCACGTGACCACCGCCAATGTCGCCCGCGCCATCGAGAGCTACCAGGCGCCCCGCCGGGTTGAGGTGAAGCTCTCCCAGGCCAGCTATGACGTGCTGATCGGCCAAGGGCTGCTGGCCCGCGCCGGGGCGCTGATGGCCCCGCTGCTGCCCCAGCCGCGCTGCTTCATCGTCACCGATGAGCGTGTCGCCAAGCTGCATCTGAACACCCTCATGGCCAGCCTGGATGAGGTCGGCATCGCGCATGAAAGCTTCATCGTGCCGCCGGGCGAGGCGTCCAAGAGTTTCTCGTCCTGGCAGAGCCTGATGGAGGATTTGATCGGCGCGAAGATCGACCGCAAGACCACGATCATCGCGCTGGGCGGCGGCGTGGTCGGCGACCTCGCGGGCTATGCCGCGGCCTCGGCCATGCGCGGCGTGCCCTTCGTGCAGATTCCCACCACCTTGCTCGCCCAGGTGGACAGCTCCGTCGGCGGCAAGACCGGCATCAACTCCGTCCATGGCAAGAACCTCATCGGCGCCTTCCACCAGCCGCTGCTGGTGCTGGCCGATACCGGCGTGCTGGACACGCTCCCCGCCCGCGAGCGCGCCTCGGGCTATGCCGAGATCGTCAAGGCCGGGCTGATCGCCGATGCCAGCTTCTATGAGTGGTGCGAGGCGCATGCGGTCTCCATGCTGGCCGGCGACAAGGAGGCCCTGGCCCAGGCCATCGAACATGCCGTGCGCTTCAAGGCCCGCGTGGTGGGCGATGACGAGCGCGAGACCAAGCCGAATGACGGCCGCGCTTTGCTCAATCTCGGCCACACCTTCGCCCATGCGCTGGAGGCCGAGACCGGCTATGGCAATGGCTTGCTGCATGGCGAGGCGGTGGCCACCGGGCTGGTGCTGGCCGCGCATCTCTCCGCCGCGCTGGGTTTGGCGCCGCAGGAGGATACGCCGCGCATCGCCCAGCATCTCGCCGGGACCGGCCTGCCCACGCGCATCAAGAACCTGCCGGCCGAGCATCTGCTGGCGCATATGAAGCTGGACAAGAAGATGCGCGGCGGCAAGCTGCATTTCGTGCTGACGCGCGGCATCGGCCGGGCCTTCACCAGCAGCGACGTGCCCGAAGACGCCGTGCGCGCCACCCTGCTCGCCAACGGCGCGGTGTAAGTTTTAAAAGTTTTTGGGGGTGTGGGGGCTTTTTGCAAAAAGCCCCCACTTGAAACGTCTGATTTTTTAAGACTGCGCGTCCGGCGAGAGCACCATGCAGCCGGTCGGCCCGCCGGAGAGGCGGTTGCAGGCGGTCACCGCCTCGTCATGTTGCAGCCCCACGAAGCGGGCGCGGTATTTTACCCCGCCCCCCGTGTGGACGGTCATCACCATCGGCTGCGCCTTCATCAAGATATTGGCGCCGGTCAGCTCCGCCATGCCCAGTGCCGCCTTGGCGTTGGAGGAGCTGTCATACGCGCCCACCTGAATGCCCCAGCCATGCCCGCCGGAACTGAAGGACACGCTCTGCACCGCCGGCGTTTCGGCCATGGCGGGGGGAATGAGGGCGAAATTATGCGGGCTGGGGGCGGGCGGCGGCGCGGGCAGATTGGTGCTGGCCACCACCACCGGCGCGGCCTGCACCATTGGCGGCGGCGGGGGCAGGGCGCTCGGGGTGTAGACTGACGAAGCGGATGCCATCTGCACGGGCGCGGGCTGTGCCACCGGGGCAGCCTGTATGGGCGGCGGGGGCTGAAGGGAGGCGGTCTGCACCGGCGCGTTCTGGGCGGCGGCGCTCTGGGCCTGCTCGCTCTCAATCTGCGCCACCTGGGGCATGATGGAGGAGATCGGCACCGTGACCGGCGCGGGGCCGCTATCGTCATCCGGCACGGAAACCGGCGCCAGCGAGGCGATCTGAACCGGCGCGGAAAGCTGCGAGGGGCTCGGCGCCTCGGGGGTGAAGCCGCTCGGCAGAATGCCGCCACCCTGGCCCATGGGCTCGGTGTTCAGCGCCAGCTCATCGGCGGCGGAGCGGCGCTGCGGATAATAGCCGTCGATATTGGGGGCGATCATCGCGACATAGTTGATCGTCTCGTCCGGCAGCGGGCGGTTGTCATTGATGAAGGAATCCAGCCGCCCCGGCCCGGCATTATAGGCGGCCAGGAACCCCGGCGAGCCATAGACCTGGTACATCTCATGGATATACGCCGCCCCGGCCATGATGTTGTCGAGGGGGTTGAACGGGTCGTCGCCCAGGCCGTAGCGCTGCGCCATCTCCTGGTAGGTGCCGGGTTCGAGCTGCATCAGCCCCATGGCCCCGGCGGCGGAGACGATAAGCTGCCCGCCGCTATATTCATGCCCGCCGGATTCCACGCGCATCACCTGCCGGATCCACATCGCCGGCACGTCGAAATGCGCGGCGGCGATGTTGATATAAGGCCCCCACGGGTCGCCGGGTGGGCCGGGCGGGTTATAATTATGCGCGGCATGCGCCAGGTAATAGGCCGTGGTTTCCCCCGCATAGCGCGAGCCGCCGCCGCTCGCGCAGGCCGAGAGCAGCGCCAGGCCGGCACAGCCCGCCATGAGACCGGGTTTCAGCCACGCGGTTTGCCGAACAAAGCGACTGGCTAGAATTCTGGTTGAACCCAAGGTTAGAAGCCTCCACGCAGCCTGTCCGCCATCACGTTGCGGTGTTTCGCTCAATGATGGCTTAAGAAAGGCGTCGTAACGTCTTAAGCTAGCATAAAACTCAGGGCAAGAAAAACCTGCCCCCGGCGCCAGGGCGGCTGGGCGTGAGTCGGGTGTTCATCAATCCGGGCGGATTGCATGCCGGGTGCTACCGGAACAATGCCCGGCCGTGCTAGCAAGGCTCCATGCGCTGTTCACGCCCTGCTTTCCTGGCCTGTTTGAGTCTGTTGGCGGGGTGCGCTGCCTCGCGCCCCGTGGCGCAGCAGGCGCCCGACCCGGCGCAAGGGGGCGCCTACACGGCGAAGGTGCTTTCCATCCGGCCGGTTTCGGCGGGGGTGGCCCTGCCACAGGTGATGCAGATTCTGGGGGCGCCGTCCGCCGCCACGCCCGCCCCGGCGCAGGAGATCGTGGTGCAACTGCCTGACGGCTCGGTGAAATCCCTGGTGCCGCCGCCGGGTGCTACGCCCGCCGCGCTGGCCCCCGGCGCGCAGGTGGTCATTACCGAAACCCCGCAGATGCGAATCATCGCGCGCTAACCCTCTGGCGGCTTGTCGCGAAACTCATTGAAAAGCTTCATGAAATCCGCTGTCGCGGGTAAACGTCTTGTCATGAGACGGCGCAGCCGTTGAAGCAACGACCCGGTTCGGGTATCGGCAGCACATGAACATGCGCGCGCCGGATTCAGGCCAGGCTGGAGCCGGCCTCTCGCGAACCGTCCAGTCCTCATCCCTGCCTGTGACGATCGCCGCCTATCTGCCGCCCGATCAGTTCGAGCAGGCCAAGGCCGCGGTCGCGCGCGCCGCGGCGGCCGCCTAAACGCCATGGCCCGCATCGCCTATGTGAATGGGCGTTATGTGCCGCTCACCCAGGCCAGCGTGAATATCGAGGACCGCGGCTACCAGTTCGGCGACGGCATCTATGAGGTGTTCTACGCCTATCGCGGCAAGCTGATCGACGAGGCGCTGCACTTCGCCCGCCTCACCCGCAGCCGGGGCGAGATCGGCCTGACAGCGCCCATGGGCGACGCCGCGCTGCGCATCGTGATCCATGAGCTGATGCGCCGTAACCGGGTGGCGACGGGGCTTGTCTATCTGCAGCTCACGCGCGGCGTGGCGCGGCGCGACCATGCCTTTCCCACCCCCGCGCCGCGCCCGGTGCTGACCCTCATTGTGCGGCCCAAGCCCGAACCGCCGGAGGCGCTTGCCGGCTGGGGCGCGGCCGCCATCACCCTGGCCGATGAGCGCTGGGGGCGCTGCGACATCAAATCCATCAACCTGCTGCCCAATGTGCTGGCACGCGAAGCGGCGAAGCAGGCCGGGGCGCTGGAAGCGATTTTGTTCGATGCGGAGGGCAGGGTGACGGAGGGCGCCTCCAGCTCGGTCTGGATCGTGGGCGCCGATAATGTGCTGCGCACCAGGGCGCTGGACCACCACGTGCTGCCTGGCTGCACCCGCGCGGCGTTGCTGGAGGATGTGGCGGCGGAGGGCATGGCCTTCCGGGAGGAAGGGTTTTCGCTGGAGGCGCTGCGTGCCGCCCGGGAGATTTTCATCACCAGCGCCACCTCCTTCGTGAAACCCATCACGGCGCTGGATGGCGTGCCGGTCGGCAATGGCGCGCCGGGGCTCATCGCCAGCCGCCTCTCTGCGCGCTATCTTGCGCGGCTGAGAGGAGCCTGAACCCCATGTACAACCCGCCCGCCTTTGCGCAGACCAACCCTGAGGAGATGCAGGCCATCATGCAGGCGGCCTCGCTGCCCGTGCTGGTTTCGCCCGCGCGCGGCGGCGGGTTGCTGGCCACGCATCTGCCGCTGCTGTTCCAGGCGCCGGACCGGCTGGTCGGCCATGTGGCCAAGGGCAATTTCCATTGGCGCGATTTCGACCCGGCGCAGGACTCGCTGGCCATCTTCACGGCGGCGGAGGGCTATGTCAGCCCCTCCTGGTATCCCAGCAAGCAGGAGGGCGGCCGCGTGGTGCCGACCTGGAATTACAGCGTGGTGCACGCCACCGGGCGGCTCTCCATCGTCGAGGAGCCCCAGCCCTTGCTGGAGATCGTGACCGCCCTGACCAGCCGGCATGAGGCAGGCCGGGAGCATTCCTGGCAGGTTGCCGATGCCCCGGCGGATTATATCGCCGGGCAGCTGAAGGGCATTGTCGGGCTGGTGCTGACCATTGCGAAGCTGGAGGGCAAGGCCAAGCTCAGCCAGAACAAGAGCCTGGCTGACCGGGAGGGCGTGATCGCGGGGGCGGCGGCGGAAAACCCGGCCCTGGCGGAGGCCATGAGGCGCCAGCGTTGAGTTCGGGGGGCCGAACCTCACCGCGCCTTCAGGCCTGAAGACGCGGCCTGAGAGGGACGCCCGGGCAAGGCTCGAAAGCCTGTCGCGCTCTAGGCGCGTTGCAGCGCCGCCCGCTTGCGGGGCGCGGGCGCCATGCTGGCCTGCACCGGCGCGGGCTGGGCGGCGCCGGTATTGAACCTGGCCAGCAGGTGCGAGATGGTTTCCGCCTCATGCGCCAAGGTCTGGCTCGCGGCGGCGGCTTCCTCCGCCATGGCGGCGTTGGCCTGGGTCATCTGGTCCATCTGGTTCACGGCGGTGTTCACCTGCCCCAGCCCCACGGATTGTTCCTGTGCGCTGGCCGATGCCTCGCTGATGGCGGTGTCGATTCCCAGGACATGCCCGGCGATGCGGTCGAGGGATTGGCGCGCCTCCGCCACCGATTTCACCCCGGTCGCGACAATCTCGCCGGAGCCGATGATGAGGGTTTTGATCTCCTTCGCGGCATCGGCCGAGCGCTGGGCCAGGGCGCGCACCTCGGTGGCCACCACGGCAAAGCCGCGCCCGGCATCGCCCGCGCGCGCCGCCTCCACCCCGGCATTGAGCGCCAGCAGATTGGTCTGGAAGGCGATCTCGTCGATCACGCCGATGATATTGGCGATCTTCGCGGAGCTTTCGTCGATCTTGCCCATGGCCTGCACGGCCTTGCCCACCACCTGGTCGGAGCTTTCGGTATCCGCCTTGGCCTTGCCCGCCATGCCGCGCATGCTCGTGGCGTTTTCCGCCGCCTTGCGCATGGTGGCGGTGATCTGTTCCAGCGCCGCCGCGGTCTCTTCCAGGTTCGCCGCCTGGCGTTCCGTGCGCAGGGAAAGCTGCCCGGCGGATTCGTTCACCGCGGCCGAGGTCTGGAGAATGCTCTGCGCCGAGGCGGAGATTTCGCGCAGGGTTTCGCGCAAAGCCGCCACGGCATTGTTGAAATCGCCGCGCAGGCTGTCGATCGAGGGGATCATGGGCTTGCCCAGATGCGCCTGCAGGTCGCCCTGGGCGAGCGCCGCGAGAGCCCGCCCGATCTGCTGGATATTCTCCATGCGCTCCGAGAGGTCGGTGGCGAATTTGATGATTTTCACGACCTTGCCCTGGGTGTCGAACACCGGGTTGTAGCTGGCCTGCAGCCAGACATCGCGCCCGCCTTTGCCAAGGCGGTGATAATCGGCGGAGAAGAACTCGCCCTCATTCAGCCGGCGCCAGAATTGCCCATACTCGGGGCTGGCGGCAAAGCCCGGCTCCACGAACAGCCGGTGATGCTGGCCCTTGATCTCCTCCAGCCGGTAGCCGACGGTGGCGAGGAAATTCTGGTTCGCGTCCAGGATCGTGCCGTCGGGCTTGAAGGTGATGACCGCCTGCGACCGGTTGATCGCGTTCAGCACGCCCAGATCCT
>Ga0335083_10006672_pt1 | contig 14352 bp, 11 predicted proteins | sample Lox_Sample_42_FD_206716 | JGI IMG/M metagenome (GOLD analysis project Ga0335083, IMG submission 206716) | Soil microbial communities from Loxahatchee National Wildlife Refuge, Florida, United States - Lox_Sample_4.2 | ecosystem: Environmental > Terrestrial > Soil > Wetlands | place: USA...
CATCGGCGTTATAGGCGTTGGCGACCAGGTAGTTCAGAACGGTGTTGGCTGCAAGGGCCACGACAACGATAGCGACGCACAGTGCGACGATGCGCGCGCGAATGGAGGAGAACATGTTGGGCGTTTTTCGGAAGTGGGAGGAATGGGTAACGCAGTGCGTGTCCTCCGGGTATACGGCCGCGCAGCGGCAGACTTGAGCGGCGTGGGATGCGCGGTGCTTTCGGTGCGTTGCGACAGACCGTGCGGGGCTTGCGTATCAGCCCCCGAATCCGGCGCAGGTTGAAGCGCGCCGTTCCCGCCCCCGCGCGACGCGCCTCACATGATCGCCGAATGCAGGTGATGCGGATGTTCGAGCGTGTCGGCGATGATGTGCAGGGCTTCCTCGCATTCGTCGCGGCGCTTCGAGCCGCCGAGGCACACGCGCAATGCGTTGGGGGGATTGCCGTCGGTCGAGAACGCCGCGCTCGCGACCGCGGCGATGCCCTGGTTGCGCAACTGTAGCGCCAGCTCGGACGCGCTCCAGCCGCCTTCGCGCGGAATCGGCAGCCACAGATGAAAGCCCTCCGGATGCGCGTCGTATGGCCATGCGCCGAGCACGCGCGCCGCAATCGCCTGGCGGGCTTTCGATTCGCCGCGGATCGCGTCGAGCACGTCCTGCGCGGTGCCGTCCGCCAGCCACTGCGTGGCGAGCGAGACCGTAAACGGGCTCGCCATCACGGTGGTCGCGCGTAGCGCGCCGGCGAGGCGCTGCGTCTGGCGCGGCGTCGGCGCTCGCAGATAGGCGACGCGCAGCCCCGCACCCAGGCTTTTCGACAAACCCGTCACGTAGTACGTCAGCTCCGGCGCGAAACTCGCCAGCGCGTCGGGCGCGTGCTGCGGCAGCATCGCGTAGGCGTCGTCCTCGATGATCGGCACGCTGTAGCGCAGCGCGACGTCGGCCAGCGCTTCGCGGCGTTGATGCGTGAGCGTCAGCGTGCCCGGATTCTGCAGCGTCGGGTTGCAATAGAACGCGCTCGGCCGGTCGGTCTTGCAGAGCGCTTCGAACGCATGCGCGAGCGGCCCCTCGTCGTCGCGCGCGAGCGCTTGCAGACGCACACCGAGTTGCGCGGCGATCGCCTTGATGCCTGGATAGGCGAGTGTGTCGAGACAGATCATCGCGCCAGGCCTTGCCAGTTGCGAGACCAGTGCAACGAGCGCGCTGTGGATGCCGGGGCACACCAGCACGTGGTCGGCCGTGGTGTCGGGCAGGCGGCGCTTGAGCCATTCGGTGCCCGCTGCCTTGTCGGCGGCCGAGCCGCCGAAGTCCTGATAGCGCAGCAGCTGGTACGGGTCGCTGCTGGCCATCAGCCGGGCGGCGGATTCGCGCAGGCGAGCGGCGCAGTCGGCTGGCTCGGGCGGCGTGTTCATCGTCATTTCGATGCTGCTGCCGCCCGCGAGCGGCAGCGTCGCGGTGCGGCCGCGCACGAACGTCCCGCTGCCGGCGCGCGAATCGAGCAAACCGCGCTTCTTCGCTTCAGCGTAGGCGCGTGCCACCGTCGTGTAGTTCAGCGCCAGTTCGTCGGCCAGATCGCGCAAACCCGGCAAACGGTCGAGCGGACGCAGGCGGCCGGTAGCAAGGTCTTCTTCGATCAGATCGGGAATCGCGAGATAAGCCGGCTTGCGGATGTCGGCGAGGCGTTTGATCCGATGATGTGTCGGGATACTCATCGTTTTCGTTCGGATGATTGGCGGTTAAAAAAGGCGCTGCAGTCTTGCACACACGCGCTTTGCGCAGCCATGAAAAGTGATCGCTTTCAATGATCGGATTGATCGTCTCTGGTGAACGGCTGCGCCGGCCCTGCGCATATGCACCAGCAAAATAGAACCCGGCTGGTGCGATCGACGCTGCGAAGGGCGCTTGCCTTGACAGCGCTGCCTGTACGCAAGCTTCAGGCCAAAAATTTTTTCGGCGTGCCTAACGAATGATCGTCTGTTTGATCGGAAAGTGATTGCATCGGTGCCGGCGATCAGTGGCACGGCCGTTGCGTAATAAGGCTCGGCGCAAACGCAAAGCGGTGCCGCGTTTCACAGGTCAAGCCCGGCATTCCAGGCTTTATCGCGCGCCATTTCCCGTTCCCGCAAACCGCATTGGAGCGTGCCATGCCAGCCGTCAACAAGCCGTTGCATCAGAAGGGCGATTACCTCGTCGACTACGAAGAGAAAGTCTTCGCGGACGTGAAGGCCGAGCCAGGCGAGAAGGCGCTCGTCACGTTTCACACGGTGGCGTTCGAAGGCTCGATCGGCTTCGTCAATCTGTTGCAGGCGACCCGGCTGCAACGCAAAGGCTTCGAAACCTCGGTGCTGCTCTATGGCCCGGGCGTGACGCTCGGCTTGCAGCGGGGCTTTCCGACGCTCGGCGACGAGGCGTTCCCCGGTCATCTGAACTTCAACAAACAACTGCTCAAGTTCATGGAGGAAGGCGGCAAGGTGTACGCGTGCCGCTGTCGCGCTACATGGAGGCGTTCAAGGCCACGGTGGCGGTGTTCGGCCGCGGCCAGGCAAGCACATACATTCTCGCGTGACTGGGCGATTCCGCCGAAGCGATTCTCGGAATCTCGCGCGAGCTGATCGAGCTGGGTGTCTATCCATTCGTGGTGCCGTTCGTGCCGATCAGCGGCACGCCGCTCGAGGACCATCTTGCGCCGTCGCCTGAATTCATGAGGTCGGTGTTGCAGCCGCTCGGCGCAATGCTGTCAGCCGCGGGCCTGCGCTCGAGCGACATCAAGGCCGGCTGCGGCAAGTGCGGCGCGTGTTCGTCACTGTCTTCGTACGAGGTGTGATCATGTTTGGCGAAGCGATTGCGGGTGTAGCGGCTGAATCGGACGATCTCGATCTTGCGCCGGCTTGGTACATGCCGACCGAATACCGGATCAAGTGGACCACGCTGCCGTGGGAAGCGGACGAAGCCTATAAGCTGCGGCGCGCGGTGTTCTGCATCGAGCAGGGCATCTTCGTCGGCGATGACCGCGACGAGATCGACGAACGTGCGCAGCAACTGGTGGCGCTCAGTCGCATTGCCGGGATACCCGAGCAGGTGGTCGGCACGTTGCGCATCCATCAGGCAGAACCCGGCGTGTGGTTCGGGTCGCGACTCGCCGTGCACGCCGCTTTTCGCCGCCACGGCAAGATCGGCGCGACGCTGATTCGGCTTGCGGTCAGCAGTGCGCACGCGCTCGGCTGCGAGACGTTTCTCGCGCATGTGCAGAGCCAGAACGTGCCGCTGTTTCGCGCGCTGCATTGGGACGCACTGTCGCAGGAGATGTTGTTTGGGCGTTCGCATCATCTGATGCAGGCGCAACTCGAACACTATCCGCCGTGCACGACGCCGCAGAGCGGCTTTGTCACGCAGTCGCGGAGCGCGGCATGAGCGTCGCGGAGCTCGTCGCGAGCCTGCGCGAGAGCCGCGGCTTTCGCCACAAGACGGATATTGCCAGGGTCGTGTCGTCGCTGGCGCAACGTTTGCCCGGTGGCGCCAGGGATCTCGGTCAGGCCGTGGCGGTTGGGGACGATTGCGCTGCGTTGCCCGACGGCGACGGCTATCTGCTGTTCGCGATCGAAGGCATGGTCTGCGCAAGTTCGCGCTTGAGGGCATGCAACTGTATGGACGGCTCGAAGATCTACGCGACGGGATGTTGCGGTTCGCGCCGAACCTCGCCGCCAATCTCGACGATGCGGACGATACGTATAACCGTATCAATGCGAGCATCGACGCCTTCATCGAGAAGAACGGCATCGACGCGCCGTCCGGTGGTGTCTATGAACCGGTATGGCAGCCGCCTCATGAGCGTACGACGCTCGAACTGGAAGGCAGCGGCATTGCGTCGGTGATCTGGTGCATCGGTTTTACGCCGGACTTCGGCTGGCTCGATGCCCCGGTCTTCAACGGCCGCGGTTATCCCGCGCACGCGCGTGGGATAACGCCTGTCGAGGGGCTCTACTTCATCGGCTTGCCGTGGCTGCATACGTGGGGCTCCGGACGCTTTTCGGGGATCGCGCGCGATGCCGACTACGTGGTGCAGGCGATTCTCGCCAGGGAGCGGGAGCGTGCCGTCGCGCGCACGACGATCGCAGCTTGATTAACTCGAGTGGCGAGCGCGTCAGGTGAGGCGCACGGCCATGCGCTGAAGGTTTGGACGGTGGGCCGTTGCGCCACGCAACGCAATGGCGTCCAGACGACAAAGCGGCCCTTGCCTCGAAAGCGCGGCAAGGGCTGCGTCAGGATGACGGCATGACAGATAGACAGGCCGGCGCACGGTCCTGCGCTTCACGCGCAGGCTAGCAGCATGCTTGACAGTCAGCTACCCAGCGCAGGATCGCTCAGGCTGCTGCGCCCGGTTTCCAGATGGCCGGCCAGTTCGGATGCGCCGAATAGGCTTCCGGCGCGACGATCCACGACACCTGCGGCAGCGTGTTGTTCTGCACGTCCTGCTTGAGGACGTCGAAGTAGGTGCCGCCGGCCGATACGTTGGTGCCGGTGCGCGCATTGTCGTACAGCGGATTGCCCGGCTGCGCGTTGCGGTACTGGTTGAAATAGAGCAGTGAGTTGTCGCCGTCGTTGCCGATCTACGCGTTTCGGGCGTACCCTGAGCGAACACGGCGCGGGTGTTGACGCCAAGGTTGGCGACGGTGGCCTCGCCGCGCGGTCCGGCTTCCGAAGCGCTTGCAAGAACGAGTCAGGCTTGGCGCGTCGCGTCGACAAACGACGCAATCGCCGCATTCAGCGCCCGCGGCGCATCGCGATGCGGCGAGTGTCCGCAAGCATCGAGCTTGGCCAGTTGCGCGTGCGGCACCTGGGCGGCGATGGTCTCGATCTGCGCCATGGTGCCGTAATGGTCGTCATAGCCCTGGACTGCGAGCAACGGGCAACGGATCGACGACAACGTATCCACGATGCGCCATGCCCTGAACGCAGGGTCCAGCCAGATGTCGTTCCAGCCGTAGAACGCCGAATCGACATCGGCGTGATAGCGGCTGAGTTTTTCGCGCAGATCGGTTTGCTCGTAGGCGAGCTTCGCCTGCGCAATGCTTGTCACCGATAGGTCTTCGACGAACACATGCGGCGCAATGGCGACGACGCCCGCCAGCGCTGCAGGGAATGACGACGCATACAGCAGCGCGATCGACCCGCCGTCGCTATGGCCGATGAGCCACATCCGCGCGCGTTCATCCGCATCGACACCGAGCGTGTCCAGCAGAGCCGGCAGCACGTCGCGCGCCTCGCCGGTCATGAAATCCACGGGCCATTTCGTGTCGTGAGGCCGCGGCGTCGAGCGTCCGTAGCCCGGCCGGGAATAGACGAGGCCACGCATGCCGAGCTGGTCGCACAGCGTCTGTGGCCAGTCGCGCCACATCGCGATGGAGCCGAGCCCTTCATGCAGAAAGACGGCAACAGGCGCCGCGCGCAGTTCGGGGTTGAGCCAGCGGTATTCGATCGTGAGCGGCCCGCGCGCGGCTGTCGCGGGGAGCCGGGCGAATGCGTTACCGATTGCGGCCGCGGCTGTCGTCTCGGGGTTGTGCATGGTCCACCTTAAAGCTGTTCGCGTAGTTTGAAGCGTTGAATCTTACCGGTTGCCGTCTTCGGCAGATCGTCGACGAACACGATATCGCGCGGGTACTTGTGCGGCGCAAGCCGTTCCTTGACGAAGGCTTTCAGTTGGTCCACCAGGGGGCCGGACGGCGCGACATGGCGCTTGCGACAACGCTCCCCTCAGTCCTTCCCTTCCCGCCGTCCAGGCGACACCGCGCCGCATGCGCGGATCACCAGTTGCACCACCTCTTCAGTGGAAGCCTCGAACGCCTTCTGCGTGAGTGCGCGCTTGCCGCCTAGCGCGATGATCTGCGCGTCGAAGTCCGCGTAATGCTGGGTGGTTGCCCAGATCATATACATCAAGGTCTGCGCGTTGACTGGCGCGAGCAGACCGCGCGCGATCCAGTCGTCGATCACCTTGACGCGGCTCTCGAGCCACGGCTTCACGCTTCGCGTGAGAATGTCCTGCATATGCTCCGCGCCGTGGATGATCTCGTTGGCCCACACTTTCGAGCCGAGCGGACGCCGCCTCGACAACTCCATCTTCACGCGCACGTAGCCGCTGATCGCCTCCACCGGGTCGTCGCTGGCCTCGAAGGTATCCGCGGCCCGGTGCCACTCTTCGAACAGGTCTTCGAGCACCCGGCGATACAGCGCCAGCTTGGTCGGGAAGTAGTAGTGCAGGTTGGCTTTCGGCAAGCCTGCACGTTCGGCGATCATCGCCGTGCTGGTGCCTTCCAGGCCTCGCTCGGCGAACACGGCCTCCGCGCAGGCGAGCAAATGAGCCTCGTTCGATTCGCGGATGTGCGCCTTGCGCCGCCGCAAAGGTGTGGGGGGCTCGTCGTTTTCCGCAGTGTCAGCTGCTGTTTCGTCATGTCTCATTGTTGGCCTCGCGCGGCGCGCATGCCGCGGCGCGCTTCATTCTAGTCGTTTGAGCGGCTTCGGACACGCTCATTCGCCATGCGGCAACACGCCATGCTGCATCGCAATGGCACGTTTCTCGCTATGTTTTGCACCGTACAAAAGGCATTGATTAGATGGCGTTAATCGTCTACAACCTGTCCAACTGGACAGGATTGAACGAGCGGCCGATGCCCCAGGGTTAGCCCGTTATCGGGCATCGGAGAGGCGTGCACCGCAGCCGTGCGGAAACGCCCCAAAAACCGCCGCGGCTGCACCAGTTTCAGGTGAAGCGCAGGTTATCCGCAAGGTTGGCGCGAGGCGCGAAAGCGTCGAACGGAGGCGTTCGAAGGGCCGCCTGGACAGGGGGCGCGGCGGGCGCAGTGGAAGATCCAAGGTCGGTTCATCGAAAGGAGCGAGACGAATGAACGCGGTATCCGAGGCGTTAAAGCATGCTGAACCCGATGCGTCGATCAAGGTCGATGGCAAGCGTCTGTGGGACAGCCTGATGACGATGGCGAAGATCGGCGCAACGCCGAAAGGCGGTGTCTGCCGCCTGGCGCTCACCGATCTCGACAAGCAAGGGCGCGACCTGATCGTGAGCTGGGCGAAGGAGGCGGGCTGCACGGTCACGGTCGATCAGATGGGCAATGTCTTCATGCGCCGCGCGGGACGCAACCCGAATGCGCTGCCGGTCGTCACCGGCTCGCATGCGGATTCGCAGCCGACCGGCGGCCGCTTCGACGGCATCTATGGCGTACTTGGCGGGCTCGAAGTGATTCGCAGTCTGAACGATCATGGTATCGAGACCGAGCACCCGGTCGAGGTGGTGATCTGGACCAACGAGGAAGGCTCGCGTTTCGCCCCGGCGATGGTGGCGTCAGGCGTATTCGCCGGCGTGTTCACGCTGGAGTACGGTCTGTCGCGCAAGGACGTGGACGGCAAGACGATCGGCGAAGAGCTCAAGCGCATCGGCTATGCGGGCGACGTGCCGTGCGGCGGCCATCCTTTGCATGCCGCGTTCGAACTGCATATCGAACAAGGGCCGATTCTCGAGGCGGAGCACAAGACCATCGGCGTGGTCACCGACGCGCAAGGCCAGCGCTGGTACGAGATCACGCTGACGGGCCAGGAAGCGCATGCGGGCCCGACGCCGATGCCGCGCCGCCGCGATGCGCTGCTCGGCGCGGCGCGGGTGGTCGATCTGGTCAACCGCATCGGACTCGATCACGCGCCGCTCGCTTGCGCGACCGTCGGCATGATGCAGGTCTATCCGAACTCGCGCAACGTGATTCCCGGGCGAGTGTTTTTCACGGTCGATTTCCGTCATCCGGATGACGCGGTGCTCGCGACGATGGACGCCGCATTGCGTGAAGGCGTTGCGCGGATCGCGAGCGGGATCGGCCTCGAAACCCAGCTCGAGCAGATTTTCTATTACGCGCCGGTTGCCTTCGATGCAGCCTGCGTGAAGTCGGTGCGCGCCGCGGCGCAGCGCTTCGGTTATCCGCATCGCGACATGGTGTCGGGCGCGGGACACGATGCCTGCTATCTGTCGCAGGTCGCGCCGACCTCGATGGTGTTCGTGCCGTGCGTCGACGGTATCAGTCACAACGAGATCGAGGACGCCACGCTCGAGTGGATCGAGGCGGGCGCCAATGTGTTGCTGCACGCGATGCTGGAGCGCGCTTGCGAGCCGGCTTCATGAACCTGAAAGGGGGAGGGGCGCCTCGCCCGTTACGCCTTGGCACCCTGAACCGCGCCTGACCGCAATGCCTATAAAAGACGCCGTCCCGACTGCGCTCGACGTGCAGCCGGCAGGCACGGCTACGTCCTCACATCGAAAAAGGAACGTGTATGGCCATCAAGCAAACCGGCGACATTGCTGCGCATCGCCTGTCGCCCGAGCAGCTTTCCTGCGAATTCGCCGATATCGCGCCGCTACTCGATCCCGCCGCTGCAGCGGTGGCCGCGAGCCGTTGTCATTACTGCTATGACGCACCGTGCGTGCAGGCCTGTCCGACGCAGATCGACATTCCGGGCTTCATCCGCAAGATCGGCAACGGCAATCTGAAGGGCGCGGCGCTCGACATTCTTTCCGCGAATCCGCTTGGCGGCATGTGCGCGCGCGTGTGCCCGACCGAGATCCTGTGCGAAGGTGCTTGCGTGCGCAACCATCAGGACGAAAAGCCGGTGGCAATCGGTGCGCTGCAACGTCACGCAACCGATTGGGCAATGGCACGAGGCGTTGCGCTGTTCAAGCGTGCTGCGCAGACGGGACGTCACGTTGCGGTCGTCGGTGCAGGTCCGGCAGGGCTTGCCTGCGCGCATCGTCTGGCGCTCGCGGGGCATCGTGTGACGATCTTCGACGCGCACGACAAGGCGGGCGGCCTCAACGAATACGGCATCGCGGCCTACAAGACGGTCGACGATTTCGCGCGGCGGGAAGTCGCATGGCTGTGCTCGGTGGGCGGCATCGAAGTGAAAACAGGCATGGCGCTCGGGCGTGACGTCAGCCTCGAGACGCTGCGCAAGCAACACGACGCGGTGTTCCTCGCGGTCGGCCTGACTGGCGTGCGCGCGCTGGCGTTGCAAGGCGAAGACCTGAGCGGCGTGATGAACGCGGTGGATTTTATCGAGCAGGTGCGCGAGGCGAGCGACCTCGCGAGCGTGCCGGTGGGGCGCCGCGTCGTCGTGATCGGCGGCGGCAATACGGCGGTGGATGCCGCGGTGCAAAGCCATAAGCTCGGCGCGGCCACGGTCACGATGGTGTACCGGCGCGGCGTCGAAACGATGAGCGCCACGTGGGCCGAGCGCGAGTTCGCGCAGACTGAGGGTGTGACGCTGATCACGCATGCCAGGCCGCTGCGCTTGCTGGGCGAGAACGGCACCGTGACGGGCGTCGAATTCGAGCGCACGTCTGCCGAGGGAAGTGAACGTTTCACGATCGAGGCTGACATGGTGCTGAAGGCGATCGGCCAGACGCTGGTGGCGGTGGGCATCGAGCGTGAACTGCTGACGCTCGACGGCAGCCGGATCGCGGTGGATGCGAACGGGCAGACGTCGCTGCCGGATGTCTGGGCAGGCGGCGATTGTGCCGCGAGCGGTAGCGTCGATCTGACGGTCCAGGCGGTGCAGGACGGCAAAGAGGCCGCGGCCGCCATCGACGCCCATTTTGCCCGCACGGCGGTCAAGGCCGCCTGAAGCAGTGCTTTGGCCCAACGCCACACATCCGACCTCACGATAAAACAGAGTCCCCAAGGAGCCGAACATGGCCGATCTGCGCTGTACGATTGCCGGCATCACGTCGCCGAATCCCTTCTGGCTCGCGTCCGCGCCGCCGACCGACAAAGCTTATAACGTCAACCGTGCATTCGAAGCGGGCTGGGGCGGTGTGGTGTGGAAAACGCTCGGCCTCGACCCGCATGTGGTCAACGTGAGTTCGCGCTACGGTGCGGTGAAGTGGAATGGCCAGCGCATCGCCGGCCTGAACAACATCGAGCTGATCACCGACCGGCCACTCGACGTCAATTTGCGCGAGATCGCGCAGGTCAAGCGCGACTGGCCGGATCGTGCGCTGATCGTGTCGCTGATGGTGCCCTGCAACGAACGCGACTGGAAATGGATCTTGCCGCTCGTCGAGGACACCGGTGCCGACGCGGTCGAGCTGAACTTCGGTTGCCCGCACGGGATGAGCGAACGCGGTATGGGCGCGGCGGTGGGCCAGGTGCCCGAATACGTCGAGATGGTCACGCGCTGGGTCAAGGAAGGCACACGGCTGCCGTGCCTCGTCAAGCTGACGCCGAACATCAGCGACATCCGCCTCGGTTCGCGCGCGGCCTACAAGGGCGGCGCGGATGGCGTATCGCTGATCAACACGATCAACTCGATCGTCGGCGTGGATCTGGACGTGATGGCGCCGATGCCGACCGTCGACGGCAAGGGCACGCACGGCGGTTACTGCGGCCCCGCCGTGAAGCCGATTGCGCTGAACATGGTGGCCGAGATCGCGCGCGATGCCGAAACGCCGAATCTGCCGATTTCCGGCATCGGCGGCATTTCGACGTGGCGCGACGCGGCGGAATTCATCGTGCTGGGCGCGGGCAGTGTGCAGGTCTGCACGGCGGCGATGCATTACGGCTTCCGCATCGTGTCGGACCTGAGCGACGGTCTGTCGAACTGGATGGACGAGAAAGGCTACGCGACGCTCGACGCCATTCGCGGCCGCGCGGTGCCCAACGTCACCGACTGGAAGTACCTGAACCTCAAGTACGACATCAAGGCACGCATCGATCAGGACAAGTGCATTCAGTGCGGACTGTGCCATATCGCCTGCGAAGACACGTCGCACCAGGCGATCACGCGCGAAAAGGATGGCGTGCGCCATTTTGACGTGGTGGACTCGGAATGCGTCGGGTGCAATTTATGCATGCATGTGTGCCCGGTCGAGCAATGCATCACGATGGAACGCGTTGATGCAGGCGAATACGCGAACTGGACCACGCATCCGAACAACCCGTCGCGCGTGGACGCCGGTCAGGCAGAGGCAGTACCGCAGGCCACTGCGAAAGCGGCCTGACGAACACAGAGAGGCAGGCGCAGCAAGCGATGCGCTTGCATCGAATCCCGTTCCCATCCGGCCTGAAGCCTCCCGGAAAGAGGGGCAGGCCACAACGACGAAGTGGAGATCCATCAATGAAGCAGACAGCGCAAACCGTCGATCCGCAGCTAGGGGCCGGCGCGCAGGGCAGCAGCCTTTACAACGACGACCTGGCTCCAACCGGCGTCGCGCAGCGCACGTGGAAGTGGTATCACTTCGCCGCGCTGTGGGTTGGCATGGTGATGAATATCGCGTCGTACATGCTGGCGGCCGGCTTGACCGAGCAAGGCATGTCGCCGTGGCAGGCGGTGTTGACCGTGCTGCTCGGCAACCTGATCGTGCTGGTGCCGATGCTGCTGATCGGCCATGCCGGTGCGAAGCACGGCATTCCGTATGCGGTGCTGGTGCGTTCGTCGTTCGGCACCCAGGGCGCGAAACTGCCTGCCATGTTGCGGGCCATCGTCGCGTGCGGCTGGTATGGCATTCAGACATGGCTCGGCGGCAGCGCGATCTATACGCTGCTCAATATCCTCACGGGCAACGCGCTGCATGGCGAGGCGCTGCCGTTCCTCGACATTTCGCTCGCGCAACTGGCGTGTTTCCTTGTGTTCTGGGCCTTGCAGATCTACTTCATCCTGCACGGCACCGATTCGATCCGCTGGCTCGAAAGCTGGTCCGCGCCGATCAAGGTGGTGATGTGCATCGCGCTCGTCTGGTGGGCGACCTCGAAGGCGGGGGGCCTCGGCACGATGCTGGCGGCGCCGTCGCAGTTCGTGGCCGGCGGCAAGAAGGAAGGGCTCTTCTGGGCGACCTTCTGGCCGGGACTGACCGCGATGGTCGGCTTCTGGGCTACGCTTGCGCTGAACATCCCGGACTTCACCCGCTTTGCGCGCTCGCAGCGCGACCAGGTCGTCGGTCAGTCGATCGGCCTGCCGGTGCCGATGGCGCTGCTGTCGGTGATTTCGGTGGTGGTGACGTCGGCGACCGTGGTGATCTACGGCAAGGCCGTCTGGGATCCGATCGATCTGACCAGCCGCATGACCGGTATCGGCGTCGGCATCGCGCTCGTGATCCTCACGCTCGATACGATGTGCTGCAACCTCGCGGCGAATCTGGTCGGGCCGGCCTACGACTTTTCGAGCTTGTGGCCGAAGGGCATTACGTATCGCGTGGGCGGCATGATGACCGCGACGATCGCGATCGTGATGATGCCGTGGAAGATTCTTGCTACCACGCAAGGCTATATCTTCACGTGGCTGGTCGGTTATTCGGCGTTGCTCGGACCGGTGGCGGGCATCCTGATGGTCGATTACTTCCTGATTCGCGGCACGCAGCTCGATCCGCGCGAACTGTTCGACGAAAAGGGCGAATACAGTTATACCGGTGGATGGAATATCGGCGCGGTGGTGGCGCTGCTGGTGGGCGTGTTGCCGAATCTGCCGGGCTTTCTGCATACCGCATTTCCGGCGGCGTTTCCCAACGTGCCTGCCTTTTTCAATACGCTCTACACCTATGCGTGGTTTGTCGGCCTCGCGTTGGCTTCGATCGTATACAGCGCGTGGATGAAGCTGAGCAAGGGACCGAGTGCGCGTGTTGCCAGCGCATGAAGCAAGCGCGCTGCGGTGAACAGCGGCAGTGAACACGTAGCAGTCAATGAGGAGGCAGCAAGATGACGACCCTGATTCGCGGCGGCACGGTAATCGATGCGGACCGTAGCTGGCGGGCGGACGTGTTGTGCGCGGACCCGCAGGACGGCGGCACGATCCTGCAAATCGGCCCGGACCTGGAGGCGCCGGTGGGCGCGTCCATCGTCGATGCGCACGGACAGTATGTGATGCCCGGCGGCATCGATCCGCATACGCACATGGAATTGCCCTTCATGGGCACGACGGCCAGCGACGATTTCTATACGGGCACCGCAGCGGGCCTGTCGGGCGGCACCACGAGCATTATCGACTTTGTGATTCCGAGCCCGCGACAGCCGCTGATGGAAGCGTTCCACGCATGGCGCGGCTGGGCGGAGAAGGCCGCGGCCGATTACGGCTTTCATGTTGCGGTCACGTGGTGGGACGAGACGGTGCATCGCGACATGGGCACCCTTGTTCACGAGCACGGCGTGTCGAGCTTCAAGCACTTCATGGCCTACAAGAATGCGATCATGGCGGATGACGAGGTGCTGGTGAACAGCTTCGCGCGTTCGCTGGAGCTCGGCGCGCTGCCCACCGTGCATGCGGAAAACGGCGAGCTGGTGTTTCAGCTACAGCGGCAGTTGTTGGCGCGCGGCATTACCGGGCCGGAAGCGCATCCGCTGTCGCGGCCGCCGGAAGTGGAAGGCGAGGCGGCGAATCGGGCGATCCGTATCGCACAGGTGTTGGGCGTGCCGGTGTATATCGTGCACGTGTCGTCCAAAGATGCGGTCGATGCGATTGCTCGCGCGCGCAACGAAGGCTTGCGCGTGTTCGGCGAAGTGTTGCCGGGGCACCTCGTGATCGATGAGTCTGTGTATCGCGATCCGGACTGGACGCGCGCAGCGGCGCACGTGATGAGCCCGCCGTTCCGCTCGGGCGAGCACCGCGAGGCGTTGTGGAGCGGCTTGCAAGCAGGGCAACTGCATACCACCGCGACCGACCACTGCGTGTTCTGCGCGTCGCAAAAGGCGATGGGCCGCGAGGATTTCACGAAGATCCCGAACGGTTGCGGTGGTGTCGAGGATCGCATGTCGGTGCTGTGGCATCACGGCGTGAATGCCGGGCGTTTGACGCCCAACGAGTTCGTGCGCATCACGTCGACCAACGCTGCGCAGATTTTCAACCTGTATCCGCGCAAGGGTGCGGTTCAGGTTGGGGCCGATGCGGATCTGGTCGTGTGGGACCCGGCGGCGACCAGGACGATTTCGGTCAAGACACATCACCAGAAGGTCGACTTCAACGTGTTCGAAGGGATGACGGTGCAGGGCGTGGCGACGCATACGCTCACGCGCGGTGCGCTTGCATGGACCGATGGCGATTTGCGCGCGGTGCGCGGGGCGGGGCAGTATCTGAAGCGGCCGCCCAATGCCGCTTACTTCGAGGCGATCCGGGTGGCGAACAAGTTGAAGGAGCCGCACGCGGTGGAGCGGGCGTGAGAAGTGCGAGCACGCAGTAGAGCCGTTGAGCGCTCGTGATGTTTCGGCGGTTTGTCTTGCAAGCGTCAATGCGCCTTTGCGACAGGCAGACAGGCAGACAGGCAGACAGGCAGACAGGCAGACAGGCAGACAGGCAGACAGGCAGACAGGCAGACAGCCAGACAC
>Ga0335083_10006673_pt1 | contig 14351 bp, 5 predicted proteins | sample Lox_Sample_42_FD_206716 | JGI IMG/M metagenome (GOLD analysis project Ga0335083, IMG submission 206716) | Soil microbial communities from Loxahatchee National Wildlife Refuge, Florida, United States - Lox_Sample_4.2 | ecosystem: Environmental > Terrestrial > Soil > Wetlands | place: USA: Florida...
GGAGATTGCCAGCGGACTTCTCGGAGCGCTACGCGGATATCGAAACGCAAACCAACACCTATCTCAGCTTGAAGCAGCAACTGCGCCAGTACAAGCGGGTGCTCCTGGGCGTGCTGGGGTTCATTACACTCGTGCTGCTGTTCGTCACCACGTGGGTCGCCGTCTTCCTGTCGAAGCAAGTGACGGTCCCGATCCAGGCGCTGGCCGAGGCAACGCGCGAAATCTCCCGCGGCAATTTCGACCAGCGGATCGACGTGCAGGCGCAGGACGAGCTCGGTACGCTCGTGCGCTCGTTCAACCGGATGACCGAGCAACTGGGCGAAGGCCGGCGCCAGATCAACGAGTTCACGAAGAGCCTCGAGCAGGCAGTCGAAGAGCGCGAGCACCGGCGCAAGTTGATGGAAACGATCCTCGAAAACGTGCCGACGGGCGTCGTGTCGCTCGACGCGTCGGGCGACGTAGCGCGCGTGAACACGGCGGTGGTTACGATCCTCGGCGAAGCGGCGCGCGAGGCGCACACCCTGCCGGACCTCCTCGGCGAGGAAGCGGCCCGCGCCGTGCTGCACCTGATGCGACGTTCGCTGCGGATGGGCGCGGCATCGCGCGAAATCGAGATCGCGGTCGGCGGACGGCTGGTGCGCGCGGCGGTGACCGTCAGCTCGCTGGGGCCGCGGCGGTCGAATCCCGGATTCGTGGTCGTGATCGACGACTTGACCGAGCTATTGCAGGCGCAGAAGGCAGCCGCCTGGCAGGAGGTGGCGCAGCGAATCGCGCACGAAATCAAGAACCCGCTCACGCCGATCCAGCTTTCCGCACAGCGGTTGCTGCGCTATCTCGATCGCGCGACGACGATTTCGCCCGGCGCCCGCACCGAGCTCGAGAAGTTGGTGGCGGAGTGCGCAGGGCTGATCGAGCGGGAGGCGCAAACGCTGTCGTCGCTCGTGAGCGAGTTTTCGCAATTCGCGCGCTTCCCCGCCGCGCGGCTCACGCCGCTGGGCGTCAATCCCATCGTCGAGAGCGCACTGACCCTGTTCGACGGCCGTCTGGAGGGCATTGTGCTCTCGACCAGCCTCGCGCCGTCGCTGCCGCCCGTGCGGGCGCACGCCGAGCTGATGCGTCAAGTGATTGCGAACTTGATCGACAACGCCGCCGACGCCATGGAAGGTTCGTCGATTCGGCGGTTGCACGTGGCCACACGAACGGTCAGCGACGGAGACGCAGTCGAAATCGAAGTTTCCGACAGCGGCCACGGCATATCTCCCGAAGACAAAGAGAAGCTTTTCCTGCCGCACTTTTCCACAAAGGGCCGCGGCACTGGTTTGGGGCTCGCCATCGCGAGCCGCATCGTCGCCGAGCACAACGGCACGATCCGGGTGGAAGACAACACGCCGCTGGGCGCGCGATTCGTGATGCGCTTCCCCGCCGCCGAAGTGGCCATGCCAACGCAGGCCGGATAGGACAAGGACCCGCCCCACATGCCAGCCAGCATCCTGATCGTCGACGACGAGAGCGGCATCCGCGAGTCGCTCGGCGCGCTGCTGCGCGACGAGGGCTACGACGTCGAGACGCTCGAATCGGGCGAGGCGTGCCTGGAACGCGTCGAGCAGCGCAAATTTGATCTGATTCTGCTGGATGTGTGGCTGCCAAAAAACGATGGTCTGGAAACGCTCGAACGAATGCAGGCGCAGGATTCCTCCCCGATGGTGGTGATGATTTCCGGCCACGCGAATATCGAAGCCGCGGTGCGGGCCACGAAACTGGGCGCGTTCGACTTCATCGAAAAGCCGCTGTCGCTCGACAAAATCGTCGTCGTGGTGCGCAACGCTCTCGAATATGTGCGCCTGGAGGACGAAAACCGGCGGCTGCGCGCCGAACTCGAAGAGCGGCATCAGATTCTGGGCAGCAGCGTGCCGATGAAGGCTCTCCGCCAGCAGATCGCGCTCACGGCGCCTACTACGGGGCGCGTGCTGATCTATGGCGAGAGCGGCACCGGCAAGGAGCTTGTCGCCCGCGCGCTGCACGCAAACAGTTCCCGAAGGGAGAAGCCGTTCGTCGAGGTCAACTGCGCGGCGATTCCCGAAGAGCTGATCGAATCGGAGCTGTTCGGCCATCGCAAAGGCAGCTTCACGGGCGCGAGCGAAGACAAGGTCGGCAAGTTCCAAAAGGCGGATGGCGGGACGCTGTTTCTCGACGAAGTGGGCGACATGAGCCTGAAGACCCAATCGAAAGTGCTGCGCGTGCTGGAAGAGCAGCGCGTCGAACCGCTCGGATCGAACACCCCGGTCACCGTCGATGTTCGCGTGATCGCTGCGACGAACAAGAAGCTGGAGGAAGAAATCGGACGCAACGCGTTCCGCGAGGATCTCTTCTACCGGCTCAACGTGATTCCCTTCTACGTTCCGGCGCTGCGCGAGCGATTGGAAGACATTCCGATTTTGGCCGCCCACTTCCTCAAGGAGTTTTGCGACGCATACGGGAAGAAGCCGAAGGAGTTCACGCCGCTGGCGATGGAAGTCCTCCTGGCGTATCCTTGGCCCGGCAACGTGCGCGAACTGAGGAATCTCGTCGAGCGATTGGTGATCATCTGCCCGTCGCCGCGCATCGAGCCGCACCATTTGCCGCCGGAGCTTTTCCGCGGCGCGTCGAAGAGCCCGCAGAAGCCCTATGCGAGCTTGCAGGAGGCGCGGTCGGCGTACGAGCGCGAATTCGTGCTGCGCAAGCTCGAGGAGAATCGCTGGAACATGACGAAAGCCGCCGCCGCTCTCGGACTGGAGCGGAGCCACCTCTACCGCAAGATGCGTTCGCTGGGTATCGCACCTTCAAAAGCTTCTTAAGGAGACCAACCATGCTCGCGCGAATCCGGACAGTCGTGCTTTGCCTGACCCTGGCGGCCAGCTCCCTGCTCTGCACCAGCGCCGCATTCTCTCAGGGCCAGGGCGGCGCGTCCGCGGGCGCGCCGAAGTCTCCATTCGTCGTTTTTCTTGGGACCGGAACGCCGGGACCGACGCCGAGCCGCCAAGGGCCCAGCCTGGCCGTGGTCGCAGGAGGAAAAGCCTATCTCGTGGACGTCGGCCCCGGCGTGATGCGGCAGGCGGACGCAGCCTTCCTGAATGGCGTCGCCGAACTGAATCCGCGCCAACTCAATGTGGCGTTTGTGTCGCATCTCCACTCGGACCACACGATTGGACTGCCCGACCTGATTCTGACTCCGTGGGTGATGGGCCGGACGGATCCGGTTGAGTTGTACGGGCCGCCGGGAATCTCCGCGATGGCCGACAACATCCTGAAGGCGTACGCGGAAGACATCCATATCCGCACCACGGGCCTCGAACAGGGTAACCTGACCGGATACAGGGTGAACGGCCACGACGTCCAGCCGGGCGTGATCTATCAGGACGCGAACGTGAAGGTGACGGCGTTTGCGGTGAAGCATGGGAGTTGGCCGCTTGCTCTCGGTTACAGATTTGATGCGGGCGGCAAGAGCATCGTCTATTCGGGCGATACGGCCCCTGCCGAAAGCGTCGTCGAGGCGTGCAATGGATGCGACCTGCTCATCCACGAGGTCTACCTGGGCTCGCCGACAAGCACGAGCCACTTACCCGAGCATTGGGCGCGCTACATGGCTTCCTTCCACACTTCGTCGAGCGAGCTTCCCGACATCGCCACACGGGCGCGCGCGAAAACGCTCGTGGCAACGCACATCGTCCTGACGGCTGGTGCGAGCGAGGCTGATCTGGTTCAGGCGCTGCACCAGGGCTACAGCGGCGCCGTGATCGCCGCGCACGACCTGCTAGTGGTCCACCCTTAGCCGCCTTGCCGCGAAGCTCGCCGGACACGCGGGATTGACGCTTGAATAATTCGCCGCCGGATGGTATTCGCGAAGTTCACACCTTACCCGGGGTCTGCGATTGAATAGGGGTTCCCGAAACTGCGCCCAGTCTGACGGTGGCATCGTGCTGATTTCGATCCTGTGCTGCTGTCTGGCAGCCGCTGTGCCGAGCCACACGAGGGCCCAGGAGCTCAAGAGGCGCGACGCGGGGCCGGTCAGCAGGCCTCCGGTCATTCTCAGCCACTCGCACCTGACGCCTCCGCTGCATAGCCGCCTGCGGGCGCTGCAATTCAGTCCTGATGGGAAATACATCCTTTTGCAGGACGAAGCGACGGCATATGTGCTGACGCGGTCCCCGCTCGCGATTCAGTTGAGTCTGCCGGCGAACAGGGCCCTGCCCATTCGCTTCACTGCCGACTCCAAAGCCATCGTGATCGGTCTGCAAGACATGCGCGCGCGGAAGTGGCATATCGAGTCGGATGAAGGCGACGAGGCGAAAAAGTTCACCGAAGGAACCGAATGCTATTATGCGGCGGTCTCTCCGCACGGCACGTACTACGCATGCCTCCAGACCGACTCCACGTTGCGCGTCTTTCGCATCGACGACGGCCAGCTGGTTTTCAACGGCCGCGTGGGAGAAGAACGTGACATACACGCGCCCGCGATCATTCCCCTGCATGACGGGCTCGCGCGCTCCGAACCCTTCGGGTACCACATGGGAGCGCTCCTCTCGTTTCGAGCGGATCGCCGGCTGCTGGGAAGAAATCTGCGATTCTCGCCCGACGAACATTATCTGCTGGCCACGGCGTGGCGAGAGACGATGGCGATCGCGGACCTGCAGACCGGCAAGAAAATCGGAGTCGCGGGTTCGTTCAAACATGCGATCGATCACGGCGACCTGGAATTTGTCTCCGACGACCGTCTGGCGTACGTCTCGGAGGACAAAGCCGAGGATTCGGCGCTGCTTTCGTTTCCCAAAGGCGACGTGGTGGCAAAGCTGAACGTCACGGGCGGCGCCCAGAGGACAAGCGATCCACGCTACATGGTCCACTTTGCAACTGATGGGTCGGACGCCGAGCTGCTCGACACGCAAACGGGCAAGCCCGTCTCGAAAATCTTGAGAGAGGGCGGAGACGTTTTCGGCGACGAGTCCGCTTCGTACGCGCCGGACGTCGGGCTGGCGATCACGCCGGTTGGCAAGGATACGGTCAAGACGCTGGCGCTCGTTCCTCCGACGCCGCTGCAAACCTTGCGGACGGCGATGGCGTCGCCCAACCTGCAGAATCTGGCTCTGGGTGTTTCGGGCGACGGAGGCATTTTCCGTGTCGCGGACGGAAAGCAGCTTCTGCACTTCCACGGGCTGCGCGGAGCGTGGTTCGACGACGAACAACACTGTTACGTTCGCGGGCCCCGCGCCAATCCGCCCGGATGGGAAATGGATCGGATCGATTTGGCGAGTGGCGCGAAGGAAAAGCTCTGGCCAAACGACGACCACTTGGTCGAGTACCTGATGTCCGGACCGGTCGTGTTGTCCCAGCACAACACCTTCGCTTACTTCTGGCTCGGCTCAGGAGGTTCGGCCCTCGGCTACAGCCTGGACGTTCTCGATCGGAATACGGGAAGACCTCTCTGGTCGCGCGCCGCAGCGGACGCGAATCGCGGCGCACCCGCACCCACCATGCCGCCGGTGCCGTTTGATGATCCGCAAGGCGAACGAATCGTCTTGGGCTGGGACGGAGCCTCCGACGGCGCGAAGAAACTGGCCAAGGGCAATGCGGTAATGACGGAGGCGCTGAAGCAGACGAAGGCCGCCGCACACGATTCGCTCTTCGAAGTGCTCGACGCGCGCACCGGCAATCGCGTGGGCCTGGTGCTGGTGCCCGGCGGATCGGGGCCGGAGAGCTACACGTCCGCCTTTTCGGCGGGAGACTGGCTGATCTTGGTGAAAGACGAGATGCGCGTTACGGCCGTGTCTCTCTCCGGAGGAGCCGAACGCCTGAAGCTGACCGCGTACTACCCGGCGCTCTATGGACCAACCGGGCTGCTCGCCGTCACGCAGGAGGGAGGCCATCTGGCCCTCTACGACTTGAAGACAGGGCAGCAGCGCGACTCGTACGGCTTCCCGAGCATGGTTGTCTATTCGCGATTCTCAGCGGACGGAAAACGAATACTCGTGCTGACGCAGGATCAATCGGTATACGTGCTGGATCTGACGAGCGCTCCGCCTGCCGCCCCCGGGGCGCCGTCACTGCCAACGCTGCCGTGAGGCACACTACTCGCCGGCCAGTTGCTCGAGCTGCCGATGCCAATCGAGCTGGCGGACCAGCGCGGGGTTTCGGCGCCAGTTCGGCTGGACTTTCACAAAGAGCTCCAGGAACATCTTGACGCCCAGAATCGTCTCAATTTCCTTGCGCGCCAGCGTGCCGATCTTCTTGATCGTCTCGCCGCCCTTGCCGATCAGGATTCCCTTCTGGCCGTCGCGTTCGACGTAGATCGTGGCGCGAATCTTGATCAGCTTTTCTCCCTCGTCGAAACTGTCGATCAAAACGGCGATCGCGTGCGGCACTTCCTCGCGCGTCGCGTGAATGGCTTTTTCACGGACAATCTCGGCCACCAGGAATCGCTCCGGCTGGTCCGTAAACTGGTCCTGCGGAAAATATGGCGGAGCCTCGGGCAGGCGTGCGAGCCATCCCTTCACGAGATCGGAGCAGCCAGCTCCGGTCGCCGCAGAGACCGGGAAAATCTCCGCGAATTCGAAGAGCTTGCGATAGCGGTCGATCAGCGGCAGCAACGACGGCTTGCTGACGAGATCGACCTTGTTCAGCAGGAGAAAGACGGGCCCCTTGAAGCGACCCACCCATTCGAGGCAAAAGCGGTCGCCCGCGCCGAACTCCGCCGAAGCATCCACGATCAGCGAGAGAATATCGATGCCTTCGAGCGCCTGTTCGGCCTCGTCCATCATCTGGCGGCTGAGAACGCTATCGGGCTTGTGAATTCCGGGCGTGTCGATCAAGACGATCTGCGCGTCGTCGCGATTCAGGATGCCCTGGATTCTGTTTCGCGTGGTTTGGGGCCGCGGCGAGACGATAGCCACTTTGCGCCCGACGAGCGTGTTGACGAGCGTCGACTTGCCGGCGTTGGGCCGGCCCACGATCGCGACGAATCCGGATTTGAAAGACATGCGAGAGGAAATTGTACCCTAGCCCGCGTCGGGCGCGGCGTCGGGCACGATCTTCACGCGCAGTTCGCGCGTGCGCGGACCGTCGAATTCAGCGAGAAAAATCGATTGCCACCGCCCGAGCACGAGCCGCCCGCCTTCGATCCACACCATTTCCGACGAGCCGACGAGCGCGGTCTTGATGTGCGAGTCCGAGTTGCCCTCGGCGTGCGTGTAGTCGCCTCGATGAGGAATCAGCCGATCGAGCGCCGCTTCGATATCGCGCGCCACGGCGGGATCGTCGCCTTCATTGATCAGCACTCCGGCGGTCGTATGCGGGACGTAGAGATGGCAAACGCCGCTCGCACAGCCCGATTCGCGGACTGCGGCCTCGATCTCGGCTGTCACGTCCTGGAGTTCCGTGCGGCGCGACGTGCGGACGGCGAGCGTGCGTGTGAGCGGGCCTGCCTTCGTCTTCATGCCAATTATCTTAGCTGCGGGGCCCAGGAGCGCGTTAGTGCTTCTTTGTGGAGGACGGCGCTACAGCGGGAATCGGGAGACGCATCGCCGGATCGCCGAAGAAGATCCACGTGCGGCGAACGTCCGGATCGGTGATGCCGAGCTTGGCGCCAAGAATCGCCTTGGCGATCGGCGTCGACGGATTCGCGGCCAGCGCGCCGAGCAGCGCCTGATCCATCGTGGCTTGCGGCGCGGCGTCGGTGAAGCCGGAAGAGGCCCACACGCCGACGGCGCCGCCATTCGGCGCAAGCAGCAGTGCCGTGGAAAGGCTGGTCGCGTAGACATCGTGGAAATACCCGTTGAGACAGTCCATCAGCAGGTAGACCGGCAGCCGGTCGCCATTGGAAAGCGCCGCGACCGTCGAATCGTCGAGCAGGTCCGAGAATGACCACTGCTCTTCCGATCCGTGGCCGATGTAGTTCACTAGCAGCGCGCCGCCGTTGAGTGCTGCCAGAATCTGCTGCTGCGCCACGACGGGGTCCATTCCATTGGCCAGAATCCTGGTGACGGTCAGGGCCTTGGGCATATCGGCAGCCGCGAAGTTCGCGGACGTGGTGAAATCAACGTCCACGTTTTGGTCGGCGACCACGAGCGCTTGCTGCTGCCAGCTTCCGGCGGACGCGCCCGATTCGTAACCGACAATCTTCGATACCAGCAAAGCCGCATCGGCCGGCGTGCGCACGGGCAGGCGGCCCGTGGGAATCGTCGCGAAGCCGGTCTGCTTGAAATCGGTGAGCCAGTCGTCCGACGCCGTCTTGAATGCGGCCGTTTCGATCATGCGCGACGGCACGAAGTCCCAATAGCCGAATCCGAGATAGTTTCGCGGATCGAATGACGCCCCGCCCACCAGCAGCACGGCCTGCGGATGCACGCGCCAACTGGTGGACGCCAACTGCAGGTAGCTGCGCAGCGCATACGGGCTGCGCTCGCCGAAATTGAAGGCGTCGAAAATCTGGTCGGTCGTCACAACGATGACGGAGTCGCCCTGCGACTGATGGAGCTTCACAAGCGGCGCAATGCTCGTCACGAAATCCGGATGGGCGATCACGATGATATCCGCGCCAGCCTGGGGCCTGTCGATCGAGCTCGGCTGGTGGAACGAAAGCGCGTCGGGCGATGACGTCTGATCGTCGGTGAACGCAAGCAGCGTGTGGCTGCCGCCGCGAGCGCCGCGAATCGCCAGCGTCACGCCGAAGCCGGAACCTTCGAACTGCGCGGGGGCTACGAGCTGCGCGATCGCCGTTGGATCGGTAATGTCCAGCACGTGAATCTGCGAATTCGTGAAGCCGCCGATGTGGACTGTGTCGCCGGAGTTCGCCGTCGCGCGCAACCAGTTGCCGTCGGCCGTGTAGGTATGCGCGTAGTGCAGCGCAATCGACTGCACGAGGCTCACGTCGAAGTCGCCGTCGAGCGCCGTGAACGTGACCGTGTTCGTGCCGTCCTGGAGCAAGGTGCTGGAGATCGGCAGCGTGTTCGTCACATTCGCCTGATTCGCAAAGTCAATCTCGCCGACGGGCGAGCCGTTGAACGAAACCGCCACCTGATGCATCTGGCCATCGGTCACGCCTTGCAGCGTCACGTCCATTGTGACCGGCAGGGTCGAGTAGCGGTCGATGTGGGCAACATGGAAGCTCTGATCCACTGGCTCGGTACTGACGATCGCGCCGAAGAAGTTGTCGTTGTCCTCGCCGTTCAGCAGCGCCGCGAAGTAAGTGGTGCGCTGCTCGAAGAGCACCGTGCAGGGGAAGCTCGGTACGCTGGCAGTCGAGCTGCCGCCGGAAACGAGGGGCGCAATACGTTTGCCCGCGCGCGTCCCTCGAATCAGCCAGTAGACGCGCGTGCCGGAATAGGGCGTGTCGATGCTCGTGCCATAGAACTCGATGCTGTCGGTCGGGCCGAGCGGGCCGATCTGCCGGCCGAGAATCAGCATTGGCTGCTCGATGCCCTCGGCGTAGAGCTGCAGCGTTCGCGCGTCGGCGTTCGGGTCGAGCCCGGCAGCCACCAACTGCGCGCGCGACACTCGGTACCATCCTTCAGTCGTCACCAAGATCTTGACGGCGGGAACACCGTTCAATGACGCGGGCGCCTCGCCAGAAGTAGCCACTGGAACTTGAGGCTGCGGAGTGGAGAGCAGCCTGACGACGTGAGCCGGCGCGGGCGAGACCGCAATCGCCTGATTCATGTCCCGAAGGAGCGCGGCCGCCGTAACGGGTTTCTTGACTCCCGCAGATGAGTCCACGTAGACGGGTCCGTGCATCGTTCGCGTCCCGTTCAAATCCACGTCCTCAATCCAGTAGGACGCGTCCGCGCCGCCCAGGGGATCGAGCCACTGGTACGACTTCGCGCGGTGCTGCGGCAGCCCGCCGCGCAGCGCGAGCGCAGATCCTGCAATCAGTGATGCATCGAGACGAAGCCGTCCCTGAGCGTCCTCGCGGTAGACATGGAAGCCAAGGTTGCGAACTTCGGTGCGCGTCTGCCATTCGACCACGACTCCGCCGCCCGGTTGCACCGACGCGCGGAGGCCGACGATCTGCACGGCCGTGGGCGACTGAATCGTGCTGGTCGCCGTCGACGAATTGTTCGTGAGGTTCGGATCGCCGGTCGCTGCCGTCACCGAAGCGGTGTTCGAGGCGAGCGACGACGAGCTGAACGTCGCGGCACTCACGTTGATCGTGATGACCACGAGTCCGCCGACGCTGATCGATCCGAGGTTGCAGGTCACCGTACCGCCGCTCTGCGAACAACTTCCCTGCGTGGTGGACGCCGACGTGTACGTCACCTGCGAAGGCAGCGGGTCGGTGACGACCACACCTTCCGCGACCGCAGGACCGTTGTTCGTGACTTGCAGCGTATAGGTCAGGTTCGTGCCTTGATTCACGGGCTCCGGCGATGCTGTCTTGACGATGGCGACGTCCGCCTGCGTCGGCGACGCGACAGTCGAGCTCGTGGACGCGGTGTTGTTGCCCGTGTTGGGATCGTTGGCCGTCGGGCCGATCGAGACGGCATTGGTGATCGTGATTCCGGGCGCGGTCCCGGCAGTGACGGTCATGACGAACGTGAAAGTTCCCGAAGCACCCGACGCAAGAGAACCGATCGTGCAGGTGAATGTTCCACCCGAGGGCGGATTGCAGGACCAGCCCGCTGCGGGGGTCACCGTCGTGACGCTCACGTTCGCCGGAATCGTGTCCGTGAGCACGGGATTGGCGATGGCCGCCGGACCGTTGTTCGTCACAACAACGGTGTAGGTGATTTTGTTCCCCGCCAGCACGGGATTCGGCGATCCGGTTTTCGTGATGGCGAGATCCGATTGGCCTGCTGCGGCCACGACCACAGTTGCGGTCGCCTCGTTGCTTGACGGATTGGGATCGGTCGTCGTGGAGGCAACGTTCGCAGTGTCTGTTATCACGGTCCCTGCCGCCGTGCCTGCGTTCACCTTGACGATTACGGTAAACGTGGTCGAAGCGCCCGAAGCAAACGTGCCGATGCTGCACGAAATCACGCCGGGCGTGCAGCTCCAGCCTGTGGTGCCGGATGTGACTGCAACCGATTGCAGCGTGGTATTCGCCGGAATCGCTTCGGTGAACGCAACCGTGCTGGCGCTGGCCGGCCCGTTGTTCGTCACAACGACTGTGTACGTTATGTTGTTCCCGGCGAGCACCGGGTTCGGCGTCGCGCTGTTCGTGATCGTCAGATCGGCGGTGCCCGCCGCGCCGACGATGATCAGCACCGTCGCGGTGTTGTTCGTCAGCACGGGATCACTGGTGCCAGACGTGATCGAATCCGTGTCCACGATCTGCGTGCCGGCCGCGGTTCCCGCGTTCACTTTCACGACCACAGTGAACGTGGCCGTGCCGCTCGCGCCCGCCGCCACGTCGGGATTCGTGCACGTGATGCTTCCCGTCCCGCCGAAACTCGGAGTGGTGCAGTTCCAACCTGCAGAAGCCGGACCGGCGATTCCAAGCGACTGGAATACAGTGTTCGCGGGTATCACTTCGCTGAAGACGGCGTTCACGGCGTCGAAAGGACCGTTGTTGGACGCGACCTGCGTGTACGTGATATTGCCGCCTGGCAGAACCGGATTCGGGGTCCCCGAATTCGTGACCGCGAGATCGGCGCCCGCGCAGTACGCTCCGGACTGAGTGCCGGGCGTTTGCGTGATCGTCAAGCCGGTCGCCATCATGCCCGGCTGACCCGGCGTCGCACCGTAGGCGTCGTTCGCAAGAGTGGACCAGCCCGGATTGCCGCCGGTGACGTTGACCCCCGCCGGAGTCGCACTCGTCATCACCACCCCGCCACCGCCACCCGCGCCCGGCCCGTGCCGATTGCCGGGAAATGTCCCAGGGGCCTGTTCGGGCCAGGTTTGTCCGCCATTGCCTCCCGCCGCGCTGACCGTCAGCCCCACCAGATTTCCGCTGTTCGCGAACACGATGATCGTGCCGCCCGCTCCGCCGCCACCTCCGCCGTCGTTTTCCACCGCCAGCGCGGTCTGGCCGTTCGCCGTGATTGAGCCTGTGCCCACGACGGATCCGGCGTGAATGATCACGATGCCACCGCCAGCTGCGCCGCTGCTGTTGATTCCCGTGCATGCCGCGCCGCAATTCGCACCCCCGGTGTCGGTGGCCGGATTCCAGTACGAACCGTTATTGGTTGTTCCGGCGCCTGCGCCGCCGCCCATTGCGATGGCGCTCGTCGATGCGGTAAACACAGCGCCGCCAAATCCGCCGACGACGCCCGCGCTGCTCCAGCCGAAGCCGCCCGTGCCGCCCGCTCCGCCGTTCCCGCCACCACCGCCGCCGCTGTTCTGGTCGTTGATCGTCGGATCGGCGTCGGTCGCGCCGCCGCCCGCATTTCCTGGCGCGCCGCGCGCAAAGCTGCCGGCGGGATAGCCCTCGTTACCCGAGTTGGTAGCGCCAGTGAGCGTCGCATTGGCAATGAAGCGCTGCGTTCCGGCAATGCCTTCGCCTTTCGAGGCGTTCGTGGTCTGCGTCGAAAGCGTGACGTAGTCGGTCTTCAGCGGAGTCGGTGGAGTTGTCGCGGCAGTGTACGTTTCACCTGCTCCGCCGCGGAAACCCTGCGCGTCGAGCGCGACCGTACCACCGAGCGTGAGTTGGCCAGATACGTCCAGAGCGAGGACGCCGCCCGTCGCGCCATTCCATGACATTCCGTCGGCGCCGGAAGTCAGCGTCACGAGCGTGTACTGCGGAACGCGAATGACTTGGAACGTCGATTGACCGGCCGTTGGGTTTGTGGCCGGAGCCGCCGCCGCGTTCACATACGTGTTCAGCAGCCCGCCGCCCGCACCCGTTCCCGTGAAGTTGAGCGTGCCGCCAGTGACCGGCACCGCGCTGGTCGCCGTCACATATTCGAACAGGCCGGCGCTGCCCAGACTCGTCGAACCCGAGGCGGGATCGCCCGCCACGCCACTGCCGTACGAACTGGAGTTCGTGGCATTGATCGTCGCGTTTTGCATCTGGATGATCAGCAGGAGATCGCCAGATGCGATTGCTGTCTGCGCTCCGCCGGCCGCGGCTGCGCCGAGCGCGATCGACTTCGATCCAGCCGCCACTGTGCCGACCCCGGCAGCGGGCGGGTAGTACGCGTTCACGATTCCGGTGAGCGACGCGACCGCGCCGTCTTTGCCGGGAGTGGCGCAGACCAGAGGCTGCACGACGGTCAACACTGTAACGCTGTTGTTCGGCGAGACGGGATCAGTCGTCGCTGTGGAGACGGTGACGGAGTTCGTCAGGGTCGTCGCCGTGCCCTGCGTGGTTCCCGAAATCGTGATCGTAATCGGCGACGCGAGAGGATAGGCGATCGAAGCCACCGTGCACGTGATTGTCCCGCCGGCCGGCGGCCCGCACGTCGCCGTCGCCGAAGAAGCGGAAGCGCTCGTGAAGCCCGCCGGCAACGTGTCGACAATTTGCACGTTCGACGCCGCCGCTAGGCCGAGATTCGTGACCTGAATCGTATAGCTCAGCGGCGAGGACACGAACACGGGTGTGGGCGAGGCCGTCATCGAAACCGCCAGATCGGCGTCGCCCGCAATTTCGACCAGCACCGACGTCATCGTCGTATTGTTCGACGGCACCGGATCGGTGGTTTGCGAGGTTGCGTCGGCCGAGTTGACGATCGATGTTCCCGCAGCCGTCGCGGCGCCCACCGTCACGACGAACGTGAAATTGCTCGCCGTGGTGCCGGAGTTCATCGCGGCGTTCGCGGTACAGATCACTTGTCCCGTCGCGCCGACCGCCGGCAGAGTGCCGCAGGTCCAGCCCGCCGGAGGAGTCATCGACGCGAACGTCGTGTTCGGCGGCGTCTGCTGATAAAGGACCGCGGTCGTGGCGGCGCTGGGGCCGTTGTTCGTCACCGTTTCCGTGTATGTGATCGTCGAGCCGGGCGCGACGGCCGCCGCGGATGCCACCTGGGTCATCGAAAGGTCGGCGCCTGTCACCGTCACCGAGAGAGCCGCGGTATTGTTCGCGGAGTTCGGGTCGGTTCCGATCTCGCTGACGGTCACGGTGTTCGTGATCGCCGATCCGCCGGTGGCCTCCACCATCACGTTGAGCACGAGGGTGAAATTGACCGAAGCGCTCGCGTTGAAATTTCCGTTCGCGGTGCAGATGATCGACCCAGTGCCGCCGGCCGGAGGAACCGTGCCGCACGTCCAGCCCGCGGGAGGCGTGACTGAATTGAAGAGCGTTCCGGCGGGCGTGCTCTGCGTCAGGGTTCCACCCGCAGCGGCCACGGTCGTGCTGTTGTTTGTGACCGTTTCGGTGTAGGTAATCGTGCCGCCCGTCGCCACCGGATTGGGTGCAGCCGTTCCGCCCACCGAAATGTCGGGAGTAG
>Ga0335083_10006674_pt1 | contig 14351 bp, 12 predicted proteins | sample Lox_Sample_42_FD_206716 | JGI IMG/M metagenome (GOLD analysis project Ga0335083, IMG submission 206716) | Soil microbial communities from Loxahatchee National Wildlife Refuge, Florida, United States - Lox_Sample_4.2 | ecosystem: Environmental > Terrestrial > Soil > Wetlands | place: USA...
TGCCGGTCACGGTCTGGCCGGAAATGACAAAACTCCAGCCGGCGCCCTCGGCATCGATTGGCATTAGGCCCGTGGGGAAAGTGTCAACCACCATCGCGGGCGTACTTCCACCGGTGGGTCCGGGACCGGCATTGGTGACGACGATAGAATATTGGGCCCCGGTCTCGCCCTGGCAAAAACTACCGGCGTGCCTGCAAGTGACCGAGAGCGCGGGAGGATTGATGGTAAAACCCAGCGACCAGCCATTTAAACATGAACCCGACGCGCCCAGTGATTGATTGGCCACAAACAACTGCCAGGTTCCGTTCGGGTTAAGCCCGCCGAATATGTTCGCAAAAGTATACGTGCCGCACGTCGGTGCGGCACGATAGACCGCCGGTGCGGGCGAAGGGTAGATATCGCCGCAAGGGTAAACCGTGGGTTTATAGGTCCCGGAACTAAATAGCGACATCGGCATAAGGGGGGTGCCGCTATCGCTGATCGTGAGATTACCTGTCGAGAAGGCCGTAGTTCCGCCGGCGCCCGACATGATTTCAAAGGCAGCCCCGTTGGGAGCCTCGAGCATAACACTCACGTCCCCAACCACCTTGCTGTTGAAGTTATTGAGGGTCACGGCGACCGTCTGGACGGTCCCGGGCAGCGAAGCCGCGCCGTTGGTGCCCACGTAGATCAGCGCCGGGTAAGGAACCGCCGCCGCTACGCCATTGGTAAAGTTGATCGGCCCGGTGGATGTAAAGAGCTGCGCCTTCGCCGGAAAGGCCGTCGAAATAAAAACCAGGATCGCAGGTAATACCAAACCCATGAAAATCCCTCTGATTCGATATATCATACGCATTCTGTCTGAACCTAGATTTTCCCTTGAGCCCTTGGTGGCTATCTTCTCTCTGCCGTACAGAATGTCAAGCCATTTCGCATTGCGGAAAACTCTGAAATTATCAAAACGAAATCAGCCTCGCCCGGTCGTATAGCATAGAGGCCACTATGAAAGCACCGCGATACGTTGCCATCTCCGTTGGTGTGCTGCTGGCGTTCACGCTCTTTCAAGGCCTGGCATGGCCGGTGCGGCCCGAACCGGGCTGGCAGCAGAGCTGGTGGCAACTTCCCGCTTTAGCCGGCATCGGCCATGTCTTATGCCTGCCGGGAATGATTCTAGTCCTGCTTTTGGAGAATTGCGGAATCTTCAACAACGCCATTTTATTTTGCGCTGCGGTCTTTGGATTAATGGCCGAAATCGCGGTCGTTTCCATCGTTTCCTACGTCGTAGCCCGCCGATCGTTCGAGCTGCACAGCGACGGTTAACGTTAATGTTATGCCTTAAGTCGTTGGCTATCAGCGATGTTAAGGATGCTTCCCGCCTTGTTAAGGATAGTGTTAAGCCTTAAGTACTTGAGAATCAACAATGTTAAGGATGTTAAGCCTTTCCCGCAATATATACATTTAGTCAGAGATGTTGGCGGTTGAAAGCAAAGGCCTAATCGGCTATAAAAGAAGTGTGAAGACGGAAAAAATTCTTAAGTTGATATTGGGCATATATGTCCTGGCCTCGATCCTTAGGCTAATATCACTACGTTTTCATTCAGGCTTATTGCTGTTCACTTTTATTGTCCTGCAACTTTCGATTGGTCCGTTGCTGCTTTACGCCCTCTTTCGGGAGAATAATTTGGGTGACAAATCTCAAAAAGTTTCCAATAAAACAACGCTGGCTATTTTCGCGGGTGTTGGCCTGATGTTTCTTCTTATCGCGATCAATGCTTTGCATTAAAATTTTTTTATGCCGATATACGAATTTCATTGTGAAAAGTGCGGAGAAGATAGCGAGCTGCTGGTCCGCTCCAGCGATTGGAAGAATTCCGAATGCCCGCATTGCGGTTCGAAAAAGCTGTCGAAGAAGTTTTCCACCTTTGCCTCCACTGGCCCCGCCGGCACGGCTCCGTCCGGCAAGATGAGTGGTGGCGGCGGCCATCGCTGCGGCGGTGGCGGCTGCGGCTGTCATTGATTTTCAGTCTTCGTTTGCGTTAAAACGTTGGTGTGCACGTGCGCTTTCTTTCCGGCCCGGCCGGCAGCGGCAAGACTTATCGCTGCCTGTCGGAAATCCGCGACGCCCTGCGCGCCGCGCCTCTCGGCCCGCCGCTGATTTTCATCGCGCCCAAGCAGGCCACCTTCCAGCTCGAACGCCAGTTGCTCGCCGACCCCTCGCTCCACGGTTATGCGCGGCTGCAAATTTTGTCTTTCGAACGGCTCGCGCGTTTCATCTTTGAAAAACTAAATGCTCCCTTGCCCGAATTTTTGAGCGATGAAGGCCGCGTCATGGTTTTGCGGGCGCTGCTCCTCCGGCATGAGAACGAGCTAAAACTCTTTCGCGGCAGCGCCCGGCGTTCAGGCTTTGCGCAGGAAGTCAGCCGGTTATTGAACGAGTTTCAGCAGCATCAACTATCGCCGCCCAGGCTGCGCGCCATCGCCGAAAACCAAAACCTGCGCACTGAACTGCGCGACAAACTCCGTGACCTGGCGCTGTTGCACGAACGTTATTCCGCCTGGCTGGAGGAAAATAAACTGCAGGACGCCAACCGCCTGCTAGACGCAGCCACGGCAATGCTCCGCGCCAATTCCAAAAATCCCGCCTTGCACTTCTCCGCACTCTGGCTGGATGGCTTTGCGGAAATGACCCCGCAGGAATTGGATTTGCTCGCCGCCGCCGTGCCGTTTTGCGAACACGCGACGCTCGCGTTTTGTCTCGATGAATCCAAAGACACTTCCTGGCTCTCGATCTGGAGCGCCGTCGGCAAAACCTTCCAGCAATGCCGGCAGCGAATGGAACGTATGCCCGATTGTAAGGTCGAGTTTGAAATCCTTCGGCGCGATCCCGGGAAGAACCGGTTCGCACAAAGTCCAGTCTTGTGTGACTTGGAAGCGCGATGGGAGGACGGCGGTAAATCCAACGGTAATACGGCGCCGGCCTTGCGGGTCATTGCCTGTCCAAATCCTGAGACCGAGGCGGTTTTCGCCGCACGCGAAATCTTGAAATCTGTGCGCGCCGGTAATCGGTTCCGCGACTGCGCGGTGTTGGTCCGCAACCTCGATCCTTATCATAAATCCTTCGCGCGCACCTTCCGTCATTACGGGATACCCTTTTTCCTGGACCGCCGCGAAGGCATCGCGCATCACCCGCTGGCGGAATTGACCCGCAACGCGCTGCGCACCGTGGCTTTTGACTGGCGGCACGAGGATTGGTTCGCGGCACTTAAGACCGGTTTTTGCCCTGCTGAAGAATCGGACATTGACCGCCTGGAAAACGAGGCGCTGGCCCACGGCTGGCAGGGGAAAAAATGGCGCGAAGCCATCCAAATCCCCGATGACGCTGTACTGGAAAAATCCATGGAACGATTACGCCAGAAGATCGTGCCGCCCTTTGAAATCTTTTACACGCGATTAGCCGGGGCGAAGTTTCAACCAACCGGAAAACAACTGGCGGAATCCTTGCAGCAACTTTGGGAAGATTTGCTGGTGGAAGAAACGCTCGAACGCTGGACTGCTGCGAATGCGGAAGCGGACAGCCGGCAGCCCGCAGTGCATGCGACAGTCTTGGAGCAAATGAATTCGTGGCTCGACAACGTAAAGCTGGCGTTTGCTAACACGACGATGACTTTACGCGATTGGTTGCCGGTTTTGGAAGCGGGTTTAGCAAATCTGACGGTGGGTGTGATTCCCCCTGCATTGGACGAAGTGCTCATCGGCGCGGTGGACCGCGCGCGCAACCCGGAGCTGAAGTTCTGCCTGGTCATGGGCGCCAACGAAACGGTTTTCCCCGCCGCCCCGGCGTCCCCTGCGATTTTGACCGACTCCGATCGGGATGAATTGAACCACATCGTTTCGCTGGGCGCCGATTTGCGCGAACGCCTCGCGCGCGAGCGTTACTACGGTTACATCGCTTTCACACGGTCCAGCGCGCAGCTCGCCGTGACCTTTTCGCGTACTGACGCCGGCGGCAGCCCTTTGAATCCTTCGCCATTCATGTCGCGCTTAAAGCACATCTTCCCGAAGTTGTCCGTTGAAGATTTCAATGGCCAAATCGAATGGGAAAAAATTGAAAACGTCAATGAACTGATTCCAACCCTGGTTGAAATCCAAAGCGCGGGACAGGAGAAGAATTTCAAATTCCTTGCGTCATCCCCATCCATTTCCCAATTGATGGACAGTTTAGGCGCACTGCGCGAGCCGGATCCGAAGGAAAATCTCTCGGCGACGATGGCGGAAAAGCTTTATGGCCCGGTCCTGAAAACATCGGTCAGCCGCCTCGAAGAATTTGCGCAATGTCCGTTTAAATTTTTTATCCGTTCGGGTTTGCGCGCGGGAGAGCGGAAACTTTTTGAACTGGATCCTCGTGAACGCGGCACATTCCAGCACGATGTCCTGGAAGAATTTCATAAGCAGCTCGTCGCCGAAAACAAGCGCTGGCGGGATTTGACGCCGCCGCAGGCGCGCGACCGCATCGGGCAGATCGCCGCCACCAAAGCCGCGGACTTTCGCGGGGGCTTGTTGCGCGACACGCCGCAAACCAAATTTGCCGCGCGCACCATGGCGGAGTCGCTGCAGGACTTCGTCGAAGTGATTGTCTCGTGGATGCGCAGCCAGTATCAATTTGACCCGGCTGCAGTGGAACTGGACTTCGGCGAAGAGGATTCAATGATGCCGGCGTGGGAAATTAATTTGGACGGCGGTCACAAGCTGGCGTTGCGCGGCCGGATTGACCGGATTGATATTTGCAAGGATGGCGAAAACGCCTGGGCGGCCGTCTTGGACTACAAATCCAGCGGCAAAAAACTGGAAGCCGTGCTCATCGAGCATGGTATTCAACTGCAATTGGCCGCTTACTTAAACTCGCTGCGGCATTTCAAGAATGCGGACCAATTGTTTGGCGTGAAAAACCTGATTCCAGCAGGCGTTTTCTATGTCAGCCTGCGCGGCCAATTTGAAAATGGCCGGACGCGCGGCGAAATCCTGGGCAGCGCGGATGAATCGCGGCGCGCGGCGTATCGCCACACCGGACGCTTCGATTCCGGCGCGCTGGGCAAACTGGATTCCATCGGCGCGGAAGACCAGTTCTATTACCGGCGCAACCAGGATGGTTCATTGCACAAAGGCATGGCCGAGGCGATGCCGCGTGCGGACTTCGAGGCGTTGTTAGATCGTGTAGAAGGGCAACTGCGTCGCATTGGGAATGAAATTTTCTCGGGCATAGCGCATTTGGACCCGTACCGCAAAGGCCAGGAAACCCCGTGCGAATATTGCGATTACCAGGCCGCCTGCCGGATTGATCCATGGACGCATCAATATCGTGTCCTCAGCGCCAAAACAGTGTCAGCCGAATAAATCCATTTGCGGCGGCGGCGCGAGGATTTTCAATTTATCACGGTCATGGTTGCGGCGCGCGCGGACATTTCCCTCCGGCGTCAGCTCGGACTCTTCAAGATTGCGAAGGATTTCCTTCGCGCGCTCGAGCACCGGTTTGGGAACTCCCGCCAGCCGGGCGACTTGGATGCCGTAGCTTTTGTCTGTGCCGCCAGTGACAATTTTGCGCAGGAAAACGATTTGGTCGCGCCACTCGCGCACGGCCACATTGAAATTCTTCAGCCGTGGCAAACGCGCGGACAGCTCGGTTAATTCGTGATAATGCGTTGCGAATAGGGTCTTCGCCCCCACTTGATGGTGCAAGTGTTCCACGATGCTCCAGGCCAGTGAAAGACCATCGAAGGTGCTCGTGCCCCGGCCAATTTCATCGAGCACAATCAGGCTGCGTGGGGTGGCGTTGTTCAAAATATTCGCGGTCTCCGTCATCTCGACCATGAACGTGCTTTGGCCGCGCGCAAGGTCATCACTCGCGCCGATGCGGGTAAAAATGCGATCCACCAAATCAATCCGCGCTTCCGCGGCGGGCACAAAGCTGCCCGTATGTGCGAGCAATGTGAGAAGCGCGACCTGGCGAATGTACGTGGATTTGCCGGCCATGTTGGGACCGGTAATGAGCGCGATTTGCGGGAATTCTTCCGCAGGGGCGGAATCGGCTTTGCCAGAACTCAAGGCGGTGTCGTTCGGTACAAAGCGCTCCTCGTTTAAATTTCCTTCAAGCACAGGATGACGCCCGTCGCGGATTTGTAAAACGCCCTCGTTCGAAATTTGCGGACAGCAATAAACATTCAGCCGCGCGATTTCCGCAAAAGATCCAAGCACGTCCAGTTGCGCCAGGGCGCCTGCCGTTTGCTGGATTTCCTTCAGGTTGCCCAGGACAGTTTCGCGGACGCGCTGGAATAATTCATATTCCAGTTTCAAGGCGCGTTCCTCCGCACCCAGGATTTTGCCTTCCATCTCTTTCAGTTCGGGCGTGATGAACCGCTCGCCATTGGCGACGGTCTGTTTGCGGATGTATTGTGGTGGAACCTTATCCAGGTTGGTTTTGGTGACTTCGATGTAGTAACCAAACACCGAATTGAAGCGGACTTTCAGTGAACCAATACCGGTCTTTTCGATTTCCTGCTGCTGCAATTTTGCGATCCAATCCTTGCCCCCGCGCATGGCGTCGCGCAATTCATCGAGCGCAGCGTCGAAACCATCGCGAATCATGCCGCCTTCTTTAATGGCCAGCGGCGGTTCATCCACAATGGCCCGGGAAATCGTTTCGACCAGTGCGGGTAATTCGGAAATCTGTGAATTTAAATCTTCCACTAAACGGCGCGCAGGAGAATGGGATTCTTCCTTTATTAGCGGTGATGGCGTATCCGTGCTATCCAAATTCGAAAGCGTTTGTTTTAGATTCGGAATTTGCTGCAGGGCGACGCGCAGGGCAGCTAAATCGCGGGCATTGCCGCTGCCGGAACTCAAGCGGCCAATCGTTCGTTCCAAATCACGGACATTAGCGAGTTGCGTGCGAAAGTTTTCCAGCGCCATGGAATCTTCCATAAACCGTTGGACGGCGCCCTGGCGCTGGCGAATCGGTTCAACCGCCGAGAGCGGTTGTGAAAGCCAGTTGCGCAAAAGACGCGCGCCCATGGGCGTGACCGTTTTATTAATGGCGCCGTAGAGCGAGGAATTCCGCGGTGCGTCATGGCGAAGCGGCTCAAGAATTTCCAAATGCCGCAATGTTGTATAATCGAGGGTGAGATAATCAGAGCGCTGATAAAACGAAATGCGCGTCAGATTCTGGGCGTCGCGCCGCAAATGTTGCGTTAGGTAATGCAGTGCCCCGCCGGCCGCGCCCACGGCGGCGATTTTTTCTTTCAGGCCAAAACCGTCGAGCGACGCCACCTTGAAATGTTCGCGCACAGTGAACACGGCGGTTTCCGGGGCAAACGTCCAGTCGTCGTAGCCGTTCAGGATTTTGAAGGAATCCCGCAGCGCGTCGCGAACAAACGTCTTTTCGGCGGGAAAAATAATTTCCGCCGGGCGCAGCCGTTCCAGCTCAGCCAGCAGGGCCGCCTCGTCTTCCAGTTCAGTCGTCGAAAATTCTCCCGTTGTTAAATCCACCAGCGCGAGGCCGAAGCTTTTTCCCTGGGGAGAAATCGCCGCGAGAAAATTATTTTTCTCTGCGGTCAGCATCCGTTCATCAAAATGCGTGCCCGGCGAAAGGATTTGCGTGACCTCGCGTTTGACGAGTTTGCCCGGGCGCGCGTCTTCAAGTTGTTCGCAAATGGCCACTTTGCGCCCCGCGCGAAGGATTTTTCCGATGTATCCGTTTGCGGCGTGGAACGGCAAACCGCACATGGGTATGCCATTGCGCGCGGTGAGCGCGAGGTTCAGGATTTGCGCGCCGGCCTGGGCATCTTCAAAAAACATCTCGTAGAAATCACCGAGGCGAAAGAGCAGGAGGGCGTCTTTGGGCAATTCGCCTTTGATGCGGCGATATTGCGCCATCATGGGCGTGAGTTGGGATTCGGCGTCGGCCATTGCCGAAACTCTAGGCGGAAATTTTCAACAGGTCGAAATGAAATTATTGAAATTGTTCACAATTCACCGGACGTCCAGGATGGGCGCGAGATGAATCGCCGCCGGGGTGTCCGACGCCATGACCGCCGCAAATCGCAAACCCCGCGTACTGACGCGCAGCTCCGCAAAGCCGAATTGTTCCATCACCGAAGCGTAAATCAAAACCCCCGGCAAAATCACATCGGCCCGTGACTTGGGCAGGCCGGAAAGCTCTTTGCGCTGCGCGAGCGGCAGTGTCCATAAGGTCTCCAGGAGCCGCCGCACTTGTTTCAGGCTCAGGCGCGAAGCTTCAATCCGGTCGCGGTCGTATTGATCTGTCTTCAATTTCATCCGCGCGAGGATGGTGGAAGTGCCGCCAGTGCCGGCCAGCTGGACTTCCCCGGATTTCTTTTCGCGCTGCAAAACTGGTTCCAGTTCCGGGCGCACTTCCCGCTGTAAAAATTTTTCCACCCAGTCCCGGCATTTGGCAAATTCTTCCGGTGTCGGGGGATCGGCATGTGGGAATTTTTCCATGAGCCGGACGGTGCCAATGGCAAAACTGCGCGCAAAACTTTTATGCCCGCCGTGGCCTACGATAAATTCCGAACTGCCGCCGCCCACGTCCAGCAACAGCATGGGAGTTTTGGCAAAATCTGTTCCTGTGGTCGCGCCCTGGAACGCCCACTCCGCTTCCTGTTCGCCGGAAATGATTTCCACTTTCAAGTTGGACGCTTTTTCAATCGCCGAAAGCAAATCGTCCGGGTTCACCGCATCGCGGGCCGCGCTCGTGGCGAAGACGCGGATGGAGCCGGCGTTTTTTTCCCGCGCCACTTTTGCGAATTCAGCGACAGCGCTGGCCGTTTGCGCGATCGCATCCGGCTGTAAACGGTGGGTGTCGTAGAAATTTTTTCCCAGGCGCGTTTGGACGCTCTCTTCGACGACGGGCCGGGCGCTTCCACCCTGCACGTCCGCAATAAGCAGCTTGACGGAATTGGTTCCGACATCAATGACAGCGCGACGAACGGGGTTCATCTATTGGTAATAAAATAGAAAACGCTGGCGTTAAATCCAAAACCAAAAATGTTACATTTTTGATGCTAAGACCTCCCCGGCGAGGAATTTACGCGCCGGTATTTACTTTAGGCCGTTCTCCGGTAGGTTTTGGGCATGGAAATCTTCATATTGCGGCATGGAATTGCAGTGGAGCGGGGGACGAAAGGCTTTGAAAATGATTCCGAACGGCCGTTGACGGCTAAGGGCAAACGTCAACTGCGAAAATCCGCGGGAGCGATGCGCAGGATGAAATTGCGTTTCGATCTTATCCTGTCCAGTCCCTACGAGCGCGCCAGGCGGACAGCCGAAATTGTGGCCGAGGAATTGAAACTGAAAAAGCGACTCAAGCTTTCCGACTCGTTGAAATATGAAAATGACCCTGCCATGGTGATTGGCGAAATTGCCGTGCTCAAGCCCGTGCCCAAAAAATTATTGCTCGTCGGGCACGAGCCGTATTTGAGCCGGCTGATTTCATGGCTCACCTCGGGGGAAGAAGAAGTAGCGATTGACTTTAAGAAGGGCGGCCTGTGCAAGTTGGACGTGGACAAACTGCATCCTGGAAAATGCGCCCAACTCGTTTGGCTGCTGACACCGAAGCAGATGAAAGAGATGGCCTAAGCGGGTTAAAACTCTTCTCTATCCTATCCGGAAAGATATTTTCTGGATGTAAGTTTTGCCAAAGCTGAATTGCAGGCGGTCCAGGATTTCCTTGCGGCGATAGCGCACGATTTCCGCCAGCCACGCACTGCTATCCACATTCACAAATAACGTCCCGTTCCGCAGGTTCGCCGGCTGGGCATGGGCCACAATGTTGGGATCAATGAGGGAATTCCAGACTTTGACGATTTCAATTTCCGCGCGCCGCGAATCCATCTTCAAATTGCCCAACACATTGGAGACCACCTGCTCCGCGCCGCGGGCGCGAATGGCCTTGGCCTTTTCCATGGGCTCCAGGTCCACGCCACGCCACTGCGCGAGCACGCGCGCGCGCGCGCGGCCCTGGGCAAAATTCTTTTTCATCGGCGGCATGCGGTGAAGTTAGCGGAGTTTTTCCTTTGGCAAAAGTTTCAGTTATTAACACCGGCAAGTTGCCCCTTGATAAATGTCGCTTTGTAATGCAAAGTCACTATATGCAAACCAATTGGGCGGAAGAAAACTTACAGACCATTCGCACGCTTATGGAGCGCTCCACACTCTATCGCCGGGCGCTCGCGCCAATTGTTATTTATGCCGGTGTGATTGGCGTTTTGACAGCGGCAGCCGGGCTTTTTTTCCATTTTGAGCGATCCCAAATTTTTGGTTTGGTTTGGTTGAGCGCAGCGGTCGTTGCCGTTGCCGGGGCATTTTTGATTGTTCGGCGGCAGGCACTTAAAGACGACGAACCGTTCTGGTCCCCTCCCACGCGCCGCGTGGCCCAAACGTTATTGCCTCCGCTGGCAGCGGGTTTATTTTTAGGAATTATTTTTTCGTTAACGGGTCTGGCTGAAATTTTGCCGTATTTATGGGCCCTCTTTTATGGTTGCGCCCTGCATTCAGCCGGGTTTTTTATACCACGGGGATTGAAATGGTTCGGTTGGATATACATTATTTTGGTCTCCCTGGCCTTGGGGCTCGTCGCCTTTGGTTATATCAAAATTAATATCAGTGGGCATTGGCTCATGGGCTTTTTCTTCGGCGTGCTGCATTTGGTTTACGGCGCGTATTTGTATCTGACGGAAAAAGGAAAGAATGCGGCGTGAATCCGGAACCTTTCTTACAGCTCGACCGTGTCATTCACGAGAAAGGGCGGCTGGCGATCATGTCCATGCTCGCCGCCGCGCCGGAATTGTCCTTTACCGAGCTGCGTGACGCCCTGGGCATGACCGACGGTAACCTCACGACGCATATTAAGGCTCTGCAGCAGGAAGGTTATGTTTCTGTGGCCAAATCCTATCAAAACCGGCGTCCGCTCACCACCTGCACCCTGACGGCGGCGGGCCGCAAGGCCTTCACGGAATACATTGATTTGCTGGAGAAAATCGTCCGCCAAAACAAAAATAAATAATTCTTTGAACAAACTGTCATGGTCACGGTCTTTTACTTTGTATCACAAAGTTTATTCAAAATCAGGTGTGAATATGAAAATAATCCGCGCAGAACATTTGGGCATGTGCTTTGGGGTTAGGGATGCCATCAAGGCGGCGTTTGCCACCGCCCAACGCGAGCCGCTGACCATCCTGGGGGATTTAGTCCACAACGAAACCGTGCTGGCCGAACTGCGGGCCCGGGGAGTGAGCATTGAACAAACCGCCGCAGCGGTGCCGACACAGACGGTCATGATTACCGCGCACGGGGCGTCGGAACGCAAGCTGGCGGCGGCTCGCGACCGCGGGTTGAAGGTGTTGGAAGCAACTTGCCCGCTGGTCCACGCCGCTCATCGCAGCCTGGCCAAACTCGTGCGCGACGGTTTTTACCCGGTCATTATCGGCAAGCGCGGCCACGTGGAAGTGCTTGGCTTGACTGAAGATTTGGAGATGTTCGACGTTGTGCTCTCGGACGAGGACGTTGCCCGGCTTTCCTACTGGCCGCAATTCGGGATCATTTCCCAAACGACGCAGCCCATCGAAAAAGTCCGCCGGCTCGTCCAGCTCATACGTGATCGGTTTCCTTATTCTGAAGTGCAATTCGTGGACACTGTTTGCCAGCCCACCAAACAACGGCAATACGCGGCGATCGAGCTGGCGCAGAAATGCGATGTGGTCGTAGTCATCGGCGGCGTGCACAGCAACAACACCCACGAACTGGCGGCGACCTGCGCGCGCTTTTGCCGGCGTGTCCATCACGTCCAAACCGCCGACGATTTGCGGGCGGAATGGTTTTGCGACAAGGACACCGTTGGCGTCACGGCAGGGACTTCGACGCCGGATGAAATTATCAGCCAGATTGAGCGTTCTTTGGAGAGGATGGGTCAAAATTACAATCAACTAAACACCCGAATTTCCCAGTGACCTCATCACCTGAAATTCCCGGCCCTTCCGAAATCGGTTCACTGCTCCGCGGCGAAACGGAAGTCATCTCCGCGTGGACGCGGCAATGGGTTCCCGAACGATTCATTCTTCACGTGGCGGTTATTATTTTGGGTTCCGGGTTTTATGGCGCAGCGATGGGCTGGTGGCGCGCGCCGCAGCAGGCCCTGTTTGTCGCGATGAAATTTCCCCTGATCCTTCTGATGGTCATGTTCGGCAATGCGCTAATCAACGGCCTGCTGGCGCCATTGCTCGGGTTGAATATTCAGTTTCGCCAATCGTTTTCAGCCATTCTGATGAGCTTCACCGTGACCTCGGCCATCCTGGGCGCGTTCAGTCCGGTCATGGCGTTTCTCATTTGGAACGCGCCCGCCATGACCCTGAACCCGCCGGACGAAACGGTTTATTCTCTCATCCTTCTGGCGCACGTGGCGGTGATTGCCCTGGCGGGCACCGCGGGGAACCTCCGCCTGTTGGAACTGCTCCGGCATTGGAGCCCGACGCGAAGAATTGCCTTGCGCGTATTGACGGTGTGGTTTTGCGGAAATCTTTTTCTCGGCACACAACTTACCTGGATTTTGCGTCCCTTTATCGGTTCGCCACGGTTGCCCGTCCAATTCCTGCGCGCCGATGCGTTTCACGGGAATTTTTACGAAACGATTTTCCGTTCCATCCAGCAAATTTTCACCCACTAAAACCAAACCAAAACTATGAATGAACAAGTGCCACCCCTAATCCCACCCGCCGGCGCGCTGCCGCCCCCACCGCCACGGAGCAGCGAACCCAGGACTCCCGGCGACGATCCGGCAGAGCGCGTGCCGATAACCAACCCTTTCGCCGCCATCGAAGCGTTGTTGCGTCAGCCGTTGCGGCTGCTCTATCAACTGCGTCAGCCGGGCGCGGGCAAACTCATCGCGCAAATGCTAGGTATCGCGTTAGGTTGCGCACTGGTTTACGGGGTCATTGTGGGGACGTTTTCCAACGGCACGCAACTTTGGGCGGCGCCGGTAAAAATCGCCGGCGGCCTGATGATTTCCGCCTTCATCTGCCTGCCCAGCCTCTACATTTTTACCTGCCTAAGCGGTTCAAAGGCACGCCTCGCGGAAGTCCTGGGGCTGCTGGCGGGATTGCTCATGCTGATGACGATCCTCCTCGTCGGTTTCGCGCCGGTGGCCTGGATTTTTTCGCAGTCCACGCAGTCACTGTCATGGATGGGCACGTTGCACGTCGTTTTTTGGCTCGTGGCCACCTTCTTTGGCGTGCGCTTCCTGAAGCACGGTTTTTCGCATACCCAGGCCCGTTCACAGGCCGGGGTCAATGTCTGGATTATCATCTTCGTGCTGGTCGCGCTGCAAATGACCACGGCCTTGCGGCCCATCCTGGGCAAGTCCGATACCTTCTTTCCGCAAAAGAAAGAATTCTTCATCCAGCACTGGTTTGAATGTTTGAATGGCGATTGGAGTGAAACCAAACCGATGCCGTCTAACTAAGTAGTATGAGTTTAACCTTCAACCAAAAGAGACATTATGAACTACGCCAAATGGATCTCTCAGCCCGATGGGAACTGGCTCGGCTATTGGGAAATCAATCGAGCTGTATTCCGATGCAGCCCAAACCAATTGTTCCATGATTTTAATAATTATAATTGGAATTTTTCTCGCCCTGGCTTTGCCGCCTGCTGTGATAGCAAAATCGTGGATTCGATTTTTTATCGCCCTGATCTTGTCATTTGTAGGTGTCGTACTGCCCTTATTCATTTTTGGGTTTAGCTCTTTTTTGGAACCGGAATGGAAGGGTGCCTGCGGTTACGGCTGGCTGGACTGTTTTATCACCGGTAAGCTGGCGCTCACGCCCCTTGTGCTGCTGGCGACAGCGGCTTTGTATGCATTGGAAATCCTTCGGGTTGCCAATCGCACCGCACGATGGATTGTCGTTGGAATTTTTCTGGGAGCAATCGTTTCATCAATTTGCTTCGTCTTTGGGTTGGTGTGCATCGGATTCGGATTCGATCCTTTGAAAGTGTGGCTGCTGGTGCCGGGCTATGTTGCGACCTGGTATTCCATTCGCGCGGCGCAATTGATCAAGTCGGCGCGCTTCAATTTCAGGACATACTTAATTTCGTTGGCGTCATCTCTGCCTTTTTGGCTGGCGAGCTGGTGGTGGTCACGCAATCTGTACGCGTCATTGCCGAATCAGGAACCGGGTGGTTGTTTTATTGTCACGGCGGCGGGAAACGGTCATGCGGCGTTCGTCGGCAGGCAGATTGAGATTGAGCGCAACGGTCGCAGGCGGTTGGTAAATCAACAACTCATCACCTTTTGGCAGTTTGAAATGTTG
>Ga0335083_10006676_pt1 | contig 14350 bp, 9 predicted proteins | sample Lox_Sample_42_FD_206716 | JGI IMG/M metagenome (GOLD analysis project Ga0335083, IMG submission 206716) | Soil microbial communities from Loxahatchee National Wildlife Refuge, Florida, United States - Lox_Sample_4.2 | ecosystem: Environmental > Terrestrial > Soil > Wetlands | place: USA: Florida...
CTTTAGCTCACGACTGCGTTGAGCGTCACCCTCGCTCAGGCGCACAATGGGAGAGCACTTCAGACTTTCGCCGAGCCGGTCGGCAGCCTCCCCCTCGGCAGTTACCACGTAGTCTACCATGCGTAACGCGGCTGCCAGCTCCGCGCGGGCCTCTTGTGTGAGGAATACACCGTCCGCCAGCACAACCACCAGTAAGATGCCGCCTTCGGGAAGTTGGCTTCGGACGTTTTGCAACTCCCGGATGGTGGACGCGCGCAGCACATCGAAGGCGCCGATGGCCATGGCGGCTGCGCCTGAGAGTTGTCGGGCTTGATCGAGGGTCAGAATTTTTTGGCGAGTGTCCATGGTCAGATTCCTGTTCTGTACTGCCGGCGGCCACAAGCGTCGAGACGAGTCTCGACGCGGCAGGCAGGAGTGCCTGCGCCACGGCTGGCGGTCATGGCCGCGGCTCCGGAACAGTCGTCAGGGATCGGTCGCGCTCCACCAGAAGTCTCATCGCTTCCTCGGCCACGCGATCGCTGGAAACGCGGGTCATGCAGCGATGATCGATGGGGCATTCGCGCAGCAGGCATGGAGCGCATTCGGCATGCTCGCGCACTACCCGCGCAACCGGACCACGCGGGCCGGTGGTGGTATCGTCGGTGGCGCCGAAAATCGCGACCGTTGGGACCGCCAGAGCCGAGGCCACGTGCATGGCCCCCGAATCGTTCGTCAGGAACAGCCTGCAGGCCGCCGCGAGATCGAGGAATTGCCGCAGCGTAGTTTCCCCGGCGAGATTGCGCGCGTCGATTCCAGCCTTGCGAATGTCAGCCGCCACCATGTCCGCCAGCGCGCCCTCGGCCTGCGACCCGAAGACCAGGACCGCACAGCCGCCCTGGCGCGCGAGGCGGGCCGCGGCCTCGGCGAATCGTTCGGGCAGCCATTGCTTGGCGCCGCCGTACGCCGCGCCGGGGCTCACCCCGACCGGCGGAGTTGTAATGCCGAGTTTGCGGAGTTGCTCCTCGCCAGCGCCGCGCGAGTCCTCAATCCCCTCGAAGCGGATGGGAGCGGGCGCCGGGAACCTCTCGAGCCACCCTGCGCGGCGTAGAAGCTCCAGATAGTAATAGCGCTCGTGCCGCGGAATATCGCCCGGTTCGGGAGCGGCGACGGCTTCGCTGAGCAGCCAGCCGCGGCCGTCGCGATTGTAGCCGACGCGCACGGGGATGCGCGCCAGCCACGCCATCAGCGCGGCGTCGAACGCATTTTGCAGCAGAAGCGCGGCGTCGAAGGCGCGGGCGCTGAGGCCGCGTCCGAATTCAAGCTTGTCGCGCCAGCCTCTCCGCGCGGCGTATGGGATGACTTCATCGATCACCGATTCGCGGGCATAGAGGTCGGCCACCCACGGCCGCGCGACGATGGCGATGTGCGCGTGTGGAAGGAAACCGCGCACCGCGCGGATGGCCGGCAGCGACATGACGGCGTCGCCCAACCAGTTGGTCGCGCGGATCATCAGTCGCGAAATGGCGGCGGGGTTGGTGGCCACTGTTGTTAGTGTAACGAGTCGTGCACTCCGGTTCGCGGCCGGGACGGGATCGCAAACGCGATAAAGATCCGCTCATTTCGCGGCCAGAAAGCTTCCGGGGTGGGGAGAATACTGCCCGCCGGGAATGTGAGCCAACCGCGCGGTGAACGAAACCACGGCGTGAAGGTGGCTCTGAAATCGGTTTTGTCCGGCGCTGAGGATTTTTGATTATGGCGGTGGGGGCGGCGGAAAGGCCCGGGAGGATACGAATCGGCGCGAAGAGCGAGAGCCGCGGCGGTGGTTGGCCGGACGGAGGGGTCGAGGATTCGCCTGATTCAGGTGTGATCCTATTTTATGGTTACATTCACCGGGTTGGCTGCCATGCCGTCGGCCGTCACCGCGACCGTCACCTGGTCCTTCAGCGACGCCGGCAGCGGACCGATATTCACCTGGTCGAGCCCTGCGTATTGCGACTGCACAGCCCAGCCCAGAACCGGCACGCTGACGCCGCCCACGGTGGCCGTCACGGATTTGGCCGCGCGAATCCCGGTGCCGTACAGCTCCAGGTAAATTTGTCCGGCGCTCAGATCGATGGGCTGCGCCACGATATTGCCCGACGCATCCACTTGGTAGATGTTGGCGAACGACTGCGCTCCGCCCGGCGCGACCACCAGCACGACGGCGGCCGCTAATCCGCCCGCATTGAGCGCGAAAATCCCCGGCGCGATGCTCCCCACCTGCGCCGCCGCGCTGCCTTGCGCGCCGGCGCCCGAAGTCACCGTCACGTGCGCCGTTCCCAGTGCCGTCGCGGCCGGTACCAGGTAATTCACCTGCGCCGGCGAGACGTAAAACAGCGGCGCGGTCTGCTGCGCGCCTTTGGAATCGGTGATGGTCACGGAGGTCCCGAGCAGGGAAGTCGCCGTGCCGTCGCCCGGTTGTGTGTCGATGGCCAGGTTGGTTCCGTAGAGCGTCGCGATGGAGGCTGGAGCCAGCGAGGTGATCGTAGAACTGGCCGCGGACCCGTTCGCCGTGATGGTCAGCGTCGGCACCGCCACGCCCTGCGGTAATTCGTTCGCGGTCACCGTGCCGACGTTATCGGCCGTCACCAGCAGTGTGCCGCCCTTTATGGGAGCCGCCGCCACCGCCATCGGCGACGACCCGGAGAGGAACTGCTGCTCGGCCTGGAAGGTGCCGTCGCCATTGCTCAACAGGTACGTGGCGTCGAGTTGCCCGCAGCAATGGGCGACGATCAGGTCCGGCCTGCCGTCGCCATCCAGGTCGGCGGTGGTGATGTTGACGGGCAGATCGTCGGTGGCCGGCAGCGTAGAGGGTTCGCGAAATCCGCCGGCGCCGTCGCCGATCAGCACGTCGATTTTCGGCGGTGTGGAATTGCTGACCGCGGCGAGATCCGGTTTGCCATCGCCGTTCCAATCGCCAATGGCGATGCCGCCCTGCGTGCCGCCGCCGATCTGCAACGGAAACGTGCGCGCGGCCTGAAACGTGCCGTCGCCCTTGCCCAGGTACACTGCCAGCGTGGCTGTACTGCCCACGCCGGTCATCCACAGCGCGGCCAGATCGGGGATTCCATCGCCGTTCAGATCGCCCGCCGCCACGGCTTCGGCATGCGGCGCGGGGCCGCTGAGCGTAAGCGCGGCGCCGAACGTGCCGTTGCCATTGCCCGGCAGCACCGTCACGGCGCCCGAACCATTGAAGCTGCCGTAACTGGCCACGGCCAGATCCATCTTCGAGTCGCGATTGAAATCGGCCGCGGCCAGGCTCTGTGCGGATACCGTCACCTGCGTGCCGGCGGGCGATTTGAGCGTGCCGTCGCCATTGCCAAGCAGCACGCTCACGGCTCCCGTGGTGCTGGCGGTGACGATGTCCGGTTTGCCATCGCCATTGAAATCCGCGGCGGCCACCGCCAGCGGCATCGGCGACGCCTGCGCCAGCGAGTAGCCCACCGGCGGCTGCAGCACTCCGTTCTTCCCGAGAAGTACCGACACGTCCTTCGAGCCGCCCACCACCACGGCGTCGGGCTGCCCGTCGCCATTCAAGTCGGCCAGGGCGATGCCCGTGGGCGCGCCGCCCACGATGTTCAACTGCGGCGCTCCGATCGCGCCTTGCGGCGAGACGGTCGTGAACCACGTGACGCCCGTCTCGGCGTCCGCCACGGTCATGACCGAGATGCCGCTTGGAAGTGGCGCGATCGCGACCGACGCGGGCGCGTTGCCGGTGGCGTAAGCCCCCGGCGCCTGAAACGTGCCGTCGCCATTGCCCATCAGCACCAGGAGGGCGTTGTTCTCCGTCGACGTGGCCACCAGGTCCGGCTTGCCGTCGTTGTTGAGGTCGGAGTACGCCAGGAAAGACGGCCGCATGGCGAGCGGCGTGGCGGATGGCGTCCGAAAACCGGTGCCCGAATTCAGCAGGACGGAGTAGCCGCTGTTGTTGGCGGTGACGAAGCCCTGGTTGGCCACCGCCAGGTCGGCGCGGCCGTCGCCGTTGAGGTCGACCGCCAGGAGCGAAACCGGAACGCTGTGCGAATCGCCGCCGGTGGGATAGGAAACCGGCGAGCCGAAGGTGCCGTCGCCGTTGCCGGTCAGCAGAGACACGTTGGCCGACGACTGGCTGCCGGCGACGAGATCGATTTTGCCATCGCCGTTGAAATCGGCCGCCGCCAGGGCCAGCGGATTCACGCCGCCCGGCATGTACCTCGGAGCCTGGAACGTGCCATCGCCGTTGCCTAGTAGAATGGCGATGCTGCCGGGGTCGGAACCCACCGTGCCAAGATTGCTGACTGCGAGATCGACCTTGCCGTCGCCGTTGAAATCGGCGGCCACCAGGTTGGAGTTATCGGACGTGGTGGGAAACGTCAGCGAATACTGATTGGTGGTGACGGTGGCGGCATTGCCGTCGAGCACTTCTACCGTCACGCCGTTCGTCCCCAGCGTCACCGTGTCGGGAATGCCGTCGCCATTGACGTCGGCCGACAACAACCCCTGCGAAGCCTGGCCGGCCGGACGCGCGGCCGTCGTGGTGTCGCGGCGGGTCATGAGGGGAACCGGCGAGGCCAGTGCCGACATGCCGGTGGCCGATTGCTGCTCGTATTTGTACCACCAGGCCTCGCCGCACACGGCGATCAGGAAATTCTTATACTCTTGCGGGCCGTCCTCCGGCATGGCGAGTTTCAACCGGTACCGGGTCTGGTCGTTCGGGGGTTTTGCGCAGGGATCGTTGACGATGATCGTGATACCGGGACTTCCGTAGGGGAACTCGACTCCCAGGACAGTCACCTGGAGAGGAAGCGTACATCCCGGCGGACGGGTGGCGGGTTTGTAGGGGAACGTGATGTAGAAGTCGAGGCCCTCGGCGTCCGGCGGCTCGCATTTACCAGGGGGCAGCGATTGACCCAGTGCCTGGTAACCCGACGTGACAACTAACAGCAGAACGGTGAGGATCCACCGTCGGCGGTGCATGGGCCCCTCCCAAGTTCAGACCTTAACCAAGTATACATTTGGCCCCGGCCCGCTTGCTCTGTGGCTGGAGGTCTCCGATCCGGCGGTGTATCGCGATGTCCAGCGACCTTTCGTTTTCCGGGGATCGTTTGCGTTCCTGCGGCAAATGAAGTTGGAACTGCCGTATCGCTTCCACTTCCGGTCGCCGCCAATCAGTTCCGGTTCTTGAAGTTGCAACTCATTGGCCTGCAATTGCTTGCGATGCCAAAACCGGAACCGGTGGAGCGGTGTTCGCTTATGCGCCTTGCTACCGTGGTATGTATGGCCTTCCGGCTCGGGATCAACTATAAGCCCCGCGGCGATCAGGAGACCGCCATCGCCGAACTGCTCCGCGGCGTGCGCGACGGTGAACAGCACCAGGTCTTGCTGGGTGTGACGGGCTCCGGCAAGACGTTCACCATGGCGAAGGTCATCGAAGCCATGAACCGTCCCACGCTGGTGATGGCGCACAACAAGACGCTGGCCGCGCAGCTCTATCACGAGTTCAAATCCTTCTTCCCCGACAATGCGGTCGAGTATTTCGTCAGCTATTACGATTACTACCAGCCCGAAGCCTACATCCCGTCGAGCGACGTCTACATCGAAAAAGAAGCCACCATCAACGACGAGCTCGACAAGCTGCGGCTTTCGGCGACGAAATCGCTGTTCGAGCGGCGCGATTGCGTGATCGTGGCCAGCGTGAGCTGCATCTACGGCCTGGGATCGCCCGAAGCCTATTACGGCATGCTGCTGATGCTGGAAAAGGGCCAGAAGATTTCGCGCAACCAGATCCTGACTCGCCTGGTTGAGATCCTCTACGATCGCAACGACAGCTCGTTCCAGCGCGGCACCTTCCGCGTCCGCGGCGACGTGATCGAGATCTATCCGACCTACGACGACGACGCCTACCGCATCGAACTCTGGGGCGACGAAATCGAAAGCCTTGCGCGCATCGACCCGCTCCTCGGCCAGGTGAAACAGACCTACGTCCGCCTGCCGATCTATCCCAAAACGCACTACGTGATGAGCCAGGAGACCAAGGAAAAGGCCATGGACAGCATCCGCGTGGAGCTGGACTGGTGGAAGCCGGAGCTGGAAAAACAAGGGAAGATGATCGAGGCGCAGCGGCTCTACCAGCGCACCATGTTCGACCTGGAGATGATGCGGGAGATCGGCTACTGCCATGGCATCGAGAATTATTCGCGCCATTTTTCCGGCCGGCTGCCGGGGGAAGCGCCGCCGACGCTGCTCGACTACCTGCCGCACGACGCGCTGATGTTCCTCGACGAAAGCCACCAGACGGTGCCGCAACTGCACGGGATGTATCACGGCGACCGGTCGCGCAAGGAAGTCCTGGTGGCGCACGGATTCCGTCTGCCGAGCGCGCTCGACAACCGTCCGCTGACGTTTGAAGAGTTCGAACATCGCGTGAACCAACTGGTCTACGTTTCGGCGACGCCGGGGCCGTACGAGCTGACGAAATCCAACGGCGTAGTGGTGGAGCAGATCATCCGGCCGACCGGGCTGGTGGACCCGAGCGTGGAAATCCGCCCGGTCAAAGGGCAGGTGGACGATCTGCTGGGCGAGATCCGCAAACGCGTGGCTGCCGACCAGCGCGTGCTGGTGACCACGCTGACCAAGCGCATGGCCGAAGATCTTTCCGAGTATTACTGCGAGGTCGGCGTGCGCTGCAACTATCTGCATTCGGAAGTGACCACGTTCGACCGCATCAAGATCCTGCGCGATCTGCGGCGCGGCGAGTTCGACGTGCTGGTGGGCATCAACCTGCTGCGCGAAGGTCTGGATCTGCCGGAAGTGTCGCTGGTGGCGATTCTGGACGCCGATAAGGAAGGCTTCCTGCGATCGCAGGGATCGCTATTGCAGACCATCGGACGCGCCGCGCGGCACGTGGAAGGCCACGCGATTCTGTACGCCGACGTGATGACCGACAGCATGCGCAAAGCGCTCAGCGAGACCGATCGCCGGCGGAAGACGCAGATGGAATACAACGAGCTCAACGGAATCGTGCCGCAATCGATCGTGAAGCCGATCGATATGAGCCTGGTGGCGGTGGCCGAAGGCGATTACGTGACGGTGCCGATCGAAGAGGATGAGGAAGTGGACAATCTGACGCCGGAACAGCGGATACGTTATATCGGCGAGTTAGAAGAGAAAATGCGCGAGGCGGCGCGGAAGTTCGAGTTCGAGAAGGCCGCGCAGTTAAGAGATAGGGTCAAGGGGCTGAAAGAGCCGTAGAGGGCCGCGGAGTCGTAGGCGAAGCGATGACGCGAAAAGATGCAGTGATTTTGAACGAGCCGAACACAGCTCCGCGTAAGGGCCGACGTCGTTACCGCGCCGCTCAATTAGTGCCGCGGAACCACGCCCCGTACCGCCCACACCCGCGCGCGAAGATCGAAAGATGCGTCTTCCCGCTGCAAGGACAGGCGCCGTTTGATCTCGCCCCGCAAAGCTTGCACCTGATCGCGATCCAGGCGCTTGACGTATGCGCCAGCCGGTCCCTGTCCGAGCAGGAATGGCTCCCAAAAATCGGCGAACGACGAGAACCTCATGGTGATGTCGAGTGCCTGCTCGCGGACATTTTCCAACCCGCCCTGCTTCCACAACTGGGACAACTCGCCGGCGCGGCAAAGCGGCATGTGCTTCTCGTCCAGCTTCTCGGCTTGCGGATCCAGGTGGGCGGCGGCATCCCAGAAGGTCCTCAGCATGTGCATTTCTCCGGAATAATCCCAAACCGCCGCCGAGATTGCGCCCCCGGGCCTGGTCACACGACGGGCTTCCAACAGGGCCTTTTTCGCGTCCGGGATGAAATTGAAGACCAGCAACGACAGAGCGGCATCGAAACTGCCATCGGGAAAACGGAGCTGCTGCGCGTCGCCTACTTCGAAGCTCGCGCGGCCGGGAAAGGAATTCCTGCCGGCAGCGTACGCGATGTATTCCTTCGCCGGATCAATCCCCAGGACGCGTACTCCGCCCTTTCGTTCGGCGATGGCAAACGCCAGGCACCCCGTCCCCGACCCAATGTCCAGCACCGAGCCCTGTTCGGGCGGAGCGGCGAACTCCACGAGCAACGGCGCCGCCAGCCGGCTCCACCGGCCCATGAAGCGCTCGTACGCCTCGGCATCTCCGAACATCTTCGTCGCCTCCTGGGGCCGCACCAGCAGGGCGATCGGCCCCATGAGAAGGGTCCGCCGCGACAGCATCACTTGATTCTAATGCAGGAAGAACCCGACAGCGTCAGGGCCGAGCCTTATCTCTCCGTCCCCGGCTGATGGTAGGGGGACCGGTCGGCAAATACTCTCTCCGCGCCGCGAGGATCGTTCTCAATGCGAGGCGTTCGTTCCCACATCATCGTGGCGCGCGTTTTGAGATCGTAAGCGGGCCAGTGCGGCAAGCCGGCGAAGTTCGGATTCCCGGTCCGCGCATACGTGATCAACATCTCCGACATGGCCGCCGCCAGGGCGTTTGCCGCTGCAAGCTGCTCCGGCGCCGTCCCGATCTGCGCCTGCGCCATCGCAATATTGTCGAACATGAAGGGAATGTCGATGGTGTGCGAGGCTTTGTGGTTGGCGCCCTGGAAATTCATTTGATAGACCCACGTTCGCGGCTGGCTCCTGGGATTCGCGGCTCGCCGCTCAGCCTCCCAGCGCTGTCCGGGCCAGGCGCGAAACGCCGTCGCCGCCGCGGTCACGGCTTGCTCGGGCGTGTAGTCGGGATAAATCTGCCGATATTTCGCCACCACCTCTTCGGCCGGTACCGGACCCAGATACTCGCTCACCGCATTCTTCAACGCCGCCGCGGCGGTTTCCCAGGTGATTGGCTCGCGGCTCGGCACATTCGTCTCGTCATGAGTATTTCCGAGGATCATCGGCACCATTTCCGATAGCGCGGGCGCATCCGGGTCGAACGGGTTCCGGGAGAGAACCACGTGATCGACCACGGGAAGCCAGTCCGCGCTCACCACGCGCGCACCTTCCTGAATTTGCTCCATGGTGAGCGCATCCAGTTGCGCAGCCAGATTCTTCCCCGGTTTTACGCCCATCTTCTCCAGGACTGTCCTGGCCCGGGTGGACGCGATCTCGATGGAGGCGCCCTTGATCTGCTGGCCGCTCATCGTCATCACGCGGTGGAAGAGCCCTTTGGCCGCGGGCGTCGCCATCAGCGTGGCGCACTTGGCGCCTCCACCGGACTGTCCGAAGATTAGGACCCGCGACGGATCGCCGCCGAACGCCGCGATATTGTCCCGCACCCATTTCAGCGCCAGCACCAGATCGAGCTGTCCGGCATTGCCGGAATCGCGGTATTCCGGCGCGAGATCGCCAAGATAAAGGTAGCCGAAGGCGTTCAACCGGTGATTGACTGTCACCACGACCACGTCGCCGCGATGGACCAGGCGTTTGCCATCGTACAAATCGCTGTTGACGGTCCCGTTGTTATAGGCTCCGCCGTGGAAGTAGACCAGCACCGGGCGGTTCTTGCGGTCGCCGAGGCCCGCGGACCACACATTCAAATGCAGACAATCCTCGCTTTGCGCGCCGCCGCCCGGCCTGGCGACGGTCAATTGCGGAGCCATCGGCGCGAAACGGGCGCACTGCAAAATGCCGGTCCAGGCTTTGGGTGCGACCGGCGCCCGGAAGCGCGTCCTGGCGGTGTCCGCGCCATACGGAATCCCCTTGAATGCGTGGACGCCATCCTCCTCGATTCCACTGACCCTTCCCGCCGTGGTCATCACTTCCGTCGTGTCCCGAGCCCACGCGAAGGCGTCTCCGCGCGCCATATGCGACACCGCAGCGGCGCCCGAATACTCCAGGAATCTCCGGCGTCCGAGACGTGTCATAGCATTGTCCCCCTGTGAGTAGGCCCGCAACCTGAATCGTAGAACAAACCGAGCATGCGGGTAAGGAAAGTTCGCCTGGCGCCTCGAAAATTCAAGACGAATGAACTCCGCCCGCCTCGCCTGCGTCTTACCATCGTAATGATGCCGGATGTTCGATCTTTGCCCTATGGCAAATTCTTCGGGACGGACCGTTCATTCCGGGAGATTCCTGGGTTCTCCTTGACCGTGATGACCCCCGTTCTGCGGCCTGAAGACGTCCCCATGCACACCCACGAGGAAGCTTCCTTTGTCCTGATTCTGGACGGCGCGTACCTCTCGTCCGCCGACGGCGCCGGCGCGGAATGCGGGCGTTCCACGGTGATTTACAATCCTCCGCGCACAACCCACCGCGACCGCTTCAAGACGCTCGACGGCTGCTTCCTTGCCATTTCTGTCTCGCGCGAGAGCTTCCGGCAGGCCGCGGAGTGCGCGTCGTTCCCCGCGGCGGCGCAGACTTACCGGCGTGGTCCGGTGGTCGCCACGGCGTCGCGCCTGGCTCGCGAATGCGGCCGTTGCTACCAGGATTCCGCGCTGCTGATGGAGGGGGCGTGCCTGGAGTTGCTTGGACAGGTGGCGATCCAGTCGACGGGGCGGCGCGGAAAATCAGCGGCGTGGATTCACTCCGCAAAAGAACTGATGCGCGACCGTTGTGCCGACCACCTCCGGCTTATTGATATTGCGCGCTCGATCGGCGTGCATCCGGTTCATCTGGCGCGCGGCTTCCGCCAATTCCTCGGATGCACCCCCGGCGAATACCTCATGCGCTGCCGCATGGAAAGGGCCGTGACCATTCTGCGAAGCACGAACCTGCCGCTGGCCGACACGGCGTTGCAGGCGGGATTCTTCGACCAGAGCCACCTCACCAGGGCATTCCGGCTGCATTTCGGCCTGTCGCCCAATGCATATCGGCGGATCATCCGTCCCCACTACAAAGCGGCCCGCGGCTGCGACCCGTGTTAAACCGGTACAAGAATTGGGGCGGCGATTGCGGGATAGTGGCGGCGGGGAGTCATCTCGTCGAATGAACAGCCGCAAGAACGTTGGACGCCTGCTTTGCCTTACGATCCTGGCCTCATTGCCTGTGGGCGCACAGAAGACAAGCCAGGCCGCGGATAAATTGCTTGGTGTCTGGGGTTGCGAATCGAACTTCGGTCCGTTGGTCCGGGGTAAACTGACGATCGATGGGCGCGGCCAGACTTGGCGGGCGTTCATCGCCGGCTTCGAAGCGTCCGTGCAGCGCAACGGCCGCGCCGTGACGTTTGCGCTGCCGGGAGGCGAGGGCGAATTTCGCGGGGAACTGACTGCCGATTCCGGCGCGATCCTGGGGCAGTGGATTCAGCCCGCGGACGTGGTCCTCAACAATCGCTACGCCAGCCCGGTAAAGCTGGCGACCGTCGATCAGGCGGTGTGGAGCGGGACCTTGACGCCGCTGGAGCACGCGATTTCGCTCTATGTCTCCGTTCAACGCAACGCCGGCGGCGCGCTGACGGCTTTCATCAGCAACCCGGAGATGAACTTCTTCCGCCGCCGCAAGTTCCAGGTGGAACTTACCGGCGCCGCGGTCGCGCTTTCCGACGGCGGACAGAAAATCACCGGAACATACGACAGCGATTCCGATTCCCTTTCGCTCCGCGTCGTCGACTTCATGCCGGCCTTTCCATTCACGCGCCGCGTGCAGCGGGACGCCGTCGGCTTCTATCCGCGCGTGTCGCCTCAAGACGGGCCATACGAATACCGGACGCCGGTTGCCGATGGAGACGGGTGGGCCACCGCGTCGCTCCAGGATGCGGGGCTGGAAGGGCGCCGAATCGCCGCGCTCGTGGACAAGATCCGCTCCGCCGACCCGGCGGACAACCCAGCGTACATCCACAGCCTGTTGATCGCCCGCCACGGCAAGCTGGTGCTGGAAGAATATTTCTATGGCTATTCCGAATCGCGAACTCATGACATGCGGTCCGCGAGCAAAACATTAGCCACCATTCTGGCGGGAATTGCCATGGATCACGGGGCCGGCCTCACGCCGGACACTCCGGTCTATCCGCTGTTCCGCCGATATCAGAACGCTTTTGCGAACTGGGACGATCGCAAGAAACGTGTCCGGCTCCGCGACATTATGTCGATGACGGCCGGGAATGCATGCGACGATAACCAGGATTCGTCTCCAGGCAACGAAGACCGCATGCAAAATCAAAAGGAGCAGCTTGACTGGTACAAATACGCGCTGGATCTTCCGATGCTACGCGATCCTGGCGACGACCACGCCATCTACTGTTCTGCTGACCTCAACCTGGTGGGCGGAGCCGTCGCCAGCGCGACAGGCCGCTGGCTCCCGGATTTTTTGGATGAATACCTCGCCCGGCCGCTGCAGTTTGGTCCGTACTACCTGAACCTGATGCCGACCGGTGAGGCGTACATGGGCGGAGGGGCCTATTTGCGGCCGCGCGACGAGTTGAAACTTGGCCAGCTCTATCTCTCGCAGGGCATGTGGAACGGCCGCCGCGTCGTCAGTCAAAAATGGGTGGAGGATTCGACCGCGCACCATTCAACGTTCACCGCGTCGCTTCCCAACGAAGGGCGGCACGAGTACGGGTATGGATGGCACATTCACCAATTGAGCGCCGGTGGCCGTGAGTTCCGCGACTTTGCCGCGGAAGGCAATGGAGGACAATTCGTGATAGTCGTGCCGGAACTGGACCTGGTGGTCGGTATCAACGGCGGCAGCTACGGCGAATTCGGCAAATGGTACCGCTGGGAATTCGAACTGGTTCCGCAGTACATTCTGGAGGCCGCCATATCGAAGACGGGGCGCTAGGACGCCTCCCGGTCCCGCCACACCATCGTCAAGAGCAGCGCCACCCCGATTCCGATGAATACCTCGGCGCACCGATGCCAGGCGATCTGCGAGGGAGGCCCGGTGCGAGGCACCAACAATACAATCGCCAGGGTGATGCCGCTGAACCGGTACGCGCTCCGGTCGGAGCGGATGAGGGCGCACAGCAATCCCAGGAGGAACACACCCACGGCGAATACCAGCACACCGCGCCCGAAAAAAGTTGCCGCGATCACGCCGACGGCGCCTCCCAGCACCGTTCCGACGGAACGCTGCCAGGAAACGGTGAGCGCCGCGCCTAAAGAGGACTGGGTAATGACGAGTGTCGTGAGCGGCGCCCAATAGGCTTCCGGCAGAGTGAATAATCTCGCGACGAGCAGCGAAGCGACCGCCGCCACCGCGGTCCGCGTGGAATGCGAAAGGACGGGCAGCAACCGCCCCTTGACTCGATTCCACCGACTTTTCCTGGTTGCGGGCAAAACGTCCTCCGGGTGTTTCAATTTTAGGTTAGTGGGTGGATGGCGTCTTCGCCGGGCTCGACTCGCCAAAAACCGGGGTAACACACCACGAATCCGGTAGAGTTCAGTTCCAGAGTGCGGGCGAAAGAGCCGCCCGACTCGTAGCGATACGTGGTTTCTCCCAATCGCCCGTACGCCTGTTGAAGGGGCTCCAGTTCCAGCGATGGAAAAGGCAGCCATGCCGCTCTCACCTCGGCTTGGCCGCCCACGGGGAGTGCGAGGCGGCGGATTGGAAGCAGGTTTGTGGAAGGGCTGAAACCCAGATCGACGTCCATACATCCTTCAACGGCAACGAACTCAGATCCGTTCCGATACCAACGCAGCTCCGCGTCCACGGAGATGGCCAATTCGATTGTCCGGGAGCCGATTATGCCCGTGACCTGAGCCGACCTCGTCCTCCACAATTCATCGCAGATCACGACATAGTCAAGCCTGGTTGGAGCGTTCGGGCAAAAGAAGATTGCAGTTCCCGCCAGTTTCCAACCGTTGTCGAGAACCTCGAGGGTCGCAATCTCATGGCCGGGGACATCGATCCGCCGCCACAGTATGGTTTCGGTCATCGCGGATTCCTTCCCCCGATCGGACCTCTTGCAGTATAGCCCGTCAATACGGATCAGATATTGCCAACCCGCTTCCATGCGGATGCGTATAATTCTTCATGCTGGAAACCGTCCTTCAAGACATCCGATATGCCCTCCGGGGCATCCGGCGATCGCCCGGTTTCGCCGCAGTCATCATCCTTACGCTGGCGCTCGGCATCGGCGCCAATACCGCAATTTTCAGCGTGGTCTATTCGGTGTTGCTGCGGCCGCTTCCCTACCCTGCGGGCGATCGCTTGGTCTGGATGGGCGAATCGACGGGCAGCGCCACCGGAATCAGCGTCACCTGGATCAATTTTCAGCATTGGCGCAATGAAAACCGCGCATTCGAGGAAATGGCGGCGTTCTCGGGCGGGGATTCCACACTGACCGGGCGCGGCGAAGCCAGGGTTCTGCGCGCCGCCCTTGTCACCAGCAGTTTCTTGCAATTGACCGGCGCGCGCCCGGTGTTGGGCCGTTTGCTCGGCGTGTCCGACGACCAGCCGGGGTCGCCGCCCACGGTCCTGCTCACCTACGA
>Ga0335083_10006678_pt1 | contig 14347 bp, 11 predicted proteins | sample Lox_Sample_42_FD_206716 | JGI IMG/M metagenome (GOLD analysis project Ga0335083, IMG submission 206716) | Soil microbial communities from Loxahatchee National Wildlife Refuge, Florida, United States - Lox_Sample_4.2 | ecosystem: Environmental > Terrestrial > Soil > Wetlands | place: USA...
TCGGCCGCCGGCAATACGTGTTGATGAGGGTGGAAGCCGCTGCCACCAGCGAATCTGCGGTCGCCGGCTCCATGCCGTAACTTTCATATTCAGAATCAGAGAGATAATTCATGGTGATTTCCATAAACTCGGAGTTATTCGCCACCGAGGCGCAGAGAAGCAAGGTATTTACCACGGAGAACACGGAGATCACGGAGGGTTGTTACATTTTGTTTTTCCGTGGTCTCCGTGCCCTCCGTGGTGAAAAATAAGTTTTGTCTTTGTGTCTCTGTGGTGAGAAGGCTCTCGGAAAAGGTCGCCCCACCCTGGAGGACCAGAGTGGGGCCGGTACACGCGCGAAAACAGGGATCAAGGTTAGCAACCTGGTCGTGCGTGTCTTTACATTGTGGTACTAGCGATCCACGATGACCTTATAGTGGGCGTAGCTGGCGCCCTTCACTACGACGCCACCGAACTTCACCACCACCATCTGCGAGGTTAGGGCGCTCGGCGTTCCGAGCTGGAAGACCCGCGGATTGGGATTGGTGAGCCAGTGGTACTCGATCATGTCCTCGCTTACGATGTACACCGGCAAGAGCGCCGAGCCGCTGCCCGGATTGCCGGTGTAGGGGATCGACCACTCGGGAATGAGCGGCAGGTCGCCGGCCTGGGTGGAAAGCATCTTGACGGTCAGGCCGCCTGCCACCTGGGTACTCGACAGCACTACGTTGAACTCGGTTTTCATCTCGCGATCGATCAGGTCGAGTAGCACCGGATTGCTGTAGATGGCCGTCGGCCGCACCTCATAGTTGCTGTTGGAGACCATCTGCGCCACCGTGGACTTCAGCCCGTCCACGATGCTGTCGGTGGTGTGGATGGTGTACACATTGCCGCCGTCGTTGATCTGACTGGCAACGCCGTAGTACTGCGGCGTGGTGGGGTTGCTCAGCGATGTGTCGTTGCCGTTCCACAGCGCCACGTCGTGCGTGCGCAGCACGCCTTCGACCGCGTCAGCCAGGTCCTTGGCCTGCAGGTAGGCGAACTGGCCCTGCTGTGAGCCGACCTCGATGTCGAAGACGTTGTAGTTGATCTCCGACACCAGGCACTTCAGCGGAACGCTGCGCTCCACACGGGTCGGAGTGGCCAGCACCGGAACAATGTTGCGCGGATCGACGAAGGCTTGCGCCGCCGTCAACGCGGGGATGGCCGTCTCCTCGAAGAAACGGGAAGGATGGCCGGTGGCCGGCACTTGCTTAATGCGCTGGCCGAAGACGCCACGCCGGCGCACGATGTCGGTGATCTCGGTCTCGTAGCGGTTGATCTCCACCGCTCCGGGGCCCATGTAATCAGCCGCGGCTTGCAGGTTGATGAATTGTGTTTTCATAGTGTCCTTTCGAAAGGAAGATGGCGGCCAAAGCCGCCGGGGTGTGACTGGCAACTAGCAACTAGCGACTAGCGACTAGTGTGCGAAGCCGTCGGCAAATACACTTCCAGGAAGCGATCGCCGGCGAGTCCAGCCCGATTGATGGATGGTCGGCTTGACACTAGTTGCTAGTTGCTAATTGCTAGTTGCTTTGGGTTGGAGTGTCGGTGTTTGATCGATCTCGGGTTAAGCCAGTATCCCAGCGCGCGCCAGTTCGTTCTTCACGGCGATGCGCTGTTCGATGCTGAGCCCACCGAGCGCCTTCTCGACAATCGGCGCCTCGATGACGGCATCGCCCTCCACGCCCTCTTTGGCAAGCAGCGCGCTGACCATGGGTGACAAGGTCTTGCGCCGGGCTGTAGCGGCCTGCGCCTTCAGGTCCTGATTGGCTTTTTCCAGCTCGCTAAGCTTGCTTCGCAGGGCAGGATCGCCCGGCGCGCTGGTGCACGCTTGCAGGTCGCCGTCATCGACGGCGGCCACGATGCGGTCGATCTTGGCGTGCAGCGAGGCAAACTGGCTGTCAAGGTTGTGCAGCGCGTCGGCCAGCGATTGCGTGGCATGCGCCATTTGACCGGCCAGCGCCGGTATGTCGGGGGTGGTGTTCTGGGTCGTTTCGTCCATATAGGTCCTCTTACGTTGTGGGATGTACCAGCAGCTAGCAATTAGCAACTGGTGTCGGGATCTGAAACAGCATCGGCTTTCAGGTTGGGTGGCAGGCTGAGCGCTAGATCAAAACGGCCGTGAGATGCGGCACTAGTCCGGAAGGCGATAACCTCTGGCATGAACGCTGTCCAGACAATTGCTAATTGCTAGTGGCTAGGCTACTACCTACTAGCGGCTACTCACCATCCAGCCCCATTCGCTTCCGCGCGGCACAACGCTCCTGCTCCTGTTGCTCCTGCACCTGGCGCAGATAGCGGCTCTCGGAAACAGCCGTCCGCATGGCGTCGCAGACGTAGCAATATCCGGATGAATCGTTGCGGCTGGCATCCATCGGACAGCCGCAGTTGGCGCACATCTGGCTAGCCATAACCTTCCGCCTTCCGGCCGTCCTCGCCCTCCGGACCTTCCACGGTTATCCATGTCTGCGGATATGCGGCCCGGTCACGCCGCAGTACCGCCGCGCCGGTGAAGGTGAACGCGGTGACCGTCCAGATCTCAGAGGTGAGATTGGGAACCTCAACCTGGGTGATCTCATACGACATACCCAGGGTCGAGATTGGTCCGCTTGATTGCGCCCGGATCTCCTCCACGACATCAGGAAAGTCGTGGGCAAACAGATAGCCGCTGATGACGAGCCGTCCGGTCGGATTCCGGTACGCCGGCTTGGCGCCGAGAGTAGCTTCCAAGAGTGGGGCGGGTCTTGTAGTTGGCAACGGAATCGGAGGTGCGACTGCCCCACCCTTCTCGCCTGCCTTTGGTGAGAGGGTGGGATGTAGCGCCTCGATATTCGCTTCGGTGATGATGCCGATCTTGCGTCTGGCATCGTGCGAGTCCAGCCTGGGTGCGTAATCCAGCGCCATACCCAGCAGGGAAGGCAGCGCTGCATCTGTCGCCCCGCGGGTTAACATCACGCGATGTCCCTTGGCGCCGCCCGGCGTACGGGGCGAGGCAACGCCCACAAGGGTCAGTACTCCGCGAAAAGGCAGCCGGTTGGGATGTCCGCCGACATCTGGCATGTCCAGCGCCATGGCTTCAAGTTGCAGGTTCATGATTGTTCCTTTTGTTAGCTTGCGAAGGTCAAGCAAAGAGACGCAGAGACTCTGAGAAAAGAGGTTACTTACCACGGAGAACACGGAGATCACGGAGTCTTGTTCTTTCTCAAATCTTTCCGTGTCCTCCGTGTCCTCCGTGGTGACAAAGATCCTTTTTTTCTCGTCTCTCTGTGCCTCTGTGGTTAGGTACTGCCGCTCTCTCTCTACTCCATCCCCGGCGTATCTGCTATCCCACCTTGTGGGAGTGGCGGCAGACCGCGCATGCGCCGCACCTCGTTCACCGTGAGGACGCCGCAGCCAATCAGGATTTGCTGGATCTGCGCCTGCTCCAGCTCGTTCGGCGCATCCACGTCGGTGAAGACAAATTCCAGGTCATTCCATCCCAACCGCTTGCCGATGACATCGCGCGTGAGGTGCTCGGCAACCAGCCGCGCCACCGGCACCACCGCGGTGCGAAACGCGTCGTCATACTGTGTGGTAGCCGTGTTGCGATTGACGTCGCGCTCCAGGCCCAGCAACATCGGCGGCAGATCAAAGGCGTCCGCGATGATGCGAATCAGAAACTCCTGCCACTGCAGCCGCAAGTCGGCATCGGTGCCGCCGCCGAAGCGCAGCACCTCGGGCTTGGTCTCGACTGAGAGGATGGGCACTCTGCCCGTGCCTTCAATCTCGTCCTGCCACCAGCGGATGAGCCGCTCGTGATGCGACGGGCTCAGGTTCTGCAGCCACAGCGCGTATTGCACCACCGTGTTGCTGGCCAGCCGCGAGGCGAAGCGGTGCGCGCACAAGAATTCATGGATGGTTTCGAATGCGACCTCCAGCTTGCCCAGGCCGAACGGCGTGTGCGTGCGCGGGTTCAGCCGGATGTACGACAACTCCTCGTCGGCCAGCGTGATCTCTGCGTTGGGCGTGAACGCGCCTGTGGTCTGTACATAGCGCGGCGACGAAGGATTACCGTCCCAGTCGGTGCGGATGCGCAGGCTGGCCCCGTCCACCGGCCACAGCACCAGCGGGAGCTCGGGATCGCCCGTGAGATCGAGCTCGATGGCGCCGAAACCCCCGACCAGCACATCTTCCAGCACCTGCTCGATCATGGAGCGGAAGGAGTCCTCGGGATTCGGCTGTTCGAAGTTGAGGAGGAGCGTGGCGATGCGCTCCGCCGCGTCGGGCAGTTCATCCAACGCGCGCCCGTGCCGCGGCTGGATGCGCCACTGCATGCCGGCGATGCGGTCCTTGATGGTGTTGATGGCTTTGCGCGCGATCGGCATTTCGGCAAACCGGCGCAAGTTGGCGGGCGTAGGTTTAGGCATGACTCCGGCACGCACCAGCGTGGGCGCCCCCGGAGTGAACAGGTTGGGAAGAGGCACCGTCTTACGTGCGGGCTCTGCGCCGGAGGCTTCCAGCGCGGCAGGGGAACCATGATTGGGATTTATGTCAGCAGATGCCCCACCCAATGCCCGCCCTGAGCTTTTCGAAGGGCCGGTTGTGCTTGTGTGGGAGACGATGCGGCGCAGCGCGCCGCGCAACGTGTTTCGCATGTTCATGGGTTGTGTCCCTGAAATAGAAAAGCGCGCCCTTCGGCGCGCGACGTGTCTTTGGAGTCGCTGCTACGCGGCTCCTGTCTCAAATTCTGTCGGTGACCCGGGGTGCAAAACCCGGGTAATCGAGCAAGAAGAAGCACGGAGCCGCGTAGCGGCGACCAGCTCCCTTACAACTTCAACTCCACCCTCGCCCGCTCCGCGATCTGCGGCAACTGGCTGACGTGCGCCACTGCGATCTCGCTGGCCTGCAGCGTGGCCAGCGCGAAGGCGATTGCCTCATCACTGAAGTCCAGGCCATCTTCGGTCACGGCCGTGAGGTCGCTCATGACCTGCTCGCCTCGCAGAATGCCGTCCCGTAATCCCGGATAGCTGAACGCCAGCACCTTGGCGGCGTTTACGTCGCTTGCGAACGAAACCGCGTGGAACATGTGTACGACCCCACTTGCCGCGGGTGCCCCACCCTTGTCGTGCAGCGACAGGTTGGGAACGAAATAGCCGCAGTCAATCTTCAGCGGATCGCCCGGCGTGTACCGCGCCGCGGCAATGTCTTTGCGCATTTGCGGCAGCTCCCAGATGCCGGCATTCACGAAGGCATCGCGCATGGCATTGTAAATCGCCCGCCGGCCGGTGGCCTCGCGCGTTCCCGCGCGACGCTCCGCCTCCAGATACGCCTGCGCCAGCTTGCCCAGCTCGGCCGCGGGAGACTCGGTGAGCACCGCGCTCATGGGCGCCAGCTCCAGCGCGCCGGAAAACGATTCCTGCATCAGCGCCAGCAGCCACTCACGCCGCGACATCGGCCCGCGATAGTTGATGATCTCCGGCGCCCGCGACTCCAGCAGCCTCCGCAACTCCGCTTCGTACGACTCCAACAGCGCGATGTCAAGTTCAGAATCGAGACAGCGCGCCCGCCGCCAATCGCGCGTAAAACGCACGCCGGTGAATCCACCGTCGCCGTTCTCCAGCAGCACCACGCCGACGTTGACAAACTCCCCCTTCACCACGTCAGGAACGTAGCGCAGCAGGAAGAAGTCGCATTGTCGAAAAGCAGCCATTAGCAATTGGCGACTAGCAAATAGCAACTAGCAACTAGCAACTTGCGACTAGTCAAACCTCAACTGGGTTGCCGAGCCGCCTCCACTTTCCTTATTAGTGAACCGAGCATTCGTTGCACCATACGATTGGCTGTTCATCAACCGCAGATTGCGGGTGAGCAGCAGGAAGCATTCCAGCTCAACCGCTGAACCCATCGCTACACTTAGGAACCGGTGAAACTCGCCACTACCTGAGCGCCCGCAAGCTTCTGCTATATTGGCGGGGACGAACGCCGCCGCCCGCCTCATCTGGCTTGTGAGGCCGTAAAGCTCCTCTCGGGGCAAGCACTTCGTCAGCTTATACACCGCCAGCGTCAACCCATGCGCCTTTCCCAAACCTGCAGTGTCCTAAAGTCTTTCATCGTCGCCTTTCTGAACCTTACTACTAGTTGCTAGCTGCTAGTTGCTAATTGCTCCGTTCAATTCACTACCTCTCTCCAGTTCGGGAACGGGTTCCGCGATGAATTCTTAAAGTCCAGGATCAGCTCCCGCACCCGCGCGCGCCGCGCCAGCAGCCGGCACAGCAGTTTTTCCAGTTCGTCGGTGGCGCCGCCGTACCATTCCGGAGGAATCTCCTCCGCCAGCGGCCACAGCGAGGTCTCGGGAAAACTCTCGATGCGGCTCAGCCATGGTTCAAAGCTTTCCCACCCTGTGATACATGCATACACGTCATTGCGCCCAAAGACACCGCGCAACGGCGCATCGGGGAAATTCCACTCACCGGCGTTGAAGCAGTAGCCCTGGTCGATGAAGCTGGCGGTAAATTTACGCTCGCGCGACAGCTTCCAGAAAGCCGCCTGGCGGCCGTTGGCGTTGCACGTCCATTTGTCGAGGACGAGCGCGCCGGCAAAGTCACGCAGGTTGCGCACCCGCCCGATCATGGGCTCCGGCAGGTAGTCCCACACCTGGCCTTCGAACGGCGACACCACGTAACGCGAGCCGAACGACAACCCGGCGGTGAACATCCTGCGCTGGCCGCCCATCTCGATGCGCAGGTCGGGAGTGCGCTCCACCAGCCAGGGATGCACGTCCACCACCGCCACCGCCGGCATGGGCAGGCCGATCATCTCGCCCAGCCGCGTGCCCAGCCAATCGTTCACCAGCACCCGCGTGTGTTGGGGATTGTTCTGGAACTTTACCACGTAGTAGCAACCGTCAGCGCAGCGCATCAGATGACTCTGCGCGCCGCCCCGCATCCTGCGTACGTGTTGTACCGCCTGGACCAGCAAGAGACCGGTTTCGGGCTTGCTTTCAAGAAAAACGACTTGTGTCAGGGCACGACTTTAGTCGTGCCAAAAGCCGATGCTTCTTCGCCGGGCTGTGGCCCCTGCGGGCAGCGGCTAAAGCCGTCATTTTGGGCTGCCATCCGCGGCACGACTGAAGTCGTGCCCTGACACGAGCCGAATTTATGAAAGCACATCCCATCCTTGTCCCCGTCTTGGGAGCGACAGGGCGGTCTCTACCACAGTGTGAAAACCGCCCGCGAGCACCCCAGCAAGCGCAAAGTCACCCCAGCAGACACAAACGCAGCGTCTGCTGGGGGCCCCGACAAAACCGGCGCTTGCCGGGGACCCCGCCTTCGCGGCCATCGCGGCCGTCCATCACGGCCATCGCCTCCGCGTCGCCAGACCATCAATTTGGGGCGGAAGCCGTGCAGCAGTTTCCGCCATCATGGTATCCATTCAGCCGCCGCCGCTCGCGGACATACGTCACATAAGCGTGTGAGGTCGAAAAGTAGTGGTCAGTAGCCAGTAGTCAGAGCAAGAGTGCCAAGCCCTGTCATCCTGGGCGGAGCGCCCGTCTTGCTTCTTTCGGCCCGCTGTTTTTTGGACCGGGCGAGCGCGCAGTCGAAGGATCTACATCTTTGTCGCGGCGAACTGCGGGTCCTTCGACTCGGGCCAGCCAGCGCATCCAGCCAAAGGCGGGCTGGATGCGATCTGGGGGCTGGCCCTCGCTCAGGATGACGATACATATTTATTCCACTCCTACGCTGCCTCCTTCTTCCCCTCCGGCACGCGGACACGCTTCTCGCCGCGCACCGCCTGGGCAATGGCCATGGCCATCACTGTATCGTCGTGCGTGCCCGGAGCAGCGCCGCACTTGCCCTTGCGGTCGCGCACAAACGTCCGGCACTCTCCGAGGAAGCGATGGCTGCCGAACAACGCCGGCTGATTATCCACCAGGTCCCGCAGGCCATTGAGCGCGCGCTCGCGTGACATGTCTGTGGTGAACCACCCTGGCGCGCCATGCGAGCAGTACACGTTGGGATAGTCGCTGTGTACGCGCAGCTCCGACACAACCGCCTCACCCACGCCGTTACGCTCCACCACGATTTGCGCCATGTGGTAAACCGTCGCCAAGCTTACCGCGTTGTGCGCGGCCTCCTCCGGACGGAAGCGGTCGTGCCATTCTGCGCACTGCAAGCCGCTCTCCGCATCAATCACCTGGATGCAGCCGGGATCGCCGTCAGGATGGCCGCTCGACGGATCCACACCGACAATGTAATCCCTGCTCGGCTGCGGCTCCAGGAAGTAGAGCAGCTTGCCATTTTGTTTGCTGTACTTAATGACCTGTGGCCGCTTCAGCGCCTCATCCACTTTCTGGCAATCGAACATGCAGTTGCCTGATGTTAGGAAGCAGGTGTCCGGATCCTCCGCGTATTCCTCCAGGAAGCGTCCCCGAAACTGGCTGCGCATTTCGCGGCGAAACGCGATCTGCGCGGCGTTGAGCCCGTGCTTCGTCATCAGCTCGAGCTCCTCTTCGGTGAAGTTCACAACTTCCACCTCGCGCTGGTAGCTCTCCTCCCACCACCAGGGGAAGAAGTGCTGCACGTAGCCGGTTTCCGGCGCGCTCTGCCACTCTTCATAGAACGTTCCGCCGGCGCCCGAGGGCGTGGACTCAAGGAAGATCTCGCCGTCGGGCGGCACCGCGGCGCGCAGCGCCGCCAGCGTCTCCTCCACATCGTGCGGCCAGCGGGCCACCTCCGAGCAATGCAAATTCTGGATGGTGAGCCCGCGGCCGGCACAGCGGTCCGCCGCGCTTTCCACGCGATACTCGCTGTCAAGCTTTGGAAAGATGATCTGGCGGACATTGGCGCGCGAGGTCCTCAGCGCGCTGCGGCGCCACGCTTCCGGCAGGTTCTCCAGGAAGCGGTGCACGATGCGAAAAATCTCTTCGGCCGATTGCTGGTCGTGCGCCACCTGCACGCTCAGCGTTCCCGGCTGCAGCATGGTGCGCAGGAAAAACCGCGCCGCCACATAGGTCGTGATCCCGACCTGGCGCGCCTTCAGCACGATGTTGCGTCCGCCGGCTCGCCGATCCACCTCGCTTTGCACGCGGTTGAGTTGCAGTTGCTTTACGCGCTTGTTCTTGCCGCGAATATGGAGCGGATACTCGACGCTTACCCGGCTCAGCGTCTCACCGGGCCAGCGCTCGCTGTCGGCAGCAACGGATTCATGCAGGTGACGGCCCCATTCCTCCAAGACGTCGCGCTCGACCTCCTGCTCCTGGCTGGGCAGCAGCACTTCATTGCCGGCGGTGGTCTTCACGATGATCGCCGGCTTCGATTGGGCCGTCTTCCGCTGCGCCGCTCCTTGTTTTTCCTGCCGCTCCTGTTCTTTGCGTTCGCGCTCTTCTTGTTTGCGCTTGCGCTCTTCTTTCTTCATCGCGGCTTTGGTCTTCGCAATTTCCTTGTTGAGCTGCGTGCGCGACCAGTTCGCATACTTCTTGCCGGCTGCTTCCGGTGCGCCAGTCTTCTCGTCTTCCCTGGGCACGGGGGTGGGAGCATCGCTCTGCTCCGCGATTTCGCTCGGCTGTGTGTTCGGGTTGCTGGTGGACGGATTGACGACCGCTTCAGTTGCTGGGATTGACATGTGCGCCACTCCGATGACGCAGCCCCGGTAGAAGTGGTGAGTGGCTAGTGGTTCGTGGCTGGAAAACCCCGCACAATTGAGAGGGTTCTCTAGCTACTAGCCACTAGTCACTAGCAACTGCTTCGGGACCTGCCATCACTGTGGCCGGCGCCGTGGTGCGCCGGCCTTCCCAGCAGGGGTCATCACAACACTTCCACGTTGTGGGACATGTCATCTCGGATATAGAAGGCCGTCCCACGCTGTGGGTGGGAGGACACGTCCGGATGCCGCCTGCCTCAAGAAGGATGTGGTCGAAATCAGTGGCCAGTGGCTGGTGGCCAGTGGCCAGTTAACGCTTGAAGGTGCGATCTTTTGTCGTTGAAGAGATACTCCTTACTACGCTGTTCGCTCGGGATGACAGCATAAGAAGTTGCGCTCGACATGAAGAATTCGGCATTGTCGGGGCACGGCGCAGCGGCTGTCTGTATCCGCGCTCGCTAGCGCATGGAAGCGTTGGCTAACGCGGCAGCCAATCCGGCGTCATTGGCTACGAACAGCTTATTGCCGCGTTTTACAAAGTAGGTTCGGCCGCCGCTCTCGATGTGTGCACCTGATGGAGGAGAACCGCTGAAAGAGTAATCGTAAAACCGGCCGTTCTTCTGCTCCTTTACTTCCACCCGATCAAATACGAACGGCGGAGGCAGAAAAAGAACATCGAAATCGCCGCGAGCTGTTCTGAACAATGCAGCCGAGTTCCGATAACCCAGCTGCTCGTTACCGAAAATCCGGTTCCACATGGACTGCAGAATACACTGCACCGCGAACCCATCCTCCATGAGATCCTGCTGGAGAATCATCGCGTCAGAATAGCTCGGGGCAGCAAGACGTAAGGATGCGGTTAATTCATGCGGTCCGCAGCGCTCTTCCGCTGCTGCGAAGGCACCAAGTGCTCCCAAGCCAAGAAGCAGGGCGAAAGCGAAACGTTCCAACCTCATAAGCGGCCCCACCAAATATAGCCGGCGTAAACCAGGCGATTACACAACCGACCCTAAACCGGAGGTTGGGTCGCCTTCCAGGGCACGGCGCAGCGGCCGTCTGCATGCCGCGCCAAATGCGCCGTGCCCCAGGAAAGGCCGCCGCGGGCGCGTTGTGAAACGAACGCGCGCCCGCGACTCGAGGGCGTTTCGCCGCCACTTTTGACGGTGGGGGCTAGATCAGGGTCAGCGTGATGCTGCACGGAACCGTTGTTGGCCAATCGCTGGGATTCTGAGCTACCCAGGAATACCCGTTGGGGATGCTCGTACCGGAAGAGTCCGTTGCCAGCCACGCTTGGTTGTATGCCCCGTTCTGCACCAATCCAACACTGACCACAAGAACCGGTTCAGGGTTGGGTTGTGATTGATCCACGGAATAGTAAGTGAAACCGAAGTACCAGGTTTGGTTGTTACTTGCATTCTTGTTCCAATTCCCCTGCGGGGTCCTGGGCACGCTCACGTAATAGTCGGGCAAGGGAGTCGGTGTTGGGGCTGAGCCGCCCGCGGGTTGAATTTGCGGAACGGTGTAAATGCCTTTGTTAACATTGACTCCAGGGCTACAGGCTCCAGGGGGACCCCAGCGGTCGTCGCCCAGCGATAGCACGAACTGGAAATTCGCCTGGCCGGTGGCGATGTTCAGGCACTGAGCGTTTGCGCTTTCAACACCCGATTGCAAAGCGGTTATAAAGGAGGGCGTAGGCGACGGCGAGACGCTGAGCTCCGTGTAGGTCAGCGCCTCGATTTGTCCCGCCAGGTCTTGCAGCGTTGTGCCGATCGCCTGAATGTTTTGCGTGCTGGTGGTTCCCACCGGGAACATGTCCTGGCCGTTTTCCAGGGACTGTTGTGTTCCTTGTGCGTAGGACAACTGCTGCTGGATGGGTGTAAGCGCAGCCAGGTTCGCCTGGAAGTTGCCCGCGTTGAAGCCATCGCTAAATTGCTGGCCCACGGCGTGAATCGCCCGCCAATCGTAGGTAATCGCATACAGCGCTTGAGATGGAATGTTCCCGCTGGACAGGCTGGTCACCGCCTGGTTCAGCGTATCGATGCTGGTAACCGGAGGATTGGGACTGTACGTCCCGCCGCTGTTTGGTGTGGAACGCTGATAGCCGGTCTGCGTTTGCATGTCACTTTGGAGATTCGCGTTGATCTCGCCGGAGCCGGCGCCCGAGTAACTGCCGGAAAGTTTGGCATTGGCATTGATTGCATCCTGGAACGTCTCAAACTCCGCAACGTAAGAGCCAAAGAAGGTGTAGCCATAAATATAGCCGCCAACGAAATTGGCGCCGTACGTCTGCACAAACTGTTCGTACCCTCCGGCGTTGTTGATGGCGGCGATCAGATTGTTCACCGCAGTTTCGCTGGGAGCCCATGTGTTGGCGGGAGGGTTTGAGTTCTGATCCATCGTGTAAGCCCCCGTAATCTGGATGAAGTTCGACAGCAGCGCGATGGAGCTTGATGAAATCTGCTGCGTCTCTGCATAGGACGCCGCCGCCGAACCGCTGAGAGCGCCTCCGCCGCCGCTGCCAACAAAACTCGCCTCAAAATTGAAGGCGCTGGAGAACGCGGACTGGCTGGCAATCGACTCCAGCGTCGGTCCATAGTGGTTGTTCGGAGTCGTCGGCAGCGACGCCGGGGACGGGACATCCAATTGCTGGGAGCTTACCGCCAGGGTGACGGGGTCGAAACCAACTCCCAGAGGATAGTTATTCACGTTTGGATTGATCGGTACGAAGATGGGGCTGTAGTTCTGGATTTCTTGAACCGGCGAGCTGACCTGCGTTGCAGAAGTGGCCATGATTTCCTTCTTTCCTGAGATTTTGGTTTTGTACAGATGGGCGCCAATTATGCATCACTGCCTCAGGCGGCGCAATACCTTTTTGGGGGGGATGGGCCACGTTCGTGCTATCCCGTCAGACGGCGGGGACAATTCTCGCAACTCTAGGGTGGGGTCCTCTCATGAACGATCAATACCGACGACAGAGGTTACGTTGAAACTCGGAAATTGCAACAGGACGCCTCTGCAGCTACGTGGTGCTCTTCCGAACGTCCGGCACTTCCCTGACAGTTATCCCGCCAGCTTCAAAATCCAGCGGCAATCTTCAACGTCACGCACTGGATCTCTTGAAACCATGCCATTCGGGAGTCTAAGCTTTTCCCCTGACGCAGGAGAGTACCATGCGAGATCTACAGATACGTGCGGCACTGGACCAGCATTGGGCGGCGTCCGATGCCAACGATTTTGAAACCGAGCACCGCATCTATCACGAGGACGCGGTGCTGGAATACCCGCAGTCAGGCGAGCGCATACGCGGCCGCCGCAACATACAGACCACCCGCACCATCCAGCCAAACCGGAAGCGCTTTACGGTCCAGCGAATCATTGGCGGCGGTGATCTTTGGGTCACCGAATTCATCCTGTCCTATGACGGCAAGCCCTCGTACACCGTGAGCATCATGGAGTTCAGGGGCGACCAGGTTGCGCGGGAAACGCAATACTTTGCGGATCCCTTCGAGGCCAGCCCAGCTCGTGCTCAATATATCGAACGGATGGACACGCCATCTCGAAGCACGGGGACTCACTAACGCCGGGGCAGTGTCATGCGCCGTAGTCGCAACATGAGTTAGCCCAGCGCTTCAGCGCTCGGTGACGGAGGTTTCAATGAACCGGAGTCCCGTAGGGACGACACCACATTGTGCCGTGCCTACGGCGCGCATTTTCCCGCAGAACGGCGAGCGGCCGTTCGCTCGGGATGACAGCATTGGGATTGAACGAGAGAGTGCAACACTGCTCCCGCGGCACGGCGCAGTGGCCGTCTGCATGCCGCGCCAAATGCGCCGTGCCCCAAGAAGGTCGCTTCTGTCACGGCGTGATCTGGAAAACCACACCGGCTTGGCGCGTCCCTCCGCCGGCTGTCGTCCCATAGATAGTCCCTTGGGAATCCAGAGTCACGCTGCCCCAAGGACACGCCCCGTCGTTGCCTCCGGTAAACGCGTAGAGATCGGTCTCGCTCCACTGGCCGCCTGATGGAGTCAGCTTGAACACGGAACCGTGGCCTTGGGAGCCGCCCTCGCACGTCGTGCCGTAGAGATTTCCTGCCGCGTCTCTCACCAGGGCCGATACCGGTCCATACGCGATTCCGGTAAAGTTGTAGATCACCTTTTCGGTCCAGCCTCCACCCGAAGGCGTCAACTCATAAACCGCTCCAGCATTGTTCGCCCCGCCCTCCGCGGTGCCGCCGTAGACGTTGCCGGCAGGATCTCGAATGAGGCCGCCGATCGACAACAATCCATCCGTACCACCATTAAATTCATGAATGGTACGTTCGCTCCATCCGGCTCCGGACGGTATCAACTGGAAAACTGCGCCGTCACCATCGGTGGTTGTGCCGTACAAATTTCCTACCGCGTCGAAGATAACGCCTGCCTGCGGAAAACCAACCCCAAGCGTCGGGAAGGCATACAGGATCGTCTCCGCCCATCCACCTCCCTTATGGGTGAGCTTGTACACGGTGCCGCACCAGGCCGCGTCTCCACACTCATATCCGCCGGTGAACGTGGTTCCGTAGATGTTGCCTGCCTGATCGAAGAGCAGGTCGCCGTAGTAAGGCCAGGCGCCATCGCCATAGTAGGACGCGAAGGCGTACAGGACGGTCTCGATCCATGGGCTGACCGTTCGGCCTCCAGAATTCGGAGCAGGCCGCAACTGGAAGACC
>Ga0335083_10006679_pt1 | contig 14346 bp, 11 predicted proteins | sample Lox_Sample_42_FD_206716 | JGI IMG/M metagenome (GOLD analysis project Ga0335083, IMG submission 206716) | Soil microbial communities from Loxahatchee National Wildlife Refuge, Florida, United States - Lox_Sample_4.2 | ecosystem: Environmental > Terrestrial > Soil > Wetlands | place: USA...
GGTCGTCCGGCGCGCGCTCGCGTTCGCGGCGTTCGCGCCCGCGTGCGCGGCGCTCGGCGCGTGGGCCATCGCGCGCACCTGCACCGACCCGCCGGGCGCGATCCGCTCGCTGCCGATCGGCGTGCGCGACCTCTGGCGGGCGCGCGCGACCGCGCTCCTCCTCGCGCTCGCCGTCGTCACGCTCGTCGAGGTCGGGCTCGCGGCCGGACTGCCCGCTGCGGCGCGCCTCGCGCTCCTCTCGTGGATCCCCGTGGGCTTCGCGGTCGCCGTGCTCGGGCTCCAGCAGGGGCTCGCGATCGCGCCACGCGGTGCGATCGCCGAGAACCTCTACGTCGCCTGGCTCGGCACCGCGATGTTGAGCAGCTGGCTCGTGCCGTTCGTCGGCTGGGCCGTGCTGCTCGCCGCGATCGCGCACTCGGCGCTGCGGCTGCCCGCGTGGTGGCGGCCCGAGGCGGACGCGTGAGCCTGCGGATCGAGGACGTGGCCCGCGACTATGGCGAGCGGCGCGCGCTCGCAGGCGTCACGCTCGCGGTGGAGCCCGGCGAGATCGTCGGGTTGCTGGGCGCGAACGGCGCCGGAAAGAGCACGCTGCTGCGCACCGCGGCGGGACTCCAGCCACCCGATCGCGGCCGCGTCGAGGTCGCGGGGCACGACGTCTGGGCCGATCCGCTGCCCGCGCGCGCGGCGCTCGGCTACGCCGCCGAGGAACCGGCGTTCCACGAGGCGCTCTCGCCCGCTGAGACGCTGGCGTTCGTCGCGGCGGTGCGCGGGCTCGACCCGCAGGCGGCACGTGAGCGGGCGCACGCGCTCGCCGAACGGCTCGACCTCGCGGCGCGGCTCGACGATCCCGTGCGCGGTTTCTCGCACGGCATGCGCAAGAAGCTCTCGTTCCTCGCGGCGGTGCTGCACCGGCCGGCCGCGCTGCTGTGCGACGAGGCCCTCGAGGGCTTCGATGCCCCTTCGGCGCTCGCCGCCAAGGAGGAGCTGCGGTCGCTGGCGCGAAGCGGCACCGCCGTGCTTTTCTCCAGCCATGTCACCGAAACCGTGGAGCGCCTGTGCGATCACGTCGTGATCCTTCATCGGGGCCGCGTGGCCCGTACGCTGGCGCGGGCCGACTGGGGCGCGCCCTCCGAGCTGCACTCCCCTCTCGAGCGCGAGTTCCTCGCGGTGCTGCGCCAGCCCGCGTGAGCGCGCGGCGCGGCCTGGCCGCAACTCTGGTCGCGATCGCGCTCGCGACCGCCGCACGCGCGCTCGTGCCGCTCTCGCCCGCGCAGCGCATCCTGATCGAATCGCGCAGCGGCGCCGAGCTGCGCTCCCGACTGCGCGCCCACGCGGACTCCGTCGCCGCCAGAGCGACGCTGGACGCCGGTGAGTGCTGGAGATGGCTCGGGGTGAGCGAGCGCCGCGCGGGGCGTCCCGACAGCGCAGCCGCAGCGTTCGGACGTGCGTGGGCGCTGCTCCACGATCCCACCGACGCGCTGGCGCGGGCCGAGGCGCTCCTTGCCTCTCGCGCAACCGGTGGCGTCGACTCCGCGCTCGACTTCGTCGCGTCTCTGCCCGCCGGGGCGCTGGACGGCGGCGAAGGACAGGGCCCCGAGGCCGTGCTGTGGTCCGCATGGATCCGTGCGCGCGACGGCCGGCCGGGCGCGGCCCACGCCGTCGTCGGCGCCGTGCAGGCCGCGCTGCGCTCGCCGGGCCTGCCCTACGAGCGCCGGATCGTGTGGTCGCGGCGCTTCGGGCCGCTGTTCGACCGCGCGAAGGAGTACGACGCGGCGTGGGACGTGCTCGAGCCGCTCGCGATCGCCACGCAGATGCAGGACTCGACGGTGCTGCGGCTCGCGCGCGACGACTCCGGCGCGCACGTTCCCGCGGGCCGCTTCGACGTCAACACGCTGAGCAGCGTCGTCCGGCGCGACATGCAGTCGAGCGGCGGGCTGCGCGTACTGGGCGCGAAGGCGCTCGACCTGAAGGCCGCCGACGGCGCTCCGCTGCGCGTCTGGCTCCTCGCGGCCGAAGGGCGCCACACGCCGCTCGTCGTGCTCGTCGATTCACCCGATCCCGCGATCGCGGGCGACGCCGACAGCCTGTTCGCTCAGCTCCACCGCGCGGGCATCTCGGTCGCACTGCTCGATCCGCGCGGCTCGGGCGGCTCCGCCGGGCCCGCCTGCTCCGCACCTGACGCGTGGATCGGCCACGAGGACGCGATGACGAAGCTCGTCGCGGGCGACATCGCTCACGTCGTCGACGAGTGCCTGCGCGCGGCGCCGGTCGATCCCGCGCGCGTCGCCGTGGGCGGCGTCGGGCCCAGCGCCCTCGCGGGTGCGCTGGCGGCGGCGCAGGACGCGCGCGTGCGCGCGCTCGTCCTCGTGGGGCCCCAGCCCTCGCCGGTCGACCGCGGCACGTTCATCGCGACGATTGCGAGCGCCGGCGTGCCGACCTTCTTTCAGACCGGGCCCGAGAACGTCGCGGACATCCTCGTCGTGAACCAGATCGTCGAGCGGCTGCCCGCGCGCCAGACGCGCGTCGCGGACTCGCGCGGGCGGGGCGACGGCACGGCGCTCTTCCGCGCCAATGCCGCCGTCGGCAAGCGCCTCACGGACTGGCTGGACGAGGCGTGGAAGCAGCCGCGGCCCACTCCACCCGAACCACGCCGATGAGGATGAGCGCGGCGCCGAGCCACCAGCGCGCGACGTAGCGCTCGCCGCCGAGCGTGATCGCGAAGAGCAGCGCGAACACGGGCTCGAGCGCGAAGAGCAGGCCGATGCGGCCCGGCGCGAGCCGGCGTTGCGCGAGTATCTGGAGCAGCGGCGCCAGCACGCTGCCCGCGACGGCGAGGTAGCCGACGCGCGCGAGCCCGGCGGAATCGAGTGCGCGCAGCGCGGCCGCCGCCGCGCCGGCCTGCGGCGCGAGCGCGAGCGCGCCGGTCGCCGCCTGCGCCGCCGCGATCACGAGCGGATCGCCCCCGGGGGCGAAGCGCCCGAGCGAGACGACCTGGAGCGCGAAGAGCGCCGCGCCGAGCAGCGTGAGCAGCTCGCCCGGGCCCGCGTGCAGCCCACCGCGCAGCGACAGCAGCGCCGAGCCCGCGAGCGCGAGCAGCAGGCCGGTCGCGAGCGCGCGGGAGGGCCGCTGGCGCAGCAGCACCCACGCGAACGGCGCCGCGAGCAGCGTGCCCGCGCAGGTGAGGAACGCGGAGCTTCCGGCCGACGTCGAGCGCAGCCCCGCGGCCTGGCCGTAGAGCCCGCCGGCCATCAGCGCCCCGCTCAACGCCCCGGCCGCCAGGTCGCGCGCGCGCGGCGCGCGGCGGCGCACGAGGATCAGGAGCGCGAACAGCGGGACCGCGAGCGCGAAGCGCGCGAAGAGCAGCGCGCCGGGACGCAATACCGTCACGCTGTCGCGGATCACGACGAACGTGGCGCCCCAGAGCAGCGTGGCCGCCACCATCGCGGCGAGCGCCGCGCGTTCGCCGCGCGCGGTCACGGCGCGGAGCGTGGGCGCCGGGCGCTCCGCGGCTGCGAGAGCGCGAACGACAGGCTCTCGAACTCCATCGTCATGTCGACCGCACGCAGCGCGACGGCGGGCGGCACGCGCAGCTTGCGCGGCGCGAAGTTGAGGATGCCGCGCACGCCCGCAGCGACGAACGCGTCCGCCACGTCCTGCGCGGCGCGCGCCGGCGTCGCGACGACGCCGACGTCGATCGCGTCGCGCGCCGAGAGCGAATCCATCGCGCGCACGGCGAGGTCACCCAGCGGGCGGCCGACGCGCTGCGGGCTCGTGTCGAACACGGCCACGACGTCGAAGCCCTGCTCGCCGAAGCCGCGGTAGGCGATGAGTGCGGAGCCGATGTGGCCGGCGCCCGCGATCGCGACGCGCCACCGTCGCGACAGGCCGAGGATGCCGCGAATCTGCTCGCGCAGATGATCGACGTCGTAGCCCAGCCCGCGGCGGCCGAACGAGCCGAAGCAGGACAGATCCTTGCGCACCTGCGCCGAGGTGATGCCCTCGCGCTCGGCGAGCCGGTGCGAGGAGATCAAGCGCTGGCCCTCGGCCGCGACCTCCTCCAGCACGCGGTAGTAGTGCGACAGGCGTCGCACCGTGGAGTCGGAGATGCGCGACATGCGAGGCCAGGCCCTGCCCGGGGAAGCCGCGCCGATCACTCGGCGGGGCCGGGCTCGCCGCTCTCGCCGCCCTCTTCGTCCTCGGAGACGACGCGCGTCACGCCGGCGACCGCGTCCGGCAGCAGGCCGCCGTCGTCACCGCCCGCGCTCAGGTTCACGAGCCGCACGCCCTGCGTGTTGCGGCCCATGACGCCGATGCCCTTCACGGGCATGCGGATCAGCTGGCCCGAGCGTGTGATGATCATGAGCTCGTCGCCGTCGACGACTTCCTTCACCGCGACGATGTCGCCGTTGCGCTCCGTCGTCTTGATCGTGATGATGCCCTTGCCGCCGCGGTGCGAGACGCGGTACTCGGCGATCTCGCTGCGCTTGCCGTAGCCGTTCTCGGTGACCGCGAGCAGCGTGGCCTGGCGCTTGACGCCGACCATGCTCACGACCTCGTCGCCCTCGTCGTCGAGCGTGACGGCCTTCACGCCGTAGGCCGTGCGGCCCATCGCGCGGACCTCGTTTTCGTGGAAGCGGATCGCGAGTCCCTTCTTCTTCGCGAGGATGAGATCCTGCGTGCCGTCGGTGACGATCGCCTCGATGAGCGCGTCGCCCTCCTCGAGCAGCACGGCGTTGATCCCGGCCTTGCGCACGTTGCCGTAGGCCGAGAGCACCGTCTTCTTGATCAGGCCCTTCCGGGTCGCGCAGACGAGGAAGCTCTGCTCGTCGAACGTCTTGACCGGCACGACGGCCTGCACGCGCTCGTCGCGGCTCATGCCTTCGAGGTGGTTGACGAGCGGGCGGCCCTTCGCGGTGCGGCCCGCCTGCTCGACCTCGTGAACCTTGAGCCAGTAGCAGCGCCCGCGATCCGTGAGGATCAGCAGGTAGGCGTGCGTGTTCGCGATGAAGAGGTGCTCGATGTAGTCGTCTTCCTTGGTCCGCGCGCCGATCACGCCCTTGCCGCCGCGGCGCTGGGCGCGGTACGCCGAGATCTCCTGCCGCTTGATGTAGCCGGCGTGCGAGATCGTGATGACCATGTCCTTCTGCTCGATCGTGTCCTCGTAGTTGATGTCGCCCTCGTCGGCCACGATCTGGGTGCGGCGCTCGTCGCCGTAGCGCTCGCGGAGGCGCCGCACCTCGTCCTGGATGATGCCGAGCATCTTCTTCTCGCTCGCGAGGATCGAGCGGAGCTGCTCGATGAGCTGGATCACCTCGAGGTACTCGCTCTCGATCTTGTCGCGCTCGAGGCCGGTCAGGCGCTGCAGCCGCATCTCGAGGATGGCGCTCGCCTGGATCTCGCTCAGCTTGAACTCGGTCATGAGGCCGCCGCGCGCGGTCTCGGGATCGCGCGAGCGCCGGATGAGCGCGATGACCGCATCGAGGTGGTCGAGCGCGATCTTGAGGCCCTCGAGCACGTGGGCCCGGCGCTCGGCCTCGGCGAGGTCGAACTCGGTACGACGCCGCACGACCTCGCGCCGATGGCGCACGTACTGGTCGAGCAGCGCACGCAGCGTCAGGACCTGGGGCCGGTTGTCGACGAGCGCGAGCAGGATGGCACCGATGCTGGTCTGCAGCGGCGTGTGGACGAAGAGCTGGTTGAGGACGACCTTGGGGTTCGCGTCCTTCTTGAGCTCGATGACGATGCGCATGCCGTCGCGGTCGGACTCGTCGCGCAGGTCGCTGATGCCCGCGATCTTCCCCTCGCGGACCATCTCCGCGATCTTCTCGAGCAGCGACGCCTTGTTGACCTGGAACGGGATCTGGGTCGCGACGAGGCTCATGCGGCCGGCCTTGCCCTCCTCGACCTGCACGCGCGCGCGCACCTTCATGATTCCGCGGCCGGTCAGGTAGCAGTCGCGGATGCCCTGCGTGCCGTAGATGATGCCGCCCGTCGGAAAGTCGGGGCCGCTCACGATGCGGAGCAGCTCGTCGGTCGGGAGCTCGGGGCGCTCGATGATCGCGACGATCGCGTCGCAGATCTCGCGCAGGTTGTGCGGCGGCACCTCGGTCGCCATGCCGACCGCGATGCCCGAGCAGCCGTTGACGAGTAGGTTCGGCACGACCGCGGTGAGCACGGAGGGCTCTTCGCGCGTCTCGTCGTAGTTGGGACGGAAATCGACGGTGTTCTTCTCGAGGTCCGCCAGCATCTCCATCGCGAGCGCGGTGAGGCGCGCTTCGGTGTAGCGCATCGCCGCGGGGGCGTCGCCGTCGATCGAGCCGAAGTTGCCCTGGCCGTCGACGAGCGGATACCGCATCACCCAGTCCTGCGCGAGGCGGACGAGCGTCGGGTAGACGACGCCCTCACCGTGCGGGTGGTAGTTGCCCGACGTGTCGCCGGCGATCTTCGCGCACTTGCGGTAGCCGCGGCCGGGCGCGAGGTTCAGGTCGTTCATCGCGACGAGGATGCGGCGCTGCGAGGGCTTGAGGCCGTCGCGGACGTCGGGCAGCGCGCGCGAGACGATGACCGACATCGAGTAGTTGATGTAGCTGGTCTTCATCTCGTCTTCGATGTTCATGTCGACGATCTTCGTGCGATCGTTCAAAGCCATGTCGTCCACCTTCCGTGTCGGTGATGGAGGATTCGGCCGGCCGCGTCCTGCGGCCGGGGCGCCGTGACGTCAGGGCGCCGTCGAGTGGGCACGGCCCGACCAGCACCACTCGACCGCGGCCGTGGCGTAATGCCACGGATGGCGGCCGTTGGACTCGCGGGCGTCGAAGAGCTGGCGGTAATTCACGTTGAAGCCGATGTCGTGGCCTTCGGCGAACCGCCGGCGCGCCTCGAGGCCCGCGCCGACGCCGATCGCGCTCGTGGCGCCCAGGATCGTGCCGCGCGTGTCGTCCTCGATCCGCCACCAGCCCCACTCGCCGCGCAGGCTCGAGCTCCAGTGGGGGCGCCGTAGCGCGACGACGTCGCCGCGCCAGGCCGCGCCCCAGGTCCAGCGGTGGAGCGAAGCCGACAGGCCGAGGTACTGTCCCGAGTTCAGATCGGTGAGCGGGACGATCGTGCTGCCGATGTCGTCCGCGAACAGGCTGACGCCGAAGCGCGTGCGATCGCCGGCCGGCCACATCGGCGCGAACGCGATCGAGGTGCCGCCGCCCGAGGGCTGCCCGTCGGGTCCGAACGACTGGCCGAACGAGAGGTCGAGCTCGGGGCGCGACCACGCGCCGGCGGTCGAGGCCGCGAGCAGGGCGAGCGCGGCGAGGGCGGGTGCGAGCAGCGGCCGGAAAGGTCGCATCACACGTCCAGGTTCTTGACCGCCAGGGCGTTCTCTTCGATGAACTGCCGGCGCGGCTCGACCTGCTCTCCCATGAGGATCGTGAAGATGCGATCGGCCTCGACCGCGTCCTCGGTGTTGACGCGCACGAGCGTGCGCGTCTCGGGGTTCATCGTCGTGCGCCAGAGCTGCTCGGGGTTCATCTCGCCGAGGCCCTTGTAGCGCTGCACCTGCACGTTCTTCTTGCCGATGCGCGCGATCGCGTCCTCGCGTTCGCGCTCGTCGAAGCAGTAGACCTCGTCCTTGCCCGACTTGACGAGGTAAAGCGGCGGCTGCGCGATGTAGACGTGGCCCGCGTCCACGAGCGGCTTGAGCTCGCGGAACAGGAACGTGAGCAGCAGCGTGCGGATGTGCGCGCCGTCGACGTCGGCGTCGGCCATCAAGATGATGCGGTGGTAACGCAGCTTCGTGAGGTCGAACTCCTCCTTCACGCCCGCGCCGAGCGCGGTGATGATGCTGCGGATCTCCTCGTTCGCGAGGATCTTGTCGATGCGCGCCTTCTCGACGTTCAGGATCTTGCCGCGGATCGGCAGGATCGCCTGGAAGCGGCGGTCGCGGCCCTGCTTCGCGCTGCCGCCCGCCGAGTCGCCCTCGACGATGTAGAGCTCGCACTGCTCCGGGTCGTCCCACGCGCAGTCGGCGAGCTTGCCAGGCAGCGCGCCGCCGTCGAGGATCGTCTTGCGCCGCGCGAGATCGCGCGCCTTGCGCGCCGCTTCGCGCGCACGGGCGGCGGAGATCATCTTCTCGACGATCTTGCGCGCGACCGGCGGGTTCTCGTCGAAGAACTCGCGCAGTCCCTCGCCGACCACGGTCTCGACCGCGCCCTTGATCTCGTTGTTGCCGAGCTTGGTCTTGGTCTGGCCCTCGAACTGCGGGTTCTGCATCTTGACCGAGATGACCGCGGTGAGGCCCTCGCGCACGTCCTCGCCCGAGATCTCCGATTTGACGTTCTTGGTCAGGCCCTCGCGGCTCGCGTAGTTGATCAGCGTGCGCGTGAGCGCCGAGCGGAAGCCGCCGACGTGGGTGCCACCCTCGATCGTGTTGATGTTGTTGACGAACGACAGCAGCTGCTCGGCGTAGCCGTCGTTGTACTGGAACGCGACCTCGACCGAGACGTTGTCGCGCTCGCGCGAGAAGACGACGGGCTTGCCGTGCAGCGTCTCCTTGGCGTGGTTCAGGTACTTCACGAACTCGACGATGCCGCCCTTGTAGACGTAGTCGGCGGACTTGCCGCTGCCCTCGTCCTTCAGGTGGATCAGCAGCCCGCTGTTCAGGAACGCGAGCTCGCGCAGGCGCGCGGCGACGGTGTCCCAGTGGAACGTCGTCTGATCGAAGATCGACGCGTCCGGCTTGAAGTGCACCGTCGTGCCGGCGCCCTTGTCGCGCTTGTCGGCGGGCTGCGTCTCCATCGGCCCGGTCGGAATGCCGGCCTGGTACGACTGGCGGTAGACCTTGCCGTCGCGCAGCACCTCGACCCAGCACGACGACGAGAGCGCGTTGACGACCGAGACGCCGACGCCGTGCAGCCCGCCCGAGACCTTGTAGCTCTCGCTGTCGAACTTGCCGCCCGCGTGCAGCGTCGTCATCACCACTTCGAGCGCCGGCTTCTTGGTGGTCGCGTGGATGTCGACCGGGATGCCGCGTCCGTTGTCGCGCACCGTGATGCTGTCGTCGGCCTCGATCGTGACGCTGATCTCGGTGCAGAAGCCCGCCAGCGCCTCGTCGACCGAGTTGTCGACCACCTCCCAGATCAGGTGGTGCAGCCCGCGCACGTTCGTGTCGCCGATGTACATCGCGGGCCGCTTGCGCACCGCCTCGAGGCCCTCGAGCACGGTAATGCTGGTGGCGTCGTAGTGGTGGCCCTTCTGGTCTTCCGACAAGGTGGCTTCTCCTTCCGTCGTGCTCATCGCTGGATCCCTCCGCGTGCCAGAACGAACCGCACTCCGCGCACGGTGCCGGCGCCGAGAAGCTGGTTCGCTCGCCGCACGAGCTCGGGCTCGAGGAAACTGAGCTCGTGCATCCAGGCCGATCCGTCGACCTCCACCGTCACGACCCCGTCGCGGAAGCCCGTCGCGCGCGTCCGCCGCGCGATGCGCTCTCCCGCCAGCGCCGGCCACTCGGTCACGGCGCGCCAACCTCTCGTCCCTGCCTCCAGGCCGAGCTTCTGCATGAGGCCCGGAAGGATGGACGCGAGCGCATCCATGCTCATCCCGCGGCGTCCGGCAGCCGCAGCGGCATGATGAGGCAGAGCAGATCCTCTTCGGGCTGCGGCAGCGCGCCCAGCGGCTCGATGACGCCGGCGGACAGCGCGGTCTTGAGCCGGAACACCACCCGTTCCGTCGGGATGTTGCGCAGGATCTGGAGCAGGTACTTCGCGTTGTACCCGATCTCCATGTCCTCGCCCTTGTACTCGGCTTCGACCGACTGCTCGCCGGCGCCGAAGTCGGCGGTCGCCGACGACACCGCGAACTTTCCGCCACGCAGCGAGAAGCGGATCTGCTGCGTGTTCGCGTCGGCGTGCGAGGCGACGATGTCGACCGCCTCGATGAGATCGGTGCGCGACACGTGGAGCTCGCGCGGATTGTCCTTGGGCACCACCTGCTCGTAGTTGGGATACGGCCCGTCGATCAGCCGCGCGAACACCTGCACCTGGTACTCACCGACCTGGGTCGCGAAGCCGACGTGGTTGCGGCCGTCGGCGATGCGGATCTCGACGGGGCTCGTCGCCTCGGTCGCGAACTTGGCGACGGAGGCAAGCACGCGGCCGGGCACGATCACGCCCTCGCGATCGAGGTCGCCGAACGCGCCCTTGCGCGTCGAGCGCGCCAGCCGGTGGCCGTCGGTCGCGGCGAACGTCACGTGCTTCTCGCTGCCGTGGACGAGGATGCCGTTGAGCTGCGGACGCGCCGGCTCGTCGGAGGTCGCGTAGCCCGTGCGCTCGATCATGCGCGCGAGCACGTCGCCTTCGAGCTGGATGCGCAGGTTGCCCTTGAGCTCGGGAAGCCGCGGAAACTCCTCCGGCCTCTGGAGCGGAAAGCGCGACCAGCCCTTGCCGTCGCCGTAGCGCAGCTCGCACTGATTGCCCGCCTGCGACAGCGTCACGGGCCCGCGCGGCATCTTGCGCACGACGTCGTGGAAGTGGCGCGCGTTGACGGCCACCCGGGCGGGCGCGCGCAGGTTGCACGGCACCGCAACCGAGGTCGTCACCTCGAGGTCGGTTCCGGTCACGCGCAGGCTGTTCTTGTCCGCCTCGAGCAGCAGGCAGGTGAGCAGCGGCTGGGTGCTCTTCTGCGGCACCGAGCCGAGCGCGCGCCCGGCCGCGAAGAGCAGGTCGCTTTGCTGGATGGTCAGGAGCTCACCCTGCTGGATGGCGAGGTCCATTCGGTCACTCCCTGACGGGTAGGAAGTTCAAGTCGGACTGCGGCTTCCGCCGCCGTGGACGGGTGCGGCTGGGGGCGGAGGGCAGGCCGCTGCATCATAGGCGGGGGCGTGATTGGCCGCAAGCGATTTCCCGCCCGGCAGACGGCTTCTAACCTCTTGTCTTTCAATAAATAAAAAGGCTAGTAGTAGTAGGAACGGTGGATTCTGTGGAGATCGTCGTCGAGCGCTGCCCAAGCTCGCTGCACGGGCGGGTTTGGCGGTGCGGCCGAGGGTGGGGAAAACGGGCGAACTGTCCACAGCGACCGGCACGGCAGGACTTGTCCACCACGCTCTCCCCATCCATCCACAGGTGCTGCACGGCTCATCCCGAAGCGAGTGTGGAGATGAGCAGGTTCACCTTGTCGCGGAACGACTCCTCCGCGTTGATCCGGCCGCCGATCTTGTCGCACGCGTAGAGCACTGTCGTGTGATCGCGGCCGCCGCAGAAGCGGCCGATCTCGGCGAGCGAAAGGTCGGTGAGCTGCCGCATCAGGTACATCGCCACCTGGCGCGGCAGCGCCACCACCGCCGTGCGCCGCTGCCCCAGGAGCGCGTCGGTCTTGACGCCGAAACGCTCCGAGACCGCGCCGAGGATCCGTTCGGGAGTGAGGTGGTCCGGCTCGGTGCCCACGTACTGCGTGAGCACCTCCTCGGCCAGATCGAGCGTGATGTCCTGGTGCGTGAGCGAGGCCACCGCGAGGAGTCGAACGAGGCAGCCTTCCAGGTCCCGAACGTTTCCGCGGATTCGATCCGCGAGCAGCAGCAGCACGTCGTCCTGCAACCGCGTCCCGGCGCCTTCGAGTGCACAGCGATTGCGCAGGATCGCGATGCGCGTCTCGAGGTCCGGCTGCTTGATGTCGGCGATGAGCCCCTGGTTGAAGCGCGAGATGAGCCGCTCCTCGAGCCCTTCGATGTCCTTCGGCGCCTTGTCGGCCGTCACCACGATCTGGCGGTGGCAGTCGCGCAGCGCGTTGAACGTGTAGAAGAACTCCTCCTGGGTGCTCTCCTTGCCGGCGAGGAACTGCACGTCGTCGATGAGCAGCACGTCCACGTTGCGGTACTTGTTGCGGAACGCGAGCGTCTGGCCGTGCTGGATCGCGAAGATCATCTCGTTCGTGAAGCGCTCGGCCGGCACGTAGTGCACCCGTGATTCCGGTCGCGCCTTCTTCACCGCGTGCCCCACGGCGTGCAGCAGGTGCGTCTTGCCGAGCCCCGAACCACCGAAGATGAACAGCGGGTTGTAGACCGAGCCCGGCTGCTCGGAGACGGCGAGGCACGCGGCCTGCGTGAAGCGGTTGCTGCCGCCGACCACGAACGAATCGAACGTGAGTCGCGGGTTGAGCTGGCTTTCGAGCCACAGGCGGCCGCCGGGGGAAGGCGCTGCCGGCGAAACGCTCGCACGCGCTTCCGGCAGCGGCGCCGGAGCGGGTGCGGGCGCCGGCGGCAGCGCCGCGGGCTCGCGAGGGCTGAAACGAATGTCAGGGTGGGCGCGCATCACCTCGTGGAGCGCTCCGCGCAACGCGGCCAGGTGATGCTCGTGAATCCAGTCGACGAAAAACGCGTTGGGAACCTCGAGATCCACTGCGTGGGGGCTGAGCTCGAGCGCCACGATGGGGCGAAACCAGGTGTCGAACGCCTGGTGACTTCCGAGTCGGCTCTTCACGGACAGCAGGACCTGCTCCCAGAGACGCGTCTGCTCCTCCGGTAGCTCTGGCTGGACGGCCATTTCTACGGTCCTTGCAGAGATGGGTCGCACATTTGTCCACAGGGCGCCTTGCCGCGGGAACTCGTTCCTGATGCGGGCGCGGCCCCGTGGAAGGGGAGGTTGTGGAAAGCTTGATGAGGACTTGTCCACACGCGCTGCAACTGCTGTAAACGAAAGCCGTCACAGGTGATAGCGATCGTTCCGGGGTGATTCCTCCACAGGTTGCTCACAGCGGGCGCGCGAGACCAGAAAGATGTCCGGCTGGCGCCGCCGGCCCGCATCGGGCGGAGCCAATAAGCTCATGTTGTCGTTGAGTTTGTGGTGCCTGCCCAGGCTCATCGCCGCGGCCGCGTCGAACGCTGTTCGGCGAGAGCGGGACAGGCTAGCAGCGGCCCGGAGGGTGGACAAGTGTCCATTGCGGCGAGCGCCAACTCGCAGTGGAGCAATGGCTTGTCGATCGGTGTGGGCGCGGACGACAACCCGGTGTCAGATGCGGTTTCGGGCTAGAACGGGAAGTTCGCGCCCAGAACGAACTTGGGGTTGTCGCTGATCTGGTTGTTGATCGCCGCCTGCAGCTCGGCGCAGAGCCGGAAGTCGGCGGCCGGCGCGTACTGAACGCCGAAGCGCAGCGGCAGCGAGACGTTGGTCGAGTTCTGCGCCGAAAGATCCGCGCGCGTGAACATCAGCACGGCGCCGGCGTACGGCGTGATGTTGGCGTTGGTCCCCATTGCGTACGTCCGGCTCGCGACCACGAGCGGCCCCAGGGAGAGCAGGTCGTAGCCGTCGGCGCTCGTGATGCCGATCGCGGCGCCGAGCGCGAGATCGGCCGGGAAGTTCTCGGTGCGCGCGTGAACGAGCGTCTTGAAGTCGGTGCCCATCTCGACCGCGGTGCGGCTGCTGGGCCCGAGATCGACGCGCGTGAGCCCGCCGTGAAAGCCGAAGTCGAGGTTGGGGTAGAAGCACAGCCGCAACTGGCCGAGCACCTCGAGCTGCGAGCTCGTGAAGCCGACGCTCGCGCCGAACTGTCGCTGATCGACGGCGAGCGGCACGGCGCCGGTCATCTGGCCGTAGAGCTGCGCCGAGGCGGGGGCGGCGCCGAAAAGCAGCAGCGCCGCGCAGAGAGCGGGCAAGTGTCTCACGGTGATCTCCCGAAATGCGCGTCGGTGTTCGTCCATGAATCCCGGAGGGGAGCGAACCGCAACGTGCCAATCGCCGCGCGCGCGGTCAAGCGAAACCGCTTCCGCGCACGCGCTCCTGACGCAGGCTTGTCCCAGGCGGCGCGCGCATGCTAGGAGCGAGGCATGAAGCTCCTCAGCGACTTCGACGGCGTGTGGACCGATCCGGTGGCGGAGGCCCGCGTGCAGGGCGTGCGGCTGGACGAGGCGCTCGTCGCGTGCGTGCCCGAGGGCGGGGCCGACGCGGCGCGCGCGTGGATCGCGCGGGCGCGCTCGGTGGCGGCCGCCGAACCCGGGCGCTGGGGCTGGGCGAACGCAGGGCGGATCTCCGCGTTCGGCGATGAGGACGCGTTCGCCGCGCACAGCGCGCTGCTCCACTGGATCGCCGCGCACGTGGGAGAGGATCCGCTGGCCGCGGCGCTCGTCGCGGGCGCGATCGCGCGCGAGGGCTCGCTCGAAACGCTCGGCGTGCGGGCGCACCTGGCCGCGGTCGCCAGCGTCGAGGCGACCCGCGGGCCCGGCGTGCTGGCCGGCGCGGTCGCCGCGGGGCGCACGCTGCTCGCGGCCGGCGCCGAGATCGTCGTGGTGTCGAACTCGACGGGCGAAAAGCTCGCGCGCTGGTTCGCCCACGCGGGACTGCCGCACACGACGCATCCGCGCCGCGAGCCCGG
>Ga0335083_10006680_pt1 | contig 14343 bp, 14 predicted proteins | sample Lox_Sample_42_FD_206716 | JGI IMG/M metagenome (GOLD analysis project Ga0335083, IMG submission 206716) | Soil microbial communities from Loxahatchee National Wildlife Refuge, Florida, United States - Lox_Sample_4.2 | ecosystem: Environmental > Terrestrial > Soil > Wetlands | place: USA...
CGGCGAACGCGAGCAGCGCAGCCGCGTTGTCCGTGTCACAGTCCGCGTTGGAGACTACAAACTCGACAGCTCGGGCGCGCGCAGTGATGCTTCGCTCGAAATCGCCACCATCGAAAACGATCCCACAGCGCTCCGTTACGCGCTCTGGTCTGCCACCGACAGCGCCTACAAGAGCGCCCTCAACAGCTACACCGCCAAGCAGGCCGCACTCAAATCGGTCCAGACGCCTCCACAGGCCGATGACTTCTCCCGCGAGAAGCCCGTCGTTTCGATTGCGCCGCTTGCCCACTCCGACCTCGACTGCGCGACATGGAAACAGCACGTCATCGAGGCGACTGGTCTTTACCGGACCGACGACGGCATCAAGAGCTTTGCCTCAGAAATCCAGGGCAGCGAGGGCACTCTCGAATCGCGGCTGCGCACGCAATACATCGTCAATACCGAAGGCACGATCGTTCGCAAGAGCATGGTCGAATATCGCGCAGAGGTTCTCGCCCAGACTCAGGCTCCCGACGGCATGCGCCTCGAGCGCTCCTACAGCGTCTCCGGACTTACCCCCTCCGACCTCGGTTCGCCCGACAAGTTCCGGAGTGGAGTCCTGCGCACCCTCACCGGACTGCATGATCTGCGCAGCGCGCCAATCGTCGCCGAGGAATACCATGGCCCGGTGCTTTTCGGCGGAAGCGCCTCGGCGCATCTCTTCGACGACCTCTTCGCGCGTGCCATCGGCGCGCACCGTCCGCAGCTCGGATCCACCTCGCGCACCATCGGACCCTTCGCTTCCAGCTATCAGACCCGCGTGCTGCCCGGCTTTCTCAAAGTGGTCGACGATCCCGGCATCACGTCCTTCGACGGCAAGCCGTTGCTCGGCGCCTACCAGGTCGACGACGAAGGAGTAGCGGCGCAGAGCGTCACTCTGGTCGACTCCGGTAAGCTCGCCGGCTACCTCACCGCCCGCGAGCCCATCCGCGACTTCCCGACATCGAACGGCCACGGCCGCGCACCGGCTGGTGAGTCGGCCTCGGCGCGCATCGGCGTGCTCCAGGTTCAGCCCTCGCAGGGCATCTCCGAAGATGAGCTGATGAAGAAGCTGCTCGCGATCGGCAAGGATCAGGGCCTCGACTACGTCTACTTCGTCGAAACTATCAGCGGATCAGCCCGGCCTCGTACCCTCTACCGAATCAAGGTCGCCGACGGTGGGCGCCAGCTCGTTCGCGGAGCCCAGCTCGAAGACGTCAATCTCCACCTGCTCCGCTCCGGAATCCTCGCCGCCGGCCGCGATCCCTACGTCTACAACGCCTTCGGAGACATTCCCTCGACCGTCATCGCACCCGCGCTCCTCTTCGATGACGTCACCGTGAAGCGCGCCGAGCAGCGCAACGACAAGCTCCCTTACTACCCCCCACCGGAATAGCCCGGCGTGGGGTAGTATGCAGTTCTTATTCGGTAGCTGTCAGCATGACTTTGAAGATCACTCCGTAGCCGAGGCCGCCATTCGCAGTGCCATACAGAGAAGTGCTAGACGGCGAGTCGTTGTGCATTAAGAGGACTCCAAAAGGCGCCCCTCCCTCCCACGTTCTGTTGAAGGCGTGCAGCAGCGTTTCTTTCCCCTCGGGATCTACCTTGAAGACCACCCCGCGCCCCGGGTCATCAAGGGCGCTCCGGTACCCACCATTAGAAGTAGTACCGTAGAGGCTCCCGTCGTCTCCCAGCGTCAAGCCTCCCTGGGGCCCGGCTCCATGTTTACCCGTAAAGGTGTACAACACCGTCTCTTTTCCAGAGGGGTCCAGCTTGAAGACCACGCCGCATCCATAGGGAAAAGCAGGGGAGCACCTGTCGCCACCAAGCACGGTTGTGCCGTAGAGGTTGCCGGCTGCATCTCGAATCACCCCAGCAAAGGGCACGGAGCCGTCCGTGCAATTCGTTTGTGAACAGAAGTTGTACAACACCGTCTCTTTTCCAGAGGGATCCAGCTTGAAAACCACGCCATAGCCGTGTGAACCTCCATAGGAAGTTGTGCCATAGAGATTGCCGGCTTCATCTCGAATCACCCCAGCATAGGACTCGCCGCCGTCCGTGCAATTCGTTTGTGAACAGAAGTTGTACAAGACCGTCTCTTTTCGAGAGGGGTCCAGCTTGAAAACCACGCCGTAACCGGTCGAACCTCCTTGGTAGGTTGTGCCATAGAGGTTGCCGCCTTCATCTCGAATCACCCCAGCATTGGGATAGCGGCCGTCCGTGCAATTCGGTTGTGAACAGAAGTTGTAAAGCACCGAATATTTTGTCTGCGGTTCTTGCGCCGCAGCCTGGGTTCCACTCAGCGTCAGCAGCGCGATCGCCGCCGCCACCACCGGGAGCAGAAGGCCGAATCTTTTCTGCATCCTGGCAGGCTTGTGTATCGATTCTTCTTTTCTGGAAATCACGACTTACCTCCCTCTCACGCTCTGCCCCCGAACTCTCATCAGCATCAGGGGGCGTGTGTCTCAACTCGCGGAAGCTGCTCTGCGAAGAGGTGAAATTCTTGGCAATTTTTCTCGTTGGGATTACTGAATGTCAGTGATACTCGTCACTCTGTCGGTCGACTCGCAACCAAGGCTCAGATTGGCTACAAGTGACAGGATGCCCACGGTGATTCCGCCCACGGTGCTACTGAAGGAGCAGCGAACGCTCCCAGCGGCGTGACCTTTGTGGTGACCAGTAACTGGGGACTGTCAACTGACAACCAGAGACTGCCTTCAGTGCTTCTGCCGCGCGTCCACGTCATGAATGCGGCTGGCTTCGAAGCTCACAATCTTCCACTGCCCCAGCCGTTTGTTGTAGACGCGCGTGTACCGGTAATTCCCGCTGATATCGCTCTGCCCGTTCGTTCCCTGTAGATCCGCCTTCGACGTCACGACCGCCGTATCGCCGTAGACCCGGACCTTCAGGTCATTCAGATCAAGCTGCGAGATCTTCACCGTCCCGGCCTTGCGCAGAGCCAGCGCCTGGGCCTTGGTCTCCACGGTCCCGTTCGCGCTGATGCCGATATAGTCGTCGGCCAGCAGATGATCCATCTCCGAGACGTTGTTCGAGATGATCGCTTCGCGCCACTTCTGTTCGAGCGCCTCAATCTCTTTATGGATAGCGTGGCTGTCCTTGTGCGGCAGTCCGCCGAACGCCGGATGCACCATCACCAGGCAGATCGCCGCCATCAAAAGCACCTGGACATGGACACGCCTGGGCATGTGCGTACGGGGATAGTAGTCCGCACCCCTCCGCCGGGTCAAAAATAAATCCGGGAGCAGCGCTATTCGCGCGCGAACGTCCGAATTTAGTCCCTCGGTTGCCATATCTCGCATCGAATCAAGGCTGATTGGCCCCATTATAGATTCGATGCCCCAGAGCCGCCCCGTTACTATTCAAGCGCGTGAAGGTTCTCCACCGACCGCTCCAGCATCCGCTGATACAGCACGCCCACGACGTATTTCTTGAAGTGCGCCGACGCCCGATGTGCCTCAGCCGCGGCGGAATCCTTGTACTGCTCGTAGATCAGGATCGTATCCGCATCCCCGTCCACGATGTGCGGAATATATGTCACGCACCCCGGCTCCTTCCGGGAGGCCTCCGTCGCCGCCCGCAGCGCGTCCCGAATCTCCTCGCGATCCTCTGCCTTGAACCTGAGCCGTACCGTAAAACTGATCATCCCTGCGACCCTTCCACCGACAAGCATAGCAACAGGATCGATTCCCGCCACGCAACTTTAGCGTTAGTCTCAATCTCGAACAGTCTGACCCCTCGATGGAAAGAACAGATCGCGCTTTTGGAAAGCGTAGTCGATAAGCAGGCCGACGCCGACGGCAAGAGGGATGAGCCCGCTGGCGGCCACGACAAGCACATCGTGTTCCTGAACGATCCATGTGAGAGCGAGGCCGAAGAGGCCCAGCCCGATGCCCACGGCAGTGCAAACGATGCCTCCCGTGCGCAGGCCGCGAGCCCGGCGGTGCTGGTCGACGATCGGGATCGGCTCAGGCGTCGGTTCGGGTATGGGGATCCCCTTGGCTATGGCTGCGAGGCGCTCTTCGCTCTGAAGGCGGCGTGTGTGATAGGTCGAAATAGTGCTGACGATGACGATGCCGAGAACCATCGCAAAGGCTGCGACGGGAACGATAAAGGGGCTGTTTGCCCAATGGTCCATGTGACACCTCCTCAATTACGGCAGCCTTAGACCGGGCGGTTGCAAAAAAGTTTCAGGCGACAGAGTGAAACTTTTGGCGCAGACTCAAGTCTGAGACAGCTTGCATGGGGAAGCGCAATTCGAAGATGTGATTCGCGAGCACCAGGGTTTCGTCTTCCGGACGCTGGTGCGGCTTACGGGTAGCCGCGAACATGTTGAGGACCTTGCACAGGAGGTATTTCTCCGCCTCTATCGGGGCATGGAAAGCTTTCGAGGTGACGCAAAGCTTACGACTTATCTCTACCGCATCACGTTGAATGTCGCGCAGGACGAGTGGAAGCGGCGCCGAAAAGAGCAGGGACACACATCATTCGATGATCCCGATGAGGGATGGGACGAGCGGCTGCCGGGCGCAAGCGGCGATGCCGAGCAGATTCTGAACAGCAAACAGCGGATGGATAATCTTGGACGTGCACTGGGTGAGTTGAGCGAGGTGGAGCGGCAGGTAATCGTGATGTTCCACCAGGAAGAACTGACCTACGAGAAGATCTCCGAGGTGCTCAGCCTGCCGCTAAATACGGTCAGGACGCATCTGCACAGAGGACGGAAGAAGCTGAAGGAGAAGCTTCAGGAAGGACGGGCGGCATGCGCGACGATGGCATGAATTGTAAAACGATCCAGCGAGCAATGCGCGACGGGCGCGGATTGGCTGAGGCGGAGACTGCGCACGTAGATGAATGCGAAGGATGCACAGATGCGTGGCTTACGCTGGCTCTCGATACCAAGCCGGAGGTTACAGTTCCGGAGAATTTCGCGGCGAGAGTCGCGGCAATGGCTTCTGCAGGTTCAGAAAAGCGCCGGACTGCGCGAATGCCGCGACATTGGGGAGTAATTTCAGCGATGGCGTTTGTGACGGTGATGCTGGTCGTATGCTTCGCAGGTCCGAAGCCGGACACATCGTGGGTTAGCATCGTTTTTGTGATGCTGGTGGCATCGGAGATCGCCGGACTTGCTCTGTGGCTCGGTCCGAGATGGCTGGGAAGGTGAGGCGGCCTACGCCTGAACCTCGCGTTTCGATCTGAGAAGCAGACCAGCCGCGACGCCGGGCGGAAAGTTCTCCGTAAGAATCTCAATCGTATGGATAAAACGCTGCGCCCCGCCCATCAGCGGATTGGGCACGATCAGTAGAGCAAGGCCTCCGGCGATCCAAAGAAGAAGTCCTGCGCAGATTGCGGTATTCCACCTCGACAGGCGCAAAGTGTAGATAAGGGGAACGACTGCCAGCGTGATCAGCAACCCGCGCCCGAGCTCGATCAACCAGAACCAGATACCCAGGGCCTTAGCTATCTCATCTCCTCCCGGATAGTATTTTTTCGTGAAGAACTGGTAAGTGATGGTACCGAAAACGAGATAGCAGACGACGTAAAAGAGACCGCAGAGAGCGATCAGGCTGACGGCCTTCATCCAAGGGTGATGAAGTGGAATTACGTTGGACTGATGGCTGAGCTTTAACACTTTCCAGAGAACAACTAATCCGATAGCCGCGATGAGATGGCCGATCGTGTCGTAGATCAAGTTGGCGACCGCATGGTCCTGGATGAGCGGCGACTTGATGAAGAGCACGGCTTCGGACCAGGTCGTGAGCACCGAGACGAGGACGAGTACGGGCGCGATTACTCCGAACTGGCCAAGGGCTGTCCTTGGGCCGAAAAGTGCAACAGGCACGAACGCGGCGCTGACCAGGACTCCTGACGCCCACCACCAGGGTGCATGGCCAGCCCCTAAGGCCGGCAACATGAAGGCCACCCCGCCCAGAAGGCAATACATCGCAACTCGAAGAGCCATGGTCAGATCCTTTCTCAGCTTTTGTCGTAGCTTTTGATCGCGTTGCGTGCCCAGTTCAGCAGGCACTCGTAACTGTTAATCCCGCTTTCGAGAGCGAGCTGGCCGGAGATCGACATGACTCCGCCGTGCTCTACGAGGTAGGCGCGAAGGGTTGGTATATAGGCGGCAAGCTCGGTCTTGAGCGCGGTGAGAAAGCGCAGGGATTCTGCAGGCCCGAGCGACTGGTCCATGAAACTGAATCGCAGCATCAGCTCACCGGTTCCGCGGATGATGTCGTCGCGGACGATGGGCTGCTTCTGCCATCGCCTGAGCTCTGCAATTCCGGTGGGGGTGAGGTGGAACAGCCGGCGGCGGCGCAGTCCTGAGCGCTCCTGGATTCGGCTTCGGACGAGACCGCGTTGCTCGAGGCGACGGAGCGCGGGATAGATCGATCCCGGACTGTCGCTGAAGGAGGTCATCGGCGTCCCGGAGAAGAACTTGCGCAGGTCGTAGCCGGAGCGGTCCTGTTGGTAGAGGAGCCCGAGCAGTGCGTAGCCGAGCGTCGAGATGTCCGGTTGCTGCATACGCAGCATATTAATACTTAACGTACTATCGGTCAAATGCAAGACCTTTCACGGAGTCCATCTCGTCTGAAAATGTTTTAATGGGCCCATGCACGACTCGACCCGCCGGTTTGTTCCTGGCGCTTATGCGCTCTTCTCACTTTTACTTTTTGGACCGCTGGTGGCTGGATGCAAATCGCAGACGACCTCTCCTGCATCGAGACAGAGCAGGCCTAAGACAGCAGCGGAGATCAATGCGCAGGCTCCTGCGCCATCGCAGGTTCCGGTGTCCCCGGGAGTTACTGCCCGGCTCCGCGAGATCGCAGCGGCGGGAAATCTGGCGGCGATGGTGAGACCGGATTTCTCCGACTACCGGCTGCATTTCCAGCATGCGTACGAGACGTCGAATTTCGCTCCGCTTTGGCTGAATGGCAATCAGCCGACTCAGCAGGCAACCGTCATCGTTGGGCTGCTGCAGAACAGCCTGCACAAGGGGTTGAATCCTGATGACTATGACGCCAGCCGCTGGCAGGCACGTCTCGACGGGCTGAAGTCTGCCAACGACGCGGCTCTGGCCGAGTTTGACGCGGCCCTTACGGTTGGACTGATGCGCTACATCTCCGATTTGCACATCGGCCGTGTTAATCCGACGCACTTCGATTTCGGACTGAATATCGAGACCAAGAAGTACGATCTGCCGCAGTTTGTGACCCAGGACGTGCAGCATGCCGCGGATGTACAGGCGGTTCTGGATCAGGTGGAACCGACCTACGACGGTTACAAACGTACCGGAGTGGCGCTTCAGCACTATCTCGAACTGGCAGCCAAAGGAGACGGGCCGTTAGTGCCGGATGTAGCGAAGTCACTGGCCGTGGGAGATGCGTATCCGGGGAGTGGTGAGCTTGCTGCACGGCTGAGGTTGCTGGGAGACCTGCCCGCTGATGCAGCCTTAAACACCGATGCCCATGTCTACGACGCAACGCTTTCGGCGGGAGTGAAGAGCTTTCAGGCGCGTCACGGCCTGACTGCGGATGGAAAGCTTGGGAAGGACACCATCAAGCAGCTCAACATACCCGTGGCAACGCGGGTTGTACAACTCGACGACGCGCTGGAGCGCTGGCGGTGGTTACCTCCGCAGTTTCCGCAACCTCCGGTTGTGGCGAATATTCCGGAGTTTGTGCTGCGGGCATTTGATGCAGATCATAAGGTCGCGCTAAGCATGAACGTGGTGGTTGGCAAGGCGATGCGCACGCAAACGCCGGTATTCACCAAGGACATGCGATACATCGTCTTCCGCCCGTATTGGAACATCACTCCGAGCATTCAACGGGGCGAGATTGTTCCGTCGATCACGAAGAACAGAAATTACCTGGCCAACAAAAATATGGAGGTCTTCGATTCCAGCGGAAAAGTGATCACCGACGGTACCGTCAGTGATGAGGTGCTGACGCAGCTTCGGTCAGGAAGGCTGCAGGTGCGCCAGAAACCCGGAAAGGACAATTCGTTGGGGCTAGTGAAGTTCATTTTTCCGAACGAGAACAACGTGTACCTGCACAGCACGCCTGCGCCGCAACTGTTTTCGCAGTCGAGACGGGATTTCAGTCACGGATGTGTACGAGTGGAGAAGCCGGCGGAACTGGCGGCGTGGCTCCTGCGCGATCAGCCACCCTGGACCCCAGAGAAGGTGCAGCAAGCCATGCAGTCAGGTCCCGACAATCAGCAGGTGAATTTGAAGACTCCGGTTCCCGTCTTGATTTTCTATATCACTGCTGTGGTCACAGAAGATGGCTCGGTGCACTTCTACGATGACATCTATGGGCACGACAAGAGCCTGAACGCAGTCCTGGCCAAGGGGCCACCGTATCCAGGATAGGGACGAGCTACCAGCGACGGACCCGTCCGACGTCGACATGCACGAAGTCGGATTGAGCATAGTAGCCGACTCCTCCGCGCTGCATGGCGAGTGCGGCATCACGGACCTCTGCGGTGGGAACGCCGGGGATTCGGATGTCAATAGCCTTAGCTTCCATGTGCTGGCTGTGCAAAGCGACTCCGTGGCCGTGTTCGCGAAGATAGTTATTGCTCCACGGAGTTCGATACCCGCAGACGATGTCGATCACGCCGTTGGGATGCCCGAGGCGCGCCATCAAGTCGTGGAGTAAGTCGAACTCCCGGACGTCGTAGTCCTTCACGTCTCCGGTGCGGTGGTCGCGCAGGAAGTGATCGAGTTCCGCCACGGCATCAGGGACGTATTGGTCGCCAATACGGTAGACGACATCGATACTCTCGCCAGTGTGCAGGTGATACAAGTGCAGCCGATAAATTGCCGCGCTCGACGGGCCAGGTGTATCTGGTGCCGCCGCTTTCAGCCCGGAGACACCGAACAGCGCGAGAGCAACAGCGATGATGGACTTCTTCAACTGCATGGGCCTTAAACCGTCACCGTCTGCTCGACGTTCACGTTCACCGGCGTGAGCCAGCCGTAGCGGTCAGGGCGGAGTCCGTTGGCGATGCCAAAGAACTCGTCGGCCAACTGGCGCGTGATCGGGCCGGCGTTGCCGTCGCCGACTGTAATGCGGTCCACCGAGCGAATCGGAGTAACTTCCGCGGCTGTCCCGGTGAAGAAGACTTCATCGGCAATGTAGACGAGTTCGCGCGGCAGGGCCTGTTCGACGACCGGAACGCCGAAGTGCCGGGCGAGCGTGAGCACGGAGTCGCGGGTGATGCCGGAGAGCACAGAGTTGGCGAGCGGAGTGGTGTAGAGGACTCCGTTGCGGACCACGAACAGATTTTCGCCAGAACCCTCAGACAGATATCCATTCACGTCGAGTGCAATGCCTTCGGCATAGCCGTTGATGTCGGCTTCCATCCGGATGAGCTGAGAATTCAAGTAATTCCCGCCGGCCTTGGCAAGCGAAGGAGTGGTATTTGGCGCCGAACGCTGCCATGAGGAGATGCAGACATCAGCCGCGTCTCCGGCTACGTATTTACCCCAGGCGTAGTTGGCAATGTATACCTCGACAGGGGAATGCCTCGGGTTGACGCCGATCTCGCCGTATCCGCGAAAAGCGATGGGGCGGATATAGCACGGAGCGATGTTATTCGCCTCGATCAGCTCAACCACAGCGCTTGAAAGCTGCTCAAGCGAATAAGGTAGCGGCATGCGGTAGATCTTGGCCGAATCGAGCATGCGCTGCATGTGCTCCGGAAGGCGAAATACAGCTGCGCCCTGCGGCTGTCCGTAACAGCGGATCCCTTCGAATACAGATGAGCCATAATGAACGACATGGCTCATCACGTGTATTTGGGCTTTGTCCCAGGGAATGAGGTTACCGTTGTGCCAGATACGAGCAGTGGGCTGAATGGGCATGCCGAGGCTTACTCCTTCATCGAAGTCAACTTTTCATTATAAATCGATGTGAAGCCGGACCTGAGAGCCAAATGCTGTCGTCGTTCCATGCGAATACAAAAAGAAACTTTGGTACCGGGAACAAGAAGCCAGGACCGAGAAGTTGGGAACGAGAAGCTGTTTCAGATATTCCCGAAGTGATTTCGCAAAGCCTCGGTTAGCTGTTGTGCACCGCGAGGAAAGATCGCGTCGCCGGCGAGCCCACTCATGTGGAGCATGCGGTCTGCGAGGTAACCGACGAACCGGCTCTTGTTGCCACGTTTAATGCGGAGAGCAAGCTTGACCGCGGATTCGACTGATTCATGGCGGGAAATCTCGAGCAGGACAATACCCTGGTCGTTTAGGGCTGCGAGAGATTCGATTTCCCCGTATCCTGGCGCAAGCTTGACAGCCAGATTCCATTCACGGAGCGCAAGTTGCAGGTGCGCAGCCAGACGCGGTTCGTCGCTGGCAAGAAGAATCAGCGGCAAGTAATGTTGTGATCGGTTTTGCTTGTCTTCGTGCATGAGGAGAAAGAAGGCAAGCCTGGAGCCAAATAAGAAACCCTCCAAGTAATTGAAAGATCGATTGTTATAGAGCAGCCTTGCGGGCAACCTTTTCGGGAGTGGAGCTAGCTACCAGGGTGATGGAATTTTTGACACAAGGTCCGATTCCAGGCGAATTTGCAAATAGCGAGGCAATCGGTAAGGTTCTAATTGAATGAGTCTCTTAGCAATCTGGATCGGACTTTTGGGACCGGCAAACGTTGTTGAGCATGGGCTTCAGTCGACTTATGTCCGGTTTTCGGTTCTCGCCTTGAGTTCGATCTTTTTCCTTGTGGATCCATTTGCCGCCATTCCTTCGTTTATCGCCATCACCTCAGGCGCGGATGCGAAGCGCCGCAAGAGTATGGCGTTGAAAGCTTCGTTGACGTGCTTCATCGTGTTGACGTCGTTTGCTGTTGCCGGGCGGCTGATCTTCCGGATGTTCGGCATCACGTTGCCGGCCTTCGAGATTGCGGGTGGTCTGATTCTGCTGTTGATCGGTATCGATATGCTCGAGGCTAAGCGGTCACCCACTCAAGAAGCCTCGGAAGAAACGCAGGAAGGCGCCGCGAAGGAAGACGCGGGCATTGTGCCATTGGGAATTCCCATGCTGGCCGGACCCGGTGCGATATCGAGCGTGATGGTGCTGGTAGGCTCGTCACCTACTGCGTGGCAAATGGTGGCGATCCTTTCGGCGATTGCAATCACCGCCATCGCCAGCTATGGCGTGCTGAATGGGGCAGACCGACTTCGGCGAGGACTCGGAGAAACCGGTATCCGCATCCTGGTGCGCATCATGGGACTGCTTTTGATGGCCCTTGCAGTCCAGTTCTTCGTGAACGGGCTTACCGATCTCGGGGTAATAGGGAAGCGGGAGTAGCCCGGGGCCGGCTCTTCCTCCCTGCGGTAGGTTGGAACAACCGGACAGCAGTAAGTTGGGACCTGTCGTTAGGTTAGGGACGATCCGGATGCTTAGTGGCTACCGGTGATGGAAGACGGCTGGCTTTGATCCAACAGATATTTCTGGATAAACATCACTTCGGCGTCGAAGAGAAAGTCCTGGTTCTTCTTCTTGGCGTAACCGTGACCCTCATCATTGGCCATCAGGAACCAGGTCGGCGTGCCCTGCGCGTTGAGTTTGTCGAGTATCTGGCGTGACTCGCTCCATGGCACGCGCGGGTCGTTCTTGCCGACCACGGCAAAGATGGGTTTGTGCATGGAGTCAAGGTGATTCATGGGCGCAATCTTTTCAAGATAGGCGCGCATCTGCGGATCGCGTTCATCTCCGTACTCGACCCGGCGCAAATCGCGGCGGTAGGCCTCGGTGTGTTCGAGGAAGGTGACGAGGTTGGACATGCCGACGATCGGCATGGCGCATCGGATCTTGTCGTTGTAGAAGGCGGCAGTAGCCCAGGTCATGTGGCCTCCGTAGCTGCCGCCGAAGGCCATGATGCGGGTGGCGTCGAGGTCGGGTTGTGTGGCGATCCAGTCGAGAAGAGCACCGATGTCTTTGTAGGTGTCGTCGCGATGGAAGCCGTTGTCGAGCAGGGTGAAGGCCTTGCCGTAGCCTGTCGACCCACGCACGTTGGGGAAGATCATAGCGACGCCGAGCTCATTAATGATGTAGTTGTTGCGCCCCATAAAGATTGGGCGGGATTGGCCTTCGGGGCCTCCGTGAATGTCGACGATGATTGGGCGTTTACCAGAAAATTTTGCCGCGTCGGGCTGGTAGAGGAAACCGGTGATGGTGCTTCCATCGAACGACTTCCAGCTGACAAGTCTCGGCTCAACGAAGTTGGCTGGATTGAGGCCTCCCGTCTCGCTTTCTGTCCAGCGGTCGACCTTGCCGGATTCGATATTGAGCGAGTAGACGTCGAGCGGCGACTGAGCTGAGGTGAGGGAGAAGCCGACGTCTTCGTTGTTGGGACTGAACTCGAGCCCCGTCATCACACCAGCGGGGATGTTGCCGACAGGGCGGTACTGATCGGGGTGGGCCGTCTGCAGAATGTAGAGCTTGCTCAGGCCGTTCTCGTTGGTTATGAAGGCGATGTTTTTGCCGTCTTCGCTGAGCGCGAATTCCTCGACGTCCCACTTGATGTTGGTGGTCAGGTAATGCGGCGTCATGGTGGCGAGGTCGAACCAGGCGAGGCGCTGAAAGTCGGAGTCGCGGTCAGTGGTAATGTAGATGCCTTTGCCGTCTTTGCTGAAGACGGCGGGTCCGTAGAAGACCTGCGAGCCGGCTTGTTGCGGGGGCGTGATCTGCTTCCGGTCTCCGGTGGCCGTGTCGACGAGATAAAGATTGCTCTGGTTAATCGAGAGCTCTTCTAGCAGCAGCAGGTGGCTGCCGTCAGGCGACCAGTCGGTCGGTTCCCAACCGCCGCCCTTGAGCTGAACGAGCATGCGGTCGGATTTGGGATCGTGGATGTTCATGGTGTAGAGGTCGGTGTCCTGACCGGTGCGGCGCGTGGATGTGTAGGCGATGCGCGGACCTTTGTGCTCGAAAAGATGGCCGCTGTTGCGCGATTTGCCGTCGCTGAGCAGGGTGATGTTGCCCGAAGCTCTGTCATAGCGATAAATCTGGTACCACTCGCCGCCTTCTATGTCCTTGGAAAAGACAAACGATGCGCCGGTGACAGGTTCGAACTCGGCGGACAGAACCAGGTCAGCAAAGAAGGTGAGTTGTTCGCGTGCCCCACCGGGCATTCTTACAAGATGGACCTGGCTGGTATCGGCAAAACGTGTGCCGATGAGCATCTCGCGCTTGACCGGGTTCCAGCTGTACAGGATGGCTGAACGTGAGTCTCCATAGCGAGCGGTCTTTTCTGCGATCGAGACCGGAATCGGCGGGATGTTCTCGACCACCAGGTTGTCTCCGGGCTTGAGATCTGTAGTTTCCGGCGAAGAGGGTGTTTGCGCCGACGCGACGTAGCAGAGAGTGCTCAACAGGACAACGAGCAGAGGCTTCTTCATCGAGAACTCCGGAACTAAAGACGAGGCTGGCCTGAGATAGCCGGAATCATAGGCCACGGGGAGGGACATTCAAAGAGAAATCAGTGCTTGCATCTCTCGTCGTTCGTCACATGCGGCTGACATGGATGCTGGGCGAATCCCAGAGTTCTATGCCTAGATGACTATGCCTTATTGAGGTGCGCGAAGAGTGGCGAAAAATGGCCTGCAGAGAACACTGATCTGCTGATTTTGCTGGCCTTTGCGCTAGGATTGCTGGCGGCAGTAGCGGGTCTGGCAAGCTGGCTTCCAGCGCGGCGGGCGGTGAAGATGGATCCGATGACAGCGCTGCGCTGCGAGTGAGGTGGCCACAGGCGGTACCCATGGAGTCGGTTGCCTTTAGAGGCGGGATTTAGCGCCGTAAGGCGTTATTTATCTGGCATTTAATTTGATTTTCAACAGATTGTTACGGTTTTCAACAGTTGCGGTCGGGGCTGGCAGCAGGTAGGATTCAATCTGTTGCTGTGACAGAGCCGAGTGCTTGAAGCGCAGCGAGAAGGTAGTGTGGTTCGGTTTGCAATCGTAGTCCGAACTAGGTATAGTAAGAAGACTGAGTAGTTGATTGCAAGTTGGTTCGTGAGTGGGCTCTTGAGCCTGCCTGAAGTTTGAGACGAACCGGGTGTTCGACAGGCGCTAAGCGCTTTATTTGAGCGAACAATCCAATTGCAGAAGAGGGGCTTGGACTCCTCACGTTTTCATGCGGGCACAATGCCCGGGCTTCGATGACAAGCGTTCGCGAAGCGGGATCTTTCTAAGTTTAGCGTTGCAATGCGAGTTTTTCGCAGGTGGCTGGCTGTGAATAGTCCAGTAGCTTCTGCGATCGAGCGAAGCGGAAGTGGCAAATCAAATTATTTTGAAATTTTG
>Ga0335083_10006682_pt1 | contig 14342 bp, 18 predicted proteins | sample Lox_Sample_42_FD_206716 | JGI IMG/M metagenome (GOLD analysis project Ga0335083, IMG submission 206716) | Soil microbial communities from Loxahatchee National Wildlife Refuge, Florida, United States - Lox_Sample_4.2 | ecosystem: Environmental > Terrestrial > Soil > Wetlands | place: USA...
GGCTGCTGGGAGCCATCGGATGGCTGGTTCTCGGCTTCGGCAGCGCAAGATACATCGGACCGTCGGTGGCGCAGACGGCGTAAATCGCGTGGCGGTTGGGGCGCGGCGGACATGACCATCGGGGAATGATGGTACAGTGGTTCGCCATGGAAGAGCAGCCGCACATCGTGGTGGTGGGGAGTGCCAACATCGACCTCACCACGTTCACCGATCAGTTTCCGCGCCCCGGCGAGACCATTTTCGGCGACCGGTTTCAGCTCGGCTTTGGCGGCAAGGGGGCGAACCAGGCGGTGGCGGCGCGACTGTGCGGCGCGCGCGTGTCGATGGTAGCGCGCCTCGGCTCGGACCTGTTTGGTCCGGCCACTGTGCAGAACTTCGAATCGCGCGGCATCGACACGTCGCATGTCTGGATCACTCCGGGCGTGTCCAGCGGCGTAGCGCCGATCTTCGTGGATAGTTCCGGCCAGAATCGCATCCTGGTGGTCAAGGGCGCCAACGACCAACTGACTCCCGACGATGTAGACTCCGCAGCGGCCCTGCTGGGATCCGCCGATTGTATTGTTCTGCAGCTCGAAGTGCCCATCGAAACGGTCTACTACACGCTGCAATTCGCGCGGGAGAATGGAGTGCCCAGTATTCTGAATCCCGCCCCCGGACAGGCGCTCGATCTGGATCAGGTAGCGAGCGCCGATTATGTCATTCCCAACGAAACCGAAGCCGAAGCGCTCAGCGGGCTTCCAGTGCGAACGTTGGAGGAGGCGCGCGCCTGCGGGCGAAGCCTGATTGGGCGCGGGTTGCGGCGCGTGATCATTACGCTGGGCGGGAACGGCGCGTTGTGCTGCGGACCGGACGGGGACGAGCACGTGCCGGCGCACCGGGTGACGCCTCTGGATACGACCGGGGCGGGCGATGCCTTCATCGGGAGCTTTGCCCGATTTGTGGCCAGCGGACTGAGCGAGCGCGAGTCGGTGGCGCGGGCCAATGTGTACGCCGCCCTGTCGACGCTGGGAGTGGGGACGCAGATGAGCTTCGTCTCGCAGGAACGGTTCGAGCAGGAGTGGGCCGCTCGCTAACGAACCGCGGCGCAGGCGCTCTGCCGCATCGACACTCCTGTCGATGCGCTCGTCTATGCGTGGTGCCCAAGCGCCGGGATGAGCCCCGGAGCGGCAGGCGGAGCGCCAGGCCGCGAAACACTCTAATCCTCGAGGCGCGATCCTCCGATAAATACTCGTGGCGAATGGACGCATGAAGCGGCGTCTCGAACAGGCGCGGGAGAACGGCTACCTCAATGCGGTTTGCGGTCAACCGGATGAGGTCCTGGCGGCATACGCGCGCTGGTGTTGGCGCTTGCGTTTGCCGGTGATCTGGACGGAGCGAATTTCACCGCGATCACGCTACGGGCGGGTACGGCTGGACTTGTTCACAACAGCGCATCGCCTGACCGCGGAGGGGCAGGTGAAGCTGCGGGATCTTGTGCCGGGCGCGATCACGTCGCCGCACGATGCGCGGCTGGAGCGCGTGACGCTGCGGGATCTGGACCGCGTGGCGGCCGCGGCGCTGCGAGTCTCCACGTCGGTTGGGAATCTGCAAACGGTTCGCGATTATCCGCCGGGCTGCCCGGCGAGTACGACAGGCGAAGCCGGTCTGAACGGAGAACAACTCCCCGCGGCGGGCTAGATTTCCAGACCGAGGCGTGCTCCCAGCCGCGCGAGAAATGGCGTCTGCGCGGGGAGGATTTTCTGCCGGGCTTCGGCGGGCGACAACCACGCGGCCCGGTCAATTTCGGGGAATTCGCGGATTTTTCCGGATTTCGGCGGCCATTCCAAAGGGAAGGTATTGCTGTGCACCTGTCCAGGGTCGAGATCGGCCTCCACCGCCCACGCGGTCACGATTTTGCCGCCGGGCTGTTTTACTTCACCGAGCGGGAGAAAATCGCCGTTCACGGCAACGCCTGTCTCCTCTTCGAATTCACGCCGGGCGGCAGCCAGCGGCTCCTCGGATTCAGCGTACTCGCCTTTAGGCACGGTCCAGGCGCCGTCGTCCTTTTTCGACCAGAAGGGTCCGCCGGGGTGGACCAGGAGGACTTCGAGGCTGTTCGTCCGGCGATAGAGAAGGAGACCGGCGCTTCGCTTGGCCATGGGACGATTGTAAGACCGGACGATGGGCCTAAAGGCCCGAGCGAGATGAATCCCGCCCTCCATTACGCCGCGGCGAGTGCCAGGCTTTCTTCCTCTTCTTCGACCGCTTCGGTCTGTGCCAGCGCGCCTTTAAAGCGCACCACGACCACCGTCCGGTCGTCCGATTGAAGCTGCCGGCCGGCATGCCGCTCGACGGCCTCCAGAATCTCCCGCGTCAAACCGGCCGAACGCACGTCGGGGAATTGTTCCACCACGTTCAGGACGCCGGCTTCACGAAATTCGCGGCCGTCGCTGCTGCGGGCATCGGTAACGCCGTCGCTGGGCACGATCAAGAGATCTCGCGGTTCGAGCGGCAGGGTTCGTTGTCCGTAAACGGCATGACTCCGGAGCCCCAGAATCGCGCCCGTGCTTTCCAGCCGATGGATGCGTCCCGTGCGCCGTCGTATGAGCAGCGCGGGTTCGTGCGCGGCGTTCACATAGCGCATCTCGCCCGAAACCGGATCGATATGAGCGCAAAATACAGACGCCGAGAAATCGCCGGAGGAGCTTTCCCAGACGATGTGGTTCAACTCGCGAATCACACTGGCGATCTCCCGCGCGCATTGATGCACGAACGAGCGCAGGAGAGACTGCACTCCAGAGCGGAAGATCCCCCCGCCCAAACCGGTTCCGGAAACCTCACCCACGGATATGGACATGCCTGATTCGAGAGGAACGAAATCGAAGAAGTCGCCGCCGGCATGGCGGACGGCCCGCGATTCGCCGTAGAAATCCAGACCGCAGCGCGCCGCGGTAGACAGCGAAGGAACGTACGCGGAATCAAGGCGGGAAAGAATATCGAGGTGGTTTTGGTAGCTCACACCATAATGGACGCAACGGAAATCGAAATCGTAGAGTGCCGATCCCTCACCCTTGTGACCAGAGGTGCACAGTTTACGAAGATTTGACCTTTACTTAACCGAACTTTACAGAGAGGTACTTATACGCGCTTCCATTCCGAGACCGTGCGGCCGTCGCCCGGCGCCGCGGAAAAGTCGCAGGGGCGCTTCTCGCCGGCGGCCACCACGCAGGTGTTCAGTGTGTTGCCGCTCACTTTGAAGATGCCCTCCTGCCGCAGATCGGGATAGTCGATGGTATTGGCCTTGGTGTCCACGAAGAAGCGGCTCTTCATCATGGGCTTGCCGCCGACCAGAAGGGTGGTGGTGTTGCCGCGAAATTCGCGCCGCGCGGATTTCACGAACCGCGCATCCATGGGCTTGCCATCCTGCATGCAGGAGACCATCATCCACTCGCCTTCCAGGTCGGTGGCGGCCGCGCGGGTATCGGCGGCGGGCACTTGTTTTGCTGTTCCTTTGTCGCGCTTCAGCAGTTCGAGCGCATGTCCGGTGCCGGGCTTGGAGACGAATTCCGTGGGACGCTTTTTGCCCGCCAGCGCCAGGCAAATCTTCCAGTTGTCGCCCGAGAGTTCGTAAATTCCCAATGCCTTGTTTCCGCTCTCGGGGCCTTTGTCGAACGCCAGATCGAATGTCCGCGGAGTGGTGGTTTCATCCACCGTAACCGTACCTTCGTATTCCGCGCCCATGTTGAGGCTGGTAAAGCGTCCCGCCTGGATGACGATGCGCGATCCGCCGGGCGGATATTTCTGGCCTTCCATCTCGAGGCTCACGATATTCCACGCGCCCTGGAGTTTTTCAAGATCCGTTTTCATAGGCTCAGTGTAATTCCGCCCTTCCTTCCACCAGCGATTTGAGACGCGCCAAATCACCGTCCATCTTCTTGCGGGCGGAGGGTGTGATGAGGGGCTCCATCAACCTGGCGAGGGCGCTGTCGAAGTGGTAGCTCATCTCGATGACCAGACGGGTGCGGCCGTTGCCGAGATCGGTTAAATGGTAGGTTTGCAGGCCGTCGAACACATTTGGAACCGACAGCTTGACGGCCAGCATTTTCGGCGGCGTATATTCCGTACAGGTGCCGTCGATCACCATCTGCGCCCCGCCGTTGTTCTCGTCGCGCATCACGGCCGATCGCGTGGCGCCCACACCGGCGCTCGGATTCCACGGCTTCATCTCGACAGTCCAGCTCACCCATCGTTTGACATACTCGCCATCGTCGATCCAGGTCCAGAGCTGGCCGGGCGACGCCTGCACGTCCACCGAGCTGCGCACGTGCCCGGCGCCCGACCGCAACCCCAACAACAGGAGGGTGAGCACCGGGAGAATCAACAACGCAGCCACGACCATGACAATTCGCTTTACCCACTTCATTGGCTCCTCCATTTGGTGTTGGTATATCCGGCCAGGGAGCTTGCGGTTGCGGCCAGCAGTGCGGCGCCGATATACCAAGCCGGCGCCGCGCTCAACGAGGCGCAAATTCCAGCCATTGCGCCCGCCGCGCACGCCAGCGACAACAGCGCCGCGGCGCGCGCCGAGCGGGCGAGCGCGCCCGAAATCGCCGATGCGATGCAGAGCACGGCCAGGTTGACCGCCAGAAATCCGGCCGCGCGATCCAATCCATCTTTCCAGGGAACATGCGAGTATACAAAACACCACAGGCGGTCGAGCAGCAGCAGCGACGCGGCGATGCACGTCAGAACCGCGAGGGACCGGGTCAGTTCGCCAGACCGGATCCGCAGCCGCACCAGGTCCGGCAGCGACCGCATCACCTGGCTCGCATACCAGCGTTTCCCAACTCCCTGGCCGCGCTGCTCACAGAGGCACAGGAACTCTTCGTGCAAATCGCCGGCGACCAGCTCGCAGTGGGCGTCCCCAGAGAAAGCCAGCAGCAGCGCGCGCAGAATCACCGGGGGATTCGGAGCGGAATGCGCGTTCATCGCGAACCTCCGGGGAGGGGAAACGCCAGGCCTTCGAGCATGCTTTCCGATTCGCGGCGGGCGCGATTGACGGCGTCGACGCCGGCGCCGGTGAGCTGAAAGGAACGCTTGGCACGGCCCCCGCGTTCCGGCGTCGGATCGCTCAACCTGCCGGTGACCAGTCCTTTTTCCTCCAGGCGGTCGAGCGTGGCATAGACGGCGCCGATGGTGACATCGCGGTCCGTTCGTTCCGCGATTTCGCGGCGCACGCGCATGCCATAGGCATCGCCGGACAGGCGGAGGACGGCCAGCAGAACCAGAAATTCGAATTCGCCGACCGAGTCGCCCTTGGCCATGATTTCTACATACTAGAGAAAATACTGCGGGCTGTCAACGAAAATCTTTGAGCAGCGTAGAATGGGACAGGAGGGACGCCTTCATGCGCCGATTCCTTTTCCTGTTGATGGCGGTGGCTTGCACGGCATTCTGCGCCGACGATCCCTGGATCGCGGTAACCAAACTCACGAGCGGCACGGAGATCCGCGTTGTGAAGAAGGGCTCGTCGCAACCCGTCATCGGCAAGTTCGACGAAGCCAACGATGAACGTGTGTTGCTGGTGGTGAAGAATTCTCAGATCTCCATCGCCAAGGATCAGATCGACCGGCTGGACGCGCGTCCGTCCGCGCCGTCACGTGTGAAAGTGGAAGGTAAGAATACGGTCGACGATCCGCAGGCGGCGAAAGAGCCGCAGGCGGGTATGAACGGGCATCCCGGTGGATCGACCACCACTTCATCGACTTCGGTGTCCGTCGGCGGCAAGCCGGACTTCGAGACCGTTTACCACCGCACGTTAGGAGCGCCGAAAGGCGGAGACACGAAAAAGTAATATGCTCGACCCTTTGCAGGATGGAACAGGACCGGAAGTGGAAGTTGTCCACGTCAGCGACGACGGCCGGCGGGAGACAGTAAAGCTGCATAAGATCGTCCGCAGCGAGGCCGATTGGGTGAAGGACATGGACGAGACCGGATTTTGCGTGACACGCCAGCAGGCCACGGAGCGGCCCTTCTCCGGGGAATACTGGGACAATCACGAAAAAGGAATCTACCGATGCGCCTGTTGCGGCACGGCTTTGTTTCAATCCGGTGAAAAATTCGAGTCGGGAACCGGCTGGCCCAGTTTCTTCGCGCCGGTAGCGGAGCAGAACCTGGGCACGCACACCGACCGGTCGCACGGCATGGAACGCGTCGAAGTGATTTGCCGGAAATGCGATGCGCATCTCGGCCACGTATTTCCAGACGGACCCAAACCCACCGGCCTGCGATACTGCATCAATTCCGCGGCGTTGAAGTTCGTAAAAAGCTGAAAGCCATTTATTGGCCACGGATGCACACAGATCCACACGGATAAAGCCTTCGTTGTCTTATTCGTGTGAATCCGTGTCCATCCGTGGCCAACTCCTGTCTTTCCGGTTTTCTGAACCTTTCCTCGCCTGTTTTCGTACGCCATAATGAGTAACGGACAATCATGACAGCCACTACCAACCCTCGACTGGGCCAGATCCATGCGCTTCTGGCGGAGAAAGGGTATGAGATCTCCGAACCAGCCCCCGACACACTACGAATTCAAGAGATCAGCAGTGGGGTGAGCCTTCAGGCTGTGCTCCAGGGCGACGTGATGTTTTTCTCGCTCACCTGCACGGTGGTGCCGAAGAGCGCCATCACACCCGAAATCATGGAACGAATGCTGGCGGCCGATAACGGCATCTCCACTTCGCATTTCCAACTCTACGACGCGGGCAACGGCAAGGTCGCCGTCACCCTGGCCAATTTCTGCAAGCTGCTGGAGATGGGCGCCGAGGACGATGACGATATCGTGTCCTGCGTGCATTTTCTGCTGGTGGACGTAATTGCCGCGCGGGCGCTGCTCGCGGAGTTGGGAAAGTAAAGGAGGAGACGACCATGGCATTCTTAAGCGATATTTTCAGCCGCGTCGGCCGCGTGGCGCGCGGCCAGGCGAACGAAGGAGTGGGCGCGCTCGAAGACGCCACCTTTGAAGCAACCGTGAATCAGACCGTCGCCGACATGAAGAACGAGCTGAACAACGTCGTTCGCGCGTCGGCCGTTGCGATGAGCAATTACAACCGGCTGGACTCCGAGTATCAGAAGTACGTCCGGCAATCCGACGAATGGAAGGCGCGCGCCGGACAGGCGTTGGACGCCGGGAACGAAGACCTGGCGCGCAAGGCACTGGCCAAAAAGGCCGAGTCCGACAAGCAGGTAGCGTCGATGAAGGCCGCTGTCGACGGTGCGCAGCAGGCCAGCGACAAACTGAAGCAGCAGGTGCAGGAGCTGAAGGGCAAGATCGAGGAAGGCGAACGCACCGCAACCACGCTGGTGGCGCGCAAAAATGCCGCCATGGCGCAGCGCAAAGTGGCGGAAGCGATGGCGGGCGTAGGCCATGCTGACAATGCGTTTGCGCAGTTGGGCCGCTTCGAGGAGAAAGTCGCGCGTGAAGAGGCCACCGCCAAGGCGTTCGATCAGCTTGCCTCCGCGGGGAAGGATGACGATCTGGAGGCGCAGTTCGCGCAGTTGGGCGACCATAGCGTGGACAAGGAACTCGAGGCGCTGAAGCTGGAGCGCGCCAAGCCGAAGCCGCCTGAGATTCCGAAATCGCTGCCCAGCCCGCAGTAATCGCGGGCCAATAAAATTATCACAACGACGGTAGTGGCCATATTGGGCGCGCTGCTGCTGCTGGTCCTTATGGAACTTTTCAAGAAACAGAAAGCGCCGGCGCAGCCGGTGGAAGACCTGGCCAACCTGAAAGCATCCGACGCCCGCATCGGAGATTCGATTTCCATCTCCGGCGCGGGCGACAGCATGACCGACCTGGATCTCACCGCCGACAGTTCCACTTGGATCGATACGGGATCGCGGCGATGGTTCGAGTTGTCCGGCCCCTATAAGAACCGGCGCGTTACGATGCGCGTCGATTCGTCGGGCGACGATCTGGAAGTGGCGCTCCACGCGGACCCGCGAAAATTGACCATCCAGGATCTCGGCCTTTCCGAAGAAGACCTGGCGGAGATGGACGAACGCCAGAATACCGGCGATACTTTCGATTTCGACGGTAAAACGTGGTTGTTTCGCATGAGCTGCGAAGCCCATGCCACGCGCAACAATCTCCCGCAACCGCGCGGGTTTTACTACTGGGAATTTCGCGAACAGAACGGCGGCGGCATTCTGGCAGTCCGCAAGGAGCAGAACGATCCGTTCGCGGTGGTGTTGTACCAGTCGATTCCCCCGGAAAATGTAACAGTCTACCGGGGAAGGTAGGCGGCTATGAGCCGATCAGGACTAAAATTTCTCGCAGTACTCCTCAGCGTTTCCATTGTGGCCGTGCTGTTTGCCGGCCTGGACGACCTGCCGCGCGGGCTGCGCGCGCAGATCGCTCCCGAGCGCGCCGAGCTGGCGGCGGCCCAACAGAAACTGGACGCGATCAATACCGAAGTTGCCGGCGATCTGAAAGCCGAGCCGGAGCTCTTCGATTCCATCGCGCCCAGCCAGCAGTGGCCCAAAATGCTGGGCCGCGAACGCACCACCCTGCAAGCCGCGGCGACGGATATGGCGGAGCTGACCAAGCTCGAAAAAGCCAACCGCCGCGCCGACGGCGACCGCGTGGAGCAGTTGCTGTTGCGCGAACGCGGCGAGCGCGAATCGGCCGTCCGCAACTCGGAGATGGTGGAGAAGGAGGCGGCGCACTGGATCTTCGTCAAGCAGAACCTGCCTACCGAACTGAAGCAGATGGAGAGCGACTACAACGCGATCCACGGCTTCGATACGGCGCCGCTGGTTCTGGTGGTGCAGAAGACCGAGACCGATTGGCCGGGTAAAAAGTCCGACCTTGACGGACGGCTCGCCGGAATGCGCCAAAGCATCGCTCAGGCCGATACGGTCTGGCAGAACAGCGCCGGGGCGCGTCGCGCCGCTGCCGCGCAGGACTTCGCGCATCTCGACTTCGCGGCGTTCGCCTCGGATGTTGACGCGCTCCATTCCACGGCCGCGTCCCTGCCGCAGACATCCACCGAGATCAAAGCGCTCAGCGCGCAGTTGTACACGTCGTGGGACAAGCTGCTGGTGGACATGCGCGACCCCCACGGTCAATACGAGCAGGACATTCGCACCGTCACCACGCGCTTTCCCGACGCGGCCGCCAAGACCGGCGACACCACTTCGGAAGACCATTGGGTGAGCGTTTCGCAGCCCACCTACAAGGCCATGCAGAACGATCTCGGCATGGCGGTGGAGCATAAGAACGAGGGTCTCTACGATTCCGAAGCCGAGCACGTGGCGCAGCCGGCCGGGTTCGCTTACATGGCGCCGCCTGGACAGAGCAACCAGTACGGCTACTGGCAGCACCATGACGGCCGCGATTTCTGGGTCTTCTATGGCCAGTACGCGCTGCTGCGCGATCTGCTGTTCAATCACTCGTACCGCCCGCTCGATCGCTACGAATATGACGGCTACTACGATTCCTGGAGGCATGGCCGCACCTACTACGGGACCGACCAATCGAGCGGGACGCCGCGGTACGGGTCGCAGGGCACGGCCACGCAGGAGCGGTATTCGGGCAGCGACTACGCCCGCCGCGGCGGATTCAAGAGTTCGCCGTATGCCAGCAAACCCGGTGGATTTCGCAATTCGCCCTACTCGTCCGGCGGAGGGGACAATACGCCGCACCGCTTTGGCAGCGGATCGGGCGGAAGCGAGCCGCATGCGCCGCCCTCGCGCGGATTCCGGCCGGCTCCATCGCGGCCGGCGCCATCGTTCCATCCACCGAGCGCGCCAAGACGGTTCGGAAGGCACTGATCCCGTGGCGCGGACGCTCATGCCGACGCTTGGCGTGCGTTCGGTATGCGGACCCTGAGCGCCGGGATGAGTCTCGGCGCGGCAGGCACGAGTGCCCGCGCCACGTACACTGGTGTATCATCTCATCCATGCACAGCGCCAAACGACTGCTCCTGGCCGCGTGCGGCTTCGCGCTGCTGGCGGTCGCTTACGAGCGCACCACCACCGAAAGCCTGATGACCGCGTCGGCGCGCGCTTATCTCAACGCGCTGACGCCCGAATTGCGCGCCCGCGCCATCTTTCCCATGAACGCCGACGAGCGGATGAACTGGCATTTCGTGCCCCTGGAGCGCAAGGGCGTGGCATTGCGCGAAATGACATCCGCGCAGAAACATCTGGCCGAAGCGCTGCTCTCCGCCGGATTGTCGCAGCAGGGCATCATCAAAGCGCACACCATCATGAGCCTCGACCAGATCCTGAAGGAGATGGAGCACGGCACCGGCCCGGAGCGCGATCCCGAAAAATATTACGTCTCGATTTTCGGCGAGCCGGCGGACCACGGAACCTGGGGCTATCGATTCGAAGGCCATCACATCAGCCTCAACTTCACGGTCGTCGAAGGCAAAATCGCGTCCAGCCCGAATTTCTTCGGCGCCAACCCGGCCGAGGTCCGCCAGGGGTCGCGAGCCGGGCTGAGGGCGCTGGCCCGCGAAGAGGACCTGGGCCGCGAGTTCGTGAAATCGCTCGACGACGCGCAGCGCAACACCGCCATCGTGGATAAGACCGCGCCCAAGGACATCCTGACGTTCGATTCGCGCAAGGCGGCGTTGAACGGACAACCGAGCGGCCTGCCATTTTCCAGGCTGAATGCCAAGCAGAAACAAATCCTTACCGACCTGGTTTCCGAATATGCCAACAATCTGGCGCCGGAACTGGCGTCCGCGCGCATGGAACAGTTTCGCAAGTCGGAAGGGAATCTGTTCTTCGCCTGGGCCGGCGGAATCGAGCGCGGACAGCCGCACTATTACCGCGTGCAGACGCGGATTTTCCTGATCGAGTACGACGACACGCAGAACGACGCCAATCATATTCACACTGTCTGGCGTGATTTCGACGGAGATTTCGGACTCGATCTGCTGGCGCAGCACTACCAGGCCAGCCATCGATAAGCCGGGCCGGAAGGCCGTTACGATTCCCGCCCGGGGCTGAGCGCAACCGCCAGTGCCGCATCAAAAACCAGAGTGTCGGCGCTGATCCGCATGACCTCCTGCAGGCTCGAAAACCGCCTCACGAACTCTGCCGTGACCTGAATCAACCGCGATCCGGTGAGCATCGTCACCGACCGCAGCGCCCGGCGCCGCGCTGCCAGCCATACTGCCCAATCCCCGCTCACCGAGACGGAAGCGCCACGGACGTTCCTCGCGTCAATGAAAAACTGCAAAGGAGTGCTTTCACTGATCCATGCGTCGAGGGCGTTCATCGGCGCCTCCCCGAACTCGCCGACATCGGTTCCGCTGATCCGAAGAAGCACTACGCTCCTTGACAACTGGCTCAACACCAGGTCGCAGTGCACGCCCTCGTATCGGACCTCACGCAGCGGTGCAGTTTCGATTCCGGTTGGCATCGGACCCATGGTACCTCAGCCGGCGATTGGTTTTGGCGTGTGTTCTTGTGTAGCCTGATGTTGTGAAGAAGGAAGAAGCTGCCGAGACATTGGTGCTTGGAGGCCGCGAAGTCCGTATTACCCACCCCGACAAGCTTTATTTCTCCAAGCAAATCAAGCTCTCCAAACTCGATCTGGTGCGCTATTACCTCTCAGTCGCGCCCGGCGCTCTTGCCGGCATCCGTGACCGGCCGATCGTGCTCAAGCGCTTCGTGAACGGCGCCGAAGCCGAAGCCTTCTACCAGAAGCGCGCGCCATCCGACCGTCCCGCATGGCTGCGCACGGTGACGCTCTCTTTTCCATCGGGTCGAACCGCCGAAGAAGTTGTGGTGGACGATCCCGCGGGCCTGGCCTGGATCGTCAATCTCGGCTGCATTGAGTTGCACCCGCATCCGGTCCGCTCGTCCGATCTGGATCATCCCGACGAACTGCGCGTCGATCTGGACCCGGGTCCGGGAGTCGTCTGGTCCGACGTACGGGCCGTTGCGCTCGAAGTGAAAGCGCTACTCGATGAGGCCGGCCTTCGCGGCTGGCCGAAAACCAGCGGATCGCGCGGCATGCACATCAATATCCGCATCCAGCCGAAATGGACGTTCACGGAAGTTCGCCGCGCGGCCGTCGCCCTATCGCGCGGCGTGGAGCGCCGTCTGCCGGCCATCGCCAGCTCGAAATGGTGGAAGGAAGAGCGGCACGGCGTGTTTCTCGATTACAACCAGAACGCCAAGGACCGCACCACCTGCTCGGCCTATTCCGTCCGTCCGCTTCCCGATGCGCGAGTCTCGACCCCGCTCGCCTGGAGCGAGGTCCCCGTTTGCGCTCCCGAGGATTTCACGATCCTGACGGTGCCCAAGCGGTTTGCGGAAATTGCCGATCCGCACGCCGAGATGAATGCGTGCGCCGGATCGCTCGAAAAACTCCTGGAGATGGCGGACAGGGATGAAGCCGACGGTTTGGCCGATGCGCCCTGGCCCCCCCATTTTCGGCGCATGGAGAAAGAAGCGCCGCGAGTGGCGCCGTCACGGGCGCAATTGGCCGAGAAGCGGACCAAGAAGCCGCGAGTCAAGATGCCTCTGCTGACGGTTGCGAATTCGCCCGACAGACAGGCCGCGCTGGCCGGACTGGAGCGATGGAAGCAGAAGCATCCCGAAGCAGCCGCGCTGCTTGCCATCGACGATGTGCTGGTGGACTCGATGCGTGGCCGATCGTCCACCTGGACGCGCATTCGCGTCAACCTGCGGCACGTGCCGGAGGAAGCGCGTCCGCCGCAGGAAACGCCCGATCCGGACGACGATCCGACACGAGCCTGGCGGGAGGCGTGGGCCAAATCCAAAAAAAGCAAATCGGCCGCCGATGAACACTGATATGTGAAGAGTTCTTATCGGCGTTTATCTGCGGCTTATCAAGCTATCTTCCAGCCGCGAAAATCGCCGCCAGTTCGTGCGCAGGAACCACTTCAAGCTGCGCATAGGTGCACTCGGCCGGCCTTTTGTCGGTGCGCCATCTCCGGAAATGCGACATGTGACGGAACCGGCCGTTCTGCATATGCTCGTACGCCACCTCGGCGACCAGTTCCGGCCGCAACGGCTCCCACGAGAGGTCCTTCCCCTGGCTCCAGCGGCTCTGCGCGCCCGGAATTCGTTTGCCGTCGCCGCCCAAATCGGCCCATTCCTTCCACGGATGATTTGCCAGCGCATTCTCGCGATAGGGCGCCAGAACCTCGACCAACTCGCGACGCTTTTGATCGGTGAAGCTGGCGCAGACGCCAACGTGCTGCAAGTTGCCGGCATCGTCGAACAACCCCAGCAGCAGCGAGCCGACTTCTTTCTTCTCGCTTTTGCGATACCACCGAAATCCCGCGACCACGCAGTCGCAATCCCGTTCGTGCTTCACCTTCAGCATGACCCGCTTGTCCGGCTCGTAAATCCCCATGGCGGGTTTGGCCATCACGCCATCCAGGCCGGCGCCTTCGAAGCGGTGGAACCAGTCGGCCGCCACCGCGCAATCGCGCGTAGCCGGTGTGAGGTGGATCGGCGGTACGGCGCCGCGCAGCAGCGACTCCAAACGGCTGCGGCGCGCCTCGAAGGGCTCGCTTCGCAGGTCGCGATCGCCTTCCGCCAGCAGGTCGAAGAACACGATCGACGCCGGAGTCTGCTGTGAAAGCAGCTTAACGCGGGATGCCGCCGGGTGCAGCCGGAGCTGAAGCGCGTCGAAATCCAAGCCCTCGCCGGTGGCGATCACGATCTCGCCATCGAGCACGGCGCGGCGCGGCAACAGTGCGTGGATCGGTTCGATCAATTCCGGGAAATACCGGTTCAGCGGCCTCTCCTCGCGGCTTTGAATCTGAATTTCATCGCCGTCGCGGAAAACCAGGGCGCGGAATCCATCCCATTTGGGCTCGAAGATCCAGCCGCCGGCGGCAGGCAGGGCATCGACGCGCTTGGCGAGCATGGGCAGGATCGGCGGATTGACGGGGAGATCCACTACATCCCCATTTCGTGGCGCAGCCATGCCTCGGCAAAACGAATCTCTCGCCCCACGGTCGCCATCGAAACCCCCAAGACCTCGGCGGTTTCTTCCACGCTGAGGCCGCCGAAATAACGAAGCTCCAGGGCGCGGGCTTTCCGCTCGTCGAGTGTGTTGAGGGCTCTCAGCGCGTCGTCGAGCGCAATCAAGTCGCGGGCTCGTTCGTCGGAGTACTCCATGCTCTCCTGGAATTCGACCTTGGCGGCGCCGCCGCCGCGCTTGGCCGCGTACTTGCTGCGGGCGTGGTCCACCAGGATCTGCCGCATGATGTTGGCGGCGACGCCGAAGAAGTGGGCGCGATTCTGCCAGTCCGGCTGGGCGCGATCGGCAAGGCGCAGGTAGGCTTCGTGCACCAACGCGGTCG
>Ga0335083_10006683_pt1 | contig 14339 bp, 14 predicted proteins | sample Lox_Sample_42_FD_206716 | JGI IMG/M metagenome (GOLD analysis project Ga0335083, IMG submission 206716) | Soil microbial communities from Loxahatchee National Wildlife Refuge, Florida, United States - Lox_Sample_4.2 | ecosystem: Environmental > Terrestrial > Soil > Wetlands | place: USA...
CACCTTCATTCCGCGTTCAGGTATCGGTTAGTAGACTTTGCGCGGAGGGGCGAGGGCAGGGCGGCCATATCGTCCGCCGAGCTTCAAAGAGACGCCAAACCGAATAACCCAGATGCTAAGTCGGCCCGGCAATTGACGTCGCAAAAGCAACCTGACTGTTGATTGGCTTACAATAGCAGGGAGGGCGATTGCCGCGGATATCCGATTGCGCGCGACCCCAACCTACGCCTTGGAATTGACTGGCCCCATATGAGCAAAGCATGTGCGATTGCCGTCGCATTGGTTGGACTGCTTGCCACGACCGACATTGCGGTCGCTTCCACGGAACTTCTCAAAATATTTGAGTCGCGGTACAACTCAGTTGCCAGCCTACAGGCCAGCTTTCTTGAGCGTTACTACGAGAACGGGAAATTGGTGCGAGCGGAGGCGGGGCAGGCTTATTTCCAGCGGCCTGGGAAGATGCGTTGGGATTACGAATCGCCGGAAAAGAACACATTTCTGGTCGATGGGAAGTACGTCTGGTTTTACTCACCTGCGGATCATACAGCTACCCGGATGCCCACCAAGCAGAGCGAGGACTGGCGGACGCCTCTGGCGTTCCTGACCTCCAATGTGAAGCTGTCGCGGATCTGCAGGCAGGTCAGTTCCGACACACAAACGGTTCCAAGCAAACCGGCCGATCAGATCTTTGTGTGTGAACTGCGCAGGACGTCCGAGGGAGACGGCGGGAAAGTCACCCGATTCGAAATCTCGCCCGGAGGGGAATTGGTGCGGATTCTCGTACCGCAAGAGGGCGGGATCATGCTGGAGTTTTCGTTTGGGGGTTGGCGGTACGATCCGGAGCTGCCAAAGGCCTTGTTCCAATTCACGCCGCCCGGGAATACCGTAGTTGTGGATGGCTTGCTACCCGAATCGCCTGGATTGCGTCAGTAAGTAATGGGATACAAGGGACTTGCCTCTTGCAAGGCGTCTTTGACGGAAAGCATTGTTTGGGGCATCTCTGGATGAGGTAAACTACGCACCTATGGGCGAATTCGTCTGCCGCGTCGCCGATGTTAAAGGTCGGGTGTTTTCGCACGTCGAGGCTGCTGCCAGCCTAGACGAAGCAAGGCAAAAGCTTGCCGAAAGGGGCTTCTACATCTACTCGGTTGCTCCGCGGAGCAGCCTGATCAGCGGCTTCCTGGGTGTTCGCAAGGAACGCAAGATCAGCGGCAACGATTTTCTGGTTCTGAATCAGCAGTTCAACACATTGATTAAGGCAGGACTCCCTATCTTGCGGGCCCTGGACCTGCTGGCGACCCGCGCGTCGTCCCCCAAGTTGCGCCCAATTCTGACGCAAATCCGCGACCGGGTGCGGGAAGGGAAGTCGCTCTCCGAGGCGGTAGATGAGGCCGGCGTTTTTTCGAAGGTTTATTCCACAGCCATCCTGGCGGGAGAAAAGAGCGGCAACCTGTCAGGCGTGCTCGAATATTACATCGCGTATCAAAAAGTAAGTACCGGCGTACAGAAGAAAATTCTTGCGGCCATGGTCTACCCGGCATTGCTGATCGTGGTGGCATCCGCCATCGTCACGTATCTTGTGTCGTTTGTGGTTCCGAAATTCGGCATGTTGTACCGCGATCTGGGTGTGGAATTGCCAGGGCCAACGAAGCTGCTGGTAGCCATTACGGTGGATTACCGGTATTACATTCTGGGCGGAGTCGCGCTGGTGATCCTGGCGATTTTGGGAGTGTTCTTCTGGTCGCGAAGCGAGGAAGGTGGAGTCGCCTTCGACCGCATGAAATTCCGCTTGCCGGTTCTGGGGCCGACGCTGCTCAAATTCCAGGTAGCACAATTCTCACGAACGCTGGCCACACTGCTGACGGGCGGCACGCCGCTGGTGGCGGCGTTGTCAACGGCGTCGGAATCCCTCAGCAGCAGATTACTGCGCGGCACCGTGTCGCAGGCAACGCAGATGGTGCGGGAAGGCGAATCGCTGCACGGGGCGCTGTCCGCAAATCAAGTGATGCCGGAAATGGCGCTCGATATGATTGAAGTCGGTGAATCGAGCGGCGCGTTGGCGCCGATGCTGAACAGCGTTGCAGAATTCTACGAGGAAGAAGTGACGCTGCGATTGGGCGCCCTGGTATCGCTGATCGAGCCGCTGATTCTGGTATTCATGGGACTTCTGGTGGCGTTCATTCTGATCTCGTTGTATCTGCCCATTTTCTCGTTCTCGATTTCAGGAACGACAAAGTAAGGAACTTTTTATGGCCACATCGGATTCCAAAGTGACGAACGCACCGCTGCCGGCAGCCGGAGCGGGAGCGGGAGAACTGGATCAGGAGCGGGAGCAGGCCAAGCGGCTGGCGACGCGCTACCGGTGCAAGTTCATTGACCTGGTGGAGCAGAGGATCGACGCGGATCTGTTCCGTACGATTCCCGCTGACCTGATGTTCCGCTACAACTTTGTGCCCCTGGCCATGCACGACAACACCCTGGTGATCGCGGTGGCCGATCCGAGCCAGGTGATCTTGAGCGACGAGCTGCCGCTGCTCCTGGGCAAGAAACTCGCCTACAGCGTGGCCACGTCCCGGCAGATCAGCGACTTGCTGAAGCGCACCGAGCAATCGCAGCGCGTGCTGGAGCAGGCCACGGAAGCGTTTACGCTGCAGGTGGCCAAGGACGAAGAAGAAAGCGAAGAGACGATTTCGGGCGACCGGCTGACGCGCGATACGACGGTCAGCCCGGTGGTGCGGTTGGTTGAAACAATCATCTTCACCGCGTTGGAACGGCGAGCGAGCGACATCCACATTGAAGCACGCGACGCGGAAGTGGCGGTCAAGTACCGTATTGACGGCGTTCTGCAGCACGCCATGCAGCCGATTGCCAAAGAGTGGCATTCCACGGTGATCTCGCGCATCAAGGTGCTGAGCGATCTGGACATCGCCGAGCGCCGCGTGCCGCAAGACGGACGTTTCCGGGTGAAGTACAAGGGGCGGTACATCGACCTGCGCGTGTCGATCATGCCAGCGAGCCACGGTGAAGACGCCGTGTTGCGCGTGCTCGACAAGGAGACGTTGTCCGAGAAATTCCAGAGTTTGAGCCTGGATGTCGTGGGCTTCTCGGCCGACGAGACCAAGAGCTTCCGCCGGTACATCCGCGAACCCTATGGCATGGTGCTGGTGACGGGGCCGACGGGTTCGGGCAAAACCACCACTTTGTATGCCGCCATCAATGAGATCAAGTCCGACGAAGACAAGATCGTCACCATCGAAGACCCCGTCGAGTATCAGCTTCGCGGTATTACCCAGATTCCTGTGAACGAGAAAAAGGGATTGACGTTTGCCCGCGGCTTGCGCTCGATCTTGCGTCACGACCCCGACAAGATCATGGTCGGTGAAATCCGCGACCAGGAAACGGCGCAGATCGCCATCCAGTCCGCGCTGACGGGCCACCTAGTGTTTACGACCGTTCACGCCAACAACGTAACGGACGTCATCGGGCGCTTCATTAACATGGGCGTCGAGCCGTACAACTTCGTTTCAGCGTTGAACTGTATTCTGGCGCAACGCCTGGTTCGCGTGGTTTGCAGCAGTTGCCGGCGTCCGCGAACTTACAAGGACACGGAATTGCAGGAATCGGGCATCGATCCCGCGGGGTCAAAGAACTATCACTTCATGGAAGGCGCGGGCTGCCTGGAATGCTCGGGAACTGGATTCCATGGCCGCACTGCGATCTGCGAGTTGCTGGACTTGAGCGATCACATTCGCGAAATGATTGTGGACCGGCGCCCGACGTCGGAAATCAAGCGCGCGGCGATTGCCGAGGGTATGATTACTCTCAGGCAGAGCGGTCTGGCCAAAGTGCGGGAAGGTCTGACGACTCTGCGGGAAATCAACAAGGTGACTTTCGTTGAGTAGCCTGACGTCATTGCAGCAAGGCCGTCAGCCGGACTTCCTTCGGCGCGTGGGCCGCTGGATGGAGGCGACGCCACATCCGCCGCTGGCACTGGAGATTTCTCCGGATCGTGTCGCGGGAGTGCGATTCGGCCGGACGGGCGCGATGCAGAGCTTTGCCGTAGCGGATTTGTCCAAAGGCGCGATTGTACCCTCGGCCATCGAAGCGAACATTCTGAACGTGGAAGCGGCCACCGACGCGCTCCGCAGCGTGTGCCAGGCGCTGGATGCCAAGGACGAAGATGTGGCGCTGCTGGTGCCGGACCCGGTGATTCGTGTGTTCGTGCAGCATTTTGACGAGTTTCCACGGACGGCGCAGGAAGCCCTCCCGATGCTGCGCTGGCGGCTGAAGAAGAGCGTGCCCTTCGAGGTGGAAGAAACGCTGCTTTCGTACATGAGGCAGCCCTCGAAAGGGGAAGGTGTGGACGTGGTGACGGCCATCGGTCGGCTGAGAATCATCAAGGAGTACGAGGCGCTGGCAGAGGCCGTGGGGCTGAAGCCGGGAGTGGTACTAAGTTCGACGTTGGCGGCGATCAGTCTGCTGGACGACCGCAGACCGACCTTGCTGTCACGTGTATCCGGCACTTCGTTGACGACGGCCATCGTGCGGGACGGCGTGCTCGCAGGGTATCGCTGCACGGAATTGCCAGTGCATGTGGACGAATTGACGCCGCACTTGCTGCTGGAGGAGGTCTACCCGCTGGCGGCGTATTATCAGGATACGTGGCAAGAGGGCATTCAGGCCGTTCGTGTGGCTGGACTCGGGAACCGTTTGACGGAATTCGCCCAGGCGCTGGAAGACGAGTTCAAGTGCGAAGTGCATTCGTTACTGAGCGCCGCGATGTCTGACGGAAGCCTGAAAGCGGAGGCACGGCCGCTAGCCGACCGTGAACTGGAAGGCCTGGTGGGTTGGATGCTGCACCGGAATTAAGGGAGACGCAACGGGAATGTATGTAAGGCTCAATCTTGCGACGAAGCCGCTGCTCAGCCACCGCAGGTTTTTTGTCGGCTCCACGGTGGCGGGCACCTTAGCCGGCATTTTGTTTGTGGTGTTGGCCTGGCACTATTTTGCGGTGCGCAAGGCGGAGACTGAATTTCGAGCGCGGGCCGATAAGGTCCAGCAGGAAATGGCGGCGCTGGAGAATCAGAAGGCTGAACTGGACCGTTTTTTTGCCCGGCCGGAGAATCATGGAATCCAGGAGCGGGCGAAATTCAGCAACGGCGTGATCGTGGCGCGAAGCTTCAACTGGACAAAAATGTTCATGGATCTGGAGAAGACGCTGCCGGCCGGCGCGCATATTCTGCGAATTGAACCGAAACTGGGGCAGGGATCGGTCGAGGTCAAGTTCCTGGTGGGGACGAACAGCCAGGATTCGAAGATCCAGGTGCTGAAGGCATTTGAGGACTCCAAGTCGTTTTCGCATGTGGAACTGTATGCGAGCCAGGTGCCAAAAGGACAGCCTGGCAGCACAGACGTGTCGACCGTAGAATTTTCGGCGATTTATACGGGGATCTAATGCTGCGCGATTTCGTGATGCAAAAACGACTGATTCTTGCCGGGCTAGCCGTCCTGCTGCTGGCGGATGGCACGCTGGCGTACTTCAGCATGAAGATGGCCGTGCCGCGGGAAGAGCGGGAAAAGATGCTGCTGTCAGAGGGGCGCCAGGTAGCGCTAGTGAAAGCGGATGTGGAGCGCGCGAAAAAAATTCAGCAGAACCTTCCGGATGTGCTGAAGAGATTCGACGATTTCGAGGGGACGCTTCTGCCGGCGTCAAAAGGGTACTCCGTGATACTACAAGAGGTGGATGAGTACGCAAAGGATGCGCATGTCGTCAACGAAGGTGTCAATTTCAAGGGGAAAGATGTCACGGGACGGAACTTGTCGGAAGTGGAAATCGATTCGACCGTCGAAGGCGATTACAACGGAATCGTTGTGTTTCTGAACCATCTGCAGCGGTCCAAGAACGTGTATATCGTCGACGCGCTGGCGGTCGATTCGCAGAATCCGGCGCAAGGCCAGCCAGGCGGGCTGAGGGTAAGTTTGCATTTGCGCACGTATTTTCGGAAGGCGTAATGGCGCAGACGAAGCAACAGAAAGAAATGATCGTATTGGTGGTTCTGGTGGTCATCGGGATGCTGGTGTGGTTTTCGTACTTTGGCAAGCACGGAGCGAGCGTCAGCGCGTTTTCGCAGCACGGCCCTTACACGCCCATTGATGCGGTGAGCTACGAAGGAGTGTTCAAAGACCTTACGGAAGCGCAGAATACCGAATATAAACCCAGCGGACGGAATATCTTCGTCGCCGGTCCAGCACCGGCCGTCGTGGCCGCGAATGCAGAACCCGCCAAGCCGGTTGAGCCGCCGCACATGCCACAGGGCCCCATGCCGCCACCGGAACCTCCGCCACCGCAGTTGAAATGGAAGTTCTTTGGAATCGGCACGCTACCGTCTTCCGGGCCGCGCCGCGCCTTTCTGCTGGATGGCGAGGAAGTGCGAATCGTGAGCGAAGGCGACACCGTGTTGAACTCCATTCGCATCACGCATATCGGCAACGACCGCATCGAATACGAAGACATCAACACGGGCAAAAAGAACTCGAACAACTTGGAGATGCAACCGCCTCCGGCATGAAGAAGGCACTTCCAACTCGGCGTCATCAAGACCGCGAATCCGGCTACGCGATTGTCATCGTGATGTTCTTTCTGGCGTTGCTGGTGCTCATGGCTGCCGAAGCGGCGCCGACGGTTCTCAGCGAGGTTCAGCGCGAAAAAGAAGCGGACATGGTCTGGAAGGGTGAGCAGTACGCCCGCGGCGTGAAGCTGTATTACATGAAGACGCACCGGTTTCCACCCTCGATGGAGGATCTGACGACGAACAAGACCGGCGTGCGGTTCATGCGCCAGGCGTACAAGGATCCGATGAACAGTACGGATGGTTCGTGGCGTCTGATCTATGTGGGGCCGAATGGACAGCTGATTGGCAGTCTGAAGAACCGCTCGATCAGCCTCAGTGGCCAGACTCCAGCGCCGGCGACCAACGCGAGCACGTCATCGTCTCAATCATCGTTCGGGAACGGTTTTGGGAGCAGCAACAGCTTCGGCTCCACGGGTACAAATTCTGGAACTGCGAATGCCGCCGGTCAGACGGGGACGAGCGATTCCTCCGGCAGCAGCTCCTTCGGCCAACCACAATCGATCGGACAACCGCTCGGAACCATGGACGCAAGTAACGTGATTGGCGGCAACATTATCGGCGTGGGAAGCAAAGTCGATAAGAAGTCGTTCCTCTGGTACGACAAGGCCAAGAATTACCACGAGTTCGAGTTTATCTGGGATCCGTCGAAGGATCTGAGAATCGGCGGGGCTTCGAAAGGGATTGGCACGCCAGTGCAGAATCTGAATGGCAACGGAGCGGCTTCGCCCACTTCACCATTCTCAAGCTCTCCCATGCAGAATCAGAACTTTAACGGGACGCAAGATCCTGGGACGAACCCGCCGTTGCAGGCTCCCCCAACGCCGAATAATCCGTAAATAAAGAGCAAGAAAGACTCACTGACCCGAAGGGGCCGTTTTCGCAGGCAGTGAATCGCCGGGCTTCTGTTCTGCGGTCTCCGCTTTGATTTTGGCGTAGCTCTTCGCGATACGCTGGACGTACTTCATGGTTTCCAGGTACGGAGGAACACGGCGGCCATACTGATCGACGCGTTCAGGCCCGGCGTTGTACGCGGCAAGGGCCAGGGTGAGATTGTTGTACTTGTCGATGAGCTGGCGAAGGTATTTCGTACCCGCATTCACATTTTGTTCCGGATCGAAGACGTCCTTCACGCCAAACTGCGTCGCGGTTTGTGGCATGAGCTGCATCAGGCCCCGTGCGTTCTTGGGCGAGACAGCCTTCGGATCGAAATTGGATTCGATAGCAATCACGCAATGGATCAGATCGGCATCCAGGCGATAGCGGTCGGCGGCGGTCCGAATGATCCTTTCGAATGGCGTTTTGTCGCTGAGGGGCTCCTCGACAGGTTCAAAGATTTCTTCTGGCTCGATGCCCACGACGTCGTCGGCCAGGACCTCGGCGGTGCCACCTTTCAGATGCAGGCGGTAACGGTCGCCCAGAATTTCATAGCCGGTGACATTGAGCCGCACGCCACCTCGCAGGACGACGTAATCGGCGCGTACCGGGGCCGCCGAGCCCGCCAGGGCTGCTGAAAGGGCAAAGACGATCGATAGCCGCCGAAAGGTCACTCGAATCTCTCAGAAAACGCAAACTGTCGGATGGCCAGGGCCACACCGTCTTCATCGTTAGACGCGGTGACGTGCCAGCCGCGTTTTTTCAACGCTGCGACGCTATTCCCCATGACCACGGGTGTTCCTGCAAAGGATAACATCTCTAGGTCGTTGTGATTGTCCCCGACGGCCAGGATTTCCTGGCGGGAGATAGCCTGCACTCCTGCCCATTCGGCCAGGGCGGCACCCTTGGAAACGGCGGGATGAAGAACGTCAATCATGGCGAAGTCTTTCGCCGGATAAACCGTGACGGCCAGAGAGAATTCTGCGGCGAAGGGCGCGGCACGAAGGGATTGCTCGATGTCGTGCATTGGCTGCACGGGCCCCGTAAACATCACCTGAATGGGATCTTCGTTGAGGCAAGACTCGAGCGGTTTGGCCTCGGCGAGAAACTCGCGGTTCCGGGTGTAGTAAGAGCCGCGGGTTGGGTCCGACCAGTCGATGGACTGCAGGACGACCTGGTTCTCCAGGCGGCGATCGAAGACAACGGCGGCGCAGTCGCGCCACGCGGCAGTGGCTTGCAAGACGCGGCGCGCAGTTTCTTTGGGCAACAGATGGCGCAAGTGCGTTTTGCCGTCGCTGGTGCGGATAAGCGCGCCATTATTGACCATCATGGTGACAGGGTGAGCAATTTGCCGGACGACCGGCAGCGCGAAATCGTACCGGCGGCCCGTCACGATGGCCACTTCGATGCCGCGGCGCGTGGCTTCACCGATTGCGTCCGCGTTCGCGGGGGACACTTCCCAACGGCTGTTGAGAAGAGTGCCGTCGATATCCAGGGCGATCAAGCGGATGGCCATACTCTCATTCTATCGAATTGAGGCGAATCGTCTGTAAATCGCGAGGCACAATGCCGCGCGGGTCCGGCCAAAATGGGTGTGCTAGACTTTGGATCTGATGGCCACCCACAGACTGTATTACGACGATGCGTACCTACAGAATTTCGAGGCGCGCGTGGTCTCTTGTGAGCCGATCAGTCCGATAACCACAGAATCCGGGACCCGCGCCGCGTGGGAAGTGCTGCTGGATCAAAGCGCGTTTTATCCAGATTCCGGTGGTCAGCCCTTCGATCTGGGAATGATCGGCGATGCGCGAATCCTCGATGTTCGCGATGATGGCGAAGAGATCGTCCACATCGTCGACAGGGAAGTGCCGGTCGGGGCGGTCGCGGGCTGCGTTGACTGGTCGCGGCGCTTCGACCACATGCAGCAGCACACTGGACAGCATCTCTTGTCGGCCATGCTTCAAGAACGATATGGTCTGCCGACCGTGTCCTTTCATCTGGGGAGCGAAATCAACACGATTGACCTTCGTGGTAGAGAACCTCAGCAGGCCACACTGGAAGGCGCGCAGCACGCGGCAAACGCGGTGATCTTCCAGGACCGGCCGGTCACCGTGCGCTACGGCACGGCTTTGCAATTGGCCGAATTGGGTGTGCGCAAGGAAGTGGACCGGCAGGGAATTTTGCGCGCCATCGAAATCGAGGGAGCAGACCTGCAGCCCTGCGGGGGAACCCACGTCAAAAGCACCGGCCAGATCGGAATGATTCTGGTGAGGCGTTGCGTGAAGATTCGCCAAGACTGGCGCGTGGAATTCGTGTGCGGGAGCCGTGCCGAACGCAGCGCTTCCGCCGATTACCTCTTGCTCAAACGGCTCGGCGAGAGCCTGAGTTGCGCTTCGGAAGAGATTCCCGCCGCGATCGACAAGGGTGCCGCCGAGCGAGACGCCAACTTCAAGGCGTTGCGCGCAGCGATGCAGCAGTTGGGCGAGGCTCGCGCGAAGTTACTGGTGCAAGAGTGTGCGCCCGGGCCGAGTGGCATTCGGGTGGTCGCCAAACTAATGAACGACGAAAGCTCGGAACTGCTCTTACCGTTGGCGACGGAAATCGCCAAGAATGAAAGGGCGGTGGCGCTCCTGATTCATGACGAAACCGGGCTTGTCGTGCTGGCTCAGCATCCGAGCGCAGGCAACGATCTCAATGCGGTGCTGAAACAGATGCTCGGAGAAGTGCCGGGCAAGGGAGGAGGGACCAAAGATTTTGTCCGCGCGAAGTTAATGGATCCCTCGAAGGGCGCCGCGGCACTCGAATTGGCGAAAAAGCTCGCGGCGGGCTAACCGGCGGACTTGGCTAAGGCCGAATCGTAGCTTTCGCCATAAATCGCGGGAACCTTGCCGCCCATGGCGCGGAGATACGTGGAAAGCTGCCCGCGGTGGTGAACGGTGTGGCTGATTGCGGAGAGTAGATAGGATGCGGCTGGCCTCTGAAAAATTCCCCGGAAGTCGATGACTTTGCAAGCTTGTTCCGCAGACATCTTGGATATGATGGCGCTGTTGCGAGAAAACGATTCGTCGTACCAGCGCGCGATATCCGGACCGGTCTTGACATCATCGGGCCGGTGGTTCGGAGTGAAATCGAAGGCGCCGACCGGAATGCCGGTGAAGAAGCGGTTCTCTGCCGCAGCGATGTGCCAGGCCAGTTCCATCGCGGTCTTGGAATTGGGGTCCGGGCGGTAGTCGGCATGCGTAGACGGAATCGCGGCGATGACGGCGCGCGTAGTCTGATGCTCGCGCTCAACAATCGGCAGCGAGTAGTGCAACAGGAACAGCGCCTGCTCGTGGGTTAGCGTCTGCATACAGGTTCACCTCGGAGACAGAATGGAAATGGTGGGCCCGCCGCTCAGGTTTGTCAAAAGAAACGTGTAAGGACACGGTCGGGCAATTGGGCCAAGTCGACCAGGGTCAGAAAGTCGATGGTCTTAAACTCGCGGTCGATTGCCGGTGGACCGCAGATGCGGCCGGAAATCTCCAGGTAGGCGCGGAACAAACGCGGCGGGCGCGACACTTCTACGAGTTCGCCGCCCGGCCGGCACTCGTGGCCCGGCTGCGGCACGGTGCGGAGAGCCGGTTCGACGAGGTATTTTTCCTTCAGCGACTCGTACATCGCCGCGCCGTAGTTTTCGTCCTGGGAGGAAATTGAGCTGCAGCCGATCAGGTAGCGCGACTCCTGTCGGGTCGCGTAGACGGCGATCCCTTTCCAGAGTGCGTGGAGAACCATGATATTCCGGTAGTCGATATGCACGCAGGCGCGGCCCAACTCCAGCACGTGCTTGCGGACGCGGTCGTAGACCGAGAAGTCGAACAACTGGTTGCCGTAATAGCCAAGGTTCCGGTAGGCAACTTCGCCGGTCTGCAGCCGATAGGTGCCGACCAGCTTGCCCGTTTCCAGGTCTCTGACCATCAGGTGATCGCAAAACGAGTCGAAGGGGTCGATATCCAGGCCGGAACGGTCGGAGGTCGACAATCCCTCGCCAAGTTCGAGGTTGAATACCTCGTAACGAAGGCGCTGGCAATCGACTAGATCGTTGGCCGAGCTTGCGAGACTGACGCGGAACAGGGAAGTTTCTGTTAAGAGCGGATCGGGGGTTAGCGTTTTCACGACTGACCTCTGGCTGAGGCAAGTTTCCCGTGCCTCAGGTTTCAGTAGTGTTGCAGCAGCGTTATTTTCGCGTGCCTCTGTTAACGGATACGAAACTACCCAGAAGCTTAATTTTACCGTCAACGGACAGGAAAGGGAAGCGGAGCACCATGAGAGTTGGGGAATCGGTCAAGCGCTGGGCGCCGAGACAGGAGCCGGAGCAACGCGGGCCGTCGTGGATCGAACGATCAGTTCCGGCTTAACGACAATTTCCGGGGAGTCTTCCCCCGACCGGGGAGAGTTGATCCGGGAAAGCAATGTTTCAGCGGCGATCACGCCCATCTGGCGCAAAGGCTGTCGAACGGTCGTCAGCGCAGGGTTCTGATAGGCGGCGCTCTGGATATCGTCGAAACCGACTACCGACACGTCTTCAGGAACACGCCGGCCGGATTCACGCAATGCCTGGATAGCGCCAATGGCGGAGATATCGTTGAAGGCGAACAGAGCGGTGAATGGTTCCTTGCGTTCGAGAATCTTGCGTGTCACCACGTAGCCGACTTCGGGTGAAGGAGAGTCACTCTGGAGTTGCACCGTGAGGCGGTCGTGAATCGTGATTCCCAACTGCCCGGCCACGGTGTGCAGGGAACTCCAGCGAATCTCCGTGTCGGAGCTAAAGTCCTGGCCCTTGATCATGGCAATGCGCGTGTGGCCGAGATTCTTCAGGTGTTCCAGCGCCAGGTGCGCAGCGAGAATGTGGTCCAAAACGATATTGGTGACGCCAGGCATCGTGCGATGGCCGGAGATGGCCACAACCGGCATGGCGCTCGCTTCCGTCAAGGCCGTGTCGACGGCGATGATGCCTTCCACGGCGCGTTGCTGGAGCAGCGCGGGGTATTCGTTGATCAGGTCGTTGCGGTGGCGATGGCTGACGACGAAATAGAAGTAACCTTCCTGAAGAAGGTAATCCTCGATGCCAGACAGGACGAGCGCCGCGTAACCTTCGCTGACTTCCGGGACGATCACACCAATCGTAAAACTACGCTTCTGGCGCAAGGAGCGCGCCATGAGGTTCGGCCGGTAATTCAGTTCGCGAGCGGCCTCGCGAACGCGTTCCTGGGTAGCGAGCGGAATCGATTTAGCAGCGGGTGAACGATTGATAACGAGCGAAACCGTGGCGGAGGATAACCCGAGGTGAGCGGCGAGTTCTTTCAGGCTGATGGACCCCGAAGGCGCGCCCGCACCGGCGGGTTGGGGGGCTTTCCGAGACCGAGTCATGGGATGTCTGAGGGGAGTCTGTCACAAAGAAGGCGGGACAGCAAGGGGCGAAGTGCAGTAAAAAAACGATCTTTTGGTGGTCAAGCAGTGGAATATGTGATAGATTGGCCCAAATAAATCGATTTATCTGACTAGGCGGGGCAGTCCTCCAGCCGCTCGAGTGGCCCGGGAGGCATTTTTCCCGGAGTCACGCTGGGTAGCTTGATGATGGGCCGGCGGTCCGATACTCTTCATTCCGGTTTCTCGGGCGCACCGCTGGTCCAACCTTGGTGCAAATGCTCCCCCTACAGCCACACGAACAGCGGGAACTGGAAGTACCCGCCAGGAAATCATTTTGTGCAGGAAGAGGAGTTTGATCACGTGAACCGCCAAATCCGTCGTCGCTTGCTCCTTCTGATTCCGGTCGTTCTAGTGCTGAGCACCTGCGTCTGGGCGCAACAGGCTCCGCCTGCCGACGTCTTCCGATACTTACGTTTGTCCGGCGACCTTTCAGACCGCGCGACGGAAAGCAAAATCGAGAGCCTCGTGAAGCAGATGACGCTCGAAGAAAAAGTCGGGCAGTTGGTTCAGTATTCAGTCGGAACGCCGACCGGGCCGGGCACGGGACGAAGCGACTACCAGGAGATGATCGAGAAGGGGCAGGTGGGCTCGCTGTTCAATCTCGACAATGCCAAGTCCGCGAATCGCTTTCAGCATATTGCCGTAGAGAGCTCGAGACTGCACATTCCCTTGCTGTATGGCCTGGATGTGATTCACGGCTATCGCACGGAGTTTCCGGTGCCCCTGGGGATGGCCTCCACGTGGGATCCGGAAACGGTAGAAAAGGCGGCCCGGATCGCGGGCCACGAAGCGGCGGCGGACGGCGTGCGCTGGGTGTTCTCGCCGATGGTGGATATTGCGCGCGATCCGCGGTGGGGAAGGATGATCGAAGGAGCCGGCGAAGATCCGTACCTGGGAAGCGTCATGGCCCGTGCCTATGTCCGCGGCTATCAAGGAAACAGTCTGAGCGCGCCCGGCAGCGTTGTGGCTTGCCCGAAGCACTACGTCGGATATGGTGCGAGCGAGGGCGGACGCGATTACAACTCCACCGAAATCTCAGAGCATACGCTGCGTGAAGTATACCTGCCGCCGTTCTATGCGGCACTCGATGCCGGAGCCGCCACGATTATGAGTGCGTTCAATTCCCTGAACGGTGTGCCAGCGAGCGCAAATCCCTTTTCGCTGAAGGAAGTGCTGCGGCGAGAGTGGAGCTTCAACGGGCTGGTCGTGAGTGATTGGACGTCCGTCGGCGAGTTGATTCCACACGGCATTGCCAATGACGGGAAAATGGCGGCCTACCGCGCGTTCCGTGGCGGCGTGGATATGGACATGGAGAGCAACGTCTATCACGAATACCTGGCTGACCTGGTGAAGAGCGGCAAAGTGCCG
>Ga0335083_10006684_pt1 | contig 14336 bp, 10 predicted proteins | sample Lox_Sample_42_FD_206716 | JGI IMG/M metagenome (GOLD analysis project Ga0335083, IMG submission 206716) | Soil microbial communities from Loxahatchee National Wildlife Refuge, Florida, United States - Lox_Sample_4.2 | ecosystem: Environmental > Terrestrial > Soil > Wetlands | place: USA...
TGACGCTGTTGAATGGCGCAACGGTCGAACCCGCCTCGGATGTCCTGGTGATTGCCGATGCGCGTGAACCCGTGAGCCTCGCCGGCATCATGGGCGGCGAGCGCACCCAGGTGACCCCCGACACCGGCACCGTGTTCCTCGAAGTGGCCTGGTTCGATCCCGACGCGATCGCCGGCCGCGCGCGCCGCTACGGGCTGCACACCGACGGCAGCCAGCGGTTCGAACGCGGCGTCGACCCGGAAGGCCAGCAGCGGGCGCTGGCGCGGGCTTCCGAGCTGTTGCGACGCCTGTGTGGCGCGCAGTGTGGCCCGATCCTCGAGGCACAGATCGCCGCCGCGCTGCCGGCTCACAAGCCGATTGAATTGCGCGCGCAGAAACTGCAGCGCCTGCTGGGCGTCGAGGTGCCCGCCGCCGAGGTGACCAGGCTGCTGCGGGCGCTGGGCCTCAAAGTGCAGACCACCCACCAGGGGTGGAGCGCGCAGGCCCCGTCGTGGCGTTTCGATCTGGCGGGCGAAGTGGATCTGGTGGAGGAAGTCGTGCGGCTGCGCGGCCTGGACTCCGTTCCCGAGGTGCCTGCCGCCATGGACTTCGCACTGCGGCCCGCTCCGGAAACCGAGGCCACGGAGACCGCCGTGCTGCAATTGCTGATTGCGCGCGGCTACCACGAAGTGATCACGTTCGGATTCGTCGATCCCGCGCTGCAATCACAGCTGTTCCCGGGCCAGGACGCGGTCGCGCTGGCCAATCCCATCGCCAGCAACCTGGCCGTGATGCGCAGTTCGCTGTGGCCGGGCCTGCTGGGTGTCGCGCTTGAAAACCAGCGACGGCAGCGTCCGCGGTTGCGTATCGTCGAAGTGGGCTCGCGCTTCATCGCGGCGGGATCGGAATCGGGTTACGAGCAACGCATGATCTCCGGTCTCGTGATGGGATCGCGCCATCCGGAGCAGTGGGGCGCAGGGCGTGAAGGCGCCGACTTCTTCGACTGCAAAGCCGATGTCGAAGCGCTGCTGGCACTGTCGGGCGCGTTGGATGAATTCGGGTTCGAACCGCAGAACGAACTGGGTTGCCTGCATCCGGGCCGCAGCGCCCGCATCCTCAGAGCCGGCAGGTTCGTGGGCGTCATGGGCGAGTTGCACCCCGAGCTCACTCGTGCGCTGGATTTGACATATTCACCGATCCTGTTCGAGCTCGACTATGAGGGAGCGACGGCCGGGCGACTGGCGAAATTCCACGAACTGTCGCGCTTTCCCCAGGTGCGACGCGACATTTCGTTCACGGTCGACGCAGGAGTGTCTTTTAACGCGCTCCGGGATCGTGTTAGGGTTGCGGCATCAACCCGCTTACGTGAAATAACAGTGTTCGACGTCTACCAGGGAGAAGGGGTAGAAAGCGGACGAAAAAGCATCGCTTTGGGGTTGATTTTGCAGGATTTTGACCGCACTCTTACGGACGAAGACGCAGACCGCGTGGTGGCGGGGGTCGTCGCTGAATTGCGAGCCGGGTTTGATGCCAGAATCAGAGAATAAGACGATGGCCCTGACGAAGGCGGAGATGGCCGAAGCGCTGTTCAATCAGCTCGGCCTGAACAAACGCGAAGCCAGGGAGTTGGTGGACCTGTTTTTCGAGGAAGTGCGCGGCGCGCTGGCGACCGGCGCGCAGGTGAAGCTCTCGGGCTTCGGCAATTTCGACCTGCGCGACAAGAACCAGCGTCCCGGCCGCAATCCGAAAACCGGTGAGGAAATTCCCATCAGCGCGCGGCGCGTCGTGACGTTCCGGCCCGGACAGAAACTGAAGGCACGCGTCGAAGCGTATGCTGGAACCAAGCAATAATAGCGAGCTGCCGGCGATACCCGGCAAACGCTATTTCACCATCGGCGAAGTCAGCGAGCTGTGCGGCGTCAAGCCGCATGTGCTGCGCTATTGGGAACAGGAGTTCCCGCAGCTCAAACCCGTCAAGCGCCGCGGCAACCGCCGCTACTACCAGCGCCAGGACGTGCTCGTGATCCGCCAGATCAGGAGCCTGCTGTACGAAGAGGGATTCACGATCGGTGGCGCCCGCAACAAGCTCGCGGGCGATGAGGGTCGCATCGACGTCAGCCAGAGCCAGCAGATCGTCCGGCAGGTGCGGCTGGAGCTGGAAGAGATCCTCAAGCTCACCAAACGCTAGCCCGCGGCGGAATTCGGTTATCATCCGCGCTCGGTTTTCGTGTCGGAACGTGGCGCAGCCTGGTAGCGCACTTGCATGGGGTGCAAGGGGTCCCGAGTTCAAATCTCGGCGTTCCGACCAACCTCTCCCGATCCATTCCACCGGATTGCGCTGGGCGTCGAAATCCAGGCGACCCTTGCGCTCGATACCCACTGCATGAGCACGGTGCGGCGCCAGAGCCGGGGTCCCGGGAGATTCTTGCCGGGCCTATTCCCTGCGCTGCGTACACAAGGTAAACTTCGCCACCTTTTTTGGGCCAAAACCTCAGTCCGACCACGGACTTAGGCGCGGTTGACGCCGCGGCCGGCCCGACATGCGCGACCGCCCCGGATGACCGTCCTGGGCGGTCGTATTGATTCAACCGCCAACTTTCGAGCCAACCATGCCCCGTACCACAGCGCTTTCCGACATCCGCAACATCGGCATCATTGCCCACGTCGACGCCGGCAAGACCACCACCACCGAGCGCATCCTGTACTACACGGGTCGCAAGCACACGATCATCGACATCCACGACACCAAGGACCTCAAGACCTCGACCACGACGGACTACCTCGAGCAGGAGCAGAAGCGCGGCATCACCATCCAGTCCGCGGCCGTGTCGGCGTTCTGGCGCGACAAGAAGATCAACCTGATCGACACCCCGGGGCACGTCGACTTCACCATCGAGGTGAACCGCTCGCTGCGCGTGCTCGATGGCGCCGTGGTGGTGTTCGACGGCGTCGCCGGTGTCGAGCCGCAGTCCGAGACCAACTGGCGACTCGCCGACAACTACGGCGTGCCGCGCATCTGCTACGTCAACAAGATGGACCGCAGCGGCGCCAACTTCACGCGCTGCGTCGACATGATCCGCAAGCGCCTCGGCGCGCGCCCGCTGCCGATCCAGATCCCGATCGGCTCGGAGGACAACTTCAAGGGCATGGTCGACCTGGTCGAGATGAAGGCGCTGGTGTGGGACTCGGATGACAAGGACGCCGAGTGGAAGGTCCTCGACGTCACCCCGGATCTCGCCGACAAGCTCGACATCCACGTGCCCACCGATCGGGCGATCCTCGCCGACGTCGAGAAGTACCGCACCGAGCTCGTCGACACCTGCCTCGAGATGGACGACGACGCCATGCACAAGTACCTCGAGGACGGCCACGCGCCCTCCGCCGAGGTGCTGCGCAAGTGCCTGCGCAAGGGCACCGTGACCGGTGCCTTCAATCCCGTGCTGTGCGGCTCCTCCTATAAGAACAAGGGCGTGCAGCAGGTGCTGGATGCGGTCGTCGACTACATGCCGGCGCCCACGGACGTCCCGGCCATCAAGACCCTGGACGAGGACGGCAACGTCATCGGCGAGCGCAAGTGCTCGGATGACGAGCCCTTCAGCGGCCTGGCGTTCAAGGTGATCAACGACGCCTACGGCGCCCTGACGTTCGTGCGCGTGTACTCCGGGGTGCTCACCCGCGGCGCCTCGGTGCAGAACACCACGCGCGGCAAGCGCGAGAAGATCGGCCGCATGGTGGAGATGTTCGCCAAGGAGGCCAACCCGATCGAGGAGGCGCGCGCCGGCGACATCATCGCGCTGGTCTCGCTGCAGGAGACCGAGACCGGCGACACGCTGTGCGATGCCGCCAACCCGGTGATCCTCGAGCGCATGCGCTTCCCCGACCCCGTGATCAGCGTGTCCGTGGCGCCGAAGGCCAAGGGCGACCAGGAGAAGTTCAGCGCGGCGCTCGGCAAGATGGTGCGCGCCGACCCGTCGCTGCACCTGGAGACCGACCGCGAGACCGGGCAGACCATCCTGCGCGGCATGGGCGAGCTGCACCTCGAGGTGACGCTCGACCGCATGCGCACGGAATTCAGCGTCGAGGGCACCATGGGCGAGCCGCAGGTCGCCTACCGCGAGACCATCACCCGCAAGGTCGATGAGCAGTACGTGCACAAGAAGCAGACCGGCGGCTCGGGCCAGTTCGCCGAGGTGTGGATCACGTTCGAGCCGCTCGAGCGCAGCAAGGGCTTCGAGTTCGTCGACGCGACCTCGGGCGGCTCCGTGCCGCGCGAGTACGTGCCGTCGGTGGAGAAGGGGCTCAAGATCCAGAAGGAAGACGGCGTGCTGGCGCACTTCCCGACCGTGGACTTCCGCGCCACGCTGACCGACGGCAGCTACCACGACGTCGACTCGAACGCGCTGACGTTCGAGATCGCCGCCAAGGCCTGCTTCCGCGAAGCCATGCGCAAGGCCGGTCCCATCCTGCTCGAGCCGGTGATGAAGGTCGAGACGGTGACTCCGGGGGACTACCTGGGCGATGTCATCGGCGACCTGAACCGCCGCCGCGGCATGATCCAGGACCAGCTCGAGCGGGGCGCCAATGTCGCGGTGGTGGCCAGCGTGCCGCTGTCGGAGATGTTCGGCTACATCGGCCAGCTGCGCTCCATGACCAGCGGCCGCGCCTCGTACACCATGGAGTTCTCGCACTACGAGCCGGTGCCGAAGAACGTGGCCGACGAGGTGATCGCCGCGGTCGCGGAGGCGAAGGCGGCGGCGAAGGGCTGAGCGGGGGAGTCCCGCCTGCCGGGACTCTGCCGCCACAAGGCTCCTGAGATCCCCGGGCTTCTGGCGACGGACCGCCTCCAGAGCCGGTTGACGGCCTTTGAAGTCCTGAGGCCGCCCGACCCGGACTATCATCGGCTGGTGAGCGCCATTGGTGTGCCGGCAACGCAATGGGGGAGGCAAAGGGTGCCGCAGGATCCCCTGACCCCAAGGTTTCCGAGCACGCGCTTCCAGGGCTCGAAGCGCAAGCTCCTGGGCGCGCTCGCCGGCACCCTTGGCCGGTATCCGCGGGGCACCGCCATCGACCTGTACTCAGGCAGCGGCAGTGTTTCGCTCCTGCTGCGCAGCCTGGGCTTCCGCGTGGTCGCCAACGACTACCTGCGTTTCGCCAACAATACAGCGGCCGTGTTCCTCGGCGCGACACCGCAGGCCCTGCGCGCGGTGGACTGGAGCGCGAAGCTGCGATACCTGCTGGTCGAGGCACCGATTTCCGCAACGCCACTGGTCCACGAGCGGTTCCGTGGGGTGTTCTTCACCTGCGAGGAGAACCTGGCGATCGACCGCTTCTGCCAGAACGTGATTTACGAGGCCGAGTTCACGCGCGCCGTTCTCACTTATGCGGTGGGGCAGGGACTGCTGATGAAGCGCCCCTACAACCTGTTCCACCGCGCCAATCTCCAGATGCGCCTGAAGGAGGTGCGCAGGACCTTCGGCAATGCGGCCACGTGGGCCAAGCCGATTGCGACCCACGCCCTGAAGGCCATCGCGGAGCTCGCGAGCGCCCCGCTACGGCCCCACGGGGCCGGGCGCCACCAGGTGACGCACGTGAACACCGGCGACCTGGACTCGTTCCCGCACACCGAACCCGAACTTCTTTACCTGGATCCGCCCTACATCGCCGGCAACGGAAGAGCGGTCGATTACGCCGACTTCTATCACTTTCTGGAAGGGCTGCTCGACTACCGGCTGTTTGCTGCGGGTGACGCCGGGCGCCCCCACCGTCCCATCGTCGCAGCCCCGACCCGGTGGCGATCGGGCCAGCCGGCTCTGGCTGAACTCGCCGAGATCTGCGAGAAGTGGCCCCGCGCCTCGATTTTCCTGAGCTACCGGGACGACGGCATGCCTTCGGTGTCCGAGCTGCGTGAGTGCTTCGCCCGCAGCGGACGGCCGGCCCGGGTGCGCTGCATCGCTGCCTACAAGTACGCGCTGTCGCACTCGAGCTCGAGTCGCGAGATCCTGCTGAGCGCAGGTCCGCTGCGGGTCCGGCACGCTGGCGGGGACCTGCGACGGCGGTCGCTCAATCGAGTGCCGGTGCTGGCATAGCCGGCGGCGCCGCCGCGCTTTGCGGACGATGCGTTATCATTTCTGGGATGCGTACCACCCTTACCGAGCTGCTCGCGACCGGGCGCGTTTTGCTGGCCGATGGCGCCACGGGCACCAACTACTTCGCCGCCGGGCTCGCCTCCGGCGAGCCGCCCGAGTTCTGGACGGTCGATCGCCCCGAGGAGGTGACCGGCCTTCACCGGCGCTTCGTGGATGCGGGCGCCGACATCATCCTGACGAACACCTTCGGGTGTAATCCGCACCGGTTAAAGCTTCACAACGCGCAGCAGCGCACCTACGAGCTTGCGCGCCGGGCCGCCGAGCTGGCGCGCAGCGTTGCCGATGCTGCCAGCCGCCCGGTCGTGGTGGCCGGGTCCGTCGGGCCCACGGGCGAGCTGTTCGAGCCGATGGGCAGGCTGACGCACGCGGCCGCCGTGGCTTCCTTCACTGCGGAACTCGAAGGCCTGCGTGACGGGGGCGCGGATGTCGCCTGGATCGAGACCATGTCGTCCGCGGAGGAGGTCAATGCCGCCGCCGAGGCTGCCATCGCCGTGGGGCTGCCCTACGTAGTCACCTACTCGTTCGACACCGCCGGTCGCACCATGATGGGCCTGCTGCCGCGGGCCGCGGCGGCCACCGTGGCCGGGCAGCCCGTGCCGCCGCTCGCCCTGGGGGCCAACTGCGGCGTGGGTGCGCCGGACATCCTGGTCAGCCTCGTGCAGATGCGCGACGCGCCGTTCCCGCTCGTGACCAAGGGGAACTGCGGCGTGCCGCACTTCGTCGGGACCGAGGCGGTCTATTCCGGCACGCCGCAGCTCATGGCGCGGTATGCGCGTCTGGCGATCGACGGCGGGGCCCGCATCATCGGCGGCTGCTGCGGCACGACGCCCGAGCACCTGGCCGCGATGCGCGCCTCGATCGACGCGCACGAACGCGGCGAGCAGCCGACCCTGGACACGATCATCGAGAAGATCGGCCCGCTCACCAACCCGGCGCCGGCGGAGCATGCCGAGCGCCCGACGCGGCGCTCGCGTCGCTGAGGCGACAGCGCGAGGTTCCGCCCTGCGCGCCGGCGAGGGCTGCTCAGCGCCGGCGCGTCTCGGCGATGGCAGCCGCGCTCGTCCTGCCGTGCTGGGCCAGGAAGGTCGCGAATTCTGTGGCCGGCAGGGGCCGGCTGTGGAAGTAACCCTGGGACTCATCGCAGCGGGCCCGGACCAGGTGATCGAACTGTGCCTGGCTTTCCACGCCCTCCGCCACGGTGCCCATGCCGAAGGCATGGGCAAGCGAGATGATCGTCGACACCAGGGTGCAGGAGTGGTGATCTGCGGGCAGGCGGCTGGTGAAGGAGCGGTCGATCTTGAGCGTGTCGATCGGCAGCTCGGACAGGCGCCCGAGGGATGAGAATCCGGTGCCGAAGTCGTCGATGGCGATATGCATGCCGCTGGCGCGCAGCAGCCTGAGCGCGTGGATGCAGGAGGACGCATCGCCCGCCAGCGCGCCCTCCGTGATCTCGAGGTCGATCCCCCAGGCCGACTCGCCGGCCAGGTTGCCGATGGCTTCGAGGATCTCGCGGGCGACGTTGCGCCGGCGCAGCTCGGCGGGCGAGAAGTTCACCGCGATGCGCACCGGGGTCAGCCCGCGTCGTCGCCAGGCGCGGCAGTCCGCGACCGCCTGGCTCAGCGCCCAGGCACCGACGGCGCTCATCAGGCCGCCGGACTCGAGCAGCGGCAGGAAGGCTGCGGGTGCGAGGGTGCCTTCCTCGGGATCGTTCCAGCGCAGCAGCGCCTCGACCCCGCGGATCTCGCCGCTGCCGATGGACACCTTCGGCTGGTAGTACAGCGCGAACTCGCCGCGGCCGAGGGCGTGGCGCAGGCGTTGTTCCATGCTCACCCGGCGCGCCAGCTCGGCGTTCATCTCCAGGCGGTGATGCAGGTAGCGCTCGCCGGAGCTGCGGGCGGCCTTGAGGGCCGCTTCCGCGTTCTGCACCAGGCGGCCGGCCTCCCGACCGTCGTCCGGGTAGCAGGCCACGCCGCTGCGGATCTCGACCTGCACCTCGTGGCTGTCCACCTGGACGTCCCGGGAGAACAGGCGCGTGATGGCATCGTCGGAGGTCTGGCTCTCGTGCACATTGTGCTCGGGCAGCGCGCGCACCGTGACGAACGTGCCACCCCCCAGGTGGCCGAGCTGCTCGGTGTCCGGGAAATGCTCCTTCAGCCGGTCCGCCACGCACTGCAGGAGGCGATCCCCGCTGTGGCGTCCCAGGGAATCGTTGATCACCGCGAGGTGCGCGATGTCGAACACCGTGATGGCCAGGCGCGGCAGCGACTCGCTGCCGCGCGCGAGCAGCCGGTTCAGGCGCTCGCAGAACAGCGCGCGCTTGGCGAGCCCGGTCAGCGGCTCGAAGTAGGACAGGAAGTGCACCGCATCCTGCTTGTCCAGGTACTGCAGGGCGAAGGACAGGTTGGCCCCGAGCTCCTCCAGCAGGCGCATCTCGTCCGGCCGGATGGACTCGCCATCCCGGGTCCCGAACAGGAACGCGCCCACCGGCGTCCCGTCCACCCGCAGCGGCACGCACGCCAGGGAGTGCACGCCGGCCGCCGCCATGGCCTCGCGCTGGTCGATGGGGTAGGGGCAGTCACTGAGCGCCTCGCACAGCACCGGACTGCCGCTGCGGATCACGCGCCCCATGAGGCTGGTGTCATCCTCAGCGCGGTCGGCCACCGGGAAGTTCTGGCTCGGCTGCGCGAGGAACTCGAAGCCTGCCCAGCCGGCCGGGCGCGCGGTGCGCGTCACCGGGTCGATGAGCGCGACCATGGCCAGTGCGTAGCCGCCGGTGCGGTGCGCCAGGCGGCAGGCCTCGGCCATCACCTCGTCACGGTCGCGGATGCGCACCAGCGCGGCGTTGATCCCCGAGAGCATCTGCAAGACGCGCTGCAGCCGCGCCACCTCGGCCGTGCGGGCATGCACGCGGCGCTCCAGTTCCCGCTCCAGGCGGCGGCGCTGGTCTGCCAGGCTGAGGTGGGCGCGCACGCGGGCCAGCAGCTCGCGCGCCGAGAAGGGCTTGACCAGGTAGTCGTCCGCACCCGCGTCCAGTCCCTCGACCGCAGACTCCTCGCCCGCCCGCGCCGACAGCAGGATCACGGGGAGCTGCCGGGTGCGCTCGTTGGCACGCAGTGCCTTCAGCAGCCCGAAGCCGTCGAGGCGCGGCATCATGGCGTCCGAGAGCACCAGGTCCGGCGGGTCCGCGCGTGCGCTTTCCAGCGCCGCGGCGCCATCGGCCACCGCCCGGACGACGTAGAAGCGCTCGAGCAGGCGTGCGACATAGCGGCGCATGTCCGGGTTGTCGTCCGCCAGCAGAATGCGCGGGCGCGACGTGGCGACCGCTGTCGTGACCGTGTCCGGCGCCTCCGGCTCGGCCGCCTCGGGCAGCCAGGAGGTGGCTTCCTGGACGTATCCGCGCGTGGCCCGCGGCAGCGCGAGGCTGTACTCGCCGTGCTCGACCTGGTCCGACGGCAGGTGCGCCGACCCGGACCTCAGGGTGACGGTGAAGCGGCTCCCCTGTCCCGGCTGGCTGTCCACGCGGATCTCGCCGCCGTGGACGGCGACCAGCTCCTTCACCAGCGACAGGCCGATCCCGGTCCCCTCGTGGGTCCGCGACGCGGCGCCGCGGACGCGGTGGAAGCGCTCGAACAGGTGCGGGATCTCCCCGGCGGGGATGCCGATGCCGGAATCCTCCACCACCAGTGCGCAACCCCCGGGTGTCGCGCCCAGGCGCACCGTGATGCCGCCCTGGAAGGTGTGCTTGAAGGCGTTGGACATCAGGTTGATGACCACCTTCTCCCACATGTCCCGATCGACGAACAACGGCTCGGCAAGGGCGGGGCAGTCGATGGTGAGTCGCAGCGCGGCGCGCTTCATGGCCGTCTCGAACTGGCTCGCGAGCGCTGCGGTGAACTCGGCGAGGTCGGTGCGCTGAAAGTGCGCCTGCGTGCGACCGGCCTCGATGCGCGAGAAGTCCAGCAGCGCGTTCACGAGCTTCAGCAGGCGCAGGCCGTGGCGATGCGCGGTCTCGATGCGCTCGCGCACCGGTAGCGGCAGCGCTGCCGTGGAATCGGTCAGCTGGTCCTCGAGCGGGCCGAGCATGAGTGTCAGCGGCGTGCGGAACTCGTGGCTGATGTTGCTGAAGAACGCGGTCTTGGCCGCATCCAGTTCCGCCAGCCGGCTGTTCGCCTGGCGCAGCTCGGTGATCGCCTGCGCGAGCTCGGCACTGCGCCGGACCACCTCGCGCTCCATCTCCTGGGTGCGGCCGCGCAGCGCGGCGCCCACTTCGCTCGCGTGCACCAGCTCGGTGACGTCCTCGACCCGGTGCAGGATGTAGAGCAGCTCGCCGGCGGGAGACAGCACCGGGAGGTTCCTCGGGCTCCAGTGACGTACCTGGAAGGTGCCATCGGGGCCGCGGATGTCGTACTTCTGCACCGGCATGGTGTCTGGCCGGCGGGTGCGGACCACGCGATCGAGCGAGGAGCGCAGGTTATGGGTGCCGGTCGCGGCCGGATCGTCCGGGTTATCCGGGAAGACCTCGAACAGCCCGAGCCCCAGGGTCGCCGCGCTCGTGTGCGTCGCCTGCCAGCGCGCGTTGGTCGCCGCCACCATGGTGTAGCGCGGCGCATCGGGCAGCAGGACCAGGAGCACCTCCGGGGACTGCGCGAACAGCAGCTGGAAATCGGGCCCCGGGTTCATGGCTCAGTCGGCGCGTGCGCGATCGCTCGCCCCGGCTGCACGATGCGCCGGCGGGCTCGCGTCACCGGGGCCGGGGCTGGTGCGCCGGTGCCACGAATGAGACTCGCACTGGATCAGAACTTCCATGCCGTTCCCGGAAAGCGTGAGCGGAATTCCTCTTATTTATTCGGCAGCTGCCGCGCTGGACTTAAGTGGCATGGTGCGAACGCTAGCGCGATCGCACCGCCGGTCTGTGACAGCTCTCACAGAAGGCGCGGGGGAAGTTTGTGCTGCTGTGCGACACGGCGAGCGAGCCGGGCCACGGCGGCAATGCCTGCGTCTTAAGAAGTCGCAAGCAGGCGGGCGCGCAACGTCCTGAGGGCACCGGACGGCTCCCCGGACGCGCTGCGGAGGCGCGCTGCCACCGATAGATGAAACGAAACGAACTCATAGAAACGATTGAATTCATGAATCCCCGGGGATCGCCTACACTTGCGTCAACGCGCTGGATGGAATTCACCGTAGACTGCGATGGACAAGATCAAGCCCCTGTTTACCGCGACCGCGACCGCCATCGGCGGGCGCAACGGCCACACCGAGGCCGAGGACCATTCCGTGAGCGCCGACCTGTCGGTGCCGCAGGCCATGGGCGGGCCCGGCAAGCCCGGCACCACGACGCCCGAGCACCTGTTCGCGGCCGGCTACGCCGCCTGCTTCGGCGGAGCGCTCGACTACGTGGCGACGCAGCAGAAGCGCGATGCCAAGGGGGCTGCGGTGACCTGCAGCGTCTCCATCGGGCCGCGCGATGGCGGCGGCTTCGGGCTGGCCGTGAAGATCCACGTCGCCGACCCGACACTGGCGCAGGCCGAGCTCGAGGCGCTGGCGCGCGCGGCGCACGAGAAGGTCTGCCCGTACTCACATGCCACCCGCAACAACGTGCCGGTGGAACTGACGGTCAGCGGTAAATGAGCGCGCCCCGGGCGCCACACACGAAGCGGAGTCAACATGGCTAAGTCCTCGGCGGCAGGCGCCGGCCTGCGGGTGAACATCGGCATCAACGACAGGGACCGCGCCGCGATCGCGGTCGGGCTGTCGAAGCTGCTGGCCGACACCTACACGCTGTACCTGACGACCCACAACTTCCACTGGAACGTGACCGGGCCGATGTTCAACACCCTCCATGCGATGTTCATGGAGCAGTACACCGAGCTGTGGAACGCCGTCGACCCGATCGCCGAGCGCATCCGGGCACTCGGGCACTGGTCGCCGGGGAGCTATGCGCAGTTCTCCGCGCTCGCCTCCGTGCCCGATGCGCCGAAGGAGCCTCCGAAGGCGCTCGACATGGTGGCGCGCCTGGTGAAGGGCCACGAGGCGGTGGCGCGCACGGCGCGCGAGGTGTTCCCGCTGGCCGAAGAGGCCAATGACCAGCCCACCGCCGACCTGCTCACCCAGCGGCTCGACCTGCACGAGAAGGCCGCCTGGATGCTGCGCAGCCTGCTGGAGGAGTGAGTCCCCGCGGCCGCTCCCCCGAAAGGATGAGCGTGGCATCCCGCGCGTGCGCCGGTGGGAGGTGCGGCATCCGCGTAGTCTTCGGGTTCGGCCCGGTCGATGCAGGAAAGGCCCCCGATGAGCGATCCCGAGTACACCCCGCCGCCAGTGTGGGCCTGGAACAAGCCGAGCGGCGGCCAGTTCGCCAACATCAACCGCCCGGTCTCCGGGGCTACCCACGAGAAGCCACTGCCCGTCGGGCGTCACCCGCTGCAGCTGTACTCGCTGGCCACGCCCAACGGGGTCAAGGTCACGGTGATGCTCGAGGAACTGCTCGCACTCGGGCACCGGGGAGCCGAGTACGACGCCTGGCTCATCCGCATCAACGAGGGCGAGCAGTTCGGCAGCGGCTTCGTTGCCATCAACCCCAACTCCAAGATCCCCGCGCTCGTTGACCGCAGCGGGCCTGAGCCCGTCCGGGTGTTCGAGTCCGGCTCGATCCTGGTCTACCTGGCGGAGAAGTTCGGCGTGTTCCTGCCGACCGCGGCCGCGGCCGCGGCGCGTGCCGAGTGCCTGTCATGGCTGTTCTGGCAGATGGGGGCCGCCCCGTACCTCGGCGGTGGCTTCGGCCACTTCTACGCGTATGCGCCGACCAAGATCGAGTACGCGATCGACCGCTTCACGATGGAGGTCAAGCGCCAGCTCGACGTGCTCGAGCGGCGGCTGGCGGTGAGTCCCTACATCGCCGGCGCCGACTACACCATCGCCGACATCGCCATCTTTCCCTGGTATGGCGGCCTGGTGAAGGGCTGGCTGTACAACGCGGCGGAATTTCTCGCGGTGGCCGACTACCCGCACCTGCAGCGCTGGGCGGACCGCATCCTCGAGCGTCCGGCGGTACAGCGTGGCCGGCGGGTGAACCGCGTGTTCGGCGATCCGGCGACGCAGCTCCCCGAGCGGCACGACGCCGCGGACTTCGACCGGCCCCAGGCGCCGGCGCCCTGACGGCAGCCGCGCACGATCAGCGCTTCAGTGAGGGGCGCCGAACTGCGCCGCGATCCACTGCTCGAACCAGACGATGCGCGGATCCTCGCGCCGCTCTTCCCGGCAGATCAGGTACCAGGCGCCGGGCTGGGGCACGGCCAGTGAAAACGGGTTCACCAGCCTGCCGTTCCGCAGGTCGGATGCCACCAGGAACTCCGGCGCGATCGCCACGCCGTGCCCGTCGAGCGCGGCCTCGATCGCCAGCAGGTAGTTGTCGAACTTGACCGTGGGCTGCCGGTCGGAATCGGGAAGCCCGGCGGCCTCGAGCCAGGTGCGCCACTCGTCCGGGGCCGTGTAGAGCACCAGGCGCGTCAGCTGGCGCATTGCGCGCGCGGGCGCCTGGCCGATAAGCCCCGCGGCCACCGCCGGCGCACACACCGGCACCAGCTGGGCCTGGAACAGCCGCCGGTAGTAGTGCTGCGGGCGATCCGGACGGGCGGTGTAGATGACCCCGACGTCCGCCGAGTCGATGTTCAGTTCCCAGTCGAGCTGCGCGGTCTCGAAGCGCATCTTCAGTTCCGGGCGCTCCCTGCGGATCAGCGCGAGGCGCGGGATCAGCCAGCGCACCACGAAGGTGGGGTAGGCCTCGATGACGAGGTCATCGGTGTTGCCCATGCGGCTGATGAGCGCGGTGCCGCGTGCGATGCGCTCGAACGCCGCGCGGGCGTAGGGGGCATACAGCACGCCCGGATCGGTGAGCGCGACCCGCCGCGGCAGCCGCTCGAACAGCCGCACCTTCAGGAAGTCCTCGAGAGCGGCGATCTGGTGGCTGACGGCGGACTGGGTCACCCCGAGTTCCTCCGCCGCGGCCCGGAAGCTCAACAGCCTCGCGGCGGCCTCGAAGGCGCGCAGGGGCCCGAGCGGCGGCAGGTGCATCTTCATGGCGTCCCGCACTATACGTGAGTTTTTCTCATATATCACGGACCAATGATCAATTGAGCCGCCGCTGGCGGCACGGAATGCTCGCAGTTTCCAGCTCAAAGGGCGCCGGGCGCGCCCGCCCATGGGAGCCGCCGCATG
>Ga0335083_10006686_pt1 | contig 14334 bp, 9 predicted proteins | sample Lox_Sample_42_FD_206716 | JGI IMG/M metagenome (GOLD analysis project Ga0335083, IMG submission 206716) | Soil microbial communities from Loxahatchee National Wildlife Refuge, Florida, United States - Lox_Sample_4.2 | ecosystem: Environmental > Terrestrial > Soil > Wetlands | place: USA: Florida...
ACCACCTGATCCTGATCTACGGCCGCAAATACTGGGACAACGTGATCAACTGGAAGCACATGGTGAGCAGCGGCACGGTCAGCGAAAGCGAATACAAGATGCTGCAATTCGCGGACACGGTGGACGAAGCCTTCCATCGCGTCCGCACGGAAATGGAAAAGCACCACCTCGCCCCGGAAGTCGTCTAAGCCGCCCACCAAGCATCCCCGTGACCAGCTCCCACGGCCGAGTTTGACGTTTCTGCGAGCGTTGCTGAGCATGCGCCGTCCCGTGTAAACGATCGGCAAATCGAGGCCGAGCTCGAGAGCGCGTTGATTTTCGCGCATGGAGGCGGCGAAGTCCCACTTTTGACTCAGGAGGAAAGCCATGGAGGCGTGGGCGAGGGCCAGCGAATCGTCCAATTCCAGAGCCTTTTTCGCCGCGGCCATGGCCTGGGGATAGACCTCGTCGACCGGCGCGAATCCCACTATGGCGAGGATGCCGTAGGCGTGGGCAAGGCTGGAATAGGCCTCGGCGTAGAGCGGATCGAGGGCGATGGCGCGTTGAAGGAGGGCGATCCCCTCGCGGATTTGCGCGGGTCCGGTGGTGTAGATGCTGTGCTGAGCCTTCAGGAGAAGCCGGTAGGCTTCGTTGTCGCGCGTGGGCACTTGCGAAGTTTTTTCTTCTCCTCGCCGGTGAGCTGCAGGCGCAGCTTTTCGGAAATCTCGCTGGTGAGCTCTTCCTGAAGAGTAATTAGGTCGGCCATCTTACGGTGGAAACGACCGCCCCAGAGCGTGGCGGTCGACGTCGAGGAGCGCAGGAGCCGGCGAGCCGCCGACGCTATTGGGTGCGTTCGTCTTTCTCGACTTTGCCGTCGCGGACGCGGATGACGCGGTGGGCGTGCGTGGCGATGTCCGGCTCGTGTGTGACGAGAATGATGGTGTTGCCCCTCTGATGTAACTTCGCGAAGAGAGCCATGATTTCCTCGCCAGTCTGGGAGTCGAGGTTGCCGGTCGGCTCGTCGGCGAGCAGGATCGAGGGATGATTCACCAGCGCGCGGGCAATGGCCACGCGCTGGCGCTGCCCCCCTGACAGCTCGTTGGGCTTGTGCATCATCCGGTCAGTGAGATCGACCTGTGCGAGCGCTTCCTTGGCGCGCTGAATGCGCTCTTCGGCCGGTGTACCGTTGTAGATCATCGGCAGCTCGACGTTGTGCAAAGCCGTGGCGCGCGCCAGCAGGTTGAAAGTTTGAAAGACGAAGCCGATCTCGCGATTGCGGATCGCGGCCAGCTCGTCGTCATCCAGTTGGCTCACCAGCCGCCCCGCGAGCCAGTAGTTTCCCTTGGTCGGCGTGTCCAGGCAGCCGATCAGGTTCATCAGCGTGGATTTTCCGGAGCCCGAAGGGCCCATGATGGCAACGTATTCGCCCTTGCGGATTTCGATATTGACGCCGCGCAGCGCGTGCAGCTGCTCGGTGCCCATCTCGTAGGTCTTCCAGAGATCCTCGGTCTTGATGACCATGCCGGAATCGACCAGGTCCTGGCGAAAACTCTGCGGCTCGACTGCTTCGACGGCCATGGGCATTGAGCTCCTCGAAAGTTCGGGCGCTAGCTGCTGGAGGACGAGGATTCGTCCGCCTTCGGCGCGGAATTGTCGATCTTCACGGACGCGCCGGGCTTGAGCGTACGCAACGCTTTGTAGCTGCCGGTGACGATCGTGTCGCCCTCATTCACGCCGCTGGTGATTTCGATATCAGTGGTGCCACTGATGCCCGTCTGCACTGGAACGAACTGGGCCTTGCCGTTCCGTATCAGAAAGAGCCCCTGAATGTCTTCCTTGGCGCTGGCTGCGGCGGCCTCCGAGTTGGATGCTGCGAGCGTGACGCTGCTGCTCGTGCCGTTCTTGGCCTCATCCAATTCCTTCTGCGAACGCTCCGCGAGCGCCTGGATGGGCACGCTCAGCACGTTCTGCTTCTGCGCGGTCTGAATCTTGGCCGTGGCCGAAAGGCCGGGGCGCAGCGTGGCTGGGGGATTGTCGAGCGTGACGATTACCTTGAAATCGCGCGCCTCTTGAGTATTCGCGTTCGTCGAGGTCATGGACGCCTGGCCCGACGTGCGCAGGATGGCGAGCTGGCCTACGTCTGACACGTGTCCCTTGAACGTCTTTCCAGGAATCGCATCGATGGTTACGTCCACTGGTTGACCTTGCTTGACGTTGACGATGTCGGTTTCGTCGACCTTGACTTCGGTGGTGACCACGCTCATATCTGAAATGGTCATCAGAAAGCTGCCTGCCGTGCCCTGAATGCCGGGGACCACGTTTTCGCCGACGCGAACCTCGATGTAGCTCACAGTGCCGTCGATGGGCGCGGTATAGGTGGTCTTGCGGAGCACATCCTGCGTGTGGCGCAGGACGGCGCGGCTCTGGTCGAGATTCGAACGCGCCTGTTCGCGCGCTGCGAGCGCCTGATCGACCTGAGCCTTCGCGGATTTCACAGCCGCGTCGGCGCCATCAAAGGCGGCTTTGGCTGCGTCGTAGTCCTGCTTGGAGATCAGCTGCTCCTTGTAGGACATCTGGGCGCGCTGCCAGTCCAGTTTGGCCTTCTCGAAGTCCGACTGGCGCTGTGCGGCCGTAGCCACGGAGGCATCGTAGCTGGACGAGGAAGCCCGCATGGCGGCGATCGCGGCGTCGATCGAGGCCTGTTGCGCTTGGACGTCCGCTCCGGGCTGCACGTTTTCGAGGTGCAGTAGGACGTCCCCCTTCTTGACGTGGTCACCTTCCTTGACGGTGATGTCGGTGATCTTGCCGATGCCTTCGCCGAGGACGTTCGTGTAGTTCTTCGGGCGGATTTCACCGGAAGCGGTGACCAACGAGACGAGGTCTTCCTTGCTCACTTGCCCTGTCTGCACCACAACGACGTCCTGGTTGGCCTTGTAGACCGAGTACCAGACGATGCCGGCCACCACAATGAGCGCGGCGCCGCCAATCACTGCCTTCTTCCAGATCTTCATTGATGAACCCTTAGACGGTCCGCCGATGGCCTGGGACCGTGGTTGACAAGCTTATCCGTCACTTGGTACATACGCTTGGACGGAATGGAATGTTTCTCGGCTCAGGGATCGCAGGCTGAAAATATTCCAGGTTGCGGAACCGGCTTCGGGAGTCCGAATTACCAGCCCCTGCGCACACCACTCCACGCTTAAGCTCACCGGGACGTTTCGACTCTATATTCTAGTGGTTTAGGCTCAGCCGGAAAAGAGAAAAGCACGCCGCTGGGCCTGAAATGCCCCGCGGGGGGCCGGTTTAGCGGCTAAGGCAACCCCTTCCGGCGCGCCGGATTCCAAGCCGGGAGAGACGGCCGCGCGGGGGAAACATATGTTGACCTGTCCGAAAGGACAGGTTAGCATCTCAGATCGCCAAAGGGTGCCACTATGGATCGGTCTGTCAGGACCTTCCTTCATTTCATCGCGGCGGGAGCATTGGTGCTTTCGCCGGTGACAAGCGTTAGAGCCCAGGACCAAAGCCAGCAAGACCAGCCTGCCCAGCAGGATGACCAGGGGCAAAAGTCCTCTAAGAAATCGAAAGAAAAACAGAAGAGCGATAACCAACTCAAGAAGGAACTGGAGTCGCCCTATCGCAAGTGGCTGGATGAGGACGTGGTCTACATCATCTCGCCCGAGGAGCGCCATTCGTTCCTGCACTTGGCCACGAACGAGGAGCGGGAGCAGTTCATCGAGGCCTTCTGGCAGCGGCGCAATCCGGACCCGGACTCACCTGAAAATACCTTCAAGGAAGAGCACTACCGCCGGATCGCCTACGCGAACGAGCACTTCGCCTCGGGCATCCCGGGTTGGAAGACTGATCGGGGCAAGATCTACATCATGTGGGGTCCCGCCGATGAGGTCGATTCGCACCCAACTGGCGGAAACTGGGATCGTCCTATGGACCAGGGCGGCGGTTCGACGACGACCTACCCCTGGGAGACCTGGCGGTATCGCCACCTGGACGGGGAGGGGCTCGGCGAGAACGTCGAGCTCGAGTTCGTGGACCCGTCGGGCACCGGCGAGTATCACCTGACCATGGATCCGAGCGAAAAGGACGCGCTGTTGATGGTTCCGGGCGCGGGCCTCACGATGGCCGAGTCGATGGGCCTAGCGAACAAAGCGCAGCGATTCTCGAATACCGACGGTACGCATGTGGCGTGGAACGAGATGGGCGCCAATATGCAGAGCGCGAACGACAACGAGTTTAGCCGCCTCGAACTGATGGCCAGCATCATGAAGCCGCCTCCGGTGAAGTTTAAGGACTTGGAGGCGGTTGCAACCGGGCGCTTGGTGCGGGACCAGGTGAAGTTCGACTACCGGTTCGATTTCCTGCGCATCACGTCCGATACGGTGCTGGTGCCGATCACCGTTCAGATTCCGGTGCGCCAGCTCCAGTACATGGAAAAAGACAGCGTGGATTCGGCGTCGATCAACATCTTCGCGCGAATCACCACGTTGAGCGGACGAATCGTGCAAACATTCGAGGACACGCTGCGCGCTGACTATCCTGCTGCGTTGCTGCAGAAATCGCTCGGCACATCCCGGATCTATCAAAAGGCCGTGCCGCTGAGCCCCGGACTCTACCGGCTGGACGTGGTCGTTAAGGACGTAAACAGCGGCAACGTGGGCGTGGTGAACACGCGCCTCGCTGTGCCGCGTTTCCAGGACGATGAGCTCAGCTCTAGTTCACTGATCCTGGCCGATGACATCCAGCGCGTTTCGACGCAGGATATCGGTCTCGGCCAGTTCGTTCTCGGCGACGTGAAGGTCCGGCCGCGCCTGGATCAGACTTTTTCTGCCAGCGACAGCATGGGTATCTTCCTCCAGGTCTATAACCTGAAGGTGGACGAGAAAACGCACAAGGCCGACGCGTCCGTCGAATATCGCGTAACCAAAGAGAAAGAGACCAAGCCGCTGCTGACCTTCAATCTTGCCCCCGACAAGGTCCCGCAGCACGGCGAGGAAATGACCCTGGAGAGCCGCATCACGCTGGGCTCGCTGCCTCCAGGCAAATACCAACTGGCAATCGCCGTCACCGACAATCTTGCCAAGACGACGATCACGCCAACCACAGACTTCACCGTGAAACCGGCTCCCGTGGCGCCTGCGGCAGCGCCGGCAGCCGCTCCGGCGCCTGCACCCGGAGCCAACCCGTAAGGGAGGTGGAGCATTTGAATCTCCGAGCGATGCGCGTTCTGGGTCTCGGATGCGTGGTGTGCCTGCTTGCCTTGCCACTCGCAGGTTCGCCGAACAACGCAAATCGCATCTCCGGAGTGGTGGTGGATCCCGCCGGCACTCCCCAGATGGGCGCGGCGATCGTGGTCACCGCCGAGCGGCTCGGAGCTGGATCACCCGTTGAGCTCCGCACCAACGATCACGGTCGATTTTCGACCGCGCAACTGCCCGCAGGTCTCTATTCCGTTCGAGTAACCCTAGCTGGCTATCTACCGGCGATGGAACAGCACGTGGAAGTGAACGCAGAACATGCCACGCTGCTGCAAATCGTGCTCGGAACGGTTTTCTCGTCATTCGAGAAGATGCGGCGGGGTCCCGACCAGCCCGTAAATACGGACGACTGGACCTGGGTACTGCGATCTTCAGCCGCCACGCGGCCGGTGCTGCGCTGGCAGGATGATTCCGCGGCAAGTGACGCCGATGGGCTGGCCTATTCAAGCGATTCATCGGGCGCGCAAAGGGTCCGGGCGCGGCTTGAGTTGAGTTCCGGCGCCGACCATCCGGGCTCGATCGGCGCTCTCGCAGATTCTCCAGGTACGGCTTTCGCATACGACCTGGGCCTCGGCGGCAAGGCACAGTTCCTGATGGCTGGCGAATACAGCGAGGAGGATGGCGCTTCGTCGGGCAGCATTGCGGCAGAGTGGCTGCCGACGGGGACGGTCGGCACGGGACCCATTACGACGCTTCTGGTGCGCGAGTCACGGTTGGGCCCGGCGGGGCCGGTCTTCCGTGGTATGCGGCTTTCGCATGAAGACGCCCTGGCGCTGGGAGACAAACTGAGCATCCGCTACGGCGCGGATTACGTGGTGGCCGGTTTCAACGGAACCACTTCCGCCCTGCGGCCGCGAGCCGAGTTGGCCTGGCAGCTTTCGCCGACTTGGCAGGTTTCGGCGACTGCAGCGACGCATCCATGGCAGGAGCCGTCAAGGTCAGCGGATGCGATGCAGAGTGCGCTCGATACGCTCGATGCGTATCCCACGCTGCTAATTCGCGCGGGACGCCCGGTGCTTGCCGACGGTCTCCACGAGGAGCTGGCGATCGATCATGCGCTGAGCGCGCGCGCCGATCTGATCGCTTCAGTCTTTCATGACCTTTCATCCCACACGGCTGTGATCGGCCGAGGCGGCATGGGCAGCCCCGATTTCCTACAGGACTACTTCTCCGACGCGTTTGCGTATGACGGCGGCTCGACGAGCTCGGCAGGCGCGCGGCTGGTCTTTCGCGACAAGATCACGAACAACCTGACGACGACGATCGTGTACGCGTACGCGGGTGCGCTTGCTCCGAATGGCGTGGTTTCGAGCGATCTCCGCGACGAATTGGGCACCCGTTACCGCCAGAGCGTGGCCGCTGCGGTCACCACGACCGTTCCTCGTTTGCGAACCAAGCTCACCACGAGTTACAAGTGGCTTAGCGGGAGCACCGTTTCACGCCAGGATCCCTATGGCGAGTCGCTCTATCACATCGATCCCTACTTCAGCATGGAGATTCGCCAGCCGGTACCGTACGTCCTTTCGGGTCGCATGGAAGTTCAGGCCGATCTCGGGAATCTGCTAGCGCAGGGTTATGTGCCGATTTCGACTGGCGACGGTTCTGTGGTTCTTGTGCCCTCGTACCGGTATTTCCGCGGCGGTTTGAGCCTGCAATTCTGATCTTTAGCCTCTACCGGAATTGGAAAGCACCTTCCACAAATGGAATTGGGCTGCACCGCAGCAGTGTGAATGGAAGATAACATACAGCTAATTCAGCAGCTTAGAGCATCTACAATTAATGAATCGCTGGAATCTCGCGTGCTAGCGTAATATGGCAAGGGGTTGGGTACGGGTGGTTGGATTGGACGACCGTCTTCGATTACGCCTTGGAGCTGTCAGCCTAGCGCTCGTCACGCTTGCCGCGGTGATCTTTGCCGTCCTGAATTTCCAGCAACGCTCCCGTTACGTCGTTCCGGATGATGGCGTCACCTGGGTCGACACGGCGTCTGGCGTGATGGCGTGGCATGTCGCGCCCGGCTCTCCGGGTGAGCGCGCCGGTATCGAGCAGGGTGACTACGTCGATGCGGTTCGGGCCACGCCGGTTCGGCGCGCCGTCGACGTCACGAAGCTCATCTTCCGCGCGGGGCCTTGGACTGAGGTGAAGTACAAGATTCGCCGGGGCGGCGAGTCGCTTGAGATGCCGCTAGTCACGGCGCCGCAGGAAAACCCCTTCGAAATCGAGAATTACCTCCGCATCACGGCGCTGCTCTATCTCTTCATCGGGCTTTTCATTTTCGCGAAGCGGTGGAACGCGCCGCGCGCCATTCATTTCTACGTCTTCTGCCTGGTCTCGTTCATCCTGTACAGCTTTCATTACAGCGGCAAACTGAACTCGTTTGATTGGACGATCTACTGGGGCAACGTGGTGGCGCTGCTGCTGCAGCCGGCGCTGCTCGTGCACTTCGCGCTTGTATTCCCCTCGCGGCAACGTGCCCTGTGGACGAAGCTGCTCGGCGTCTACATCGTTCCGCTCGTTCTGCTGATGGTCCACATCTCGGTGGCCACGGCATCGCTGGATTTTCTGCCGGCGATCAGCAGCCGCGAGAGGCTGGACACGATCGAGCTCGGCTACCTAGGTCTCTATTTCCTGCTCGCGGCCGGGATTTTCCTGGGAAGCTACCTGCGCGCGCCGAGCGGAATTCTTCGTCAGCAGTTGAAGTGGGTAACGGGCGGAGCGTTGGCGGGGATTCTGCCGTTTCTGCTGCTGTATATCCTGCCCCGTTTTGCCAGCACGGTGCTGCAATCGTGGATGAAGTTTTCGGTTTTCTCGCTGGCGCTCATCCCGCTCTGCTTCGGATACGCCATCATCCGCTACCGCCTGATGGACGTGGACATCATTTTCAAGCGTGGCTTGGCCTACACGTTTGCGACCGGCGCCGTGGTGGCGATCTACTTCTCCACGCTGGCGCTGGTCGGCGAAATCACGCACTCCACTTTCACCGCCGGGCCGGCGGGCGCCGTGATTGCCATCGTGGCCGCGGCGTTCCTGATCCAGCCGCTGCGGGATTGGGTACAGGCGCGGCTCGATCATTTCTTCTATCGCGACCGGTTGGACTACCGCCGTACGCTGATCGAATTCGGCCGGGCGCTGGCGAATGAAGTGCGGCTTGAGCCGCTGCTCGGCTCGGTGCTGGACCGTATTTCGCAGACGCTGCTGGTCGATCACCTTGCCGTGTTCCTCGAAGATGCTGCGAATCCCGGACGCTTTGTTTTGTCTCGGTCCATGGGTTTGCGCCCGACGGGTCCGCTCGATCTGACCTTTCTCGATGCCGAGCGGCCGGGACTGCAGCGCGGCTGCTTGTTCTATGAGTCGGGGAAAGCGGCGGCAGATGAAGGTGATGCCGTCCGCCGGACGATCGACGATCTCGGCCTGAACTACTTCATCGCCTGCCGATTCCACGACCACACACCCGCCATCATTGGGCTCGGAAAGACGGTGGACGGCGATTACCTCTCCAGCGATGACTTGGAGCTGTTGTCGACCATCGCCGGCTACGTGGCCATCGCCGTTGAAAACGCGCGGCTGTACCAATCACTCGAACAAAAAGCGCTGCAGATCGAGCGGCTGAAGGACTTCAGCGAAAATATTGTCGAGTCGCTGCGCATCGGCGTGCTGACAATCGACCTCGAAGACCGGATCGAGTCGTGGAATCCGCAGATCGAAAGCCTGCTCGAAATTCCGCGTGCGAATGCGTTGGGCAAGAAGATTGACGAAGTGCTGCCCCGCGACTTGGCCGGTGAGATCGTGGCGCACGGCGCGAACGAACACGTTTCTGGCATCTACCGCTTCCACCTGAACACGCCGAGCAACAGGCACGTAGTCATCAACGCATCGATCGCCCCGTTGCTCGCGAAAAACGGCGCGCGGCTCGGGCGCTTGATCCTGTTGGATGACGTTACCCAGCGCGCGCGTTTAGAAGATCAGATGGTGCAGACGGAAAAGCTGACGTCTCTGGGATTGCTGGCCGCCGGCGTGGCGCATGAGGTGAACACTCCTCTGGCTGTGATTTCAAATTACATCCAGATGCTGGCGAAGCAGATTCCCGCTGACGATCCGCGCCAGAAGACCATCGAGCGCATCGTGAAGCAGACGTTCCGCGCGAGCGAGATCGTCAACAACCTGCTGAACTTTTCGCGCACCGGAGGCACCGAACCGGTGGAAGTGGACCTAAACTCCGTGCTCGAGGAAACGCTGACGCTCGTGCAGCACCCGTTCAAAACGGCACAGGTCAATGTGGTGAAGAGCTATCAGGAGCGCCTGCCGTCCATTCTGGGCTCGACGACGCGGCTGCAGCAGGTGTTCTTGAATCTTTTCATGAACGCGCGCGACGCGATGCCCGCCGGCGGAATGCTCGAAGTTCGCACCGGCTCACGAAACGGTTCAGTGGAAGTCGAAGTTACCGATACGGGCGCCGGAATTTCGCCCGAACATCTGCACCGGATTTTCGATCCCTTTTTCACCACGAAGGCCACCGGCCGCGGCACGGGGCTGGGCCTCTCCGTGAGCTATGGGATCATCAAAGAACATGCGGGCAAAGTAGACGTGCGATCCACGCCGGGCAAGGGCACGTCATTCCGCTTGGAGTTCCCGGTCGCCAGGAAAGCAGTGCATGCCTAAAGGATCGATACTCGTCGTCGACGACGAACTGGAAATTCGCGAGGGCCTTGAGGCTCTGCTGAAGTCGGAGAGTTTTGATGTCACGCTGGCCGAAACAGGGAAGGCCGGCCTGGCGAAGCTCGAAGACAAGCCATTCGACCTGATGCTGCTCGACGTGAGCCTGCCAGATCGCAACGGCATCGAGATGCTGAGCGAAATTCGCCAGCGCGACCCGAACCTCGCCGTCATTTTGATCACCGCGTACGGCTCGATCGACATGGCGCGGCAGGCCTTCAAAGGCGGCGCGCAAGACTACATCACCAAGCCGTGGTCAAACGACGAGCTGATCGCGCAGGTGTCGCTGGCCATCGAGGGCCGGCGGCTGCGCGAGGAAAACCTTCACCTGAAGCGCGCGCTCAAGCAGCGCTACAACTTCCCGAACATCGTCGGCAAGAGCGAGAAGATGCTGGCGGTCCTGGACTTGGTCAGCCAGGTGGCGCCGTCGCGCTCGACGGTGCTGATTTCCGGCGAGAGCGGCACCGGTAAGGAAGTGATCGCCAAAGCCATTCATTCGGCCTCCACGCGCGCGGACAAAGCTTTCATCCCGATCAACACCGGCTCGATCCCGGTCGACCTGCTCGAATCGCAGCTCTTCGGCCACGTGAAAGGCGCGTTCACCAGCGCCGTAGCTTCTAAGAAGGGGCTCTTCGAAGTGGCCGACCAGGGCACGATCTTCTTCGACGAAATTTCGACGATCAGCCCGGAGACGCAAGCAAAGCTGCTGCGCGTGATTCAGGAGCGCGAATTCATGCGCCTAGGCGGCACCGATACGATCAAGGTCGACGTGCGCATCCTGGCGGCCTCGAACGAGGACCTGCGCAAGCTCGTGCGCGAGGGGCGGTTCCGCGAGGATCTGTTCCACCGCCTGAACGTGATTTCCATCCAGCTGCCGCCGCTGCGCGAGCGCAAGGAAGACATTCCGTTGCTCGTTGCGCGGTTCTTGGAAGCCTTCTGTCACGACAACGGGAAGCCGGCGCGCAGCTTCACCACGGGAGCGATGAAGCTGCTGATGGACTACGATTGGCCGGGCAACATTCGCGAGTTAGAAAATGTAGTCGAGCGCGCCGTAGTGCTTTCAACCCAGGAATTCATGGACGCGGATCTGCTGCCGGAAAGCGTCCGCACGCGCGAGATCGTCAAGGGCGTCCGGCTGCAGCTGGCCGAGTTTCTCCCGCCTCTGCCGGGCGAAATGGGCTCGCACGGTTCCGTGCCCCCGCCTTCGCTCTTTGAAATTCTCGAAGAAGTCGAGCGCCGCATCATCGTGGACATGCTCGAGCGCACCAACTGGAACCAAACGGAAGCCGCCGAGCGCTTCCAGATCCCGCTTTCCACCCTCAACCAGAAGATCAAGCGCCTCGGCATCGAAACGCGCCGCCGGCCCGGCGCACCGCGCAGCAACGGCGTTCCCTACGGCGAAGACACCGCGGGTTTCGCCGCGGGGAAGTAAAAACCTCCCTGCGCCGCTACGAAACGAGCGGCTTGCCGGCGATCTTCTCGAGGATTCGGTACGGGGCGAAATCCGGCGCGACGAGCGCCTTCGGCGGAATCAGAAACGTCTGCTCGAGCGCGAACTGGCCGGACATGGCCGCGTGCGCCACGCCGTCGGTGAACACCAGCCACGTCGAAAGCGGCGGAAACTCCAGCCTCTGTTTCGGGCAGTTCTTCTGAAAGGCGGCGTTTTCTTTCAAGTAGTCGTGGAATCCGAGCATAAACATATCGTAGGGTGTGCGGCCCATCCCGCGGAAGCCGAGCTTCTCGCCCCAGTCCTGGACGGCGCGGCTGACCCACGAGTCCTCGGCGATCCGTTCGAGGCCTGCATCGTTCGCATACTGCCGGGCAAGCGATTCGAAGCTGTCGGTGATGTTCCAGACGCGCGGCTTCGTGGGATTCAGATTCGTGAACACGCGCAGGATGCGGCCGCCGCGCGTGGGGCGGCTCGGAAACGCGTCCACGTGAAGCAGGTCGTTGCGCTTGTGAAGCGGCAGCCCGCGCCGCTCCTCCTCAAATGGACGGAAGCTCGCGAAATCGATAGTCCACTCACCCGCATAGGGGAGCAGAAACCTGCCGAGGAAGTCGATCAGGTGCGCGCTATAGTTGCGCAGGATCGTATGGACGCGCTCAACAATGGCCGCATCGCCTGTGACGCCGCGAAGAATATCTTCGCCGGGACGATACGACACATTCTTGTGCATGCGCAGCTCGGCCCATTCCTGCGCCACCAGAAAATCGCGGTCCCCAGGCGGCAAATCGTAAGGAAGACTGCTGAAGTAAAGCACCTGCCCGCGTTCGAGCAGTTCGCACCAGGTGCGCGAGCGCGCCTCGCGCTGTTCCGGACGCGTCCAACCACCGTCCAGCTTGTAATCCTCAACTGCGATCCAGGGCAAGTTTGCCGGGCTCCGTTGCGTTCTATCTAGGTCTTGGCTGCGACCTGCGGCGGTCGATATCCGCGCGGCCAGATCGCCTCGCCCAGACCCTCGGCTCGTGAAAGGTCTACCGAGTCGAGCTTGGTCTCGCGCAGAATCGCCGTCCGCAAAATCGCACCATCGAAATTCGCGCCATCGATATTGGCGTCGCGGAAATTCGCAGCTACGAAGTCAGCGCGCTGAAAAACAGCTTTCTGCATGTCCGCACGGAAGAATTCCGCGCCGCCAGCCTGCGCGCCCGTCAGGTCCGCGCCACTGAGATGCGCCTCGGTGAAATCCGCTTTCCTCAAATCGGCGCCGGCCAGCTTCGCGCTGCTCAAATCGGCAGAAGCCAGCTTGGCCTCACGCAAGTTCGCGCCTTCCAGGTTTGCGCCCTGCAGATCGGCATAGTTCAGATTCGCCTTCCCGAGATCGGCACGCGAAAGATCGGCGCCGGCCAGCTCGGCGCGCACGCCGCCTTCGCCGCCGCGCACGAACTGGGTATGCGCCTCCAAAATCGCCGAAAGCTTCTTTCCCTTCACTTGGATTCTCTGCGGAGCCCGGAGTCCGCTCTTGCCGCCGAATAAGCTCATATGCACCCGTGGATGACCCGTTTTCTTGCTCGCATTTTACTAAAGAGAGCGCGCGGACGCACGCGTGGCGGCCGCGCAGGGGCCACTCGCACGCACTGGCATGCCACCACCGCCCGCGCGTATGCTAGTTCTAAACCGATGGCATCTATAATCGCATGGCGAATGCCAGCATCCGTCGCGATAATCCTCGCATCTCTGTTCGCGCCGGCCCCACTGACGCCGCAAACGGAGCGCACCGCAGCGGCGAATGAAGAAACCGTGGCAAGCCTTGCCGCGGGGCGCGTCGTGATCGCCGTGGTGAAGGGCGCGATCCTGATCGGGACGGTCGAGAATCCCGTCGAGGCCGACACGCACCCGCCCATCCCCGTGCAGATTGCCAGCGAACGCGTCGGCGTGATTCTCGGTGCGGTGCGCTGGTCGTCTCCCTCCTCACAGCGCGAAATCGCCCGCTTGGACGAGGACTTGCCTCACCTGCACAGCACCGCTGTCATGCAGACGCCGCATCTCGCCGTCAATCCCGTCGACGCCGAAGCATCTGACCTGGAAGTCGTCGGCCGCGGCTTCCTCGACCGGCTCAGCGAACTCGCCCAGGACCTCCACGCCAGGGTCGACCTACCGAAAAACGAGCCGCTCGCCGAGCTCATCGTCGCCGACTATTTTGCGGGCTACGGTGCCGAGGTCTGGCAGCTCGCTTACTCGATGAAGCAGCAGGAAGAGACGCCGGGCTATTTCACCACGCGCGTCCTGCTGCCGAGCTACGTCCAAGTCTGGCCCCCCGAAAAAGGCCAGCCACACACGCTGATGGAATTCGCCTACCCGCCGGAAAGCGCGCCGCCGACACTGCTCGATCTGCTTCGGAAGAAAGATCCGAAGTTGCAGGCCCTCATCGCGTCGGACCCGAAAATGGCAGCGGTCGCGCAACAGTTTCTCGCTGGCGAGAGCCGCAAAGTCGCGGCGGGCGACGCTACGCAATTCCTGCGCGCCGCTTTGGATGCCATCGCCCCGCCAAACGCGCGCGAAACCATGGCCATGATCGGCGAAGAGGAGGGTTTCTCCTGGGTCCTGGCGCCTCCGCGCGAACAGGCGCGGCCCGAACTTGCGCCGGCGCGGCCGCCGGATGCGCCATCACTGTTGCATCCGACGCGGTAGACTTATAAACCTGTCATTCTGAGCGGAGTGAGCGGACGGCTTTGCTTTTCGTCCCAGGTTTTGGGACGTCCGCTCACGGAGTCGAAGAATCTCTCTTGGTTCGAACCGGCTCGCTAGGTCTGACTCACTTCAGTTCCGCGATCTGCTTCTGCAGCTTCGTGTTCTTTTCCGCCACAGCCTTGGCCAGATCTTCCTTGTGGGCGACCAGCTTGCGGCCGATTTCCGCGTCGCCCAGCGCCAGAA
>Ga0335083_10006688_pt1 | contig 14332 bp, 10 predicted proteins | sample Lox_Sample_42_FD_206716 | JGI IMG/M metagenome (GOLD analysis project Ga0335083, IMG submission 206716) | Soil microbial communities from Loxahatchee National Wildlife Refuge, Florida, United States - Lox_Sample_4.2 | ecosystem: Environmental > Terrestrial > Soil > Wetlands | place: USA...
GAAATCGTCCAGGTGGAGGCACTGGCCGCAGGCATCGCCGCGGAAGAAATCTGCGGTGCCAGCAGCAGCCACGCCATGACGCCGGCAACGTGCCTCACTCGCGTTGCCCCGGCGCCAGCAGGATGCGCGCATCGCGCCGCAGCTGCTGCAGGTTCTGCTCGTCGGCGCTGCGGCGCAGCTCGTCGCGGTATTCGGTGTACACATTGGCATGCACGGCATCGAAATCAGCCGTCTGCTCCGGTATGCGCCGGTCCATCACCAGCAGATGCACGCTATCCGGCAGCGCCACGGGATCGGAGACCTGTCCGTCCTGCAGCGTGCGCGCCACGGCATAGAGTTGGTCGCCCAGGTGCAGCTTCACGGCGAAATCCGGCTGATTGCCGGCGGGGAGATTGTCATCGCGCACCAGCCCGAAGTGATCCATCACGTAGCGGCGGTCTGCTCCGGAGCGCAACTGGTAGGCGGCCTCCGCGGCATCGGTTTCGGCCTGGGCGATGCTCTGGTCGGCGTTCTGGTATCCGCCCACGCGCAGCACCAGGTCGGTCACGTCCATGGAACCGCCGCTCATGAAGGCGCTGCGGTGGCTGTCGTACCAGGCGCGCAGCTGCGCGTCGGAGATCTGCAGGGCCAGCGCCGGCTGCGCCGCCTGGGCGTTCACCGCCGAGACCATCACGGAGCGCACCTCCGTGGTGGTCTCCGGCAGATCGAGCACCAGTGCGCGCTGCACGAGGATTTCCTCGTTGATCATGTCGCGCAGCACGGCGGCGCGCTGTTGCGGCGTCGCCTCGCCGAAGGCGATGCCGTCCACCTCCATGAGCTGCGCCACGAAATCGCTCATCAGTATTCCCTTGCCATTGACCAGCGCGACATAGCCGGGCGGCACGGTTTCCACGGCCGGCGGAATGCGCCGGAGCAATGTCACGCCGGCCAGCGCCAGGCCCAGCAGCGCGCCGAGCCCCGCCAGCGCCGGTGCGCGCGAGGACGCGGCAGCCAGCACACGCCGCAGCACGCGCATGGCGGCACTCTCAGCGGGAGGATCCGGCGGCACGGGCGGGATGGCTGATGGCATGAATATAGACCGAGAGAGCGCGGATCTGTTCGAGAGTCAGCCTGTCGATCCATCCGGGCATCACGCGATGCCGCCCGAAATAAATCGAGTCGTAAAGGTTGGCAGGATCCCCGCCGCTGTTCCAGACATTTACCGTGAGGTCCGGCGCACCGTAGTCGGAGTTGCCCTTGCCGTCCGGGCCGTGACAATCGACGCAATTGGCCTGCCCGAAGAACAGCTCGCGCCCGGCGAGCGCGGCCTGTCCGTCATGGGGACGGCCGCTCAGCTGCAGCAGGTACTGCACCACTTCGCGTATTTCATCGGGCCGCAGGATTCCCGTCAGGCCGAACGGCGGCATCTCGGAAACGTTGCGCGACCTGGGCATTGCCGCGCGGGCGCCGTACAGGATGGTGCGCTCGATGTCGAACACGCTGCCGCTGCCATACAGCCAGACGCCGTCCGTGAGATCCGGGGTGCCGGTCCTCTGGTCGCCGCGCATGCCGGCACCGTGGCAGCCGGCACAGTTCGTCGCGAACAGGGGCCGCGCCTGCGCCATGGCCGCGGCCACCAGCTGCGGATCGTCCGCTGCGGCATCGGCGGGGGTCTGCAGCAGTCGTGCGCGGATGCGCGCGCCGGCGACAACGTGCGCGCTCCACGCCGCACCGGCCAGCAGCAGCAAGCCGAGAATCACCGCCATCCACACGCGCGGCGCAGCGCTGCGCCGCGCGCCGGAGTGGTTTCCGGAGTCGGCGCGGATCATGGCCGCGGTGATGTCCGGGCCTGCCGGACCATGGTTGCACGATCGTACATACTGGGCATGTCCATGCGATAACATGCACGGGCGGCACAGGTCCTGGAACCTTTCGGGCCGCCACGCAAGTTTACATAGCGGCGGTTACTTCGGGGCAGCATGATTCCGTCTGACGCATCGCCGGATCACTCCGGCGCCGTGACTCCACGTTCGTACCGTACCTTGCTGCGGTTGCTGTGGGTGTATGCGGTCGCTGCCGTGGCGGGCGCGGCCTTCCTGCTGCTGGGGGGCCTGCGGCCCGCGTGGCTGCCGCGCGCGGATGCACTGGCCGCCGAAGCCATAGCCAGCGGGCTCGGCGCCATCGCCGAATCCGCGCTGCTGCTGGCCGCCACCGCGCTGGCAGCGGCGTTCGCCATGGCCGCGGCGCGGCGCGGTGGCGAATCCCGTTCCGGTGAAACCGGATTGCGCTCGAGGTGGCGTGCGTGGACAACCGACGCCGGCTGGATGGCGCGCATCGGCCAGGCAGTGATCGTGCCGCTCGGTGCGGCGCTGGTGGTGCTGTCCGCCGTGCTGATGTGGCCCGGCTCGAACGCGAAGATCGTCGCGGTCAATGCCAATTACCTGGCATCGTTCCTGTTCGCACTTGCATTTGTCTCGCTGATCGCCGAACGGACGATGGCGGCATTTCCCGAACCGCAGCTGGCGGAAGCACCGGCGCTGCGGCGCATCCTGCTGGTGACCACCGTGCTGCTGGTGGCTGCGGCCTGCGTGGAGCTGGGCCGCGCCAATGCGCTGCAGTGGCTGGCTTGGGTGGCGATGGCGCTGACCTGCGTGCCATGCGCCATTGCGCTGGAGCTGGCCGTGCGCGCGCTGGCGCGGCTGTTCCTGCCGGCGCCGCCCGCTGCCACCGCCACGGCCGTATCCGCCAGCCTGGTGGCCGGCGTGCTCACCGGCGGCCCGCGTTCGCCGGGCAATTTCCTGCGCACCCACCTGGGGCTCGACTTCGCGCGCAGCTGGGCGCTCTCCTTCCTGAGCCGCGCGCTGGTGCCGGCACTGGTCGGCACCGCGCTGTTCTGCTGGCTGCTGAGCGGCGTGAAGCTGATCGATCTCGGCCAGCGCGGCGTATACGAACGCTTCGGCGCGCCGGTGGCCGTGCTCGGGCCCGGCCTGCACCTGTTGCTGCCCTGGCCGCTGGGGCGGCTGCGGCCGGTGGAATACGGCGCCATCCATTCCGTCGCCATCGGCGTGGACCAGAACGAGGCGAGCGCGCCGGAGGTGGCCGCTGAAGCCCCACCGCCCGTCACGCTCAACCGCCTGTGGGAAAGCGCGCACTCCGGCCAGGCCAGTTACCTCGTGCCAAGTCCGAGCGCCGGCACCGGCCAGCAGGCTTTCCAGACGGTGAGCACCGAGATCAGCGTGCTGTACCGGGTGGGCCTCACGGATTCGCAGGCGCTGGATTCCGTGTACACCGTGGCCCAGCCGCAGGAACTGGTGAAGCAGGCCGCCGGACGGCTGGTGCTGCGCTACTTCAATTCGCGCACGCTGGAAAGCGTGCTCGGCGCGCGGCGCGAGAGCATCGCCGAAGCGCTGCGCGATGCGCTGGCGGGCGATCTGGATTCCCATCATGCCGGCATCGACGTGGTGTCGGTGCTGATCGAGGAGATCCATCCGCCGGCCGGAGCGGCCAGCGCCTATCACGCGGTGCAGGCCGCGCAGATCAACGCCAGCGCCAGCATCTCCGACGAGCTGGGGCGCGCCAGCCGCGCCGCGGGCACCGCGCAACAGGAAGCGCATCTGCTGCGGACCGCGGCCGAGGCTTCCGCCGCCGAGACACTGGGCGCAGCCAATGCGGAAGCGATCCGCTTCAAGGCCGATCGCGCCGCCTATGCCACCGGCGGCCGTGCCTTCCTGCTGGAAAGGCGCTACGGCAACCTGCAGCGCGCGCTGTCGCAGAGCACGCTGACCATCGTCGATCACCGCCTGAGCCCCTCGCAGGCTCCGTTGCTGGACCTGCGCGGCACCGGCCCGGGTACCACGGCGGCCCCCGCGGCGAATACGTCCTCGCCGGCTCCCACCGGCAAGACCGGCGCCGCCGAATCGCTCATCCCCGAGTTCGAAGGGCTCGAGCAGTAAAGGCAACACGGCAGCTACGACATGCTTTCATCACACCATTCCCGGCCACACGAGCCGGACGATCAGGATCATGACCACGACCACGACCACGAACACGATCATCGCGACTGGAGCCCGTACCTGCGCTTCGGCATCGCCGGCCTGATCGTCGTGGTGGCCATCCTGGTCGCCTGCATCGTGATGGTGCCGGCAGGAGAAGCCGGCGTCGTGACACGCTTCGGCAATCCGGTGCGCGTCATCACGAAGCCCGGTCTCGCGTGGAAACTGCCCGCGCCCATCGAGAGCGTCATTCCCATCGACCTGCGCCTGCGTACTTCTTCCACCGGACTGCAGGACGTGGGCACGCGCGACGGCCTGCGCGTGCTGGTGCAGGCCTACGTCGCCTGGCAGGTGCCCGGCGATCCGCAGCGCATCAGCCAGTTCCTGCGCTCGGTGCGCAACCAGCCCGACGAGGCGGCGCGCCAGCTGCGCAGCTTCACCAGCGCGGCCATGCACATCATCTCCAGCAATTTCGAGCTGGCCGACCTGGTCAACGTCGATGAAAAAAAGGTGCAGCTGGATGCCTTCGAACAGCAGCTGCGCGAGCAGATCGCCGCGCGCATGCTGCAGGTGTACGGCATCGACATCCGCCAGGTCGGCGTGGAGCGCATGACACTGCCGGATGAAACCCTGGCGGCGACCGTCGCACGCATGCGCGCCGAGCGCGAGAAAGTCGCGGTGGAGCGCACCGCCGAGGGCCTGCGCCAGGCCGCCGCGATCCGCGCCGATGCCGACCGCGATGCGCGCAAGGTGGTCGCGCAGGCCCGCGAGGAGGCGGCAAAGACCGAAGCCGGTGCGCAGCAGGCCGCAGCGCGCATCTACTCCGAGGCCTACCGCGCCGATCCCGCGCTGTACAGCACGCTGCGTTCGCTCGACTCGATCGACAAGATGATCGGCCGCAGCACCAGCATCGTGCTGCGCACCGACGCCGCGCCGTTCAAGGTGCTGGTGGACGGGCCGGGCGTGGCCGATGCGGGCGCAACATCGCCTGCCACGACGCCGGCGGCGGCACCGAAGCGCAAGTGAGCGAAACGGCCGACAACGCCGTGCCGGAGCAGCCGCGGCCCGACGGGCCGCCGCCACCGCCGCCGCCCGGACCGATCTCGCAATCGGTGGCCATCGGCTTTCGCGCGGTGTACGTCGCGATGGCGCTGCTCGGGGTGCTGTGGCTTGCCAGCAATTTCCGGCAGATCGCGCCGGACAGCCAGGCCGTGGTGCTGCGTTTCGGGCGCATCGTGCGCGCGCAACAGGCGGGCCTGCTGGTCGCGTGGCCACGGCCCATCGAGAAGGTACTGCTGCTGCCGGGCCCGGACCGGCAGTTGAGCCAGGAGGTCGCCGTGCTGCCGCCGGAGAGCGCGCAGGCCGGCACGCTGGTGACCTCCACCAGCGAATCGGGAACCATGCCGCGCGGCGTCGTGTCCTACCTGACGGGTGATGGCAACATCGTGCTGCTGGATGCCACGCTGATCTACCGCATCTCCGATCCGCTGGCTTACACGCTGTCGCAGGCGCACGTGGCGCCGGCGCTGGACCGGCTGTTCCGCGCCGCGACCGTCCGCCTCACCGCGGGCCGCAACCTCAATGATTTCCTCGCGGTCGCGACCAATGTACCCGCCGGCGGCAATGCGCAGGCAGCAGGTACCCTGCGCGGTGAAGTGCGCGGCGCGCTGCTGGATCTGGTCAATGCGCGGCTGCGTGAACTCACGCAATCCGGCAGTCCGCTGGGCATTGAAGTGCAGCGCATCGACATGACCGCATGGCTGCCGCCACAGGCCAAGGTGGCGTTCGACGCGGTGCTGATCGCGACGCAGGCGGCCGACCGCGGCGTCGAAGTGGCAAAAACGGATGCGGAACACCGCACCCAGGAGGCCAACCAGCAGCGCGACGGGCTGCTCGCCGCCGCGCAGGCCACCGCCGAGGAACTGGTGAGCGGCGCCGGCGTGGATACCGCGCGCATCCTGGCGCTGGAACACGAAGAGACGCCGCAGACGCGCAACAGCATCCTGCTGCGCGAATACCGCGCCGGCGTCTCCTCCATCATGGGACGTGTCGGCTCGGAAACTGTGATCGACCCGCAGGGCGGTGTACGCTTCGTGCTACCAGGAAAATCCCGATGAACGTCGCCTCCGACAGCGCTTCCGGTCCGATTTCGCATCACGGATTCGGCGCCGGTTCCGGCTCGCTCCTCAGCCGCGGCGAGCGCACCATCCTCGGCCTGCGCCTGACGCTGGCGCTGGTGGCACTGTGCCTGCTGGCGGTGGCCGGCGGCATGCGGTTGCTGCTGCCCGCGCAGCGCGGCATCGCCGAACTGGTGGCGGGCGTGGCCGCGGCGCTGGTGGCCGTGCCGGTGTTTTCCGAAGCCTGGGCCAGCCTGCGCCATCCCAGCCTGCATGGCATCACCGACCGCCTGGTGGCGCTGGCGCTGATCGCCGCATGGGCCACCGGCGATCTGATGACGGCGGCGTTCCTGCCCATCATCATGACGGTGGGGCACATCCTCGAGGAGCGCAGCATGCTGGGCTCGCAGGAGGCCATCAAGGCGCTCACGCGCCTGACTGCCGCCGACAGCCGCCGGCTGCTGTCCGGTGGCGAGTTCGAGATGGCCTCGACCGCGGACCTGCGCGTCGGCGACATCGTCGAGCTGCGCGCCGGCGACCGCGTGCCCGCCGATGGCGTGGTGCGGCGCGGCCGTTCCAGCCTCGACCTGGCCTCGCTCACCGGCGAATCCGTGCCAGTCGAGGTGCACGAGGGCGATGCCGCGCTGGCCGGCGCGATGAACATCGATGGCCTGCTGCAGATCGAGCTGACGCGCGTGGGCGAGAGCACCACGCTGGGCCGCATCATCAGCCTGATGCGCGAGGCGGAAAACGCCAAGCCGCCGGTGACGCGGCTGCTCGACAAATACGCCGGGCAGTACATGGCGCTGGTGCTGCTGGTGGCGGCGGGCGTGTGGCTGATCACGGGCAATGTGCCGGCGATGCTGGCGGTGCTGGTGGCCTCCTGCCCCTGTGCGCTGGTGCTGGCCGCGCCGGCCACCGCGGTGGCCGCGATCGCCGTGGCCGCGCGCCATGGCATCCTCATCAAGGGCTCGGCCTTCCTGGAACACCTGGCCGACGTCAGCGCCGTGATCCTCGACAAGACCGGCACCATTACTACCGGCGACCTGCACCTGACGGATACCAGGGCCATGCCCGGTGTGGATGCCGTGCAGCTGCGGCGCATGGCCGCGAGCCTCGGCGCCGCGAGCAATCATCCATTGAGCCGCGCCTGCGCCGCCGCCGTGCCGAACAGCGAACATCCCGACGTGCATGACGCGCGCGAGTTCGGCGGCTTCGGCGTCACCGGTGAATTCACGGGCCAGCAGGTGGCGCTGGGCCGCGCCGACCTGTTCGAGCGGATCGGCGTCGCGGTGCCACCGGCTCCGGATCACAACGGGCCGATCGCGGGCGTCAGCCTCGGCGGCCGGTTCCTCGGCTGGCTGCTGTTCAGCGACCAGCTGCGGCCCAGCGCCGCACCCGCAGTGAAGGATCTCAAGGCGCTGGGCGTGGAAAGAATCGTGCTGCTCACCGGCGATCGTTCCGCGGTGGCGCACGAGGTGGCCGCGCGCGTGGGCATCGATGCCGTCAACGCGGAGATGTTGCCCGAACAGAAGATGGACAAGGTGATGCAGGAGATCCAGGTCGGCTTCCGGCCGATGGTGGTCGGCGACGGCATCAACGATTCGCTGGCATTGCGCGCCGGCGCGGTGGGCGTGGCCATGGGCGCGCAGGGCGCGGACGTGGCCATGGCCTCGGCGGATCTGGCGCTGATGACCAATGACCTGCGCCGCCTCGGCACCTGCATCCGCCTCAGCCGCCGCTGCCGCCGCACCATCTACGTGAACGTGGGCATTGGCCTGGGCTTCACCTTCGTGCTCACCGGCCTCGCCGGCGCGGGCTGGCTGGGCGTGGAAGCGCCCATCATCGCCGCGCTGCTGCACAACGTGAGCACCTTCCTCGGCATCGGCAACGCCGGGCGGCTGCTGCTGTTCGACGAGAACCTACCCGCGGCCTGAGCCTGCCACCAGGGCGCGTATCTCCTCGCCCGTCAGGGTTTCCTGCAGCAGCAGCTGGCGCACGACCTCATCGAGCCCGGCGCGGTGCGAACCCAGGATGTCACGGGCCACCTGCAGCGCGGCTTCGATGAGCCTGCGCACCTCGGCGGCAATGACCTGTGCAATGTCCGGCGATATGGTCTGCTGCCGCGTGATCGAGTGGCCGAGGAAAACCTCGTCCTGGTCCTCGCCATAGACGACTGGCCCGAGGGATTCCGACAGGCCCCAGCGGGTCACCATGCTGCGCGCCAGCCGCGTTGCCTCCTCGATGTCCCGCGCAGTGCCCGAAGTGATCCTCGACGGTCCAACAAGCATTTCCTCGGCGGCGCGGCCGGCCAGCAGCACCGCAAGCCGGGATTTCATCTGCTCGAGAGTCAGCGCCAGCTGATCGTTCTCGGGCAGCTGCCGGACCATGCCGGTGGTGCTGCCCCGCGTGATGATGGTGGCCTTGTGTATCGGGTCGGCAGCGGGCACGAGCAGTGCGACGATGGCGCGTCCGCCCTCGCGACAGGCCGTCAGCCGGCGTTCGTCCTCGGTCATGACATGCGTGCGCCGCTCGGCGCCCATGGTCACCGTGTCCCTGGCATCTTCCAGCTCCGCCATGCCAACGGCCTGCTTCGCGCGGCGCGCGGCCAGCAATGCTGCCTCGTTCACCAGGTTCATCAGGTCGGCGCCGGAAAACCCCGGCGTGCGGCGCGCGATCTGCGCCAGATCGACGTCCGTCTCCAGCGGCACCGCGCGCGCATGCACCGCGAGGATCTGCTCGCGGCCGAGGATATCGGGATTGGCCACGATGATTTCCCGGTCGAAGCGGCCCGGCCGCCGCAACGCCGGATCCAGCACGTCGGGACGGTTGGTGGCGGCGATCAGGATCACGCCTTCCTTGGATTCGAAGCCGTCCATCTCCACCAGCAGCTGGTTCAGCGTCTGTTCGCGCTCGTCGTTGCCACCGCCCAGGCCCGCGCCGCGGCGACGTCCCACGGCATCGATCTCATCCATGAAGATGATGCAGGGCGCGCTTTTCTTCGCCTGCTCGAACATGGCGCGCACACGCGAGGCGCCGACGCCGACGAACATCTCCACGAAGTCCGAACCGGAAATGGTGAAGAAGGGAACATTGGCCTCGCCGGCGATGGCGCGCGCCAGCAGCGTCTTGCCGGTGCCCGGCGGTCCGACCAGCAGCACGCCGTGCGGAATGCGTCCGCCAAGACGCTTGAAGGTCTGCGGCTCGCGCAGGAAATCCACGATCTCCTGCAGGCTCTGGCGGGCCTCGTCCACGCCGGCCACATCCGCGAAGGTGACGCGGCCCCGCTCGGGTGCCAGGCGGCGCGCGCGCGAGCCGCCGAGGCCGCCGAACCATCCCGGCATGCGCCGCGCGAACAGCAAGATCAGCAACAGCAGGATGACGAGCGGCGAAAGCGCCGTCACCACGGACACCCAGGAGGGATTGCCGGCCGGGGCTTCGTACACCTGTATCGCCACGCCCTTCTGCCGCAGCAGGCGGATCAGGTCCGGATCGTCGGCGGCGTAGCTGCGGAAGCGGCTGTGATCGGCGAGCGTGCCCTGCACTTCATGGCCGGCAAGCGCGACGCTGCGCACCGTGCCGTGCTCAACCTCATCGAGAAAGCGGGAGTACGAGAATTCAGCCGGAGCCGCGATGGCGTGTTTCGCCTTGTAGAAATTGATGGCGGCGATCGCCAGCAGCGCGGCGATGACGCCGCCCGCAAAGATCCAGAACCCCCGCTCGGCCGCGTCTTTCGGCATCCGGCTACGCCTCATCCCCGCCCTGTTCGTCCGCGATCATAGGCATGATCGACCGCAATACCCAGCGGCGACCATTGGTGCGCATTTCGGTCCGGGAAAGTGGTGTCACGTCGATGCGCCAGAATGAGGGCAACGCCGCCTGGATGACGTGCACGATGGCCGCCCGGACGACGCTGGAATGCGTGATCGCGACGGTATGTCCCGCGTCGCGTCCACGCTCGCTGATCCAGGCCGCCACGCGGGCCAGTACTTCGGGGATGGATTCGCCGCCGTGGGGTGCCGACGCGGGGTCCTTCATCCACTTCACCAGCTTGCGTGGCTCACGCAGCAGCACCTGCCCGAACCGCAGGCCGGTCCAGCGTCCGAAATCGCAGTCGCGCAGACGCTCGTCCGGAACGGCGTCGAGCCCCATTGCCGCGGCGGTTTCCCTGGCTGCGGCGGCCGGACTGGTCCAGCAGCGCGCCACAGGCCCGAGCTTGCGGCCCAGATCAAGCGCCTGCGCACGGCCGGCCTCGTCAAGGGAATCGTTCCCGCCGAAGGTCGCCGCACGCAGGGCGCGCGTCGTGGCGTGGCAAATGAGCGTTATGCGGGGCTGCATCGGCCCCATCCTATCCGGACGGCTGCGCGCGGTTAAGTCGCCGCCAGGGCGCTGTCTTGACACCAGAACCGGCTGGGCGCACAAAGAGCACCTTGGCTGTCCGGGGGATCATCCATGCCTGCTGCCGTCGATGAGAAATCCGTTGCCGCTCCGGTTGCGATACCGATCCGGAAAATCGTGCCGTGGGCCGTGGTTGGAAGCCTGCTGATGTGCCTGTCCTATTATTTCGTCGGCGCGGAACAGGGCGCCACGCATGTGGTAAACGGCATGGGCGTGCACGAGTTCGTGCATGACGCCCGCCACATGCTGGGGTTTCCCTGCCATTGAGGCACCGCCCCCGCGCATGGAGTGCCGAAATCCCCGCGCTCTCCTGGCGGATTACCTAAACCGACGGAGGCAACAATAATGGTCGGAAAGCTCATCATCCGCGGCCTGATTGCCGGAATCTGCGCGGGACTGCTCGCCTTCGGCTTCGCGCGCGTCATAGGCGAACCCGCCGTCGCCATCGCAATACAGTTCGAATCGGCGCAGGACGAAGCCAAGGCCGCCGCCGCCCGCGCCGCCGGGCAGCCCGTGGAAGAGGAGCCGGAGATATTCAGTCGTGCGGTGCAGAGCGGCGTCGGCCTGCTTACCGGCGTGGTCGGTGTCGGCGCCGGAATGGGCGCGCTGTTCGCGGTGCTGTTTGCCATCGCCAATGGACGCATCGGCACCTGGGGGCCAGGGGCCACGTGCGCGCTACTGGCGCTGCTGGGCTGGACTTCCCTGTACATGGTTCCGGCCCTCAAGTATCCGGCCAACCCGCCTTCCGTTGGCCAGCCCGATACGATCCAGATCCGCACGGCGCTCTACTTCCTGGCCATGGCCCTGTCCATCGCTTCGACAATCGGCGCCTGGGCTCTGGGGCGGCGCCTGGCGCGCAGTTACGGATTGTGGAATGGCAGCGTGGTCGCCCTGCTGGCTTACCTGGTCGTGCTCACCGTGGTGTTCCAGCTGCTGCCTCCCATCAACGAAGTACCGCGCAATTTTCCGGCAGTCACCCTGTGGAACTTCCGTGTCGCCTCCGCCGGGCTGCAGGTCGTGCTGTGGGGTGGCGTCGCGTTGATATTCGGTACGATCGCGGAAATTTCGCGCCCGGGACACCGCGTGGCCTGACGCACTTGACGGAGCGGTGTCCCCACAATATCTTGTGACCGCCAGCGGTGCCCAACCCAACCAGTAGTGGTCGGGGCGGGCTCAATAGGGAATCCGGTGACGGCTTGAAATGGCCCAGTCCGGAACTGCCCCGCAGCGGTGACCGGGAACGAACGGCGCGAAAACACTGGGGTTCCACTTGAGGGAATCCCGGGAAGTGCGCTCGAAGTAGGCGGAAAGGCACGAAGCCCTCCACGCCCGGAAGTCCGAAGACCTGCCGCAGCCGTTCGCATGGATTTCCATGCGGATGCGAAGTCTGTCGGGCTCCCGTGGGAGGAGCTGGCGGTGCATGGCTGCGATGGCGGGGTCGATCCGATCCGCGCCGTACTTTCGCCGCCATGCCAGGCCTGCTGCTCCCGCTGTGCCCGCCTCGAGGGAGCGCAGTACATGCAGGTCGAAACCCCAAACGCCGCGGCCGCGTCGCGGCCCATCTCGCCCATCCAGGCCGATTTCCGGCTGACGCCGCCTCAAGGCCAGCGCACCGCGATGGCGGTGACCAAGCGCAGCGGCGAGCGCGAGCCGGTCGACGTGAACAAGATCGTGCGCGCGGTGAGCCGCTGCTGCGACGGGCTCGACGACGTCGACGCCATGCGCGTGGCGCTGAAGACCATCGCCGGCCTGTACGACGGCGCGAGCACGCGCGAGCTGGACGAGCTGTCGATCCGCACCGCGGCCTCCTTCATCGCCGAGGAGCCCGAGTACTCGCAGCTGGCCGCGCGGCTGCTCGGCGGCTACATCGACAAGGAGGTGCAGGGTCAGGGCATCTACTCGTTCTCGCAGTCCATCCGCACCGGCTTCGACGTGGGGCTGATCAACGAACGCGTGCTGGGCTTCGTCGAGGCGCATGCGCGCAAGCTCAACGACGCGGTGCAGGCCGCGCAGACGCAGCGGCTGGAATACTTCGGGCTGCGCACGCTGTACGACCGCTACCTGCTGAAGCATCCGACGCGCCGCCTGGTGATCGAGACACCCCAGCATTTCTGGCTGCGCATCGCGGTGGCGCTTTCCACCGGCGTGCAGGAGGCCCTCGAGCTGTACGGCGCCATGTCGAGCCTCGACTACGTGCCCTCCTCGCCCACGCTGTTCAACGCCGGCACGCGCCACGAGCAGCTCTCCAGCTGCTTCCTGCTGGATTCGCCGCAGGATTCACTGGAATCCATCTACGACCGCTACAAGGACGTGGCGCTGCTGTCCAAGTTCTCCGGCGGCATCGGCATCGCCTTCCATCGCGTGCGCTCGGAGGGCTCGCTGATCCGCGCCACGAATGGCCTTTCCAACGGCATCGTGCCGTGGCTGAAGACGCTGGATTCCTCGGTGGCCGCGGTGAACCAGGGCGGCAAGCGCAAGGGCGCGGCCTGCGTGTACCTGGAGCCCTGGCACGCCGACGTCGAGGCCTTCCTCGAACTGCGCGACAACACCGGCGATGAGGGCCGGCGCACGCACCACATCAACATCGCCAACTGGATTCCGGACCTGTTCATGCAGCGCGTGGAGGAGAACGGCCCGTGGTCGCTGTTCGACCCGAAGGACGTGCCGGAACTGCCGGACCTGTTCGGCGCGGCATTCGACGCCGCGTACCGCCAGGCCGAGGCCACCGGCCTTGCGAAGAAGACGCTGCCGGCGCGCGACCTGTACGCGCGCATGATGCGGGTGCTGGCGCAGACCGGCAATGGCTGGATGACCTTCAAGGACAAATCCAACCGCTCGTGCAACCAGACCGGCAAGTCGGGACAGACGGTGCACCTGTCCAACCTGTGCACCGAAATCCTCGAGGTCAGCCACGACGGCGAAACCGCCGTGTGCAACCTGGGCTCGATCAACCTGGCACGCCACGTGGGCCCGCAGGGCGTGGACTTCGGGCAGCTCGCGCACACCGTCGAACTGGCCGTACGGCAGCTGGATCGCGTGATCGACCTGAACTACTACCCCATCACCACGACGCGCAGCTCGAACATGCGCTGGCGGCCGGTGGGCCTGGGCCTGATGGGCCTGCAGGACGTGTTCTTCCGGCTGCGGCTGCCCTTCGACGGCGAAGACGCGCGGCGGCTGTCGACGAAGATCCAGGCCACCGTGTACTTCCACGCGCTGCGCACCTCGCTGGAGCTGGCGCGCGAGCACGGTCCGCACGATGCCTTCGCGCTGACGCGCGCCGCCGCCGGCGAGCTGCAGTTCGATCACTGGGGCACGACGCCTGAAGAAAGCGCGACCTGGGAGCAGCTGCGCGAAGAGATCCGGGCGCATGGCCTGCGCAACAGCCTGCTGGTGGCCATCGCCCCCACCGCCACCATCGCCTCCATCGCCGGCTGCTACGAATGCATCGAACCGCAGGTGTCGAACCTGTTCAAGCGCGAGACGCTCTCCGGGGATTTCCTGCAGGTCAACCGCTACCTGGTGGAGGAGCTGAAACAGCTGGGCCTGTGGACCGCGGAGATCCGCGATGCCATCAAGCTGGCGGACGGCTCCGTGCAGGGCATCGCGGAAATCCCCGAAGAGCTGCGGCGCATCTACCGCACCGCGTGGGAACTGCCGATGCGCGCGCTGATCGACCTCGCCGCCGAACGCGGCGCCTATATCGACCAGAGCCAGTCGCTGAACCTGTTCATGGCCAATCCCAACATCGGCCAGCTTTCCAGCATGTACATGTACGCCTGGAAGCGCGGGCTGAAGACCACGTACTACCTGCGCTCGCGGCCGGCGACGCAGATCACGAAAACG
>Ga0335083_10006689_pt1 | contig 14331 bp, 9 predicted proteins | sample Lox_Sample_42_FD_206716 | JGI IMG/M metagenome (GOLD analysis project Ga0335083, IMG submission 206716) | Soil microbial communities from Loxahatchee National Wildlife Refuge, Florida, United States - Lox_Sample_4.2 | ecosystem: Environmental > Terrestrial > Soil > Wetlands | place: USA: Florida...
ACTGGCTTGGTCGCGCGGTAGTGCGGATTCTGCTTGTCATACGGTGCCCGGACGTCCCCCTACAGGATGCCCGGGCAGTCTACCACTCGCCCTCAACGTATGTTACCTTCCGTTCTGGAGGTAATCTTTTGGAAACATTGGGTTTGACATCGGCTGTCAGTGTAATTCCCTTTTTCACAGCAAGGTTCCAGATTTCATACTTTTCGCTCGACCTCTGTTCTACAATTTGGGATGTCGCTGATTTTGCGTTACTTAGATCCTAAGGAATGTTGAATAGGGTGGCATCTGAGTTGCAATGTGTTGGCACCGGAGTTGGTGTGCCTGAACGACTCCGGCGGCCAGACCAGCCACGCGGCCCGATGCCAAAGGATTTACAGAATCGACTCTTTGCCGTAGTCCTGGCGCTCATCAGCGTCGCCGCCGTCGTTTTTTCCTGGATCAACTTCCAAAAGAGCAACGACTTTCCTACGCCGTCGGATGGTGTTTGGTGGCTCGAAAGTGGCTCGCATCTCCGGGCTCAGCGGGTCGATGCCGACGGACCCGGCGAAAAAGCCGGCATCAAGCCGGGAGACATCCTGGTCTCGGTCGACGAACACGATATCAGCAATGTCGGTAGCCTTCAGCGACAGTTGTACCGCGTGGGTATCTGGTCTAAGGCCAACTACTCGGTTGTACGGCAGGGAGTCACCCTGGAGGCGCCAGTCATCCTGGTGCCCACCGACCGATCTCTCAATATCGGTTTGCGCCTGATTGCGTTGGTCTATCTGGGCATCGGTCTCTACGTATTACTGCGACGCTGGACCGCGCCAAAGAGCACGCATTTTTATGTATTCTGCCTGGTTTCGTTTGTTTTCTATTCGTTCCACTACACCGGCAAGTGGAATGAATTCGATCAGATCGTTTACTGGGCGAATGTAGTTGCCTGGCTGTTGCAGCCGGCGTTGTTCCTGCATTTTGCGCTGACCTTCCCTGAGCATCGCGCTGCGGTTGACCGGCGGCGCTGGCTGATTCCGCTCATCTACGTTCCGGGAGCAGTCCTGCTGGCAATTCAGATTGCGGCCCTGACCTGGGCCCAACCGAGCGAAACCCTGCGCTGGAACCTCGATCGAGTGCAGATGCTGTATCTGGCGGCGTATTTCGTGGCCGCGACCTGGGTCTTGTGGCAGAGCTACTGGCGCGCCAAGAGCGCGATCCTGCGCCAGCAGATGAAGTGGGTCACGCGTGGAGCCACGTTAGCTGTCGCACCTTTCACGCTCTTTTACGTGATCCCGTATCTGCGCGGTGTATCGCCAACGCTGGGCATGAAAGTCTCGGTGCTGTCGCTGGTATTTCTGCCGTTGACCTTCGGGTATGCCATCTTCCGCTATCGCCTGATGGATGTGGACCTGATCTTCAAGCGCGGAATGGCCTACACCATTGCAGCAGGGTCCATCACGGCTGCTTACTTCGCGGTGCTCGGTGGCGTTTCGGTACTATTCAACCGGCATTTCCCGAGCGCAGGGCCACTCGGAGTCGCCATTGCGATTGCCGTGACGGGCATCCTGTTCAACCCATTCAAGAACTGGGTGCAGGACTATCTTGACAAGTTCTTTTACCGCAAACGCTACGACTACAGGAAGACGCTGATCGAGTTTGGCCGCGACCTGAACTCCGAGACCGATCTCGACCAGATGCTCTCTTCGATCGTCGACCGGCTGTCGCGCACCCTGATGGTCGATCGCATGGCGATCTTCCTCTCCAACCCTGAGCAGTCCGAGGAGTTCACGCTTGCCAAGTCGTATGGCATCTCGAACACGCAGGGACTCGATTTGCGCTTCCTGAATCTCGCCCGTCCCGAGTGGGAGGCAGGACACCTCTTCTTCGACAGCACGGCGCATGCGAGGCGCGAGTCGCCCGAGGCGCAGGAGACCATCCGCAGGCTCGATCTGCACTACTACATCCCCTGCACCGTGATGAACCGCATGATTGCCGTTCTTGGGCTGGGCAAGACGTCGGAAGGCGATTTCCTTTCCACCGAAGACGTGCAATTAGTGGAGACGTTGGCGGGCTACATCGGCATCGCGATCCAGAATGCGCGGCTTTACAAGTCGCTGGAGCGCAAAGCTGAGCAGTACGAGCGCCTGAAAGAGTTCAACGAGAATATTGTCGAATCCATCAGTGTGGGCGTGCTTGCGGTCGATCTCGAAGACCGTATCGAGTCCTGGAACTCGCAGATGGAAGTGATGTTCGCCAAGCCCCGGGCTGACGTGCTGGGGATGAGCTTGAGCGAGGTCTTCCCGGCGCCGTTCCTCGAAGAATATTACCGGCTGCGCCAGAGCGCGGGCATTCACAACCTCTACAAGTTCCGGCTGGCCACGACAGCCGGCGAGTCCCGTACGACGAATATCGCCATCGCGCCACTGGTCAGCCGAGACTTCAGCGTCATTGGGCGGCTCATCATCGTGGATGACATCACGGAGCGCGTCGAACTGGAAGGACAGCTCTCGCAGGCCGAAAAATTGTCATCCATCGGACTGCTCGCTGCAGGCGTGGCGCATGAAGTAAACACTCCGCTGGCCGTCATATCGTCCTACGCGCAGATGCTGGCGAAGCAGGTGACTGGCGATGCCAGGAAGTCGGAGCTTCTCGACAAGATTACGCGGCAGACCTTCCGCGCCTCCGAGATTGTCAACAGCCTGCTGAACTTCTCGCGGACTTCCAGCACCGAATTTACCAGTGTCGATCTGAATCGCGTGATTCAAGACACGCTCATGCTGCTGGAGCACCAGCTTAAGGTTGGGCGCGTGAAAGTCGTGCAGCAGTTGCAGTCCGAGCTGCCGCCGATCTACGGGAACACCGGCAAGTTGCAGCAGGTCTTTCTCAATCTGTTTCTCAATGCGAAAGATGCCATGCCCTCAGGTGGCACCTTGATGGTCGCCACACAGAACGGCCACAACGTGCAGGTCATAGTGACTGACACGGGCAATGGCATCGCGCAGGAACACATTCACCGCATCTATGATCCGTTCTTCACCACCAAGGGCAAACCAAAGACGGGCCACAGCGGCGGAACCGGGCTCGGGCTCTCAGTCACTTACGGCATTATCCAGGAGCACGCGGGAAAGATTCGCGTGAACAGCCGGCCCGGCGAGGGCACAACCTTTACCATGGAATTTCCCTTGATTAGGAAAGCCGTCAATGCCTGAAGCAGCACTCAGCCGACCCATCAGCGGGCAAGACGAAGTCATCTCGCAGGGCTCGGTACTGATCATCGACGACGAAGCCGCGATTCGCGAATCCTTGCAGACCCTGCTGGAGATCGAAGGCTACGCAGTAGAAACCGCGCCCGACGGCGCCGAAGGATTGGCCCGCCTGGCCGAGCGGCCTTTTGATCTCGTTCTGCTTGACTTTGCGCTGCCGGAGCGCAACGGCATCGAGATCCTGCAGGAGATCCGCGAGCGCGACTCGGAGTTGACCGTCATCATGATCACCGCTTACGGCACAGTCGAGAACGCGGTGAATGCGATGCAGGCAGGCGCCAATAACTTCATCCAAAAGCCCTGGGACAACGAGAAGCTGCTGGCCGACATACGAACTGCCGTGGGAAGGCGCCGCGCCGAGGAAGAAGTCGTCCACCTGAAACGGGCGCTGAAACAACGCTACAGCTTCGAAAACATTGTCGGCAAGAGCGAGCCGATGCTGCGTATCTTCGATCTGGTGGCGCAGGTGGCTCCCAGCCGCTCGACGGTACTGCTGCAGGGAGAAAGCGGGACGGGCAAGGAGTTGATCGCAAAAGCGATCCACATGAACTCGCCGCGCCGCGACCGGCCCTTTGTGCCGGTCAATACCGGCTCTGTTCCTGCGGACCTGCTGGAGTCGACTCTGTTCGGCCACGTCAAGGGGGCCTTCACCAGCGCCATCGCAAGCAAGAAGGGGCTGTTCGAAGTTGCCGACCGCGGAACGCTGTTTCTGGATGAGATCGGCAGCATGGGACTGGAGACGCAGGCCAAGATCCTGCGCGTATTGCAGGACCGCCGCTTCATGCACCTTGGCGGCATCAGCGAGATCCAGGTTGACGTACGCATCATCGCTGCCACTAACGTCGACCTGAAGCAACTGGTGAAGGAAGGCAAGTTCCGCGAAGACTTGTTTTACCGGCTGAACGTCATCACGATTGACCTGCCTCCGCTGCGCCAGCGCAAGAACGATATCCCCCCCCTGGTGTACCACTTCGTCGACAAATTCGCCCGCGAGAATGAGAGGCCTCCGCTTCGCATCACGCCGGAAGCTCTGCGCCCGCTGATGGACTACGACTGGCCGGGAAATGTGCGCGAACTGGAAAACGTTCTGGAGCGCGCCGTAGTTCTGGCCAACGGACCCGCGCTGACCGTCGATCTTTTGCCCGACACGATTGCCGGGCGTGCGGCGAAGTTAGCCATGATGGAGCACCGTCCAGACGCATCCTTGTTCGAGATCATGGAGGATTGCGAGCGGCGCATCATCAGCGACATGCTGGAGAAGTGCAACTGGAACCAGACCGAAGCCTCCGACCGCTTCCGCATCCCGCTTTCTACCCTGAACCAGAAAATCAAGCGGCTCGGGATTGAAATCAAGCGCAAGGGGCGCGACGGCAATGGCAACAGCGGCTAGCGACATTACCCGCTTTGCCTGTCACTCGCCGCAAGTCACCGTATCGCACCCTACTATCTCCTCAGTAGCCACAAGACCTCGTTCCATTTCCGGAAACAACCGCCAAACCCACTTGAAATCTTGTTGAGATTGCTGCGAGCCGGACTATTCTGGACTCGGTTTTTCCCCCATTCCTACAAGACGTTCGGCGTGAACGCCTGAAGATTGCTGTGTCGGCCGACGGCCGGTTGACAGACTGCCGATCGACCGCACATCTGTTCAACTCCTCCCCCTGCAAACGAAGCGCAAAGCAATCCTACCCAATCAGCATTTCGGAGGATCGGATGAAAACACTTTCAAGACTCGCAATGCTTTCATTGCTGGTGTTTTTCTCTTTCGCCGTGGGGACGGCTTATGCCGATGTGACCGTCACATTCCCCAGCGACACCAGCTTTAGCTGTAACGTCTTCAACTGTGACTTCCTGGGAAATCTGGGGCATCAGAGCGAACCGCTGTTCACCTCCGGTGATTTCGTTACTGAAATCTTCTTCACCGGACAAACCACCATCTTCGGGCTGAAGTATGACTTTTTCCTTCAGAACAACTTGGGTGACAACCCAGGTGCTTCTTACGAGAACGATGTCTATGTAAACAACAGCCTGGTCGGCAGCTTCCTCGTTCCTGATTGCGGCTACTGTGGCATTACCCAGGAATATGCCGGCATGTTCAACTTTGCACCGCTTGAGGGCGATGGCACATACGCGCTGTCGATCGTTCTCGGCGCCAATGTGCCGCCGGCCGATGGCAACGAGATCTTCCTGGTCCCGGGTACAGCGACCCTGGTCGATGTTCCCGAGCCCGCCAGCCTGGTCCTGCTCGGATCTGGCGCGCTGGGCCTTGCCGGCCTGATACGGAGGAGGCTCTAAACACCTATTCAGCCAACAGACGCAGGCGCATCGGCTCGCAACAGCAGGCGTGAGCCGGACGTCTGAACATCTCCACAACCGCAATGGAAATTTTGTTAATGGAGAGATTCCTCATGACACGGATTACAACTTCGAGACTCTTTGGAGTCAGCGTCATGCTTGCCGTATTGGTTGGGCTGGTTGGTTCGACGGCTTCGTTCGCGGCCAACATTCCAAACAGCGTACCCCCATACGTCGCCAAAGCTCAGAATCTGGGGACCGAAGATCCCGCCAAGACCCTCAACATCACGGTGCGACTGGCGCTGCACGATCGCGCCGGCCGCGATGCGCTGCTACAACAGCTCTATGACAAGAAATCGCCCCTCTATCAGAAATGGCTCACCCCTGAGGAATACGCCGTCCGCTTTGGCCCGACGGCACCGGAAGCTGCCATGGTGCAGGAATTCCTGAAGTCACAGGGTCTGACCGTCACCGGCGTGGACAAGTTCAACTACACCGTCAGCGCACGGGGAACAATCGCCGAAATCCAGAAGGCGTTCGCAGTGCAAATCAATCGCTTCCAGGTTAACGGGGAAACCCGTTATTCCAACCTCAACAATCCGTCGGTTCCGATGCAGCTTGCCGGCATTGTGGGATCGATCAGTGGCCTGCACCAAGTGCAGATGAAGCCACATCATGTGTTTCCTGCGGATCCCGCCACAGGCCTGGCGTTTGCTGGATCGCTCCAGGAAGGACCGCTCGAGCCCGCAGGCGGACAGCTCTATTGGGAATATGTCTGCTATCGCGGAGTTGAGAGCCACGGCTTCACGACCGGCGGAAAAATGCCGTCGGCCCTATACACCGGCAACCGCTATGGCGCCGATATCCACAACGGCAATGGGCATCTTCCGCCATGCGGATATGAGCCGCTCTCGCTGCAGACCGCATACGGGTTGGTTCCTCTGTACAACGCTGGCTTGACGGGGGCGGGACAGTCGGTAGTTGTGGTCGACGCGTTTGGATCACCGACCGCAGCCGCTGATATCGTGAAGTTCTCAACCACCTTCGGACTGCCGGCCGCAAACTTTGCGGTCTTCAATCCCCAGGGTCCGCCACCGTACAACTCAGGTTGGGCTGGTGAAACCACACTCGACATCGAGTGGGCCCACGCTATGGCTCCAGGATCCAACATCGTGTTGATCCAGACCATCGACAACTTCGACAACAACCTGCAGGGAGGAATTCAGTATGCCCTCAACAACGGGTTGGGGAATGTGATCTCCAACAGCTACGGCTCCGACGAGTTCGACGATGATGCCCAGGACATGCAGGCTTGGGACAATCTTCTCGCCAATGCTGCAGCTCTTGGTGTCTCGGTGAATTTCTCTACCGGGGACGACGGCGATTTTTATCGCGCTGTTGGCCAGTACACCGTCAGTGTCCCGTCTAACTCGCCGCACGCGACAGCGGTAGGTGGGGTCAGTGTGTTCCTGAATGCGGATTACAGCATTCAGTTCCAGACCGGATGGGGAACCACGATCACCCGCATTGCCCTGCCGAATACGGGGGCTCCGAATGTTCCACCCGTGTGTGCCACGACCCTGCAGGCTCCTGGACAGTGCTTCTACTTCGGTGGCGGTGGAGGCATGAGTCAGTTCTTCGCCAAGCCGGCGTGGCAGTCGAGCTTGCCCGGTACGGGTCGCCAGCAGCCTGACGTTTCGCTGACGGCGGATCCCTACACCGGCGTCACCATCATTTGGTCGTACAACAATCCTGGCAACTACTCAATTGGCGTAATCGGTGGCACGAGCGCCTCTTGTCCGATGTTCTCTGGCCTCTGGGCTATCGTGAACCAGAAGAGCCAGCAGAAGAACGGCCACTCCGCTGGCTTGGCTGCACCGTACATGTACACCTTGCCGGCCAACGCCATCTATGACGTCCTGCAAGCCTCGCCGTTCAGTGGTACGAACCTTGCGGGCAACATCTTCACTGGTGGACCACCGCAGTACTGGTCGCCGACGGCACTGGTTGGTCCCGATGTACCAACCAAGTTCATCAGCGCGTTCTACGAGGGAACATCAACACGCTGGTACGATCTCGGCTTCGGGCTGGACAGCACATTGGTGACTGGCCCGGGCTGGGACAATGTCACCGGCGTCGGCACTCCCAATGGAGCGAACTTCGTGAATGCGATCGTCCCCTAACGTAATCGCGTAAGTTGTGAATGACAGACCTCATTGGTCTTCTGGAAACGCGCGCCTTGTAAGAGGCGCGCGTTTGTTTTAATACATAAGGGCTTCTCAGTACTGGAATATGTACGGCAACAGTGGTGTCGTCTTATTTTCACTGATCTATATCTGCTTACTATTAATGTCGTAGCGCACACAGCTCCAGTGGTGCTGCATATTCGCCTTACTCCGCCAGCATCCTCTTATCTACTACGCGATTCGTAGTTACCTACTATAAAAGCCGTAATAACAATCAACATCGGCGCTAAATACTATCGGTGGTAGTCGTGATTTTTCTATAAGTGAGCTCTGCCAGGCGGTTATGATGTTGTCCCACTCGTTTGTCTTGCCGCTAGTGTGCGTTAGCGGTTTTGTGTAGGGAAGATCAAGGAGGAACGTGAAAAAAGCTGCTTTGCTTTTCTTGCTCTGCATTGCGCTGGGCGCGACATACGCTTCAGCGATGATCATTGGCAGCACCAATCCCAATCAGTTCAATGACGTGGTTGATTGGTGTGTGCAGTTCAACAATTGCGCAAATACTCCATTCATTGAGCCGTCACCTTCGCCGTTCACTTCTGCGGGAAACGTAACGGGTCTGGTTGGCAACGTAGGAACCCAGCAGCCGTTTGAAGTGCGGCAGCAGGGCGTGTCGTGGAACGGGAACTTCCCCGCCAACATGGGGATCCTCTACAACGGTGTTCAATCCCTCAACAACACTCCTGCTGATATGGCCGCCCTATTCAACGTGGGCGTTTACGGGGCCGGGGCGTACATCCAGCCTCCCAACTTTGGCGCGTTCACGGCAACCATCACGCTGTTTGACGCCAATTACCAGCCGCTGGGCTCGTTCAGTGCGCAGGGCGACTCCAATAACAATCAGGGAACGGCCCTGTTCATCGGAGCCTATGACTCCTCAGCCGATGTCTTCGCAGCCCAGTTCAGCGTGAAGGACATTAATGGTATCGACGATTTCGCGATTGGCACTCTGAAGCTGAACACTAACGGCGTCGTTCCGGAGCCGGGAACTCTGCTGCTGATCGCGCCGTCCGCGCTCGGTTTGGCTGGAGTTGTCCGCCGCCGTATGAATCGCAAATCGCAGGAGGTGCAGTAATGAAAGCGTCCAAACTGATTCTTATCGCTGCCGTGTTGTTGCTGGCCTCTCAGCTTTTCGCGCAGACACCCACCTATGTGCAGCAATTAGCGGCCCGGGCAGAGGCCACGGGACAGGCGCAGCGGGTCATGCCCCCTGCTCCTCCACGGCACGACCGCTCATTCATTTGGGTCGTGGGCGGGTTCGAACCCGGCGTGCCTCCGACCAAACCAGCCAATTGCAACAAGAACGGATTCTGCCCACCGTCACTCGAGATCGCCTATGGCTCCGCCAATGTCCTCGGGGGGAATGGCGGTCAGGGGGTCACGATCGCCATCACCGACGCATTTCACTATGCCAACAACGAGGCTGACCTGAACGTGTTCAGCACCGACATGGGCCTGCCGCCCTGTACCACGCAGAACGGTTGCTTCAAGAACGTCGACCAGAATGGCGGCCAGAACTTCTGCGGCAGCGACAGCGGCTGGGAATTAGAAACCATGCTGGACATCGAGTGGGCGCACGCCATGGCCCCCAACGCCAAGATCGTCCTGGTGGAAGGTTGCACCAACGATGATTCAGATCTCGCCACTGCCGTCCAGACGGCCGTGAAACTCGAAGGCGCGAACTTCGTTTCCAACAGCTGGGGCGAAGACGAGTTTCCAGAGGAGATCCAGGAAGACAACGATTGGGTTGGCCTAGGCGCGCCTCTTCTGTTCGCATCTGGCGATGATCGGGCTCCGGCCATCTATCCTTGCCAGTCTCCCTATGCGACCTGTATCGGTGGAACCCAACTCACGCTGGATGCCAACTTCCATCGCGTTAGCGAAACTGGATGGAGCGGCAGCGGCGGCAGTTGCAGCCTGTACGAGCCCTCGCAGACGTTCCAGACCAGCAATGGGGTCACATTATGCAAGGCCAACCGTGCCGCACCGGATATCTCGGCTGTCGCGTCCCCGGGCAGCCCCGTGTACATCTACGACAGCGGCAATGGCGGTTACGGACGCGTGGGAGGCACCAGCGTCGCCACGCCGGTGACGGCGGGAGTTTTTGCCAATGTCGAAGCTGCTCGTCGTGGCTTCCACAAGGCTGACTTCCCTCAGATCATCAACAACCAGCTGTATCATCCGTACCACTATTACAACACGGCGGGTTCGAACTACCCCTACTTCTACTTCGACGTGGTTACCGGTAACAACGGCAACGCGGCCGGCCCGGGCTATGACCTGGTAACAGGTCTAGGCGTCTCCTATCCTGTTAACATGGCGAACCCGTTCTTTGGTTTGCAGTAACTGGCCACTCCTCGGTCTGGCGCGTCCCGTAAGGGCGCGCGACTCAGCACAAGCGGTGCTCCGGCACCGCTTTTTTAGCTTCTGTAGGATGCACACTTGCATGTTCCAGAATCCTCTGGCCGCATCAACGAGTTTGGTAGTAGGTATCGCCGCCGGACCGTAGATCAAAGTAGGCAAAGCAATTCATGGCAATTCGAGATTTCCGCTTGAAATTCCGATAGAGGAGACTATGATATTGTCGCTTTCGCTCGTGGTGCTCTTTGGCCCCTCTTCCTTAAGGCCACCGGGCGAGAGACGGGCGAAACGCTTCCAACCATACCGTTGACTCTTCGGTATCGATAAGCTGGCTGTCTCGCCTGATTGAATTACTAAGCAAGAACCGCATTACCGATCGGCCCTTTCACATCTTGCGGAGGACTTGAATGAAGACACTTTGCGTGCGTGCGATGCTTTTGTTCCTGACGCTGTCGTGTTGCGCTCTGGGAGTTGCCTATGCCGACACGACAGTCACATTCCCCAGTGACACCAGTTACAGCTGTAATGTCAACGGCTGTGACTTTATGGGCAATCTGGGGCATCAGAGCGAGCCGATGTTCACGTCCGGCGACTTTGTCAGCGAGATCTTTTTCACCGGGCAGCAGTTCGTTGGTTCCCTCTCCTACGATTTCTTCCTGCAGAACAATTTTGGCGGCAATACGGGCCATTCCTACGCGAATGACGTGTTTATTAACGGAACGATGGTCGGTAGTTTTACAGTCCCCGATTGCAATTACTGCGGCAGCACGCAGGAGTATAAGGGCATGTTCAACTTCGCACCGTTAGAGGGCGACGGCACTTACGCCCTGGCCGTTGTGCTGGGTGAGAATGTGCCTCCTAATGACGGTAACGAGATCTTCAAGGCTCCCGGCTCGGCCATTCTAGGCGATGTTCCGGAGCCCGGCACCCTGCTGCTGATGAGCTCCGGCGCATTAGGGCTTGGTGGAGTGCTGCGGCGCAGGCTGCTGCGCTAGTCGTATCTCGCACTCTGCCGACGGCGGATGCTTTCGGCCTGGCCGAATGTATCCGACCTTAGTCTCGACATCCTGACAAGCAAGTAATGGAGATTCTGACCATGAAACGAATTGCGATACCGAAATTCTTTGCAGTCGCCGCCAGTCTTGCGCTGCTGATGGCACTGGCTTCGGCTGCCTCGATGGCAGCCACCATCCCGAACAGCGTGCCCGGTTATGTCTCTACCGCTCAGAACCTGGGAGCGGAAAACCCTGGCCGCATTATCGATATTTCTGTGCACCTGGCATTGCATGATGTTGCCGGCCGCGACGCTCTGCTGCAAAAACAGTATGACAAGAATTCGCCGCTCTACCAGAAGTGGCTCACGCCGGAGGAATATGCCGCCCGCTTTGCGCCCTCGGCCCACGAGGCCGCGATGGTCCAGGACTTCCTGAAGTCGAAGGGCCTCACGGTTACAGCGGTCAACAAATTCAATTACACCGTCTCCGCCAAGGGAAGCGTCGGCGACATCCAGAAAGCCTTCGGTGTGCAGATTGACCGCTTCCTGCGCAACGGAGAGGTGCGCTACTCGAACGTCAACAATCCTTCCGTGCCGGCCAATCTCGCGGGCATCGTCGGGTCTATCGGCGGACTTCACCAGGTCCTGATGAAGCCCCATCATGTCCGCCCGGTGGATCCATCAACCGGCCGGGAGATTGAAGGCGTACCGTTGGCGCCGGGCAATGCAGGACAACAGTATTACGAATATGTGTGCTATCGCGGCACTGAGGTACATTCCTACACGACCGGTGGCAAGTTCCCGGTCGGCTACTACTCCGGCAACCGCTATGGCGCGGATGCAAACAATAACCAGAACGGCCACCTGCCACCGTGCGGTTTCGAACCTCTGTCCATGCAAACGGCCTTTGGCATGACCGCCCTGTATAACTCCGGGCTGGACGGTACCGGGCAGACGGTTGTGATCGTGGATGCGTATGGCTCCCCGACCGCGACTGCGGATATCAACAAGTTCTCCAGTACGTTCAACGTGTTGCCAGTGAACTTTGCGTTCTACAACCCCCAGGGACCACCGCCTTTCAATTCTGGATGGGCGGGCGAAACCACGCTGGATATCGAGTGGGCGCACTCGATGGCTCCCGGAGCCAATATCGCGCTGATCCAAACCATCGACAACGAGGACATCAACCTGCAGGGCGGTATTCAGTACGCCCTTGACAACAAGCTGGGCAACGTTATTTCCAATAGCTATGGCGGGGATGAGTACGACGACGATGCTCAGAACATGATGGACTGGGACAACCTCAACGCGAATGCGGCAGCGATGGGAGTATCAGTGAACTACTCATCGGGCGATTCCGGCGACTTCTACCGCGATACCGGCCACATCACCGTCAGCGTTCCCTCCAACTCGCCGCACGCGACTTCGGTCGGCGGTGCGAGTGTCTTCCTGAATGCTGACTACAGCATCAACTTCCAGGCCGGCTGGGGGACAACCCTGGTCAAGATCGCTGAGCCTCCGAATTTCAATCCTGATGTTCCGCCACTTTGTTTCAGCAACAACATGCCGGTGGGACAGTGTTTCTACTATGGCGGCGGTGGTGGAATGAGCCAGTTCTTTACCAAGCCCTCCTGGCAGATGAACCTGCCTGGCACAGGGCGCCAGCAGCCTGACGTGTCGCTGACGGCTGATCCTTACACCGGAGTTACGATCATCTCCTCCTACAACAACCCTGGAACGTACACGGTTAGCGTAATCGGAGGCACCAGCGCATCCTGCCCGATGTTCTCCGGCGTATGGGCCATCGTCAATCAGAAGAGCCAGCAGAAGAACGGGCACTCGGCCGGTCTGGCTGCGCCATACATGTACACGCTGCCCAAGAACGCCGTGTATGACATCGTGCAGGCTTCGCAGTTCACACCTACGAACGTGGCGGGTGAGATCTTCACCGGGGCAATTCAGCCGATGTATGAAGCGCCGGCAAAGCTGGTCGGCCCCGACGTACCCACGCAGTTCACAAGCGCGTTCTATCAGAGCGCGTCTTCGAAGCGTTGGTACACCATCGGGTTTGGCTCCGATAGCACGCTGACGACCGGTCCTGGTTGGGACAATGTAACTGGCGTTGGCACACCCAACGGCGCGAACTTCGTGAACGCGATTGTGCCTTAGTCAGGAGAAAACAATTCGCGTCTTACCTTAGATCTTCATTGGTCCACTCTGGCGCGCCCCGCATCGGGGCGCGCTTTTTCATTGAGCAGTGCTGTGCCTGTGCGGGTGTAAACTTCACGCAGTGCCACGGAAATCGCAAACCGACAGCGGTGAAAGACCTGATGGCGCCGGCACTCTGTTCCTGGTCGGAACTCCCATCGGCAATCTGGAAGACATCACGTTACGTGCGCTGCGGACGCTGAAAGAAGTAGATCTCATTGCCTGCGAGGACACTCGCCAGACACAAAAGCTGCTGAATCACTACGGCATCGAGAAGCGCACGGTCAGTTATCACGAGCACAACGAGCTGGAACGAGCGCCCGAGCTGATTGTTCATCTGGAGAACGGCGATGATGTCGCCATCGTGAGCGATGCCGGCATGCCGGGGGTAAGCGACCCGGGCTACCGTCTGGTGGCATTGGCGGTGCGCCACCATATTCGAGTCGTACCCATTCCCGGAGCATCGGCTTTCCTTTCCGCGCTTGTAGCCAGCGGGCTGCCTACCGATTCCTTCCGTTTCGGCGGCTTCTTGCCGGCAAAGGCTGGGGCTCGTAGGTCATTGCTGGAGGCGTCGCGCTTGTCGTCACGTACGCTCATCTTTTACGAAGCGCCGCACCGTCTTCTCGAGACGCTGCAGGATGTGGCCGACATACTCGGCCCGGAACGCCGTGTCGTGGTCGCGCGCGAAGTTACCAAGCTGCATGAGGAGTTCCTGCGCGGACAGGCCAGCGACGTGCTGAATCAGCTCAAGAAACGTCCAGACATCAAGGGCGAAATTACCTTGCTGATTGCGAAAGCTGAAGAAACTTCTGCGGCTCCCACTTTGGAATCTGTCGCTGTGCGCGTGCGCGAGCTGATGCAGTCGGAAGGGCTGGAAGAGAGATCTGCTTTGAAGCAGGCGGCGAAAGAGTTTGGCCTGTCGAAGAGCGAGGCCTATCGCGAGTGGCAACGGGCGAAGTGACCTGTGCCAGTGCGGGGCAGATAACGTGAA
>Ga0335083_10006690_pt1 | contig 14328 bp, 12 predicted proteins | sample Lox_Sample_42_FD_206716 | JGI IMG/M metagenome (GOLD analysis project Ga0335083, IMG submission 206716) | Soil microbial communities from Loxahatchee National Wildlife Refuge, Florida, United States - Lox_Sample_4.2 | ecosystem: Environmental > Terrestrial > Soil > Wetlands | place: USA...
AGGAATAATCGCATGCAGCCTCCTGTACGTGCGTCGCCGGTACTATCGTAGATAAAGCTCCTGCCGGGACAATCCTTCGGGTGCCGCTCATCATTTCTCTTTAACGTTGATCCAATCCACGCGCGCTTGCCCGGGGAGGTGGTAACCGTCAATAGAGTTGGTCGTGATTCCGGATCGGCCGCTGCGTTTGCAGAACTGGGCGATGATGATGATGACATTGTGCAGAACCGTATTGGGCGACAGGCCACCTTCCTTTAGCGTCACGATGAAATCATTGAGGTCCTCTGCGGACACCGCGTCCAAGGTTCGGCCGCAAGTGTTTGGTCCACGCGATCGCTTCAAGTTCGGCGTGCTTTCGCCGCTGGACTTCGAGCGCCTGAGCGACCGTCGCTCCTGCGGGTAAGCGGCGGCGTTTGCCTTTTTCGCGAAACTCGATGAAGTAGTTGCCATCCGGCAAAGTGTCCAGTCGCGTTGTCCGTTGGCCTCCTTGGGAATCGATCGCAACACCCAGCGATCAATCGATTTTGACCTGTTTGAGGAGATCGACGTGAGCCATCCGAATCCGCGCTGGCACGGTGTATCATAGCGAGTGCACGGAGGAGACATGAAAATCATCCGGATTTGTTCGATGTTCGTTCCGGTTTTTGGGACATTGTTCCTGCTTTATCACGCCCGAATGAATGCGGCGCCTCCGCCCGCAGCAGCGCCGGCCTTTGCCATGGTCATCCATGGCGGCGCCGGAAATTACGACCGCATGCCTGCCGACCAAATTGAACAGCGGCGCGCTTCCATGACTAAAGCCATCGAGGCCGGCTACAACATCCTCAAGCGCGGCGGCGCAAGCTTGGACGCCGTGGAAGCCGCGATCCGTGTAATGGAAGACTCCGGATTGTTCGATTCCGGCCGCGGCGCCTACTACACCAAGGACGGCGTGCCGGAGATGGACGCGGCCATCATGGACGGAAAAACGCTAGGCGCCGGCTCGGTCGCCTCGGTGCAGCACATCGCGAATCCAATCCACCTGGCGCGCTTGGTGATGGAAAAAACTCCGCATGTGCTGCTGGTGGGCGAGGGCGCCGAGGAATTCGCGAAATCGCAAGGCATCCAACTCGTCTCCCCGTACTATTTTTATAACGAGCGCGAGTGGGAGCGCTTCAAGAAGGCCCAGGAAGCCGCTACTAAGAAGACCTCGTCGTTGCGGCGCGACGAAGAACACGGTACCGTCGGCGCGGTCGCGCTGGATCAGGCCGGAAACCTCGCGGCGGGCACCTCGACCGGCGGGACTGTTATGAAGATGCCAGGGCGCGTGGGCGACTCGCCCATCATCGGCGCCGGCACTTACGCCAACAACGAAAGCTGTGCCGTTTCGGCCACCGGAACAGGCGAATATTTCATGCGCAACATTGTGGCAGCGGATATTTGCGAGCGCGTCAAGTATCTGCATGTCTCGCTCGACCAGGCAGCCGACGACGTGGTCATGAAGGAACTGGTCGCGCAGCACGGCGATGGTGGCGTGATCGCTTTGGACAGAAAAGGCAACTCCACGACACCTTTTAACACGCCTGGGATGATGACCGCAACTGTCCGGGCGGACGGAACCATCACGCTCAAAGGCTGGAACAAGACAGCGTCGCCGGTCACGGTTTCGGCGGCGAAATAGAACGCACCAGGGACTGAAGGTACGCGGGGACGCCGGGATCGCCTTCTCGGGGTGCCCAGGGCGCGAAGTCTTTATCAGTGCTCGCCTGGTACGGGCCTGGCTTCACTTCGTAACAGATCGCGTGCGCCGTTAAAGGCGTCATGGTGTGCCACACGCCCGGTACAACGTCGATGCCTATCGCGTCGCGGCCCAGGATGTGCGAACTCGCGATGCGTCCCGCGTCATCGAAGGTGAAGAACGCAATTTCGCCCTCCAGCACCAAAAAGGATTCGGCTTTGGGCGGATCCAGATGCCGATGCGGCGCGATATAGGTTCCCCGGATCATGACGTTCAGGAAGCGATGCGGATTGTCTTCCAGGCTGGCGTGAAAATTGTGATTCGTCCGCAGCCGCGGGGACTCGCGCGCGCGCTCCACCAAAGCCGCAAAGAGCGCCGAGTCTAGTAGCTGAATATCGGACATCAGCTTCATGTTCGCACGCCAGCGCAACGGGTATATACTTATTTCCATTCAGGTGGAAAGGAGCGGAGATATGCGGACATCCATGCTGCTTTTTCTGGCTGGCTTCACGCTGGTGGCACAGCCGCCGGCCATTAAGAGCGATGACATCGGAGGCGTGGTCAAGAGCGCCAAGGGACCGGAAGCTGGCGCGTGGGTGATCGCCGAGACAACCGACCTTCCCACGCGTTACATCAAGATCGTCGTTACGGACGATCGAGGCCGCTACGTTTTGCCGGATCTGCCGAAGGCCAACTACAGCGTGTGGGCGCGCGGCTACGGTCTGGTAGATTCTCCCAAGGTGCGGACCGCACCGGGCAAGATTGTGAACCTGACTCCCGTCGTGGCGCCGAACGCAAAGGCCGCGGCTGCCTATTATCCCGCCAACTACTGGTATTCGCTGCTGAAGGTGCCTGACAAAAACGAATTCCCCGGAACGGGGCCCAAAGCCAACGGCATTTCGCCCAACATCAAAGTTCAGGGACAGTGGCTGCATCTGATCAAGACTGATAGCTGTGAATCTTGCCATCAACTCGGCAACGCATACACTCGCACGATTCCGGCGATGTTCAGCAAGCTGGATTCTCCCGCCCAGGCCTGGATGCGCCGCGTGCAGTCCGGACAAGCGGGCAACGCTATGCTCGGCGGCCTGAATCAGCTTGGACCGGAAAAGGCCACAGCCCTTTTCGGCGACTGGACTACGCGGGTCGCAAACGGCGAGTTGCCCGCCGAGGCGCCTCCCCGGCCGCAGGGCGTGGAGCGCAACATCGTAATTACGCAGTGGGACTGGGCCGGCGCCAAAGTATATCTGCATGACGAGATCTCCACCGACAAGCGCAATCCGAGCGTGAACGCGAATGGGCTGATTTATGGATCGCCGGAGGAAAGCAGCGACTATCTTCCAGTGCTTGATCCCGTGCACAGCACCATCAGCAGCGTAAAGGTTCCTTACCGCGATCCCAACACGCCCGGCCAACCTAAGCCGCTGCAGGCGTCGCCATTCTGGGGCGATGAAGCGATCTGGGACAGCCACACCACTGTTCACAATCCGATGTTCGATCAGCAAGGACGGCTATGGTACACCGCGCGCCTGCGTCCCGCCGACAATCCCTCGTACTGCAAGGCTGGGTCGAGTCTTCCTTCGGCCAAGCTCACGCCCACCGATCGCGACGGGCGCCAGCTAGGCATGTACGATCCGAAGACCAAACAGAGCTATATGATCGACACCTGCTTCGGCACGCATCACCTGCTGTTTGCCGAGGACGCCAACAACACGCTGTGGACCAGCAGTGGGGGCGGTGGCGGTGTGGTGGGGTGGCTCAACACAAAAATGTGGGACCAAACCCACGACGAACAAAAATCCCAAGGCTGGACGGCGCTGGTGCTGGACACCAACGGCAATGGGAAGCGCGATCCCTATCAGGAATCCGAGCAGAACGTGGTTACCGCGCCGAGCGGTGAGAGCCTCGGAATCTCGGCCATTCTCAAGCCATCCACCGATCCCAACAAAGACACGCGTCTCAACGCGGCTTTCTACGGCCTAGCGATTGGAACCGATGGGATGATCTGGGGAAGCGTGCTGGGCTTCCCGGGCGGAATTGTGCGCGTGAATCCCGGATCGCACCCTCCCGAGACCGCGCTCGCCGAGTATTACGAAGTGCCTTATAACAACCCCAAAGCGCCGGTGTGGGGCTATTCGCCGCGCGGCATGGACATCGATCGCAACAACGTCGCCTGGGTTGCGCTGGGTAGCGGCCATCTGGCGAGTTTCGACCGGCGCAAGTGCAAGGGCCCGCTTAATGGGCCGAAAGCCACGGGCCAGCATTGTCCGGAAGGCTGGACGCTGTATCCGACGCCGGGACCGAATTTCAAGAACGTGAAAGACTCAGGCAGCGCGGACTCGCATTATTACGACTGGGTGGATCAGTGGGACACGTTGGGCCTGGGCAAGAACACGCCCATCATCACCGGCAACTCTTCGGATTCGCTGATCGCCTTGGTCAACGGGAAGTGGGTCATCATGCGCGTTCCCTATCCGCTGGGATTTTTTGCAAAAGGCATGGACGGCCGCGTGGACGATGCCAACACCGGCTGGAAAGGCAAAGGCGTGTGGACCACGTGGGGCACACGCACGCCATTTCACAGCGAGACCGGAAAAGGAACCATGCCCAAGGTGGTTCACTTCCAGGTACGGCCGAACCCGCTGGCGGATTGAATTGACAGTGGGATTGACGCCCGCCAGTTAGTGCTGCGCCGTCTTTCCACCCGTCCCGATCTCAACCGTGTGCAGTGAATTTGTCGCCGCTTTTTTCGGCGTGAATTACCACGCGATCTCCCACTTTGAGATCGGTCTTCTGGATGGCCTGGCTCCCGCGCGCGAAGGTGGTCCCGGAGTCGAGCAAGACTTCCACCGTCTTTCCGGCCGCGGTAGTCACCGTGACCGAGCCGTCCGAGACCTTGGCGATTGTTCCCATGACGTGTTCGAGCCCGCCATGGGCGAGTACAAGAGTGACGCAGAGCGCGAAGCAAAGCGCGAGTTTAATGAGCGTGCGGTTTCGATCCATTAGATTCAGCTCCATTCAAAAAGTTGTTTTCCTCCCGTTCCTCCTCCAGGTCACCGGGAGATTTCGGATTCATTTTCTGCATGTCGAGTTCTTCTTGAGCGGTTGATGGGGTAAATGACGGATGAAACGAACCAGCTTCCACGAGTCCTCATCATGGCCGGGAGCAGCCCAGCCCGGCATGCCGGACATTCTGACGCCGTTCTGAATAATGAAAAACAATTCCCCGTCGGTCTTGTCTTGTGTTTCGGAAGCCCGCATGTCCGGCGCCGCAGGAAAGGAATGTTCTCCCATTTCCGTGTCGCCGCTGCCGTTGTTGGCGTGGCACGACGCGCAATGATCCGCCCAATGTGCTCTGGCTTCGGTTAGAACTTCGGGCGTGTCCGGAATTGGGTTGACAACCGACTTGGCGGCGGACGGCATGGCGAGATCGCGCGCCCTCCCAGCGATCCAGCGTTCGATGCCGCTCGGCTTTTCAAGAGCGCTGAATCCGTGCGCCTGGCGCAGCGCGACAAAGGCGACGACGGCGAGAACGATCGCTGCACTCAAGACGCCTGCCAGGAAACCCGCCAGTTTGCGCAAAGTTTCAAAAGTCTTCAGGAAACGCCCGTCCGAATCGCCGGGGACGTCGTTAAATATCAGGTCGCGTTTTTTCGCCAGACATTCCGTTGCGACGGCAGCATTCCGGGTAAGCGGAAAAGTCCGTCTTCACACACTGCCGCCACGATCAGCGGGAGGCTGATCACCGCGAGTAAGAATAATGCAATCGCGCGCTGCATGCCTAATCGTCTTTAACTATGAAAGATCAAATCACGCGCTGTGGAATGCGGCAAATTGTCGCATTAGGCCCAAATCGGCCAAGCGCGACAATATGACGCACCGAAGGGCTCGACTCGCGCGCTTCCGCATGCGTGGATATCCTGATCGCAAGGCGTTTTCAACGGACGGGAGGGTACTTCGCGAGTTTGCGCTGCAAGGAGCGGCGATGGATTCCCAAAAGCCGGGCGGCCTGAGAGATGTTCCCGCCGCAATCGGCCATCACCCGCTGCATGTGCTCCCACTCGACTCTGGCAAGGCTGGGAACCATCGCCGGTACCTCCTGCACTTGCTCCGCGGCTGAGTGCAGGCTTTCATAGGCTGCCAGCACCTGTTCGGCATCCGCGGGCTTGCTCATATAATGATCGGCGCCGCGTTTCATCGCTGAAATAGTCGTGGGAATGCTGCCATAGCCGGTCAATACGATGATCGCCATCGAGGAATCGATCGCGCGCAATTGTTGGATCAGATCAAGGCCGCCCATCCCCGGCATTCTCAGATCGACCAGCACTAAATCGGGACTGCGCTCGCGGGCGATAGCTACAGCTTCTTCTCCGCTGGATGCGCTGCTCGCATCCCAGTTGCGCTGCACCAGGGCGCGGGACAATCGATTACGGAAAACGTCATCGTCATCAACCACCAGAACCAGTGGCTTGTCGTCAAACGGCGGCATACACATCGTCGCGCGAGGCGTTCAGGGGCAGATCGAGCTTCGCCGTGGTGCCCTTTCCAGGAGACGACTCGAACGATAAATCTCCGCCCAAGCGTTCGGCGAACGTCCGTACCAGAAACGTGCCCAGCCCCATACCTTTTCCTGGTTCCTTGGTCGTGAAGAACGGCTCGGCAATCCGGCGAAGTACGTGCTCTGGCATACCCTGGCCGCAATCGGCGATCGAAAACACGATCTGCGAACCGTTGCGCTCGGCGCGGATGACAATCTTCTCATCCTCAACGTTGGCGTCTAATGCATTCCTGATCAATGCGGCCAGCGAGTGAGTAGTGGCCTGCACGGGCAAAACGACAGCCACCTCCTCGTCCGGCACACTTACACGAAGACATCTACGCTGCGATTCGGAAAACTGCAAAAGCGTTTCGTTCAGAGGTTCGGCTAGCGGAATGCTTCGGGGCGCTTCGCCCATCGGCTCGGCGCCCTCGACACTCATCCGTTGGAGGATCAAGCGGCACCGCTCGACTTCGGAACGAATGAGCTTCGCGTCTTCGCGCATATCGTCGCCATCCGGTAGTTGAGCCGCAATGCGTTCCAACTCGCGCGAGACTACCGCGATGGTGCCGAGCGGCGTCCCCAGCTCATGCGCCGCGCCCGCCGCCAGGGTCGCCAAGGACGCCAGCCGCTCGTTCTTGGCGATTTGTTCCTGCAGAGTCAGAACTTGATGCTCCCGCTCCCGAAGCTCGTCGGAGACCTTTCCGGTGAAGAATGTGATTAGGCCGGCCGCCACAATGAACGCGACCCACATCCCCACCAGGTGCGGCGACAAGCCTTGAGCATCATGATGGGTTTCAAACGCTGGAGCGGGAGCGTGGAACAGGAATAGCAAGCCAAAACAAACCGTCGCCAGCACACCCAATGCCCACGTCCACGTCTTTTTGAGCACTACAGCAGAAAGCGTGATTTGCACCAGGTAGAGCAGGCTGAACGGGTTCGTCGATCCACCGGTCAGGCCGAGCATCACGGTCAGGCAGAGGGTGTCCAGCACGAATATCGCGCCAAGTGTTGCCTGCGGATAGCGAGTCGATACCTGCGGCTTGCTAGAGAGTAGGAGATTGGTCCCAACCACGACGGACAGGATCGCGAACATCCAGAGCAGCGGAACAGTCAAATGGAACACGAACGCCATTCCGAGGATAATGGCCGCTACGCCGCAAGCTATTCCGTAACGCAGCCGAACCACCCACGGTAGGGCGAGATTAGGCGCGAAATCTCGGCCTAGAGTTGCGGGCTCACTCGGGAGTGTGGCCTTGGAGCCAGGACCAGACCCCCTGTCGTGCGTTCGGATCATGTGAGCAAGTACCTTGTTATCCTAGCTCGCTGAAATGGAGCCAGGAGTGCGACAATTTGCCACACGACAACAGGATGGAATTGATGTTTGATATCTAAAGCACGTCTTTTCGCATGCGTCGCGCGCTTGCATCGCTAATGCTGGCTCTCCTCAGCTTCCCGCTGATCGCTGCAGTCCTGCTCGCGGAAACAGCTCCAGATCTACCTTCCTGTTGCCGCCGGAATGGCGAGCATCGGTGCACATTGAAGGCGCATGACGCGTCTTCGACGGACGGTTCTGCTTTCCAGCTAGTCCAAAGATGCCGCGCGTTTCCAATCGCGCCGGCCGTAATGGCAGACGCCGCGGCCGCAATTCTGAGAACTCCCAGCGCGATTTTCGCCGGACTAGTGAGCCATCCAGCGATTCAACGCCAGACCGAAGCGCTCGGCCGCATCTCCTTCAGCCGCTCGCGGCAAGAGCGCGGTCCTCCAGCTCCTCTCGCCTGATTCACTCCTCGTCGCCTTCGTCCTGGCCAGTAATCCGTACTGGCGGCGAGGCACGCCCGCACTCCGCGGGAAGACAGGAGCGCATTGGGCCATCGTTCTCCCAAAAGCAAATTATAGAGGAGGCTTCATGCGAAAGCGCGTAATCTTTTGGTGGCTGGCGAATTTTCTAATTTCTGGCTCGCTGCTGCACGCAACAATTTTTGGAAGAATACAAGGCATCGTGCACGACCCGCAGCACCGGCCCGTGTCGGGGGCGTCGGTAAAACTGCAGGCGATTAATTCGGATTGGTCGCAAACCGCGCAGACCAACAATAGCGGCGAGTTCTCGTTCGTCACCGTACCGGTTGGCGACTACAAAGTTACCGTAAGTCAGACTAACTTCCAGACTTTGGAACAGACCGTCACGGTGCAATCGAACTCATCGCCGGTTCTGCACTTTCAACTTGCCATCGCTCCAGTGAATCAAGCTACGGTCGTGAGCGGCGCACCCGAGCCGGTCAACACGGACTCTGTAACTCCGACCAGCCTTATCGATCGGGAGGACATCGCAGCTACCCCCGGCGCCGACCGCACCAACAGTCTGGCGATGATCACTGACTTTACGCCCGGTTCCTATGTGACGCATGACATGCTGCACATGCGCGGCGGCCATCAGGTGGAGTGGCTGATCGACGGCGTCCCGATACCCAACACGAATATCGCCAGCAATCTTGGCCCGCAGATCGATCCCAAGGACATCGACTATCTCGAGGTGCAACGCGGCAGCTATGACGCGGAGTACGGAGATCGCACCTACGGGATCTTCAATATCGTGCCTCGAACCGGTTTCGAGAGCGACAACCAGGGGCAACTGGTGACGTCCTTCGGCAATTGGTATCAGACCAACGATCTACTCAGTTTCGGGAGTCACACCCAGCGCTTCGCCTACTATGTCAGCCTGAACGGAAATCGCAGCGACTACGGTTTGCAGCCTCCGATCGGACAAGTGGTTCATGACGCCGAGAACGGCTATGGAGGGTTCGGATCGCTGATATTCAACTCCAGTCCGTCGAATCAATTTCGCCTGGTGGCTTCGTTGCGCCAGGATTACTACCAGATTCCCATCGATCCAGATCCCAATTCATCCGGGAATCAGGTGTATCCCACCTACGGCCTGCACGATAGCGAACGCGAGCCCGATGGCTACCTGGCCTTTTCCTGGGTCCACACCTTCAATCCGAACGTGCTGATGACGATTTCACCCTTCTATCATTACAACCAGGCCAGCTATAACAGCTCTCCCAACGATTTCCCGGTGATTACGAATGTGAACCAAACCGCCCACTATGTCGGCGCGCAAGCCAGCGTGAACGCAACTGTTTTGAAGAAGAACGAGGTGGAAGTGGGGGCGTACGGTTTCGCCCAGCATCAGAGCAACTTCTTTAATAACGTTTTTACGGATTGCGGCACGGACTGTCAGAACTTCGGCCCGTCTTCAGGTGCTGTAACCGGGGGACTAGCCGAGTTGTTCGTCAGCGATCGATTCAAGGCCACCTCGTGGCTGACGCTAATCGCCGGCTTTCGCTTTTCGCACTTCAACTCCGGGTCAGTGAGCGGGGGCACCCAGGCGGCAGTGGTGGAGAACGTACCTGACCCGCGCGTCGGCATCGCCGTGAGAATCCCGCGTCTGAACTGGGTCTTTCGCGGCTTTTATGGTGTGTTTTACCAACCGCCTCCGCTGTTGACCGCGACTGGTCCGTTGCTCAATTTGGCTACCAGCCAGAGCCTGGCCTTCGGTCCACTGCCAGGCGAGCGCGATCACGAATACCAGTTCGGCGTGGCCATTCCGCTGCGCGGCTGGGTGCTCGACGTCGATACGTTTCAAACCAGCTCGAGAAATTGGCTGGACCACAGCAATATCGGCGAATCCAACCTCTTCTGGCCAGTCACTTGGGACCGCGCTTTGATTCAAGCGTGGGAAACCACGCTGCGTTCTCCGCGGCTCTGGCGCCGCGCTCAAGTCCACTTGGCCTACTCCAATCAGATCGCCCAGGCGTCGGCGCCTTTCACCGGAGGCCTGGTCTGCCCAATTCCAGCGCCCGACGGATGCGAGCCGCCGCCGGGCTTCTCACCGGTGGACCATGATCAGAGGAACACATTGAACTTCGGTGTCAATTCCAGCCTTCCGTGGCGTGCGTTCGCCTCGGCCAATATGTACTACGGCTCGGGATTCACCAACGGGGATCCAAACGACCAATATCCGGGCGACTATCTACCTCAACACACCACCTTCGACATTTCCTTGGGAAAGAGTTTTGGCGAATCCGACCAATACCGCGTCTCGGTGACCGCTTTAAATGTTGGGAATCGCCGGGTGTTGCTCGACAACAGTCTGACTTTTGGAGGATTCCACTATAACGATCCACGCCAAATATACGTCGAATTCCGCTGGAGGTTTCACTACTGAAATCCCGTCGTAGGTTGCGCGACCTCACTGTAGCTCGGTGTTGCGCGTTTCCGGCAGCGTGAAGATCAGCACCGCGCCGATCAGGAAAAATGCCGAATTTAGCGCCAGCGCTGCCCCGATGCCCTGGCGGTCGGCCATGCTCCCGACCGCGAAAGGAGCCAGCGCGCTGGCCGCGCGCCCAACGTTGTAGACGAAGCCTTGCCCAGCGCCGCGCACCGCCGTCGGATATATCTCCGCCAGCATCGCTCCGAACAGCGAGAAGAATCCTGTGCCGAAGAATCCCACCAGAGGCCCCAGGATCAAGAGCCAGGTTTCAGAAGATGCGCCGGCCAACTGCGGCGTGATTCCGTAAATCGGAGTCAGGACGGAAGCAATCAGCACGTACGCGAAGAAGGCGGGGCGGCGCCCGAAGCGGTCCGCGAACCACCCGAAGCTAACATATCCCAGGAAAGCGCCGAACTGCATGGTGAAAATCCAGGCGCTGGTCCGCATGATGCCCAGACCGGCGCCGCCTTCACTCTTGGGAGCCGAAAGAAAGCCCGGCAGCCACGTGTTCAAACCCCAATAGGCGAACAGGACCGCCATCGCCAAACAGGTTGCGAGAATCGTGCGCCGCCCCAATGGCGGGCGAAACAGAACTCGGATCGACACGCGGGCGTGCTTCTTGACCCAGATCTCGGGTTCCTTCACTTTTCGTTGAATCCAAATTGTGAGAAATGCCGGCAATACGCCGACCAAGAATAGCGCCCGCCACCCGAAGCGGGGCAGTATGAGGGCCGTGACCGCTGCCGCCAGCATGTAGCCTAGCGCCCATCCCGATTGCATCAGGCCGATGGCTTTGGCGCGATGTTGCGGCGGCCAATATTCCGAGACCAGGACGGCGCCGGCCGACCATTCACCGCCCAATCCCATCCCCACCACAGCTCGCCAGGCGAACAGCGATATCAGACCGGTGGATAAAGCGGATCCACCCGAGCCGACCGAATAAAGAAGGATGGTATAGACCAGCGTGCGGGAGCGCCCGATGCGGTCGGCCACGATGCCGGCGCCGATTCCTCCGATGGAAGAAGCGATCAGCGTGACCGAGCTGACCATGCCCGCCGTGGCGGCCGACCAATGGAACTCGGCGCGCAGCGTCTGGATGGCGAAGACGTACAGCAGCACGTCCAGAGCGTCCAGCATGTATCCCAGCATGGCCGCCCAAAGCGCGAGCCAGCGCTGTTCCGTGAGGCCGCGCATCCTTCAGATAGTAGCGTAAGGCGGCTGCCGGGCTGCCAAACGATGCTGTGTAATCAGGGAACATATTCCTGGTGCAGTTCGTTCTGGTTATGATGGGCCGAGGCTTCTAATCCGGCGCGAACTACCGCAGGGGTCGTGCGTGCCAATACATAAAGGTCCAAACGCATTCCATGAGACAACTCCAAGCGCGTTTATTTCGTTGCTGCGCTGTGCTGCTGATTGCAGCCGTGGCCAGCGCACAAAACAGCATCCGCATTGAGCCCGCCAAAGGCCCCGTAGGATGGCTGCTGAATCCTTATCGACCACGCAGCGTGCCGCCCATCAACTTGAGCAATTCGTCACGGCTCGAGGCTCTGGTGCGCGGCGGCAATCTTTATCTGACGGCGCCGGATGTGGTCGCGCTGGCCATCGAAAACAACCTGGACGTCGAAGTGCAACGTTATGGACCGCTGCTGGCTCGTGAGGTGCTGCGCCGCGCCCAAGGTGGTGGTGCTCTGCGCAGTGTTGGCCTGGGAGTGGCGCTGGGGCCGGAGAGCGTCAGCCTGCAAGGCGTCAGCCTGAACTTCGCGGGAGCAGCCGTCAACACCGGAGGAAACGGCGTAAGTTCCGGCGGCGGAATCGTTACCCAGCTCGGACCGGCCATTCCGTCGCTCGATCCCACCGTCCTCGGCGTCGTGAACTTCCAGCACGCCACTTTTCCCCAAAGCAATACCATTCTCACGGGAACGACGGCCTTGATTCAAACCTCGCATACCTATCAGATGCAGTATCAGCAGAACTTTATCTTCGGACTCAGCGCGCAGGTCACCTACCTTAGCCAGTACACCCATGTGAACAGCCAGTTGTACAGCTTAAACCCCTATACTACCGGCGACCTGGATTTGCAGGTCACACAAAACCTGCTGCAAGGATTCGGTTCGGCCGTTAACGGCCGCAACATTCGGGTGCAGAGGAATAATTTGAAGGTAACGGACCTGCAGTTCAAGCAACAGGTCATCACCACTGTCGCGGCGGTTCTCAACTTGTACTGGGATCTCGTCAGTTTTGACGAAGACGTGCGCGCGCGCCAGCAGGAAGTTGCCACTTCACAGCAGTTGCTCGAGGATAACCGCCGCCAGGTGGCGATTGGCGCGCTGGCCGAGATTGAAGTAACGCGCGCGCAGGCGCAACTCTACGCCAGCCAGCAGGACCTGGTCATCTCCCAGACCAATTTATTGCAGCAGGAGACCATTCTCAAAAACGCTTTGAGCAGAAATGGGGTGGCCAGTCCCACGCTCGCTCAGGTGCATGTCGTGCCGCTGGACATGCTGCCGCCGCCCGACAATGAACCGCTGCGGCCTGTTGATCAATTGACCGGCGAAGCCCTCGCCAAGCGAAACGAGATCGAGCAGGCCAAGCTGAACCTCGAAAGCAACCAGATGAACCTGGTGGGCATCAAGAATTCGCTCAAGCCGACTTTGCAGGCCTTCGCTGAACTTACCAACAACGGGCTGACCGGGCAACTCACCGCGCTGGGCGCGATCCAACCGGGGGTCCCATATCTAGCGGGCGGATACGGCAATCTGCTGGCGGAAATCGCGCGCCGTAATTTCCCCAATTATTCGGCGGGTATTTCGCTGAACATCCCCTTGCGTAACCGCGCGGCACAATCCGACTACACCACCAGTTTGCTCGAAATTCGCCAGAACGAATTGAACCTGCAAAAGAACATCAACCAGGTTCGCGTGGACGTGCAGAACGCGGTGATCGGCCTCCAGCAGGCGCGCGCCCGATATGACGCGTCCGTCAAAGCGCAAGATTTGCAGCAGCAGACGTTCTCGGCCGATCAGCGCAAATACCAACTCGGAGCGGGCACCGTGTTCCAGGTGATCCAGGATCAGCGCGATCTGGCCAGCGCCGTCAGCGCTCGAATGCAAGCCATGGCGAACTTCACCCACGCAAAAATCGCGCTCGATCAGGCGCTCGGGACCACGCTTGAAACCAACGGCATCTCGCTCGATGAAGCCCTGGCCGGGCATGTGTCCAGGCCATCCACGCTGCCGGCCAATCTCCCGGCGGAGGTGCGCCAATGAAGCGTCGCATCTTCACGATTGGCCTGTGTCTCAACTGGGTGGTGTGGGCACAGCCGCCGGCAATTGACCCCGTGCGGCCCTCGGCGCCGATTCTCGTAAGGCCATATCTCGCTCCGCACGTGCCGCCGATTCGCCTTCTGAATTCAACCCGTCTGCACGATCTCATTCGCGCCGGTATTCTGTACCTGACCGCGCAGGACGCCATTGCGCTGGCGCTGGAGAACAACATCGATATCGAAGTCGCGCGATATAACCCGATCATTTCGGTCTGGCAACTGGAGCGCGCGCAAGCGGGCGGCCTGTTGCCGGGCGTGCCCAGCGGCGCCGCGCAAGCAAGTTCAGTGGCCGCCGGTCAGGGCGTTGCCGGCAGCCAGGCAGCGGCGGGCGTGAACTCCACCGGGGCCAATGGGACCACCAGTACAACCAGCAATGCCACCATTTCCCAGATCGGACCCGTCACGCAGAACCTGGATCCGTCCTTCCAGGAAGTAAGCACCTTCAGTCACCGAACCGCTCCGCAGTTCGATGTGATTCA
>Ga0335083_10006693_pt1 | contig 14324 bp, 10 predicted proteins | sample Lox_Sample_42_FD_206716 | JGI IMG/M metagenome (GOLD analysis project Ga0335083, IMG submission 206716) | Soil microbial communities from Loxahatchee National Wildlife Refuge, Florida, United States - Lox_Sample_4.2 | ecosystem: Environmental > Terrestrial > Soil > Wetlands | place: USA...
CACGTTTCCGAAATCGGTAAAATTGCCGCTGCCACCGGGAATGGCTGTGGTAAAATCCGCCACCTTGATCGGATTGCCGGGAATGATGGGGTTTCCGGGAATGATCGGATTGCCGGGAATGATTAGGTAGATGCCTTTTAGCGTTTGCCCCGCGCTCATGCCGCCGCCGACGAAGGCTAGGTCCATGCTCGCCACGGAAGTATCCATCGAGACGCTGGTGAAGAATTGAAAATTCGCGCTCGTGCCGGGCATCTGCGTGCTGGTGTCGGCCACTTTGATTTGCGGCGGTGAAGGCACCGTGCCACTGGAAAGATAAATTCCTTGCTGCCCTGCCGAGCCGTTGCCGATGTAGGCCACATTGTTCCCGCTGATGGCCGGGCTGCCGACAAACCCCGTGAAATTCCCCGTTCCGCCGGGAATGGCTGTGTTCGAGTCCGCAATTTTAACGTTCGGCGGCGAGGGCGATGTGCCAAACAGATAAACTCCTTGCTGCCCGCCGCTGCCATTGCCAATGAACGCCACGTTGCCGCCGCTAGTTACCGGAGCGGTGGGCGCAAAGCTGGTGAAGTTGCCCGTGCCTGATGGAATGGCAGTACTTAAGTCGGCAACTTTGATCGGGTTGCCCGGAATGACGTCCGGTGGCGACGGCGTGGCATAAATACCCGATTGGCCGCCGCTGCCGCCACCGATAAATGCCACGTTGCCTCCGCCGATTCCAATTTGCGTAAAAAACGAAGTGAAGTTTCCTGTGCCGCCGGGGATAGCGGTATTCAAATCGGCAATTTTAACGTCCGGCGGGCTGGGCACGGCGGAGGTGACGTAGACTCCCTGCTGGCCGCTGGTGCCGGCTCCCACAAACGCCACGTTGCCGCCGCTGATGGCCGGCTGCGGCATGACGTCCGGAGGCGTGGGGGATTGAAAGCCGGTGAAGTTGCCCGCGCCGCCGGGAATGGCGCTGTTAGCGCCGGCCACTTGGGCAATCCTAACTTCCGGCGGCGATGGCGAGGCATAAGTGTGGCCGCCGGTGTCGACCAGCGCCACGCCGGCCGTCGATGAATCGCCGAGAAACTGGATCGTGTCCGAGAAATCGACCGTCGAGGTGCCCGGATGCGTGAACAAATATTCTCCGCTGACATACGTGGTCAACTCCATCGACTGGGTCAGCACCAACTGCTCGCCGACAAAACCGGCGAAGGTGCCGCTGAGCGTGTTATGGAAGCCGGCGGTAGTGTTGTACTCCAAGTTCAGAGAATTCGGACTGGACTGTTGCGAAATGTTGAAACTGGCCGTGGCAAATGCCTCATACGCTCCGCCAGCAATCACATCGGGCGAGGTCAACGTGCCGCTGATGCCCAACGAAAAGATCATCGTTATCGGCGTGTTCGCCGGCAACGTGGCGGAGGTGATGATGGCCAAGTCGTTGGCCGAGGCCCGCACGTCGGTTTCCGCGTATTCATTCTGGCCGGTGTTGGCATACATCGCGGTGGAAAATCCTTGAAACAAGCCTTCCGAGGCGGTCACGTTTCCGCTGGCGCTGCCGAAGGCCATCGTCCCCGTGGAACTGGTGGTTGTCGGCGTCACGACGGTAGCCGGCGTCGTGTTATTGAAACTATGGGCGTCGTTGACCACATTGGGGTTGGCGGTCACATCAACAACATGAGAAGTGGAACTGCCTTGGACATTGACCTGGGCCCAGGCCATGTTCGAGAAGAACATTGCGGTTAGCACGACCACGCCGGCGACGAGTTTGCAATTCATGGGCGCACTCCAATTCGATCGGGTCGATTTGGCACGCCGTCTGTTCCCGCAACATGCCTGGCTGTCCGCCATCATAAGCCGTGATTGCCGTGCAAGCTACTAAATATCGACAAACCAAAGTGATTTATTTTGTCAAAAATCGGGCCGGAGGCGTTGCTGCGTCTGGATCGATCTGGTCGGCATGACTACGGCTTTGAACTGAACGGTCGATCCCGCACGGCGACGCTCTAAGCAGCGGGGTGTGTTTCCTGAAGCGCTTACAAGTAAACGACAATGGCACGCTCCAATGCCGCGCGGAAGTTGGGACAGATATTTTCAGCACCCATGTGCTGCTCGAATTCAGCTTGGTGCATCAATTGAGCTGGTTGCGGCTGTGCCTGGTAAAATCCAACGGTCAAGCCCGCGGCTAGATCTCCGGGCAGCTTTTTAATGTCGTAGTTACGAAGGCATAAAATGCTCTTTGGCAAGTTCGCACTCATCGGCGTCATCATGAAGTGAGGGCATCCTGAAAACAGGCAGCCATAATACACGGACTTTGCGGATGAGAAAATGTTGAGTTTCGGACAAGTCGCAAGGTAGTTGCTTGAATTGCTACCACCGGGGATGGAGCCTTAAACTCCTGTGCCGAAATGCGAATTTTTAACTTCACTTTAATTCAAGGGTAGCGGCCCTTAACGATTGGCAAACTGCCAACTGGCGCGGTTGAAAAAGTAGATACGTTCTATAGCCACCCGTAATATTCGACGCGGAATATCCTTTTTGTCTTAGAATCCGAGTCGCTAGATAGCCGCGTTGCCCAACCTGACAATAAACGGCAATCGGGCGCTTTTGCGGCAATTCGTCCAGTCGCTGCCGGAGTTCATCGATCGGAATGTTGATGGCCACTGGAATGTGACCATCCGCATATTCATCCGGTGTCCGGACATCAAGTAGCGTCGGCTTTTCGCTTGGTGATGCCACTATGATTGCCTCAACATCGACTTGCGGATGATCGCCGCGCAATAATCCAGCCGCCACAAAGCCAGCCATATTAACGGGATCTTTGGCCGAACCGAATTGTGGAGCGTATGCCAGTTCCATTTCCTCCAAGTCGTATACTGTCATGCCTGCTTGAATTGCCACGGAAAGTACATCGATTCGCTTGTCGACGCCTGAACTGCCGACCGCCTGTGCGCCCAGCAGTTTTCCGGATTCAGGATCAAACAAGATTTTCAGCGTCATCGTTTCCGCGCCCGGATAGTATCCCGCATGATGCAGCGGGTGAACGTAGACTTTGCGGAATGGTCGATTGACGCGGCGAAGGTTTTTTTCTGAAGCACCAGTCATCGCAATCGTGCGATCAAAAACACCGACAATTGCGGTGCCCTGGGTGCCGCGATACTTCATCGACCGGCCAAATACGTTGTCTGCTGCAATTCGCCCTTGGCGATTGGCGGGACCAGCAAGGGCAACTTGTGTTGCATCACCGGTTACTACATCCTTGACTTCAACGGCGTCTCCCACCGCGTAGATATCCGGGTCGCTCGTTTGCAGATATTCGCTGACGCGAATGCCTCCTCGGGGACCGACATCCAGGCCTGCCTCAACCGCCAGTTTGTTCTCCGGACGTACACCCACTCCGAGAATCACGAGTTGCGCCGATATTTGTTGCCCCGATTTAAGATGGACGACTAGTCCACCCCTGGCTTCCTCGAATCGTACCGCCGATTGACCGAGCAATGGTGTTACTCCGTTCTCTAACAGCACTTCGTTGATCGGTGTTGTCATTTCTTTATCGAGGGGCGGCAAGACTTGGTCTTGCAACTCCACGACAGTCGTCGCGATGCCACGTCTCACAAAATTCTCGACCAGTTCCAGGCCGATGAAGCCTGCGCCGACAACAACCGCTTGCTTGACGCCACGATCGACTCGCTGCTTGATGTGATCGACATCCTGTAAATTCCGCAGCGTGAATACGCCGGGCAAGTCGATCCCAGGAATCGGTGGCCGCAAAGGAGCCGCTCCTGGCGCCAGGATCAGTTTGTCGTACGACTCCTCGTACTGCCGCCCTGTCGCCACCTCTCGGGTATGAACCTTCTTCGCAGCACGGTCCATCGATTCCACGGATGCGCCGGTCCTTACATCCAAATTAAAGCGGCTGCGCAATCGCTCGGCGGTGGTGACGAGCAACTTTGCTCGCTCGGCGATCTCACCGCCGACATAGTAAGGCAAACCACAATTTGCGAACGAGACGTCCGGTCCTCTCTCGAATAAAATAATCTCGGCGTCCTCCGAAAGGCGGCGAGCACGAGCCGCCGCAGAAGCTCCGCCAGCCACACCACCGACGATAATTAGTTTCATAATGCGACTCCTTCCATCGATCGGTTTTGTTTTCGATCGGCGAATCCGCACGAATCATTCGCTTCTGCACATCGATTCCACGGCATTTTTGCCAGTAACAAACCCATGCCGCAGGTATCGGTAATTCCCGCAAACACCAAACCGACGCCGATAAAAGCAGATATCCCGAGGAATGCAGGATGAATTGAAGACAGTGCGATTCCCAGCAAGACGATCGAGCCAGCGGCAATTCGCACCTGTCGTTCCAGAGAGACTTGCTTTTTACCGCGCACGACCGGAAACCCGGCTTTGACACAGGCCACCGTCCCTCCGCTAACGTTGATCACGTTCTGCCAGCCAGCATCCAGTAATCGTTGGCAGGCCTGAAGACCTCGACTTCCCGATTGACAAACGACATAAACCGGTTGGTGATCTGCCCCGGGACAAGTCCCTGCCAAGGTCTCTGCGGTCAACTGATCCAATGGGATATTTCGAGCGAATTCCACATGAACTTCTCGAAACTCGGCAGGCGTACGTACATCGATCAGTTCGACTTTTGAACATTGCCGACACCGTGCGGCCAAGCCATCGGCGCTAATCTCTGGGATATCCATATTTTTTCCCTGAAATACTAACGAGCAAGTCGACAACAATAGTCATATATGTCCCGATATTTAGATATATTGTCGCAAAAAAATCTATGTTTTACGGTCGCCAAACCGAGTTTCCACGCAGTCCATGATGTTCGCTAGGTGAGATTCAATGATTTTGTAGTACGCTTTGCGGCCTTGTTTCTCACTCGCCAGGAAACCGCAGCGCTGCATTAGCCGCAGATGTTCTGAGGCCATGTGGCTAGGTATGCCGCATGCTTCGGCCAGGTCGCCGACCGTAAACCGGCCCTGCAGTAACATTTGCACCATCCGCAGACGATGCGGGTGCGCAAGGGTCTTGAGGCATTCCGCTGCTTGAGACAAGGCGTCCAACGATGTCAACCTGGTCCGGGGATTTGTTTTCATTTTGACCGCCATGAGAACCTCCTGATATTCAAATATATCGGAATATTACGATATGTCAATCGCAATTTTAGCGAGTTGGCAGCGAAAGGACTTCTGTTGAAGTTTTTGCCTTGCGGGCGTGCGAAGCTCGAAAGTCGGGGACGCCGTCGCTAATGCCGTTAATGCAGCTACCCAAGGAATTCTCTATCCATTTACAAATTGGAAATCAGTGATGTTGCTTTAGCAATCACTGGGAAGAAATTGGGAAGCGTATTGCCCGCACTGTCGCCATATCAGTACAATGCAACCTAAACGTCAATTTGTTTGTTTCCCTTACCCAGGCAAGACTTGCGACACAATCGCACGCCCAACGCCGCACTAACCCAACATCACCGGCGAAGACTCAAAATCCAGTACCCTCACGGGTGTGGAGGTTCAAGTCCTCTCTCCGGTACTTCTATAATTCAATGACTTGCAACTAGCCGGCCGCTGCTCGAAGTTCGGAGCCTCTGGCAGTATCTTTGCCGCACAAATCCGATGGAACGGTCGACTTTATAAAGACCATTCGTCCGCGCCGACGTATATTGGTAACTTATTGCAACCCTGGGTCTTGAACTCTTTGGAGGTTCCCACAATGAAAAACATCGTTCTGTTGTTGTCAACTTTATTTGCTGCAATCATTTCGATCGGGGTCGCGATCGCGGCGGATAACCCGCCGACGGACAAAGCACAAGTCGACGCCGTCCCGGCCAACGCCGCCCCGGCCGATGCCCACTCCGCGGACGAAGCGGCCATTCGCGCCTCCGGCGCCAAGTTCATCGAAGCGTATAACGCCCGCGATGCAAAAAAACTGGCCGCCTTGTGGTCGCCCGAGGCGGTTTACATCGACCCGCTGACCGGCGAACAAACCGTCGGCCGCGATGCCATCGAAAATGTCTTCGCCGATGCGTTTGCCGACAAGCAAGATGTGAAACTGTCCGTGGATGGCATTTCGATCGAATTCGTCTCGCCCAATGTCGCCATTGTGCGCGGTGTGGCGCATGTGATCCGGCCGGGCGAGGAACCGGTGGATTCCGATTTCACTTCGGTGCGCGTCAAACAGGACGGCCAATGGCTGATTGATCGCGTCTCGGAGGTCGAAAAGGAAAAAACGCCCCCCTCGAATTATGAACATCTCAAAGAATTGCAGTGGATGATCGGTTCCTGGCACGATAACGATCCCCGTCCCGCCGTAGAAATCCAAACCGACTGCGCCTGGACCAAAAATAAAAACTTCATCACCCGTTCGTTTGCCGTCGAAATTGGCGATCAAATTCGAAAATCGGGCATGCAGATTATTGGTTGGGACCCAGTCGCCAAGCAAATTCACTCTTGGGTGTTCGATTCCGACGGTGGCTTTGGCGAAGGCACTTGGACACACAAGGGAAATCAGTGGTTCATTCAAAACACAGGCACGTTGCCCGACGGGGGTAAAGCCACCACCCTCAATATCATGACCCGGCTCGACGACGACTCGTTCAAATGGGAATCGGTAAACCGCGACATTGATGGCACGCTGCAACCGGACGTCGATCCGGTGCTCGTCGTGCGAAAAACTGCTCCGTGAAGTTTCGCCATCAATCCAATCAACAAACACAATTCAATCTCCCTTGAGGTGCGGTGATGAAAAAATTCTTCTTGGTTCTCGTGGCAGCCGTGGCGGTGGCTTTCGCTTGCTCGAACAAAATTTGGGGCCGCGGCGGCATGGGGGGCGGCGGAAGAGTCGGCGGTGGCGGCGCGCGAGTCAGTGGGGGTGGCGGCGGCATGCGCACCGCAAGCGGCGGCGCACGCCCCTCGATGGGAAGCATGCCCTCCATGTCGCGCCCCACACAGTCGTTTAATCGTCCGAGCGGCGGTAATATCGCCGCGAACCGGCCCAGCGGCGGCAATCGTCAATCACTCGGGCAATTGCCCACGCCTGGAACTCGACCCGCTGGCGGCATGAATCGGCCAAACGGCGGCAATCTGGCCACGAACCGACCAAATGCTGGCCAGCTACCAAACGGCAGCCGACCCACTCAAGGCCAATTGCAAAACTTTCTGGATTTGCCCGGCGCCGGCGGCGCCACTCGCCCCGCAAACTTTCCTGGCGGTGGCGCCGGCGCAGCGATAGCCGGTGGAGCGCTGGCCGGCGGCGCAGCAGCGGAGTTTCTGCACGATCGACCCTCCGGCGGAAATCGCCCTGGGTCAGGCGATCTTGCCGGCGGCGGAGTTCGTCCAGGCGATGGCGGCAACCGCCCTGACCGCCCCGGTGACGGCGGTAATCGACCCGATCGTCCAGGCGATGGTGGCAACCGCCCAGGCAACGGCGGCAATCGACCCGACCGGCCTGGAAACGGTTGGGCGAACGATCGGCCTGATCGTATCAACAATTGGAATCAGTGGAACGGTTGGCGGCAAAACAATTGGACCAACATCAACAACAATTGGGGCGACCGCTGGCACAACAATTGGAACGACTGCAATCACTGGTTCAATAATAATTGGTGGGCCAATCATCCGTGCGACGGCTGGCGCTGGCCGGTCGGCGTGAATTGGTGGCGCTGGGCCGCCTGGGGCTCCATTGCAAACTGGATTCCTTGGGGCTGGTCTCAGCCGATTTATTACAATTACGGCGACAACGTCTATTACGATGGCGACTCCGTCTACTACGGCGATCAATCGGTCGCCACCGCCGACGAATATACTGAACAGGCCGAGGCCATCGCCAACAGTATTCCACCTAACGTTCAGCCTGCGCCGGAAGATTGGATGCCGCTGGGTGTTTTCGCCGTCACGCAAGATGGCGAATCGGCCAGCGACCAACCGACCATGTTTTTGCAATTGGCCGTCAGCAAGCAGGGCATTATTGCGGGAACGTACCAAAACACAGTGTCAGGCGTTGTGAAATCGGTCGAAGGCATGGTCGACAAAGAAACCCAACGCGCAGCCTGGACAGCCGTGGGCGAAGATCGTCCGCTCATGGAAACCGGCCTGGGTAATTTAACGCAAGACACTGCCGGCGTGTTGGTTCACTTTGCCAACGGCGATACGCAGCGCTGGATGCTGGCCCGCATCAACAACCCCCAAGCCACCAATACGCCAAATTAACTACGACGTTGCCTGAAATCGGACGCCAAGTGTATGGACGCCACGGGCGATAGGATGGCGCCAATCGTACGGAAATAGAGAGTTTTGTCCAAAACAAAATAGGCCCGCGCGGCTTTTTTGCGCGCAGACTATCATTTAGAGCTTACGGAATTGCAGCCATACGATCCCATAACCGCGCCGCAACCGGGATGGCTCTGCGACGCGCAGCCGCTTCATCACAGCAAACCACCACGCGGTCGCGCAGCACCCAGCCGCCCTCCACCATTACATGCCTTACATGCTGCGATCCCAGGGCAAAAATCACGTGTGCGGCCAGGTTCTCTGAAGCCAGCGGCGTGAACGGTACGTAATCCGTAATCACCACATCAGCCGCGGCGCCCACACACAGTTGACCAAGCGTCACACCCAGCGAAGTCGACGCCCGCCTCGCCGAAGCCGCCAGCATTCGCAAAATATCGCCCGGCGATAAACCCTGCCGCGCCTCGCACGATTTGAACCACGCTGTTCGGGCCTCGGTAAACATATCGGCCCCAATGCCATCGGTGCCCAGCATGATCGGGCATTTCAGTTTCGATAGCGGCGCGTAGCCGACGGCGTTGTTCATGTTGGAGCGCGGATTATGGGCGATCGTCGGCTGCACTTCGTTCAGTTGATCAATGTCGTCATCGGTCAGGTGAATGCAGTGGGCCAGCACGCTATTGGGGCCGAGCAATTGATGCAGACTCAGCCGCTCCATAAGCGGCTTTTTGTATCGCTGGCGGCTGATTTGGTCGTCGCAGGGGTCTTCGGCGACGTGAATGTGGACGCCCACGCCGAATTCATCCGCCCATTGATGGATGCCGATGAGCGACAGATCGTCGAGCGTGAACGAAGCATGGGCACCGGAGAGTGCGGCAAAGCGGCCGTTGCGGGATTTCAGGCATTTGGCGATGTACCGGCGATCCTCTTCCAGCCCCGCCTCCCGGCCGGATTTACCGTTGCGATCGGTGACTTCGTAACACAGCACGCCGCGCAGGCCGACTTTTTCCAGGCCCCGCTCAATCAAATCGAGAGAGCCGTCAATACAATTCGGCGAAGCGTGGTGATCGATCAGCGTCGTCGTGCCGCACCGAACCGCTTCCAACGCGCCGATCAAAGCCGAAGTTTCAATCCCTTCCGCATCCAGCGCCCGATCCAGCCGCCACCACACCAATTGCAAAATCTCAAGAAAATTCTTCGGCGCCCGCGGCGGAGCCGGCATTCCCACCGCCAGCGCCGAATACAAATGTGTGTGCCCGTTCACCAAACCCGGCAGCAGCACCGCACCGCCGCAGTCAATCACTTCATCACCGGCGCTCGGTTTTACATTTCCCCGGGCAACAATTTTCCCGCCGTCGATGCGCAGGTTCCCCGCTTCCACCCGCGGCGGATCAATGTCGCACAGCACAGCGTTTTGCAAAACCAGCGGCATGGTGTGGCACAATGTTTCCGCGATGATCAATTTCAGTAATTAGCCGCCTGACTTGTCCGACGCTTTCACACAATCGCCAGCACCGCTTCCAATGTCGGCGGCACGTCCAGCGGTTCACCCACGGCCCGCAGCGCTCCAGCAATATCTTTCAGCCCGTTCCCCGTAATCATCGCCAGCACGTTCGATTTGGCATCCAAAATTCCCTGCTCACGCGCTGCCGCAATGCCGGCAATCGTGGTCGCAGCCGCCGGCTCGGCAAACACGCCCGTCAACCGCCCCGTCAGCGGCACCGCCCGCATAATTTCCGCGTCGGTCGTGGTCACATACGCCCCGTTGCTTTCCCGGACGGCGTTCACCGCCTTGCGCCAATTCCGCGGCACGGGAACATTGATGCTGTCGGCATATGTGTCGCCGGTTCCCGATCGGTCTAACTTTCCGGTGCGAAACGCATCCGCAATCGGTGCGACACCCTCGGCCTGCACGCCCAGCATTCGCGCCGTCCAATTCGTGATGCCCACTGCCTGCATTTCCACCACGCCTTTGTGCACGCCGGCAATCGAGCAGCCGTCTCCCACGCTGCACACGATCCACTGCGGCGGATCGTCGGTGCACTGCTCGGCCGCTTCCAACCCGCCGGTCTTTTTCCCTTCCACCAAATACGGATTGATCGCCGCATTGCGGTTGTACCAGCCGAACTTTTCGCACGCCTGCGTGCACAAATCGTAAGCCTGGGCGTATGTGCCTTGCACACGAAACACCCGGGCCCCGTAAGCCAACAGTTGGGCCAGCTTCCCCTGCGGCACGTTTTTGCCGACGAATATATTGCACGCCATACCCGCCACCGCCGCCGAATACGCCAAGCTGCTGGCCGCATTGCCGGTCGAAGCGCAGGCGATGGTTTCCATTCCCTCCTGCAAGGCCCGCTGCACGCCGACCGAACTCGGCCTGTCTTTGAACGATCCCGACGGATTCCGCCCGTCGTCTTTCAGCCGCAGCCGCGCAATCCCCAACGCCTTGGCCAGCCGCGGCGCTTCGATGATCGGCGTCCAACCCAAATGTCCACTCGTCGGGCAAAACGCCTCGTCTAGTGGCAATAACTCGCGGTACCGCCAATGCGACCATGCCCGTTGGGCTAAATTTTGTCTGGTCAGCGTTTGGGCCGCGCGGCGCAAATCGAACCGCACGTCCAAAATCCCCTCATCGGGACCACAACGCGGACAGGTGGATACCTCCCCCTCGCGGTATGAAGTGCCACACTGCACGCAGACAAGTTCAGTAATTGAACTCACGGCTAATTCCCGTAATTCCTTCGCGAAACCATCTATGGTAACATAATTAAATTCAGGACGTAACGATTGTGGATGGATGATACTCAATGGGATTGATCATCTTCGGAACCAAGACGACGTTGAAGCCCAAGGCCCCCGAAGGCCAATTTTTTTGCCCGTCCTGTGGTGGCAATTCATCCTATTCGCCGGTCAGATTGTGTAAATACTTCCACTTATTTTTTATACCAATTCTCCGAACACGCGACGACCCAGCGGGAATTCAATGTTGTCGCTGCCAACGGACTTTTGACGACGACGTCCTTTCGCATAGAGGGCAATTACAAACATGGACATGCCCAAAATGTGGCGCGAGTTTGCCCGAAACGAATGTCCGATGCCCATTTTGTAGGGTTCGTCCCGATGGAACACCCGCATAATCAATAATGCATAACGCGCCCAATAAAATTCTCGAAAAAACCATTCGCCGTTGCCGCGAGCGGAACATCGTCATTCCCACTTTTGCCCAATTGAAGAACCCCGACACGGTTCCGCCGGCCATCCGCGCGCGCCTCGCTGGCGAGGGACTGAACGACATCAACCCCGTCAACCTGTTCCGCATCACCTGGAAGAACGAACCCAAAGCCAAAGGCGGCGGCTACAACCAGGGCAATTGGCTCGAATTTCCCTCGGCCCTGACCGGCGTGCCCTCCAGAATTATTGGCCTGGTGGGCAAGTATTTTCCCACCGGGGCGCACAAAGTCGGCGCCGCCTTTGGCTGCCTCGTGCCCCGATTGGTCTCCGGCCACTTCGATCCCACCACCCAAAAAGCCGTCTGGCCCAGCACCGGAAACTATTGCCGTGGCGGCGCGTTCGACAGTGCCCTATTGGGCTGCACCGCCGTCGCCATTTTGCCGGAGCAAATGTCGCGGGAACGGTTCGATTGGCTGGCTTCCATCGGGGCCGAAGTCATCAAAACCCCCGGCGGCGAGGCCAATGTCAAGGAAATTTATGACAAATGCTGGGAGATTAAACGCACCCGCCCCGATTGCGTCATTTTCAACCAGTTCGAAGAGTTCGGTAACGCCGCCTGGCATTATCATTTGACCGGCGGCATCGTCGATGAAATTTATCAGCGCGTTGCCAAATCGGGCGATCGTCTTTCGGGCTACATTTCCGCCACGGGCAGCGCCGGCACCATTGCCGCCGGTGATTTTTTGCGAACCAAATATCCTTCCGTGCGCGTGGTGGCGACCGAAAGTTTGCAATGCCCCACGCTGCTAACATGCGGCTTTGGCGATCACCGCATCGAAGGCATCGGCGATAAACACGTCCCCTGGATTCACAATGTCCGCAATACTGATGTCGTCGCTGCCATCGACGACGAGCAATGCCTGATGCTGTTGCGATTGTTCAACGAACCCGCCGGCCGCGCGTTTTTGCAAAAACAAGGCGTGCCCGCCGCGATGCTCGATCAACTCAACCTCGTGGGCATTTCCGGCATTTGCAATTTAGTGTCGGCCATCAAAACGGCCAAGTTCTTCGAGATGACTGGCCGTGACGTGCTATTTTTACCGCTGACCGATTCCCTCGATCTGTACGGCTCGCGCCTGGAAGAAATGCGACAGCAGCACGGCCCGTATTCAGAATTACTCGCCGCCCGCCACTTCGGCCGCTACCTGGAAGGCATTGCCGCCGACACGATGCGCGAATTGGGCTATCACGACCGCAAGCAACTGCATAATTTCAAATACTTCACCTGGGTCGAACAGCAACAGCGCACCGCCGACGAACTGCGCCGCCTGTGGGATCCCGACTTCTGGACCGAAATGTTCGCCCAAGTTACCGAGTGGGACCGCCAAATCGACTCCTTCAACCGCGCCGTCGCTGCCACGTGATCAAGACCATCGTCCGAACTTTATTCCCCATTCCCCACTCCGCATTCTCCAGTTGATTTCACCGTTCCCCGCTTCCGCGCGACCACCGGTCGCGGCTTTATACTGACCACTGACCATCAACGCCCATGCCCGATACCATCAAACCACTGCTCGACCGCCTCGCCGCTGTCAAGCCCACGCTCCACCAAAAAGATTTTCTCCTCACCTGGGAGCGCACCACCGACGATCTGCACGCCACGTTATTGGTGGCCGAGGCTCTGGAAGAAATGTACCGCGCCAACATCAGCGCCCGGGTGTTCCACGGCGGCATTGCGGTTTCCAACTTTCGCGATCAATCGACCCGCACCCGCTTCTCATTCGCCAGCGCCGCCGCATTGCTCGGCCTGCCGCTGCAAGAGCTGGACGAAGGCAAATCGCAAATCGCCCACGGCGAAACGGTCCGCGAAACCGCCAACATGATTTCGTTTGTGGCCGAGGCCATCGGCATCCGCGACGATATTTTCCTGGGCGAGGGACACAAATACATGGTCGAAGTCAGCCACGCGGTTGAGGAAGGCTTCCGCGAAGGCGTGCTGCCCCAGCGACCGGCCGTGATCAACTTGCAGTGCGATTTAGATCATCCTACTCAATCGATGGCCGACCTCTTGCACCTGCAAAAAACTTTCGGCTCGCTGGAAAATCTCAAGGGCAAACGCATCGCCATGACCTGGGCCTACTCGCCTTCATACGGCAAGCCGCTGTCGGTGCCGCAGGCCATCATCACGCTGATGACCCGCTTCGGCATGAACGTGGTGCTCGCCCATCCGGAAGGTTACGACCTGGTGCCCGAGACGTTGCAAACCGCCGCCCAGCACGCCAAACAATCAGGCGGTTCGTTCGAGCACGTCCACAGCCTGGAAGATGCTTTCAAGAACGCCGACATTGTTTACCCAAAAAGCTGGGCCCCGTTCCGCGTGATGCAGGAACGCACCAAAATTCTCCGCGCGAAAGAAAACGACAAGCTGGCCGCACTGGAAAAAGAAGCCCTCTCGAACAACGCCAAATACAAAAATTGGGAATGCACAGAGAAATTGATGTCGGCAACCAAAAACGGCAAAGCCCTCTACATGCACTGCCTGCCGGCCGACATCACGGGCGTAAGCTGCCGCGAAGGCGAAGTCGCCGCCACCGTGTTCGAAAAGCAGCGCCTGGCCACTTACCGCGAAGCCAGCCACAAACCTTTCATCATCGCCGCAATGATTTTGCTGACGCGATTTGAAAAACCGGGTGAAATCTTGAACCAGTTGGTGAGCCGCAAAGCGCCCCGGCGAGGTTTATAACGGGATTATCTCTATAATCCAAACTAATATATAAGAAAGGAATTACATCGTTACGGATAAGCCGCACAATTTGTGACGCGATGAAACGCAAAAAAGTTAAGCTGCTTCCATCCGGCTTTGTTGAAACCCTTATGCTGCCAACAGGAGCAGGTCGTGAGTGAGGACACGCAAGTGAACTTCGGTTGCTTGAG
>Ga0335083_10006694_pt1 | contig 14323 bp, 12 predicted proteins | sample Lox_Sample_42_FD_206716 | JGI IMG/M metagenome (GOLD analysis project Ga0335083, IMG submission 206716) | Soil microbial communities from Loxahatchee National Wildlife Refuge, Florida, United States - Lox_Sample_4.2 | ecosystem: Environmental > Terrestrial > Soil > Wetlands | place: USA...
GCAAGGATGGGCATACGGCCTTCGACGACGGAGTGGGCGAAGTCAGCGGGGAATGGCTGTTGGGGCGCCCGCCGTCGACTCAACCCGGTCTGCTCGTTTACATCATGGTCGACAGCGTCGCCGCGACGGTGGACCTGATCGTCGCGAATGGGGGCGAGATCGTGCAACCGGTTGGGGCGGATGCTCCGGAGATTACGGCCAGGTTTCGGGATCCGGCAGGGAATGTTTTGGGGATTTATCAAGAACCGGGATGAGGTGAGTGGGCTTCAAGACTCCCACTCTCTAATAAATTCAAAATCCCCACTCTAACGTCGCAAACGGCGCGACGTTAGAATGGGGCACCCTCGGGTGCTACTTCATTTCGGCTTCTTTCTTTTTGGCCAGGGAGCGGACGTAGTTGACCAAGTCCCAATTCTCTTCTGTCTTCACGCGCGCGCCTTCAGCAGGCATGTCGTTGTGGCCATTCTTAATGATGTAAAAGATTTCGCCGTCGGTGCGATCCTTGAGGGTCGCGGCATCGGTGAAGTCGGCGAGCTTGAGTTTCATCTCTACGGCGGTCTCGCCTTTGCCGTTGCCATCGGCGCCGTGGCACATGGCGCAATCGAGGGTCCACCACTTCCTGGCGCGAGCGAGGGATTCGGGTGAAGACTTCACGGGATTCGGCTGCTTCGCCGCCTCGACAGGAATGGCTTCGTAGGTCGGGGGCTTCTGAGCTGGCGGGGTTGGAGATTGCTGCGCGGGCAGCGTGGATACGAAGAGAAAGAGAGCGGGAAGAACCAGCGTGAATCGGGGCACAGGAACCTCCTCTTAGAATCTAAGAGTGGCTTACGAGTGGATTGTAGCAATGGCGGTTCGGGTCAACTGTGATTGTGATCACACACGGGTTACGACTGGGCAAGAGGGGTCAGAGGCCGCTTACTGCGGATTGCTACTCAAACCAAAAGGGGCGGCAAATCGTGCGGGGCTGCCGCCCTTTTTTTCGTTCAACAACGACATGATTAGACTCCGGAGGTCTGAAGATTAGATGAAAGAGATGGGAGAATCACCTTCGAGGCGCCAAGCGATGGATCTGTGATCGCGTATGATATTTCGGGCTGCGAAATGCTATCCCCTCGCAATCATTCTCGAAGGAAGATTTCCCGAACATCATGACCAAGAAATTTCGCGTGTTTGCCACTTGTGATATTGGAGAAGCGATCGACCTGCTACGCAAGCGGGGATATGAGGTGGAAGTCTATCCGCAGCCGGAGGCGCCACCGAAAAGTTTGATTATCGCTAAAGTAAAGACGGGGATTGACGGGCTGATTACGACGCTGCGAGATCCGATTGATGCGGAAGTCTTCGAGGCCGGGAAGGGAACGCTGAAGGCGGTGGCGCAGATTGCGGTGGGATTTGACAATATCAAGCGCGCCGACGCGAACCGGTACAAGATTCCGTTCACGCATACGGCCGACGTGCTGACGGAGGCGACTGCGGAGTTTGCATTCTTCATGATGGGGACGCTGGCGCGGAGAATGTGGACGGCGGAGCACCTGACGCGCGAGAACCAGTGGGGATACTGGCATCCTTATTTGCCGTTCTTAGGGGACGAGGTTACCGGGAAAACCGTCGCGGTCATTGGGACGGGAAGGATCGGGCTGGCGTTCATCAAGAAGTGCGTTGGCTTTGATATGAACGTTCTGTGCTACGACCCGGCGTATGAAAACCATGGGTTCGTGAAGGCCGTGCAGGAGGTCAACGAACTGCGACATGGACGGGGGATGACGAAGGAACTGGCTTGGATCAGGTATGTTCCGTTTGAAGAGGCGCTGCGCGGGGCCGACTTTGTGAGCGTGCATGTGCCGCTACTGCGGGCTGCGGAGAGCGCGACTCCGACCTATCACCTGTTCAATGAGACGACGCTGCGTCAGATGAAACCGACAGCTTACTTGGTGAACACATCTCGAGGCCCGGTTGTGTCGGAGGTAGCGCTGGCGAGGGCACTGCGGGAAAACTGGATCGCGGGCGCGGCGTTGGATGTTTACGAGAAAGAGCCGCTGCCGATGGATTCTCCGCTGCGCGATCCAGAGATTGCGGACCGGTGCCGGTTGATGCCGCACTTTGCCAGTGCGGCGCGAATCACGCGGCTCTCAACCGATCCGGATAAGGGAATGGCCGGGCGCTGCGCGCAGGGGCTGATCGACATGCTGGAAGGGAACTACGGCGGTGACATCACGAAGATGCCCTATGTCGTTAATAAGGAAGCGTTTGCGAAATAGTTGCGCCGCTGGGAGGAATCTGGCCAGGTACGGGGTTTAATTCGGATGGATCGGAACGTTTCATGGCATCGTTAGCCTCGGTTGAAGGTACAATAGGGGCTCAGATTCCTGAGGTACAAGGATTTAGATGAATAAGAGACTTTTGTTGATGGTTTCGTGCGGGCTGCTGTGTGCGTCGGCATGGGCTTTGGATTCAGCTGGCCGGCCGCAGTTAAAGTTAGTTCCGGCTCCGAAAGAAGTGAACTTGTACGACGGCGGATTTCAGGTGGGGCCGCGGACCAAGATCTTTGTACAGCTCGGCCACCAGTCGGAGGATCGCATCGCTGCAGAAACACTGGCGGAGGAAGTGGCAGATCGGTCGGGCCTCAAGCTCGATATCCTGGGGATGAAATCTGCGGCGAAAGCGGAGGGTGGGGCGATTGTACTAGCCCGTCTGCAGGACTCGCGAGTTCGGCGGTTTCTGGCGCGGAATGGGCTAAAGGCCGATGAATTGGTAGGGGAGGGCGGATATCTGCTGTTCTCGGACAAGTCGCATCTGATCGTGGCGGCAAATACGGGATCGGGATTGTTTTATGGCGTGCAGACCCTGCGGCAGTTGCTGCGACCGGCGGGTAATGGAGTGCTTTGTCCGGCGGTGGGGATTCGCGACTGGCCGAGCCAACCGACGACTCCGGAGTTGGCGAAGACGGAGTTTCATAAGCCGGGAGCATAAGGCAAGGTTGGGGTGAAGTTTCAGGCGTCCCTACGGGACGCCTTTTCTTTTTGTTCGGGCGATCCCAGCGTTGAGACGCCGGGGCCGAAACCATTCACCACAGAGGACACAGGGGACACCGAGGAAACGGAGCGCTGGGATGTTTTGCGTTCATTGTCCTCTGCGTATCTGTGGTTAGTATTTCCTTTCCCGGCGTTTCAACGCCGGGCTCTTTCTCTGGCACGCCTCGTGCCACCTCGTTGCGTGCTGATGTGGCCGCTTGCGCTTCGTGTGGTGCGCCTTCGCCCGCGACATTCCCTCAGCAGTGCCGCTGCGTTTCCCTTAGAATCCATGCATGTTTTCGAATCGAACCAACTGGAGGCTGGCGCAGAACCGGTTCACGCAGTCGGTGGAGGAGGTGCGGGCCAGCGGCGCTAAGGTCCTTGATCTGACCGTTTCGAATCCTACGCGGGCTGGGTTGCGGTACGACGCACCAGCGATTCTTGGGGCACTAGGATCTCCGCGGGCGCTCGATTACGATCCGCAGTCGAAGGGGTTGCGCGAAGCGCGAGAAGGCGTGGCAGATTATTACCGCTCTGATCACGAAGTTCGCGATCTCGATGCTGAACAGATTGTTCTGACGACGAGCACCAGTGAAGGATATTCCTTCGTGTTTCGGTTGCTGTGCAATGCGGGGGATGAATTGTTGGTACCGAAGCCAAGCTACCCTCTGTTTGAGTTTCTGGCGGATCTGCAGGACGTGAAGCTGGTGCCGTATCCGCTGATTTACGACCATGGGTGGCAGATGGATTTTCCATCGCTGGAAAATGCGGCGACGAGCCGAACGCGGGGTGTAGTCGTCGTCCATCCGAATAATCCCACAGGGTCGTATGTACGATCCGGGGAAGTTGGGATGCTGAATTCGTTTTGCCGTGAGCATGGCCTTGCGGTGATTGCGGATGAAGTGTTTCTGGATTATGGGCTGGAGACCTCGGGGGCTGAAGCCCCAGCTTCGGACGAGCTCAATCGGAGCGCTGAAAGGGCTGCGCCACCCAAAATCGACTTTGCGCCAACCGAAATGAGTTCGGGTCACGTAGCGGCCGCGACAAACAGCAGGTCCCTCCACGCGCCGGTGGATCGGCTTTCGCCAATCCACCGGCTTGGTCGGGATGACAGGGCTTCTTTTGCGGGGAATGGGGATGTCTTGACGTTTACGCTGAGCGGGCTGTCGAAGGTGGTGGCGTTGCCGCAGATGAAGGTGGCGTGGGCAGTGACGAGTGGACCTTTCGATGTGGCGAAGGAGGCGATGGGGCGGCTGGAGGTGATTGCGGATACGTATCTTTCGATGAATGCGCCGATTCAGTGGGCTGTTCCGGCGCTGCTGCAGCAGAGGAAGGAAATTCAACGACAATTACTGGAGCGGGTTCGAAAGAATCTTGCGGAATTGGATCGGCAGCTTGCGGGACAGAAGGCTTGTGAGCGACTGAACGTGGACGGCGGATGGTATGCGGTGCTGCGGGTTCCGGTGACCCGGTCGGATGAGGAGTTGGCGATCGAACTGGTGCGGGAGAAAGCGGTCGTGGTGCATCCCGGGCATTTTTATGATTTTCCCAGCGATGGATATTTGGTGTTGAGTTTGATTACAGGGGAGGAAGAGTTTGGCGAAGGGATTGGGAAAGTCCTGGAGTATCTGAATTCGTAGTCTCGACAAAACGAGAGGTGTGCTGCGAAGATGCCTGACGAACGGTCCTATACAACCGGGTCGCTGATTTCCGAAGACGGCACGACCATTGCCTACCGCCAACTCGGGGCGGGTCCGGGTCTTGTTCTGGTGCACGGAGGCATGCAGGGCGCGCAAAACCTCATGCGCCTGGCGGAAGCTCTTTCTGATGCGTTCACCTTGTACCTGCCGAATCGTCGGGGCCGCGGTTTAAGCGGACCGCCAGGCGAGGGCTACAACCTTGGGAAAGAATGCGAGGATATTCAGGCCCTCCTTACACAGACCGGCGCGGAAAATATATTTGGCTTGAGTTCGGGCGCTCTGATTTCACTGCAGGTCGCGCTTGAGGTGCCTTCCGTCCGAAAGGTTGCCGCATACGAACCTCCTCTGTCCATCGATCATTCATCGCCGATCGCGTGGCTTGGGCGTTACGACCGCGAAATCGCCGAAGGCCGGTTGGCCTCGGCGCTGGTTACGGTCTTGAAGGGGCTGCAGGCATCGCCGGCATTCATCGCTTTGCCGCGTTACGTTTTGGTGCCGCTCCTAAAGCTTGCGCTTATGGCTGATGACAAAAATGTCAAAGATGGCGATGTGGCATTGAGAGCGCTCGTTCCCACGATGCACTTCGATGCGCAGTTGGTGATGGAAACCGAGGGCGCACTGGAAAGCTTCAAAGCGATCGGCGCCGATGTGTTGTTGCTCGGTGGAAGCAAGAGTCAGAGATTTCTGCGGAGTGCTCTGGATGCGCTGGCGGGAGTCATCGCGCATGTCCGGCGAGTTGAGTTGCAGGGACTCGATCACATGGGGCCGGATAATTCGGGCAAGCCGGGAGTTGTGGCTACCGAGTTGCGCCGCTTTTTCGCATAGGGTTCGGCTTAGCGCTTGACGAGGAAGGGATTGCTCTCGCGCTCCTCACCTATCGTGGTCAGAGAGCCGTGGCCTGGGACGACTACGGTTTCGTCCGGCAAGGCCATGAGCGTATCGCGGAGGGAGCGCAGGATTTTTTGCATGGAGCCGCCGGGGAGGTCGGTGCGGCCGATCGATCCTGCGAAGAGAGTGTCGCCGGCGATCAGTTTCTTGTCGGCAGGGAAGTAGAGGCAGACACTGCCTTCGGTGTGGCCGGGGGTGTGCAGGATGTTGGCGGTGACGGATCCAGCGGAGACGGTTTCTCCGGTGGTGACGCTATGATCGATTTCGACTTTTCCGGGAGAGCGCATGCCGACCCACGCGGCCTGCTCGTCGAGCATTTTCAGAAGAGCGTAATCGTTCTGGTTGAGCAGGATGGGAGCGCCGGTGAGGGCGCGGAGCTTCATGGCTCCGCCGATGTGGTCGATGTGGGCGTGGGTGATGATGATGTGCTTGACCTGGAGATTGTGTTTCTGGAGGAGAGCAAGAACATCTTCGAGATCATCGCCGGGATCGATGACCATGGCTTCGCGAGTGGTTTCGTCTCCGATGATCGAGCAGTTGCATTGCAGGGGGCCGACAGGGAGTATTTCGTGGATCATGGGACCATTGTAGCGAGTTGCGTGGGCGGAAACGCTTCAACCACCAAGGACACTAAGGATCACGAAGGTAGACCCGAGAATCCTGCTTCGGAATGAAGTCCGTTGGCGGGCACTTGCCGCGCGGGGTGGGATGGGGAGACAATACGCGCGCGTGTTTGGGGAGGGTTTGTGGCGGCAAAATATCGGCAGCACGGCTATCAGGATCGCGACCGCGAAGAGTCGCGCAAGGGGTCCGGGGAAAAGTCTGGCGGAGGAACGGCACCCCCGAAGAGAGACAACACATTTGGGCCGCGGCCGGTCAATTTGCCGGGGACGCGGGCGGTCTCGCGCTGCACGCAGTGCGGTACCGTACTGCAGGGATCGTCGGGCGATGGGCAGTGTCCGAAGTGCGGATTTGAATTGCATTCGTGCAAGCAATGCACGTATTTCGATCCGGGCAGCCGGTTTGAGTGCATGCAGCCGGTGAAAGAGCGGATCGCGAAGAAGGATGCGCGGAATGAGTGCACGTTTTATGAGATTCGGGTGACGCGAGAGAAAGAGACTTCGACTCCGGCCAGCTTGCGACCGAATGATGCACGGGCAGCGTTTGATAATTTGTTTAAGAAATAGATCAGACTTCAGACCTCAGACTTCAGACCTCGGACACAGCCTTCAGATTCCGGAGTTTGGCGGTAGCGATACTGATTTTGGCCGAGGTCTGCGGTCCGAGGTCTGAGGTCAGATCCTCACGGCTTCTGCGTGGGCCTCAGCAGGATCTCGCTCGCAAAGGATTGCGGAGCTTGCGTTACCAGCATGGCGACGACGTGGGCAACATCGTCGGGCTGGAGCATCTTGGCGGGATCCTTGCCGGCGTGAGGGGTGAGTTCGGTTTCCGTCGATCCGGGGCAGATGACCGATGTGCGGATATTGTGCGGGCGAAGTTCTTCGGCGACGGAGTAGGTCAAGCCGTTGAGTCCCCATTTGGAAGCGGCGTAGGCCGCGCCGTTGGGGAGCGCGTTTTTTCCGGCGAGGGAGGAGATGTTGATGATGTGTCCCGTGTATCCCCGAATCATTAAGGGCGCGAAAACCTTGATGGCGAAATAGACGCCGCGCAAGTTGGTGTTGAGGATGCGGTCCCAGTCCTCGGGGGAAAGGCTGTGTAAGGGTTCGTTGAAGCCCCCGACTCCGGCATTATTGACCAGGATATCAAGGCGGCCGAAGGTGCTGTCGACGCGCGCCGCGGCATATTCCATCTGATGCAGGATGGTGACGTCGCAGGGGATGACTTCAGCTTTGCCTCCAGCATCCAGGATGGACTTCGCGGTGGAATCGAGAGTGGACTGGGTGCGTCCACAGAGAACAGTCGTGGCGCCGAGCTTGGCGAGATTGAGGGCGATGGCCGCGCCGATGCCGCGGCCGGCGCCGGTGACAACTGCGACTTGCCCGACCAAGGGCTGTCCGGTGTCCATATCAGGAGGGTCTCCCGCAGGCCGATTGGTGTCCGGCGGATAGTTGAAAAAAATACGCCGGCGTCGGCACTGCACATTTTAACAGTCGCATCTTACACAAAGGGATGGTAACAAGAGATGGCGGCAGGTACAGCTGAACAATAACAATAAAGTGGGGGATGATGGGAAGTCGCTTGCCTTCAGCGGTAGAGGTACTTATAATCCGGCCAACCGGGAAACAAATGTGAGGGCGCATTCTTGCGTTCCAGCGAAGTGGTTTGTTATGTCCCGGGGCCACCTGCCAGGAAGCCCTCATTCCAAAGCAGGATCCGGACGTAGAGCGGTCCAGACGGAATGCGGTTGCTGCTAAGGTTGAAAGAAAGAAGTAAGAATTCCCGTAAAAAGCTATTTCCCAAAGATCCAAGGAGCCATACTGATGAAAAAGATTCTGCTTACGGTTGTGCTTGGGGTAACGGTGGGCGCAATGGCACGGACTTCACCGCCAGCTCAGGGACAATCGGCCGCTCCGCCAGCCCAAGGGCAGGCGGCTGCGGCGCCTGCGCCCGCCCAATCAGCGGCGCCGGTAATCAAGGATCCCGCCGAATACAACGCCTACGTGGCAGCCGTACAGTCGAAGGACCCCGCAGCTGAGATCAGCGGGCTGGAAGCGTTCATCACGCAGTATCCCAATAGCGTCATGAAAAATCAGGCGCTTGAGATTCTGATGGGAGCATACCAGCAGACGAACAACGCCAAGAAGACCATGGAAACCGCGACCAAACTGGTCACGGCGGATACCTGTAATGTGCGGGCGTTGGCGCTCTTGTCGTACTTTGACCGGGTGATGGCCCAGGGTGGAGATCCGAACGCAAAGCAGCTTCTGATCGATGGCAAGAAATATGGCCAGCAGGGACTGGCTTGCCTGCCAAAGTTCACCAAGCCGGACGGAACGTCCGCAGAGGAATTCAAGAAGCAGACCGACCAGATGAATGCAATTTTCCATTCCGCGATCGGCATGGCCGAGTTACAGGATAAAGACAACCTCCATGCAGCTCCGGACCTCCGGGCCACGGTGGACGCAAATCCCACGGATTTCAGCGTGGTGTATCCACTGGCTATCGCGTATTTAGGGGAGACGCCGCCGGATTATCAGAATGGGATCTGGTTCGCGGCGCGCGCGGCTGCGATTGCGCCGGCCGCGGCGCAGCCTGGGATTGAGAAATACGCACGCTCGCAGTATGTGAAATTCCACGCCGGCGACGATGGCTGGGCGGAGTTGTTAGCTGCGGCGAAAGCCAACGGACCACAGGTTCCAATCAAGCCCGCGCCGACACCGGCGGAGCAGGCGCACAAGATGGTGCAGGACACGCCTCCGGACAAGATGGATTTTGCGATCTGGGAGTTCGTGCTGTCGAATGGCGAGCAGGCGGATCAGGATGCTGTCTGGAACGCAATCAAGGGCAAGGCGGTGAGGATGAACGGAACGATCATCAGCACCACACCGACGGAGTTCATGATCGCGGGTAGTTCGGATGATATCGATGCAAAGAAGGCTGATATCACGCTGAGGTTCGAAGAAAAGGTTCCGTTGAAGATGATCCCCAAGGACGGTGCCCCCTTTGACTTCCAGGGAGAACCGGCGTCGTATACGCCGAATCCGTTCATGATCATTATGGAAAAGGGCGTGCTGCTGATGCAGAAACCGGCGCCGAAGGCGCCAGTGCATCACAAACCGGCCGCTCAGTAGAGTAGAGGCTTAAGCGAGAAAAAAGGCAGCCCGCAAGGGCTGCCTTTAGTTTTTCGCACTGACTTGCTGTAGAAATGCTTTTTGAAAGCGTTCCTAGTCTGCGAGGGAACAGGGATCCTCCGACTGCGAGAATGACTCCGCATTCGCGGAGGCCTCTTCGTTCAAGATGACGGAGGAAATTGGGGTCCGCCTGACAGACAGAATAGGTTCAGCGGACGATCTTCTTTTCCATCGCAATGGGTCGGGCGCTGCGGGGCGGGCGTTTGACGCCGTCGCGGAGCTGGCGGACGTCGATCTTCAGTTCGGTGATGGTTCGGCTCAGGGTGTTGCGGTGCATCCCCAGTTCGCGGGCAGCGCGGCACTGGTTACCCTTGTTCTCCTGCAGAACGGTCAGGATGAACCGCTTCTTGAACTCGCGGACTCCTTCGGAATAAAGAATATTGCTTCGGTACATTTGCAGGACAAGTGCTTCCAGTTGATCTTTCACGATGCATCTCTCTTTGCTATGAATTTTTCACTGCGCCGCGGCCTATTTCGGCGGGGAAGCATGGGTGCCTGATAACTTCTGCGGCGCCTGCCGGAGCAGATCAAGACCCTGATAGAAACGAGCACGCAACTCCGAGGGAGCCACCCAGATCGCGGCCCGACCCACCACCAGGAAATAAGGGGCCAGTTGCGATTTCTCCAGCAGCTTCGAAGTCGGAGTGAAAGCCGTCATGCCCATCAGGATCACCGCCACCATCAGGCCGCCCTTCAGCAGCCCCAAGACTGCGCCGAGGAAACGGTCAAGACCGCTGAGTCCGGATTGCTTCATCACCCAGCGAGCGATCCTGGCGGCCAAGCCAAACAGGAGAACGATGGCAAAAAAGATGATGAGAAAACCGAGGACTTCAGCTAACCACACGTTTTTCAAGAACGATTCCATCCACTCCGCGAGGCCGCGATACCACCACGCAGCCACGATGTACCCGACTACCAACCCCGCCAGGGTGAGGGCCTCAGAAAAAAAACCCTGCATGGCGGCGGTTACGACGTTCAGAAGCACCAATGCACAAATAATCCAGTCCGCGGGGGTCATACTGCGCTCCCGCGGCTGGAGATCGTACCAGAAACCTGGCTAGACATCCAGCTTGTGTCCCGTGAGCTGGAGATACGCCTCGAGATACTTTTCGCTGGTGCGCCGGGCCACGTCGGGCGGCAGGGCCGGTGCGGGCGGCTGCTTGTTCCAGTGAATTTGCTCGAGGTAATCGCGAACGTATTGCTTGTCGTACGAATCCTGCGGCCGTCCCGGAGCGTACTTGTCAGCGGGCCAGAAGCGGGAAGAATCGGGAGTAAGGACTTCGTCGGCCAAGGTAATGCCCTTGGGGGTGCGTCCAAACTCGAACTTAGTGTCGGCGATGATAATGCCGCGGTTAAGAGCGTAGGCTGCGGCCTTCTTGTAAACGCGCAGCGTGAGATCGCGGAGGTGACTGGCCGTCTCGACTCCGACGGTTTCACACATTTGATCGAAGGAGATGTTCTCGTCGTGTCCGGTAGTGGCTTTCGTCGAGGGAGTGAAAATAGGCTCGGGAAAGGCGTCGGATTCTTTAAGGCCCGCAGGAAGCGTGATGCCAGAGACCTTACCCGTAGCCTTGTATTCCTTCCAGGCGGAGCCGGAGATATATCCGCGAACAACGCATTCGACCGGGAACATTTCGGCCCGTTGCACGAGCATCGAGCGGCCACGAAGCTGGTCGGCATACTTGTGAATGGCGGGGGGGTACTGGTCGACGTCGGCGGTGATCAGGTGGTTCGGAACGATGTCGGCGAGGTAATCGAACCAGAAGAGCGAGATCTGGCTGAGGACACGCCCCTTGTGGGGAATGCCGGTGGCCAGAATGTAATCAAAGGCTGAGATGCGGTCGGTCGCGACGAAGAGGAGTTGCTGATCGCCGATGTTGTAAACATCTCGTACCTTGCCGCTGGCGTGAAGGTGGAGGTCGGGAAAATCAGTTTGCAAGAGGACGGAGTCGATAAGTTCGGGGCTCATGATGAAATTTTACAGGGAAGGAGCGAGGCGTATTCTAGCTGGTCATAAAAAAAAGTCAACGATTCTGATCACGCTTGGGCGCGCGTTGGTATTTCCGTTTATTTGAAAGATGTTGACAGCAAAGCGAATGCGGGGGAAGGCAGGCTGGGCGAAGGATGTGACGGCGTCGGAATTGTGGAAAAGCTGAGGATGGGAGTGGAAAACAAGGCATATCCTAAGAGGCTTGATTCCTGCCTGCGATGACATTCTGAACCGCGGCGGCGCGGTGGTTAGGGATCTCACGATACACCACGAGTGGTAGTGGGGCTGAGAGGACGAGTAAGACGCGAACGACGTGGCGGTCCCATCCACTGCATCGTGATCGCTTGCTAACGTAGGGTCCCTCACGCTGGCTTGCGCCAGTGTTCAGGATGACAACGCTTGCGCCTCATGGATTACGTAATCATCGCTTCCAGTACGGTTTATGCGGGGGCTGCGAAACGGACGGATACCAGCTTTGATACGCCCGGTTCCTGCATGGTTACGCCGTAAAGAACGGGGGCGATGCTCATGGTTTTCTTGCTGTGGGTGATGAGTACGAACTGGGTCTGCACGCTCATTTCTTTCACGAGTTCGGTGAAGCGGCCAATGTTGGCTTCATCGAGCGGGGCATCGACTTCGTCGAGGATACAGAAGGGACTGGGCGCGTACTGGAAGATGCCGACGAGGAGAGCCAGCGCGGTAAGAGCCTTTTCGCCGCCCGACAGCAGGAGAACGCTCTGCAGGCGCTTACCTGGAGGCGACGCCACCACGTCGATGCCACTCTCGGCACTGTTCTCTTCGTCGGTCAATTTCATGAACGCGTGTCCGCCGCCGAACAGTTTCTTGAACGTAGCCTGGAAGTTCTCGTTGATCTTGGCGAACGCTTCTTCGAACTTCTGGCGAGAAATCTGGTCGATTTCCCTGATCGTTGCGGTTGTGTTCTCAATCGATGAGATCAGGTCTTTGCGCTGGGTCTCGAGGAATTCGTGGCGCGCGGCGGTCTCTTTGTATTCCTCGAGGGCCATCATGTTAACCGGGCCCATGGCTTCGAGTTTGGAGCGGATGTCACGGTAGAGCTGGTCTTCGGCGGCGAGTTGTTCGCCGGTGACTGGCTCCAGTGCGGCATCCGCCATCAAAGCCACACGTTCGACGCCGAGCTCGTTAATGCAGGTTTCAGACATGTATTGCGCGTCTGATTGAAGCTTGGCTGCGGTGGCGGACAATTCACCGCGGCGGTCGCGCGCCTGATCCAGCAGCAGGCGGCTGTTGCGGAGCAGTTCATCGATTTCCGTGAGGCGAGCGCGGAGTTGCTCAGTTTCGAATTGCAGCAGGCCTTCGCGGGCCTGGGCAGCGTTGCGTTCGGCTTGGAGGTCGGCGGCGGTTTGTGCCAGTTGACCGTTCTCGGTTTCGCGTTGCAGCTTTTCCGCAGCAGCAGCTTCGATTTGCGAGGCGAGAGCGTGAACGCGCTCGCCCATCTCCGAGAACAGGGACTCGATGCGCTGCAGGACGGCGGCGGCTGAGCGGTGACGCTCTTCGAGTGTGGCGACACGGGCGGCGTGCTGCGAGGTGGTCTGGGCCGATTCCTCGCGGCGCCGGCGCAGCGCGGCCAGTGATTCCTGGGCGGCGGCGATCTGCTGTTCGAGTTGGATGCGCTGCAGTTCCAGGGTCTCGATCTCCGACTGACGGGCGCAGAGGATGCCTTCCTGTTCCGCGCGTTCGGCGGCGAGACGCTGCAGTTCGAGTTGGGAGACGTTGAGTCGCTCGCTGACGCGGGCCATCTCAGACTCGAGTTGCTGCAGCATGTGCCGCGAAGTCATCGCCTGATGCTCGGCTTCGCGCTTTTCGCCGTCGAGGCGTTCGAGCAGGGAACTGAGTTCTTTGATCTCGCGGCCCAGGCTCAACACGCGCATTTCTTCCTCGCGCAGGGCGCGTTCCAAGTCTTCAAGTTGCCGCAGGACCTCCCGCAGTTCGCGCTTCATTGAGAGCGGGCCTTCGGCGCGCTGTTTGCCTCCGGTAACGGTCACGTTATGGAAGCATTCTCCCGCTTGCGAGAGGAAAAATGCGTCAGGGTTTTCGAGGGCCAGACCACGAGCGACACCCGATTCGGGGACAATATAGCCGTCGCGCAGCTTGGGCAGGATAACTTCCAGCGACTTGCCGAAGCCATCGAGCACGCGAATCGTGCTCTTCAGCGGCGTAATTTGGGCTGCTGGAGGCGCACAGTGAGCGGCTTCGTCGAGGACGAAGGAGAACTTGGCTTGCGCGTCTTCCGGGTGCACAAGGAAGGTGGCACGGCCATCGACGCCAGTGCGCAGCATGCGCAGCCCTTCGTCGGCCGCGTCCCAGGACTTGACGACGACGTAATTCAGTTCGTCGCGCAGGAAGTCTTCGACGACGCGTTCGTAGCGCGGTTCGACTTCGAGGAAGTCGGCGAGCACGCCCACGGGCGCGAGGCCACTGTTCATTACGCCGGATTGAAACAGGCGGCGAACGGACTCAGTGGAATATCCATGCTCGGCGATGACGGCTTCGAGCGAACCCTTTTTGCCGAGGGCGGTTGCGAATTCGGCGCGAAGGACGTCGAGATTGGTCTTGGAGCGGGTTTCTTCCAGCTTCTTCTGTTCGATCAGGAGGCGGAGTTGGCTGATCTCCTCGGTTATGCCGGTGACTCGTTGAGTGACGCCTTCGAATTCGAGAGCGAGTTGGCCGCGCTGTCCACCGAAAGCCTCGACCTGGACGTTCGCATTCGCGATTTCGGCTTCCAGACGGCGGGCTTCGCGGTCGGCCCCGGCCAAGCGTTCCTCGGCCTGCGCCAGCTGGTTGCGAAGACGAGAAGCAGAAGAGACAGTGTCGAACATTGCGACGCGGGACTCTTCCTGTTCGCGCTCGATTTCGGCGAGGCTGGCAGCGGCGGCGGCAGCG
>Ga0335083_10006696_pt1 | contig 14321 bp, 14 predicted proteins | sample Lox_Sample_42_FD_206716 | JGI IMG/M metagenome (GOLD analysis project Ga0335083, IMG submission 206716) | Soil microbial communities from Loxahatchee National Wildlife Refuge, Florida, United States - Lox_Sample_4.2 | ecosystem: Environmental > Terrestrial > Soil > Wetlands | place: USA...
GGAACCATGGGAGCTGCGGCCGGTCCGACTGCGCGATCAGCGGTCCCGCCGACTACGGGCCGCAGGGCGCTGCGAGCGCAGTGGGGAACACCTCGACGCGCGTCAGTGGTCACACGTTCCTCGCGGTGCTGGCGGCCATCGGGATCTTCGTGCTGGCGCTGCCGTTCGCAATCTGGATGCGCATCCATCGGCGCGACAGCCGGGCGCGGGCCGCGTACGAGGCGCACAACCAGACGCTGCGCTGACGGACGCGGGTCAGTACGCGCCGCGTCGGCTGAGGATCGCGCCCGGCGTCCGGAAGAGGATCGAGATGTCGAGCCAGATCGACCAGTTCTCGAGGTAGTAGAAGTCGAGCCGGACGAGGTCGTCGAACGTCAGGTCGGAGCGCCCCGCCACCTGCCAGAGACCGGTGATGCCGGGGAGCACGTTGTAGCGGCGGCGGTGCCACGGCTCGAGCCGCTCGAAATCGCGCAGCGGCAGCGGACGCGGCCCGACCAGCGACATCTCGCCGCGGAGCACGTTGACGACGTTCGGGATCTCGTCGAGCGAGAGACGGCGCAGGACGCGGCCGACGCGCGTCACCCGCGGGTCGCGCCGGATCTTGAACAGGGCTCCGGTCGCCTCGTTGGCACGCTCGAGCAGCTCCTGCTGCCGTGCCGCGCCGGCGACCATCGTCCTGAACTTCAGCATCCGGAACTCGCGCTCGCCGAGCCCGATGCGCGGGTCGGCGTAGAACACCGGGCCCCGCGACGTGCACTTCACCGCGAGCGCGATCAACAGCCAGATTGGCAGGCCGATCAGGACGATCAGCGCCGCCACGACGATGTCGAAAACGCGCTTGATCACCCAGTCCGTGCCGGCGAAGATCGGCGACCGCAGATCGAAGAGCGGCGCACCGAGCCCGGCGACGTACTCGCCGCGCTCGATCAGCAGCTCGGTCGTCCTCGGCGCGACCCTCACCTTCACGCCGCGCCGCTCCGCCGCATCGAGGATCTCGAGCAGCCGTTCGTCGGAGACGCCGGAGTCGGCCACGATCACCTCTTCGAGCTTCGCCTCGGCCAGCAGCTGCTCGACCGACGGCCCCGGGTCCGTCTCGGCGACGAACTCGTACTCGATCCCGGCACGCGATGCGCCGAGGCTCGTGCGGAGCTGGTAGCGCTGCTTCGGATCGCGTCCGACGATCAGCGCACGACGACGGACACCCGCTGCTCTGAGGATCGCGCTGGTGAGCACCGAGTAGCTGGCACGCAGCAACGCGATCGCGCCGGAGACGAAGATCGCCCCGGCGATGTAGAGGCCGAAGGTGGTGACGTGCTGGCCGCTGCCGATCGCGAAGGCGAGCGTGAGCGCGGCAACGAGGAAGACGCTCGGGACGATCCGTCCCGCGCCCTCCCGTGACTCCCGCGGCGAGTAGAGGCCGGCACGCCAGAAGACGAGCAGCAGCACGAGGATCAGGAACGGCAGCCAGTCGGCCGTCTGGTCCCAGAGCAGGCCCCATAGGATCGGCATCGGGTCGACGATCGCCGCCCGGAGCGCGAGCGCGGCGTAGAGGCCGATCACGAGCCCGGTGATGTCGATCGCGGCGAGAACGAGGACGCTCGCGCTGCGTCTGGCCGCCGCCTTCAGCGATCCAGCCGAGAGAGGGTGCGCCCGGGTCGCACGGGCATCCTCGGGCGGCGGCTGGCCGGACTCCGGCCCGACGCCGTCGCTCCGTTGGGGCACTGCCACTGGACGATCGTACCTCGGAGGGAGGCAGGCTCCTTCAGCGGTCGGCGACGACGTGGAAGTTCGGGATCAGCGAGCCCGGCCGCGTGTCGGAGAGGGGCGGATACCGGTCGAGTGCCGCGCCCGCGCGGTTCACGAGCCAGACCGGGCCACGCGCGAGTGCGGTGCGGCGCAGGCCGGCTTCGATGTAGGTGCCGATGAGCATCGCCAGGCCCGAGCCGGAGCCGGCGGCCGGGTCGACTGCGAGCGACGACCAGTCGCCGTTCCGCTCGAAGAGCAGCCGGAGCCCGGTGTGCGTCCACCGCCAGTAATCGTTCGGCGACGGGTGGTACACCTGGACGCCGTGCGTCGATGCGAGGACGCGCCCACCCGCAGCGGTGACGCGGCGGAGCTCGGACACGGCCTGCGCGGGATCGTCGGCGTGCTCGAGCACCTGGGTGCAGAGCACGAGATCGAAGCTCTCGTCGTCCACCGGCAGCGATTCGACGGCCCCGATCAGATCGGCGTACGGGCTCTCGACGACGTCGACGCCCACGTACTCCGATGCGATCCCGGAGAAGAACGGGTAGTAGGGCTTCACGCCGCAGCCGACGTCGAGCACGCGCACCCGACCGCGATCGCCGAGCTCGGCCGCCTGTGCCCGCAGCCAGCGGGCGAGGGCCGACCGGACGACCCATGTCGCCGACGACGGACTCGGGTACCGCCGGTTGGCGCCCGGCCACGACTCGGAGCTCACCGCCATTCGCGGCGTGACACTACCGCTCGGCGTTGAGCTTCTCGAACGCGGCGAAGGACGGCTTCTTCTTGCCGGCGATCGTCATCAACCCGGACTGCCAGCCGCCGAGGTTCGGGTCGTCCTTGAGCAGGAACCAGAGCATCATGTCGATGCGCGGGTTCTTCTTCGCGATGTCGAACGCCTCGGTCAAGTACAGCGCCTGCTTCGCCCACGACACGCCGACGAGCTTGTCGGGCGGATTCGTCTGGTAGCCGTACTCGGTGATCCACAGCCGTTTGTTGCCGTAGAGCTGTGTGAGCACCTTGATCAGGTCGCCGAGGTTGCCGAGCGTCACGGCCGTGGCCGGGCCGCCCCGAGCGCCGGTCGGCTTCGTCGTCGGCGTGTCCGTCGGCCCCGCCGGATACGGGTGATGCGACCACGCGTCGAACGTCTTCAGGCCGGCCTTCTTGACGGCCCGCAGGAATGCGATCGGAGAGATCGAGGGACGCGTGCTACGCGGGTTGTTGTTGCCCCGGGGCGCGGTCTCGCCGCATGCGACGCGTTCGCTCCCGATCAGCGTGCCGTGAACACCGTTGTAGACGGCATTGCAGATCAGCGCGTAGTCCCTCGCGCTCTGGATCACGTACGCACCGCTCGCCGTCTTCCGGTACTGCGGCGAGAGGAAGATCGGGTTGTTCGGCTCGTTCCACGCAGCCCAGTCCTTGACTGCCGGCAGCACCTGCCCGTCGGGGGCGAGGAACGTCCCGCTGTACCGCTTCGCCGCCGCGTACGCGAAGTTGCGGAGGTCGGTCGGGTTCTTCGGCGCGACGTTCTTCGAGATCCGTCCGCTCTCCCACGACGGCGTCGCATAGATCGAGAAGAGGACGTGGATGCCGTACTGCTGCGCGTACTGGACGGTGCGGTCGTAGAGCGCCCAGTTGTACGCCGGGTCGTTCGGGTTCTTGGCATTGGCCGGCCGCTTGGTGGCGACGCCGTACGGCCCGCCCCAGTAGAGGTTCTCGCGGATCTCCTGGACGTGGAGCGTGTTCAGCAGCGAGAAGGTCTGGGGGATCGGACCGTAGAGGGTCTGTGCCTCGTCGTAGATCCCGACACGCAGGTAGCGCGACGCGGAGACGGGCTGCGCGGTCGCAGCGACCGCTGCCACCGCGAGCGCGGCGGCGACGACCCCGAGCTTCAGGCGCATCAGACGGCGACCGGCTCTCTGCCGATGGCGTCCAGCCACCGGCGCAGCCCCTCCTCGAGGTCGATCTCCGGCGCCCAGCCGAGCACCTGTTGCGCACGGGTGATGTCCGGCCGCCGCACCTGCGGATCGTCGGTCGGCAGCGCCTCGAACACGATCTCGCTCGGGGACCCCGTGACACGAATCACCGTCTGGGCGAGCTCGAGCATCGTCAGCTCGTGCGTCGGGTTGCCGAGGTTGACGGGGAGGTGCTCGTCGCTGCCCGCGAGCAGGTACAGGCCGCGGATCAGGTCGTCCACGTAGCAGAGCGACCGCGTCTGCGAGCCGTCGCCGTACACGGTCAGCGGCTTCCCGGCCAGCGCCTGGTGGAGGAAGTTGACGGACGCTCGCCCGTCGTTCCTGCGCATGCGCGGCCCGTAGGTGTTGAAGATCCGCGCGATGCAGGTGTTCACGCCCTGCTGCGTGTGGTAGGTCATCGTCAGCGCTTCGGCGTACCGCTTCGCCTCGTCGTACACGCCGCGAGGCCCGATCGGATTGACGTTCCCCCAGTACGTCTCGGCCTGAGGGTGCTCGAGCGGGTCGCCGTAGACCTCGCTCGTCGAGGAGATCAGGAACCGCGCGCGCTTCCACTTCGCCAGGCCGAGGGCGTTGTGCGTGCCGTATGAGCCGACCTTGAGTGACTTCAGCGGCGCGCGCAGATAGTCGACGGGGCTCGCGAGGGCGGCGAGGTGGAAGACGAAGTCGACATCGCCGGCGACCTCGATCGGCTCGACGACGTCGTGGTACAGGAAGGTGAAGCGCTCACCGTGCAGGTGGTCGATGTTCTCGAGCGTCCCGGAGTCGAGGTTGTCGACGCAGACGACCTTGTGACCTTCGGAGATCAGGAAGTCACAGAGGTGGGAGCCCAGGAACCCGGCACCGCCGGTCACGACGGAGGTAGGCATCGGTGAAATGTACTTCGAGAAGCGGCAGGCGTCGGCTTCGCTTACGAACCTTTTGCATAGTGCCCCGCGGATGGGGCGAGGTTCGGTACGGTGGCTCCTGGACGTGCCCTCGTCCCACCCGAGGCGCTCGAACGAGCGGTCTCGGGTCCCCCCGAGAGGCCCCGCCCGAGCCGCATGGGCGGGGTCTCTTCTCTCGCGCTACCAGGGGAGGCCGGCGTCCGTCCGGACGTGGTGGTCGCCGTCGTGGTCGCGCCAGCCGACCGCAAACCACAGCCCGGGGCGGGCGGCATCCTTGGCCATCCAGACCGCCGTCTGGCCCTCCTCCCCGCCGGCCAGGGTGATCGGCTCCGACGACGACGGCAGCGAGACGGTCTCGCCCTGCTCGTCCTCGACGGTGAGGCGGACGCCGTCCGCGCGTCCGGCTCCGGCGTTCCGCACGACGACCCCGTAGCGGCGACGGTCTCTGCCGTCCGGCACCGCCAGGCCCGGCGTGATCTTCAGGTCGGCGCCGCGGCTCACGACCGCCGCGGCGACGAGGGTGTCGTGCACCTCGGTCGGCCGTTCCGACGGAGGCTCGCCGGGCTTCCGAGGCGGCGGCGGAGTCGTCTCCCCGCGCAGCGCGACCACGAGCGCGAAGAGCGCGAGGATCAGCGCGCCGCCGGCGATGAGGACCGCGCCGAGCGCGATCCAGTCGCTTTGGCTCAGGCTCGCCAGCACCACGGCCGGCCAGGGTACGCGAGATGCCCGGCGCTTCGCCGGCTAGCGCAGGTCCTTGTTCGACTCCATGTCGAACCACATCGCGAAGAGCGTGAACTGGCTGCCCGAGATGAGGAGCAGGGCGACCAGCACGATCGTGGCGGTCGGGATCCCGTGCCCGCCGATCCGGAAGATCGTCTCGGCGATGCCGAGCACGAGCCCGGCGGTCGTCATCAGGAAGCCGAGGAAGTAGAAGAAGACGAGCGGGTGGAAGTCGCGGATCACGTACTTCTCCCGCATGCGCCAGAAGAACCCTTTCCAGAGGAGCCACGAGATGCGGGGGACGACGCTCCTGATCTTGATCCCCGACCGCTCGCCGACTCCGTAAATCGGCCGCGACGGGAAGTCGCGCACCCGCGCGTTCCAGACGTTCAGGTGCACGAGCATGTCGTTGGGGAAGCCGTACGAGGTGTAGATGCGGTCGAGGTCGAGCAGTGTCAGCATCCGCAGCGACAGCGCCGTATACCCGGCCTGCGAGTCGGCGACGTGCCAGTAGCCCGACGCGACCTTCGTGAGCAGGCTGAGCACCGCGTTGCCGAGGTAGCGGCTGCGCGGGATCAGCTTCCACGCGCTGCCCGTGAACAGCCGGTTCGCCTTCGCGTAGTCGAGCTCACCGCGCACGATAGGCAGCGCCAGCCCTTCGAGCTCGTCCGGGTCCATCTGGTTGTCGCCCGCCATTACGGCGACCACGTCGATCCGGGCGGCCAGTGCGAGCTTGTAGCCGGTGACAATCGCCGCGCCGACTCCCCGGTTGCGGTCGTGCGTCACGACCTCGACGCGCGGATCGTCGGTCGAGCGCGCCCGCTCCGCCGTCGCGTCGGCCGACGCGTCGTCGACGACGAAGATCCGGTCGACGAAGCCCGGGATCCCCTGGATCGTCGCCGCAACGAGCTGCTCCTCGTCGTGCGCAGGCACGACGACCGCCACGCTCTTTCCCTCGAGCATGCCTCGATCGTACGGCGGGGGGCGGTCAGCCGATACGCGTGTCGCCGACGACGGCGACGATCGCGCCGATCAAGAGCCCGATCAGCGCGCCGATCAAGATCGACGACTTGCGCGAGTGCGCCGACGACTTCACCGCCTGGGCCAGGGTGATCACCTTCGCGCTCTCGACGTTCTCCGAGAATGCAAGGTTCGTCTGCGTCGAAGACAGCTGGTTGAGCAGGTTGCCCTGGCGCTGGAGCGCCGTGTCGAGCTGGGTCACGAGCACGAGCTTGTTGAGCGGGTCGAGGTTGGCGACCTTGATCGCCTGGTCGGCAGCCGCGATCCGGTCGTTGATCGACTTGAGCTGGGTCTGCGTGGTGCGCAGGACGAGCTTGTACGTCGCGATCTTCGTGCCGACGTACGGGGCCGTCGTGCGCTTCACGACCGTGGTCGCGAGCGCATTCGCCGCGTCCTGCGTCTTCGTCGGGTTCGAGCCCGTGACGGTGAGCGAGATCAGCGGCGTCGCGCGTGTCGCGCCGCTTCCGGTCGCACTGCCGACCTGGGCGACCGAGACGTTCCCGCGCAGCGCGCCGCTCGGCAGGCCGGCGGCCGCCTCGGCCCCCGACTGCGCGGACGCAGAGCTCGTGATCAGCGCGATCGCGCGCGGGTTCGTGTAGAAGCCGTTGACCAGCGAGCCACCCGGGGAGACCGGCTGCCCGAGCGAGATCAGTGTCGCCGCCTTGTAGTCGTTGCCGCCGCGGAGCGAGTACACGCCGCCCAGGATCGCCCCGACCACGAGGCCGCCGACGGGCAGCCACCAGAGCCGGACGACCGCGCGGCGCCAGCGCCCGAGATCGACTTCCCGTTCGGCGTCGGGGTCGGTTGCGGGCGCCGTCATCGCGCGGCGACTGTAGCCGACGCCCATTCCCACTGCCGGGCGAGCCCCTCTTCGAGCGCGACCGCGGGGTCCCAGCCGAGCTCCGAGCGGATGCGGGTCGTGTCGGCGACCGTGCGCTGCTGGTCGCCGGCGACGGCCGCGCCGACCCGGACGTCGAGCGTCCTGCCGGAGAGCCGCTCGAAGAGCGCGATCGCCTCGGCCATCGACGCCTCGACCGAGCCGCCGACGTTGTAGGTGCCCACGCCGGACTCCATCGCGCGAACGGTGGCAGAGACGATGTCGGCAACGTAGGTCCAGCTCCGTGACTGCGACCCGTCGCCGTACAGCTCGAACGTCGACCCGGCCGCGAGCGCGAAGGCGATCCGCGTGAAAGCCATATCGGGGCGCTGGCGCGGCCCGAAGGCGTTGAAGTACCGCAGGACGACGGCATCGAGGCCGAACGAGCGGACGTACGCGTCGAGCAGCAGCTCGCAGGCGAGCTTCGTGACGCCATACGGAGAGAGCGGATGGGGCGTCGCGTCCTCGGGCGTGGGGAACCGCTCGGGCGCACCGTAGATCGACGACGACGACGCGAACACCACACGCACACCGTCGCGGACCGCCGCCTCGAACACTCGCTGCGAGGCGACCACGTTCCGGCTCACGTAGACCGGGAAGACGTCGCCGAAGCTCCGGACGCCCGGCTGCCCCGCCAGGTGGAAGACGCCGTCGAGGCCACGGAAGTCGATGTCGTCGACGGCGAGGTCGATCCGGCGCACGTCGAGGTCGGCGGCGTTCTCCTCCTTGAGCCTGGGGTCGTAGTAGTCGGTGAAGCAGTCGAAGCCGACCACCTCGTGACCCCGGCGGACCAGCTCGTCGGCGAGCTGGGAGCCGATGAAGCCCGCCGCGCCGGTGACCCCGTAACGCACGGCCGCAGGTTACCCGCGCCGCTCGACGAGCCCGTAGACCCGCGTGTAGCCGGTGAGGAAGAGGTGGTCGGAGTCGGCGACGACCGGGGTGTACTTGCCGTCGGGGAACGTCCAGACGGGCGCGCCGGTCGTCGCGTTGAGCGCATACGTCCGGCCGGCGAGCGTGGCGAAGTAGACGCGGCCGGCGATCACGGTCGACGAGCCGGAGATCGGCCCGTTCGCCGTGAACTGCCAGATCACTCTCCCCGTGGCCGCGTCGAAGCAGGTGAAGCGGTGCGAGTACGAGCCCGCGTAGACCCGGTCGCGCCAGACCGCCGCAGAGGAGTAGACGTAGCCGCCGGTCGACTGCGACCAGCGCAGCTCCCCGCTCGTCGCGCCGAACGAATAGACCTTGCCGTCGGTCGCGCCGATGTAGACGCGGCCGTAGGCGACGGCAGGGGTCGCGTAGAAGGTGCCGGTGGACCCGAACCGCGGCTGCGCGCTCGCGCGCCACAGGATTCGGCCGGTGCGCGCGTCGAGCGAGTACACGTGGCCGGAGTAGTCGCCGACGAACAGCCGGTTCCCGGACGCCGAGACGCCGCCCTTCACCTGCCCGCCGAGCGTGGCCGTCCAGAGGAGCCGGCCGGTGTGCTCGGCGAAGGCGTAGACCTTCCCGCTCCAGTCGCCGACGTAGACCCTGCCGCCGGCGACGAGCGGGGACGACTCGGACGGCGCCAGGGCGCGCCGCCAGACGATGCGCCCGCTCTTGGAGTCGAATGCGATCAGCGCCCCGGTGAGCGTCGAGCTCGGCGGGCGGTTGCACGGCGGCTGGTTGAGGAACGACTCGAAGACGAGGTGGTCGTCGACCGCGGGCGAAGCGGCGACGCAGCGGCCGGAGCCGTACGCCCACGCGAGCCGGCCGTTCGTGTTGTCGACCGCGAGCATGTTCCCGTTGTTCGTCGCGAAGAACAGCCGCCCGTAGGCGACCGCCGGCGGGAACTCCACGAGCGTGTGCGCGCGGTACGTCCAGGCGACGCGGAACGGCGGCGCGAGGGAGATCCCGCGCCCGAAGCGCTGCCCCTCGAGATCGTGGCCGTACACCGGCCAGGCGATCCCGGGCTCGACCGGCTTCGGGGGCGGCGGCTGTGTCGCGACGAATTCGATCGTCGAGGAGCCGTGAATGTTGCGCGACGCGTGCTTGATGTGGAGGTAGTAGGCCGCCCCGGCTCCGAGCACGAGCAGCACCAGCGCTCCCGCTCCGATCAGGATCCAGCGCTTCATCGCCGCTCGACCGCGAACAGCCGCGAGTAGCCGTGGAGCAGCAGTGTCTGGCCGCCTCCGGCGACGGGGACGTACTCGCCGTGCGGGAAGTCGAGCACGACCTTGCCGGTCACGGCGTCGACGCCGAGGATGCGGTGCGCGAAGGACCCGGCGTAGGCGATGCCGTCGACGACGACGGCGGCACCCGAGATCGGCCCGCCGGTCCCGTGCTCCCAGATCGTCGCGCCGGTGCGCGCCGACAGCGCATAGAAGACGCCGTTGTACGAGCCGAAGAACACGCGGCTGCTTGCCACGGCCGGCGACGAGTAGACGTACGAGCCGGTCAGCCGCGACCACAGGCGCGTGCCGTCGACCGAGAACGCGGTCATCGACCCCCCGTCCGAGCTCGGCACGAACACGCGCCCGCCGGCGACGGCCGGCGTCCCGTAGATCCGGCCGTTGACCGACGCCGACCAGCGATACGCGCCGGTCGCCGCAGAGAGCGCGACCAGGCGGCCGCAGTAGTCCCCGATGTAGACGACGCCGTTCGCGACGGCGGCCGAGGACGTGATCTTGCAGCCGTCGTGGTACGCCCAGCGCACCCGGTGCGTCGTCAGGTCGAGCGCGGTGACCCAGCCGCCCCACGTCCCGAAGACGTCGACGCCGCCCGGCAGGACGATCGGCGACGACTCGATCGGCGACCCCGCGTCGAAGCGCCAGAGCAGCCGGCCGTCGGAGCGGCGCAGCACCTGGACGAAGCCGTCCATGCCGTGGACGACCAGGGCGCCTCCGGCGACCGCCGGCGAGGAAGCCATCTTCCCGCCGGCCGTGTCGTGGCGCCAGATCACGCTGCCGTCGTGCATGTCGAGCGCGCGGATCGTCTCGGTCGCGTTCCCGATGTACGCGACGCCGTCGGCGACGACTGCCGGGAACTCGATCAGCCCGCCGAGCCCGTGCGTCCACACGATCTTGAAGGGCGGCCGCAGGCGGATCCCGGTCTGCTGCTGGGTCCGGGCCGGCCCCGCCCCGTACATCGCCCACTGCAGGGCACGGCGGAAGATCCTGATCGTCGACTTCGGGTGCGTCCGGAACGAGAGCCTGACGGCGCGGGCGTTGTAGCCCGGCTTCGACGCGACCGTGACGAGCGCCTTCCGCGGCCCGATCGGGATCGACGCCACCCCGCGGGCGTTGCTGCGCGCCGCGCGCCGCCCGATCTGGACGACGGCGCCGCCGACGACCGTCCCGAGGTCGCCGTCCACGACCGTCACCTGGACCGCCTTCGGCCGGTGCGGCCGGGTCTGCGCGGGCACGTGGGGTCTGGCCCGGGTCTGACCCGGGTCTGACCCCGATTGGCTCGGTGCGGCCTGTTCGCGCGAGCCACAGCCGGCGGCGAGCACGGCCAGGACGATCAGGCAGGCGGCGCGCCTCACGCTTCCGGCGTGATCGCTTCCTCCGCCTGCTCGCCGAGCGGCTCGAGCGTGCCGCCCGCGTCCTCCAGGATCACCTGCGCGAAGTACCGCGTCATCACGACTCCCTCGCGGAAGTCGCCGAAGCGCGGCTCGGGCCGCTCGCCGACCGCGAGCGCCAGGGCCAGCTCCGGGTAGCGCGACCCCGCCGCCGTCGGCAGCGGGAACCCGCCGCCGAAGCGGGGGTTGACGTCGGTCACCTCCAGATGTCCATCCGGTTCTCGAAAGCACTGCACGTTCGCCGGTCCGATGATGCGCAACGCCTCGGACACCCGACGCCCGTGCTCGATCAGGTCGCGATCGGCGATCGTCGCCCCCTTGATCGACTCGCCGCCCTTCGACTCGATCATCGTCCGCGGGATCGCGGCCAGGCAGCGAGCGTCGAGGTCGCAGAACACGTCGACCGAGAACTCCTCGCCGAGGCACTGCGACTGCACCATCGACTCGGCGGTCGTGTAGCGCAGGAAGAAGTCGAGCTCCGCCCGGTCGGCGGCGCGATAGATGTGGCGCGAGCCGAAGCCGCGCCGCGCCTTCACCAGCACCGGGTACCGGACGTCCTCCGGCAGCGCGTCCGGCAGCCACGTCGGCGGCGTCCCGATCCGCTGCTCCTCGAAGAAGAGGTGGGCGAGGTACTTGTCGGCACAGCGGTGGATCGTCTCCGGCTCCGGGACGAGCACGGTCGCACCGGCGCCGCCCAGGACGTTGCGGCTCTCGGCGAGCACGAGGTGGTCGAGATCCGTCAGCGGGACGATCAGCCTCACCTCGTGCAGCTCGACCAGGTTGCGCAGCGCCGCGACGTAGCCCGGGTCGTGGACCGGAGGGACGATCGCGCGCCGGTCGGAGTGGTACAGCGCCGGCGCGAGCGGATCGAGGTCGGCCGAGATCGTCGTCGCCCCCGCCTCGCGGAAAGCAGTGACGATGTCGACGCGCTGGCCGGCGCACGTGAACAGAACCGCGGTCACGAGGGGGCAGCGTAGCGAGGGCGGGCGGGAACTCCGGCCACCACCTCGCCCGGCGCCACGTCACGGGTGACCACCGCACCGGCACCGACGAGCGCGTTCTCACCGATCGTGACGCCGCCCAGGATCACCGCGCCCGATCCGATCGAGGCGCCGTCACCCACGCGGACGGGAAGCAGCTCCCAGTCGCCGACCCCGGCCAGGGCGCCGTCCGCCGCGGTCGCGCGGGGCGTCTTGTCGTTCACGAACAGGACGCCGTGGCCGACGAACACGCCGTCGCCGATCTCGACGCCGTCGCAGATGAACGTATGGCTCTGGATCTTGCAGCGGGCGCCGACCACCGCGCCGCGCTGGATCTCGACGAAGGTGCCGATCCGCGTCCCGTCTCCGATGCGGCACCCATAGAGGTTCGTGAACGAGTGGACGACGACGTCGTCGCCGAAGTCGACGTCGACGAGCATCCGGTAGGGGGCTTCGTTCGCCGGGTCGCCGCTCACCGGACGCCCTCGGCGACCGCAGCGGCGACCCGCTCGATCTCCGCGGGCTCGAGCTCCGGGAAGAGCGGCAGCGACACCGCGGTCTCGGCCCACGCCTCCGCGGCCGGAAACGCGCCTGCGGCGTGGCCGAGCGGCGCGAGCGCCGGCTGCAGGTGGAGCGGTACCGGGTAGTGCATCCCGCTCGCGATCGCGTCGGCGCCGAGTGCCTCGCGAATCCGGTCCCGCTCCGCCGAGCGGACGACGTACAGATGCCAGACGGGATCGGCCCACTCGGCGACCTCGGGCGTCGTCACGAGCCCGTCCAGCAGCTCGGTGTAGGCGGCCGCATGCTGCCGGCGCAGCACGTTCCAGCCGTCGAGACGGCGCAGCTTCACCCGCAGCACCGCGGCCTGGAGCGTGTCCAGACGTTCGTTCCCACCGATCGCCACGTGCTCGTACTTCCGGCTCTGACCCAGGTCGCGCAGGACGCGGATCGCCTCGGCGAGACGCTCGTCGTCCGTCGCAATCGCTCCCGCGTCGCCGTATGCGCCGAGGTTCTTGCCGGGGTAGAAGCTGAACGCGGCGATGTCGGCGAGCGAGCCGCACCGCCGCCCGCGGTACTCGGCGCCGTGCGCCTGCGCCGCGTCCTCGACGAACGCAAGGCCGTGCTCGTCGCAGATCGCCCGAATCGCATCGGCGTCGCACGGATGGCCGAAGAGATCCACGCCGACGATCGCCTTCGTTCGCGGCGTCACCGCGCCGGCGGCGAGAGTGACGTCGAGCTGCCCGTAGTGGTCGCAGTCGACGAGCACCGGCGTCGCCCCGAGCCTCACCAGCGGCAGGATCGACGCGATGAACGTGTTCGCCGGCGCGATCACCTCGTCGCCCGGGCCGATGTCGAGGGCGTCGAACGCGAGCGCGAGCGCCGCCGTCCCGGAGGAGACGCCGACGACGTGCGAGACGCTGCAGTACGCGGCCCACTCCTCCTCGAAGCGGCGGACCTCCTCGCCGAGGATGTACTGCGTCGAGGCGATCGCATCGATCACCGCGCGGTCGACCTCGTCCTTCAGCGACGCGTACTGGCGCTTCAGGTCGACGAACTGGATCGGCTCGGGCACGGGCTCACCCTAGCCGGGCCACCCGCCGGTCTCCCCCTTGTACGTGCCGCCGAGCAGGGCCAGCGGCGTCCGTAGCAGGATCAGCAGGTCGGTCTTCCAGTCGCGGTGCCGCACGTACCAGAGGTCGAGATCGATTCGCTCCGACCACGGCAGCGACGCGCGCCCGTGGATCTGCGCCCAGCCGGTGATGCCCGGCTTGACGTCGAGCCGGTGGCGCTGGCGCTCGTCGTAGCGGTCGACCTGGTAGCGGAGCGTCGGCCGCGGCCCGATCACCGACATCTCGCCGCGCACGACGTTCCAGAGCTGGGGCAGCTCGTCGATCGACAGCCTGCGCAGGATCCGGCCGACGCGCGTGATGCGCGAATCGCCGCGATCGACCGCGTAGCCGGCCCCGAGCTTCTCTGCACCGACCACCATCGTGCGCAGCTTGAGGAGCTCGAAGTCGACGCCGCCCCTGCCCACCCGGCTCTGCCGGTAGAGAACCGGCCCTCCGTCCTCGAGCTTCACGGCCAGCGCGGCCGCCGCGAGCACGGGCGACGTGACGACGAGGCCGGTGCCGGCGATCGCAACGTCGAGCGCCCGGTTCAGCGGGTCCCCTCCGCTGCCTCCCACGTCGCGGGCACGCCGCGGCGCACGTAGTTCCACAACGCAACGAGCGTCGCCCACGTGACGAGCACGTAGTAGCGCGCGATTCCCACACCCACCGCCGCCGCGAGCAGCAGCCCGAGCTGCGCGGCGAGGACGAGGTCGTACACGAAACCGTCGGCGATCAGCGCGACCGACGTCGCGAGCAGGACGACGTGCAGGACGCCGGACGCATAGCGAAGATGCCGGTGCGACACGATCGCGACCCCGTACCGCAGCCCGAGCCGGTGCAGCATCCGCCCACGGGCGACGATCAACCAGCAGTGCTCGAACATGCGCACCTTGCGGTGGTACTCGGTCTCGTTCGTCGGCGTCGCCTTCTCGTACGCGGCCGCGGCAGGCTCGTA
>Ga0335083_10006699_pt1 | contig 14318 bp, 7 predicted proteins | sample Lox_Sample_42_FD_206716 | JGI IMG/M metagenome (GOLD analysis project Ga0335083, IMG submission 206716) | Soil microbial communities from Loxahatchee National Wildlife Refuge, Florida, United States - Lox_Sample_4.2 | ecosystem: Environmental > Terrestrial > Soil > Wetlands | place: USA: Florida...
GCTTGTCCTGCGGCAGGCCGGTGGAAGTGAGCGAAACCAGCAGGATGGGGAATTGCGACGTATCGAACTTGAAGTACTGCGGCGGGCTAGGCATCTCCGGCAGGTCGGCCTGCGCGGCGTTGATGGCCGCCTGCACATCACGCGCGGCCTTGTCGGCGGTGCGGTCGAAGGTGAAACGCACCTGGATCGACGCGCTGCCTTCGGTGGCATTGCCGTACATGTCGTCGATGCCGGGGATGCGGCCGATATGGCGTTCCAGCGGCGCCAGCACCGTCGACGCCATGGTCTGCGCGCTGGCACCTGGCACCGACGCCACGATGTAAACACCCGGAAACTCCAGCGACGGCAACGCCGCCACGCCCAGCAGCCGGTACGCGAAGGCACCCGCCAGCAGCAGGCCAAGCGCCAGCAGCGAGGTGCCCACTGGGCGTTTGATCAATGGGGCGAAGATGTTCACAGAGGTTTCCGTACCGGTAGGGGACCACACTCACCCGCCGCCTTGGCAGACCAGCAGCCAAGGCATACGTTCCGCGCAAGGCGGGCGCAAGAGGCCGTCATGCTTCCATATTGGACTGCGGGGGCGGGTGCGGCGAATGTGCCTGAAGTCGGTCCGTGCCGAAAGGCATGGGTTGGGTTTTTTCTCTTTCGGCTTGGTTTCTTGCTGGTTCTGGGGGATTTCGGCGGGTCTGGCGAGCTTTTCCGTGGGAGCGCACCCAGTGCGCGATCGCTCTGCTGGATGCGCGGTGCGCCACAGCCCGAGGCCGACACTTCACTCTGCGATCGCGCACTGGGTGCGCTCCTACAGGAGAGGCACTACCGCTCTTATCCCGCCGCTGTCTGCGCCTTCAACGCCCGCTTCGCCGCGCGACGCGCCTGGCGTGCCGCCTTGCGTTCCTTGCGGTCGTGGTTCCACAGATAAATGGCCGGCGTGCTCAACAAGGTCAGCAGCTGCGATACCAGCAGGCCGCCGACGATCGCCACGCCCAGCGGCTCGCGCAATTCCGAACCCATGCCGAAACCAATGGCCAGTGGTAGCGCGGCGCCCATCGCCACCAGGGTGGTCATGGTGATGGGGCGGAAGCGCACCAGCGCGGCTTCGCGGATCGCATCCGGCGGCGACAGGCCACGCTCGCGTTGCGCCACCAGGGCGAAATCCACCATCAGGATGGCGTTCTTCTTCACGATGCCGATCAGCATCAGGATTGCGATGATCGCCATCAGTGACATCGGCGTGCCGGTGGCGAGCATGGCGAGGAACGCGCCCGCGCCCGCGGCCGGCAGCGTGGAGAGGATGGTCAGCGGATGGCCGAGACTCTCGTAGAGGATGCCCAGCACGATGTACATCGCCAGGATCGATCCGATCAGCAGCACGTTGGCGTTGGAGCGCGTTTCTTCCAGGTTCTGCGCGCTGCCGGAATAGCCGACCTGCACGCCGGCGGGCAGGCGCGCGTCGGCAACGATCTGGTTGATCAGGTCCGTCGCCTTGTCCTGCGGGAAGCCGGGGTCGATGTTGTAGTAGATCTTGGCCGCTTCGAGCTGGTTGGTGTGGATCACGAACGAGGGCGTCACCTGGGGCTGGATGTGTGCAACGGCGGACAGCGGCACCATGTTGCCGTTGTCGCCGCGCACGTAGGTGTTGAGCAGCGTGTCCGGGCGCAGCGAGCGTTCGCCGGATGACGTCAGCACCACCCAGTACTGGTTGATATCCGAATAGATGATCGACACCTGGCGCTGGCCGAAGGAGTTGTACAGCGCCGAATCCACCTGACCCATGTTCAGGTGCAGGCGGCCCGCCGCGGCGCGGTCCACGGTGAGCATCTGTTGCTTGTCGATATCGTCGTAGTCGCTGCTGACGTCGTGGAATTCCTTGTGCCGGCGCATCAGCCGCGTCACTTCCAGCGCCAGTGGCTGCAGGTCCACGCCTGCGTTGCTGCTCACCAGTTCGAAACTCTGGCTGCCGCGATCGCTGTTGTTGTCGTCGTTGAAGAAGCCGATGGAATTGAGCGAGACGCGCAGTTCCGGCAGCTTGCCGTAGCTCTTGTTGAGGCGGGTGATGATGTCCTTGATGGAATCGGGCCGCTCTCCCGGCCCGTGACCGCGTGGCTTGAGGTCCACGAACATGGTGGCCTGGTTGCCGACCACGCCGCCGGCGCGATCGCTGCCGAGGAAGGTGGTGACGTCGAGTACGGCAGGATCCGCCCGCATGATGGCCGCGGCGCGCTGGGCGCGCTCGGCCATCAGCGTGGGCGAGATGTTGGAATCGGCGCGCACGTCGCCCTGGATCATGCCGATGTCTTCCTGTGGCATGAAGTTGAAGCCGAACAGTTTCACCACCGCCATCGCCATGCCAATGGTGAGCACCAGCAGGATAAGCGGCTGCCAGCGCATCAGCCGCCGGTGATGCATGGCCCAGCCCAGCGCGCGCTCGTAGATGCGGTGCAGGCTGCGGTCGAAGCGTTCGAGCGCCCGTTCCAGCCGGTTGGGTTGGCGGCCGCCGGCATTGGCCAGGGTCAGCAGGCGCCCGCACAGCGCGGGCGTGAGCGAGAGGGAGATGATCGCGGAGATCACCACCGCCGATGCCAGCGTCACCGAGAACTCGCGCAGCAGCAGGGTGAACTGGTTGTTGCCGAACAGCAGCGGAGCGAACACCGCGATCAGCGACAGCGTGATGGAGACGACGGTGAAACCGATTTCCTGCACGCCGGTCAGCGCGGCCTCGATCGGCGGCGCACCTTGCTCCATATGGCGCACGATGTTCTCGATCACCACGATGGCATCGTCGACCACGAAGCCGATGCACAGCACCAGCGCCACCAGCGACAACGTGTTGAGTGTGTAGCCCAGCGACCACATCACCACGAAGGCGCCTGCCAGCGACAGCGGCACGCTGAGCATGGCGATCAGCGTGGGGCCGATGCGGCGCAGGAACACCAGCATCACCAGCGCCACCATCACGATGCTCAGCATCAGCGCCACCTGCACCTCGTGCAGCGCAGACTTGGTGGTCTGGGTGAGGTCGAAGATCGGCGTGATCTGGATGTCCGCCGGCAACCACGCGCGCATCTGCGGCAGCTTCGCGCGCACGGCATCGGCGGTGGCCACGGCGTTCGCCTCGGGCCGCTTGCTGATGCGCAGCGCCACCGCGCGCTGGTCGTTGAACCAGGCGGCCTGGTATTCGTCCTGCTGGCCGCTGGTGACGCGTGCCACGTCGGACAGACGCACCGGCGCGCCGTTGTGCGTGGCGATCAGCAGGTCGGCGAACTCCGCCGGATCATGCAGCGCGTCGTTGGCCGTCACCGTCATCTGCGAACGGCCGTCGGAGAGCACGCCCTGCGGCGAGGTGACATTGGCCGCACGCAACGCGTTCGCCACATCGTTGGCGGTGAGCCCCTTGTTGGCGAGCGCGGCGGTGTTGAGTTCCACGCGCACGGCGCGTGGGCGACCGCCGATGACACGTACCTGTGCCACGCCGGGTATTTGCGCGATGGCGGGGTTGATCAGCGTGTCGGCGAGGTCGTAGAGCTTGTCCGGCGGCAGCGTCTGTGACGTCAGCGACAGCAGCAGCACCGGGATGTTGGCGGTGTTGAACTTGAAGTAGCGCGGCAGCATCGGCATGTTCGCGATGGGCAGGTCCGCGGTGCTGGCGTTGATCGCCGCCTGCACGTCGCGCGCGAGCTTGTCGGTGTTGTTGCCGAAGTTGAACAGGATGCGGATCGAGGTGGATCCGTCGTTGCTTTCCGAATGCATCTCCTTGATGCCGGGGATGCGCCCGAGGTGCCGCTCCAGCGGCGCGGCCACGGTCGAGGCCATGGTCTGCGCGTTCGCGCCCGGCATCTCCACGTAAACCACCATGCCGGGGAATTCGAGTTGCGGCAGCGCCGCCACGCCCAGCAGCAGGTAGGCCCAGATGCCGGCGAGGGCAAGGCCTACCGCCAGCACGGAAGTGCCGATGGGGCGGCGTATCAGTGGCGCGAACAGGTTCACGGGTTCAAGGGACCGTTGATGGCGGCGCGCCCCCGCCGCGCCTGGGCGTGAGGCCGACCAGGGCGAGCCACCTCAGTCGTCTTTATGCACGCAAATGTGTTGCGGGGAATGTGCCGTTAGTGGGTAACTCCCATAACCTCCTGTCCTCATCCCCGCGAGGCGCTGTTCAACAGCCGAAGGCGGGTCAAGCGGGACACGCGCGAAGCGCGCAGGACGCCCCTGGGGCGGCCCCGAAGGGGCGAGCGCAGCGAGTCATCCAGTGCCTTTTGAATGCCCACGCAAGGACGGAAGTCGCTGGATCCCCGCCTCCGCGGGGATGACGATGAGGGGCACGAGGCCTGAGGTTCAAGCGGAACCGCTCACCGCATCGCCGGGCTGTATCGCAACGTCAGGAACCATGTCCGCCCCGGCTGATTGAAGTAGTAAGCCGTCTCGTAGCTGCGATCGAACACGTTGGCCAGCTTGGCCTCGACGCGCCAGTGGGGCAGGAAGTCGTAGCTCGCGCGCAGGTCGGTGGTGGCATAGCCGCCCAATCGGTGCAGGTTGGCCTGGTCGTCATAGGACTTGCCCGCGGCGAACACGCTGGCGCCGACGCCGAACGCGCCGAACCGGCGATCGATGTCCAGGCGCGCCGTCTGTTCCGGCCGCCGCGGGAGCTGGTTGCCGTCGTTGGCGCCTTCCTGGTTCTTCGGCTGCATCAGCGTGAGATAACCCTGCAGCTGCCAGCCGCCGAGGTTCGCACCCAGCTGCGCTTCCAGCCCGCGGATGCGCGCGCGGCTGATGTTCTGCGGCACGAAGTTCTCATCGAGCGTGATCAGGTCGGTGATGGTGGTCTGGTAAGCGTTGACGGCCCAGTTCCATACACCCTGCGACTGGCTGAGACCCAGTTCGCCCGAGCGCGACTTTTCCGGTTTCAGGTCCGGATTGCCGTAGCCGAAGGGGTAGTAGATGTCGTTGAAGGTCGGTGCGTGGAACGCCGTGCCGTAGCTGGCCGACAAGCGCAGGCCGTGGTCGAACGCGTAACCCCACGCCGCCGAACCGGTGTCGTGGTTGCCGACTGGTCGTTGTGGTCGTGGCGTGCGGAAAGCTGCACCTCGTTGCGCCCGAACGTGCCCAGGTACTGCGCGAACACGCCGGTGTCGCCACGCGTGCTCTTGAGATAACCGGTGTCGCTGTCGATGTGCTCCTGCTGGTAGTCCACGCCGGCGGTGAGCAGCTGGTTGGCATCGAGCGCGACATCGTTCTGCCAGGACGCCTGGTTGCGGCGCGAATCGGTATGCGCCACCGGTGCGCGCGGGTAGACCATGGAAGGCGTGAAGGCGTCGCCATAGACGCCCTGGTAGTACGTGGCGTTGTCGTCGCGGCTCTGGCCGGCGTTGAGCGTGACCTTCCACGGCGCCAGTGGCGTAAAGCTCAGCCGTGCGCCGGCCACTTCCTGCTCGTTCACGGCCTGGTTGCCGCCGTAAGGGCTGCCGTCGTACTCGACGAAGTTCTTGCTGCGCAGCCAGGTGGCCGCCAGCTCGGTGCCGTTGTCCCAGCGGTAGCCGGCGTTGGCCATGCCGTTCCAGTTGCGGTCCGCGTCGTGGTCGGGTTCGTCGACGAAACAACCCGCGCCGGCTTCTGCCGCGCCCACGCGGCAGGCATTGATGCCGGCGGTGTATTGCCCGCCCAGGCCCGCGTTGAACCACGCGTGCGAGTCGCCGCCGGAAAGTCCCGCGTGGCCGTCCGCATAGCTGCGGCTGCCGGCGGAAAGGCTGAGCGACGGATCGAGCTTGCCGTCCTGCGCGCCGTGCCGGGTGAAGATCTGGATCACGCCGCCCATCGCATCGGCGCCGTACAGGCTCGACCGCGGGCCGCGCACGATTTCGATGCGCTCGATCTGGTCCACCGGAATCTGCTCGAACGCCGGCAAGCCTGCACCGACCGCCCCGATGCGCACGCCGTCGATCAGCACCAGCGTGTGCGTGGAGTTGGTGCCGCGCAGGAACAGCGAACTCAGCTGGCCCTGTCCGCCGGCCTGCACGAACGACACGCCGGGCAGGCCCACCAGCAGGTCGCGCACCGAGGTGGGCTGCAGCCTCTCGATGTCGGCGCGCGTGATCACGCTGACCGAAGAGAGCGCCTCGTCGGTGGTGATCGCCGTGCGCGTGGCGGTGACCACGACGGATGACAGCGAGGTGGCCTGCTCCGCTTCGTCGGCGTGGGCAGCAAGGGTGGCGGTCAGCAGGGCGGTCGCCAGCAGGGTCTTCTTCATGCGCATTCCTGGCGGACGCGCGCTCCGGCGCGCCCGCATGTCGGGGTGCGTGGCATGCATGGGCTGGAGAACGGCGGCAGGCGAGGAGCCATGCGGACGTCTGGCTTCGCCCACCGCGAGCCACGCGCTGAAACCTGCCGCGGGGCAGGTTCTGTGTTCGCCGGGCCGGTCTCCGGGCTCGCGTGCGGCATGCCTTGCCGGCCATGCACCCCCGGGCGCCTTCCCGTGCTTGCACACAGTGGCATTGGGCCCGTGGGGCGATTCGCACACTTACCGTTGCGGGGGCAGCGCCGGCCTTGCGTCACGCGCACCGGCTTCCCGTTTCATCCCGGCTAAGCCGGGAACCTGGCGGCGCGATTCTAGTGGGAGGTGGGGCATAAGTGCGGACGGAAGCGGGATCGCGTCCTCTTCCCTGCCGGTCTTTCTGGGGAGTCGTCATCCTGATTTGCCCGCCGGTGGCGCCTCTGGCGGCGCCTGGTCCCGGTCGGCAAGAAAAATTCCTAGGTTCTTGCGATGGCGCTTTTCTGTCGGTCGCGCAACTAGTTACGTTTTTGTGAAGCACAAAGTCAGTTTCGCGCAAGGATTTCCCTTACATGTCCCGTTGACCTTCGCCGACGGCCACTATTACTTTTAGCCTAGGGATCGTTAGATATTGCGAATTCCGCAAGGGCATGGGGATGCCCGCAAGGAATAACGGCAGCCGCAAGCGCTGTCCGCAAGCTCTGGGGTTCATGACGCGCGCAACGCGCAATTCGGCCTTTGGCCACCGTGTTTGGGGAGAGAAATCGAATGAGCAGTTTCGTGTTGGGAGGCCATGCCTCCTGGCGTCGTACGGCTTTGGCCGCGGCGCTGAGTGTGGGGCTGGCCGGTGTTGCCATGGCCCAGTCCAATGCTTCGGGCGTGATCTTCGGCCAGGTCCAGGCAAACGCAGGTAGCAGCATCCGCCTCGAGAACGTCGACACTGGCCTCAACCGCGAGATCGCGGTGGACCAGAACGGTCGCTACCGCGCCGCATCGCTGCCGGTGGGCAAGTACAAGGTGACGCTGGTCAAGGACGGCGTCGCTGTCGAAGCGCGCAACAACGTCAGCGTGCAGGTGGGCACCGGTATCGACGTGTCGTTTGGCGGCACGACCGCCGCGGCGAGCGCGCAGAACCTGGAAGGCGTGTCGGTGATCGCCAGCGCCCTGCCGGCCATCGACGTGTCCTCGATGGACTCGCGCACCGTGCTCACCTCCGAGCAGCTGGAAAAGGTGCCGGTGGCACGCAACGTGACCGCGGCTGCGCTGCTCGCGCCCGGCGTCGTGCTGGGCGATTCGCGCTATGGCAACGTGGGTTCGTTCGGTGGCGCGTCGGCCGCCGAGAACCAGTACTACATCAACGGTTATTCGGTGACCAACTCGCTGACCGGCATCGGCCTGGCGCAGCTGCCGTTCGACGCGATCGACCAGCAGCAGGTGCTGACCGGCGGCTACGGCGCGGAATACGGCCGTTCGACCGGCGGCGTGGTGAACATCATCACCAAGCGCGGCACCAACGAGTGGAAGGCCGGCGCGGCCGCCTACTGGATTCCTGAAGCGTTGCGCTCGGCCCCGCGCAACATCATCCAGCCATCGGACAACTCGCTGTATCAGTACCGCCACGACAACACGAGCTGGAGCACCGAATACGGCGCCTACCTCGGTGGCGCGCTGGTGAAGGACAAGCTGTTCATCTATGCCACCGCCGACCTGCTCAAGCAGAACGGCCAGATCGTGGCCGCCGGCCCGGACAAGGCCGGCAACTCGTCGGTGAACTACTACGACCTCAAGACCACGCGCTGGCTGGCCAAGGTCGACTGGAACATCACCGACAACCACATCGTCGAGTTCACGGGCTTCAGCGACAAGAGCAACGAGAACGACCAGATCTACGACTACAACTACGGCACCCATAACAGCGGCGCCAAGCGTGGCACGATCGACCTCAAGAACTACGATGGCGGCGCTGGCGCAACCCCTGGCGGCGAGTACTACATCGGCAAGTACACCGGCTATGTCACCGACAACCTGACGGTCAGCGCGCTGTACGGCACCAGCAAGTCCGACCACGTGCAGGATCCGGCCAGCAACGGCGGCGGCGCCTGCCCCTACGTCACCGGCTCGTACGTCAGTGGCGGTACCGTGTTCAATCCGCCCAAGTGCTACCTCGTGGGCACCGTGCTCGCGCCGGGCGCGAAGGACAAGACCCACGGCGGTCGTCTGGACATCGAATATCGCCTGGGCAGCCACGACCTGCGCGTCGGTCTGGACGACCAGACGCTGGAGTCGTACTCGGGCACGGCCTACGAGGCTGACCAGCGCTACAGCTATGCCAAGGCACCGGCATCGCTCACGGTGCCGAGCCGCCATCTGGTGTTCCCGGCTGGCACGGTGAACCTGGTCGACTATCGCGTGTTCCGCGCCGCCGCCAACGTCAAGGTGGAGCAGGAAGCGCAGTACATCGAAGACCACTGGCAGTTCGCCGACAACTGGCTCGCCTACATGGGCCTGCGCAACGAACAGTTCAGCAACTTCAACGGCGGCGGCGAGATCTACGCCAAGCAGCGTCACCAGCTGGCGCCGCGCCTGGGCCTGAGCTGGGACGTCTTCGGCGATTCCACCTTCAAGGTCTACGCCAACGCCGGCCGCTACCACCTGGCCGTGCCCTCCAACGTGGCCATCCGTGGCGCGTCCGCGTCGATCTACAGCAGCCAGTACGGCACGTTCACCGGCATCGACGCCACCGGCAAGCCGATCGGCTTCGTTCCTTACGGTGACAAGGTCTATCTCAACGCCGAAGACGGCACCACGCCCGATCCGCGCACCGTGGCGGCCAAGGGCCTGGGCGCGTATTACCAGGACGAATACATCCTGGGCTTCGACAAGACGCTCGGCACCGACTGGACGTTTGGCGGCAAGGTCATCTATCGCGACCTGAAGAACATCATCGACGACATGTGCGATACGCGTCCGTTCGAGAAGTACGCCACGCGCAACAACATCGACATGAGCAATGCCGTGCTCAACGGCTGCTACCTGTTCAACCCGGGCAAGGGCAACAACTTCCTGGTGGACATGACCGGCAACGGCGATTTCCGCGAGTTCAAGCTGACCAAGGACGACCTGGGCTTCCCGGATCTCAAGCGCAAGTACCTCGCGCTCGACATGTACCTGGAGCATCGCTTCACCGACCAGTGGTTCGGCAAGCTGGAGTACGTGCTGTCGCACAGCTTCGGCAACTCCGAAGGCCTGCTCAAGTCCGACATCGGCCAGCGTGATCCGTCGGTGACGCAGGACTGGGACGCGCCGGAGCTGATGGTCGGCGCCAACGGCCCGCTGCCGAACGACCGTCGCCACCAGATCAAGGCCTACGGCTGGTACGAGCTCAACCAGGAGTGGTTGTTCGGCGCCAATGTGTTGGTCAACTCGGGCCGCCCGAAGAACTGCATCGGCGTGACCCCGGATGATCCGATCAACTACGGCGAGGCCTACTTCTACTGCGACGGCCACTACAACTCGCGGGGCTCCGAGGGCCGCACGCCCTGGACCTACCAGCTGGACCTGAGCGCACAGTGGAAGCCCGCGTTCGCCAACCACCAGTTGGCATTCACCGCGGACATCTTCAACGTGTTCAACCAGCAGGAAGTGCTGAGTCGCCAGGATCTCGGCGAAACGGCACCCGGCACCAAGGATCCGGTCTACAACCGCCCGATCAGCTTCCAGGCGCCGCGCTACATCCGTTTTGGCGTGAAGTACGACTTCTCGCTGTAATTCGCGCTCCAAGTAGAAAGAGAGCACGCGCCGGCTTGACCGGCGCAACTCCCCATTCGCCGCCGGTCACCCCGGCGGCTTTTTTTCGCGTTGGCGAAGCACCGCTACTCGCGCGCGACGATGCGCAGCCCGCGCGGCGTCAGCCATCGCTCGATGCCCTCGAACAACAACTGCACCATGATGGCGAGCAGTGCGGCGGGCACCGCGCCTTCCAGGATGAGCCCGATATCGTTGAGCCGGATGCCGGTAAGAATGGGTTGGCCATAACCGCCCGCACCGATCAGCGCGGCCAGTGTGGCCGTGCCGACATTGATCACCGAGGCTGTCTTGATGCCGGCGAGGATCGAACGTGTCGCCAAAGGCAGCTCGATCCAGCGCAGGCGCGTCAGCCATGGCAGGCCGAGCGCTGCCGCGGATTCGCGCCATTCCAGCGGAATCCCCAGCAGCCCGGCGTGCGTGTTGCGCACGATCGGCAGCAGGCTGTAGAGGAACAGCGCAGCGAGTGCCGGCCACGCGCCGATGCCGAACAACGGGATCATGAACACGAACATCGCCAGTGACGGCACCGTCTGCAGCACGCCCGTGAGGCCGACCACCAGTTGCCCCAGCCGACGCCAGCGCGCGGCCACGATGCCGAGCGGAACGGCCACCAGCACGGCCAGCGCCAGCGACGCAGCCGCAAGGCCCACGTGTTCGCGCGTGCGATGCCACAGCCGCGTCCAGAAGCCGTCATCGTGACTTTCCGGCGACAAGCCGAGGAAACGCGCGGCGATGTCCGACTCGCGCTGGCCTTCCAGTTTTGCTTCCGCATTCATGCGCCGCATAGCGGGCTCATCAATGCGACCGGCCAGCTGCTTCAGTGCGCCGACGAAGCCTGGCGCGTCGCGTTCCAGCGCCAGCCGATAAAGGAACACGGCCTGGTAACGCGGAAAATAGCGACGATCGTCTTCAAGCACGCTCAGGTGGTAGTAGGCGATCTCCGCGTCGGTGCTGTAGAGGTCGATGGCATCCACCGCCCCGCTGGCGAGCGCGCGATACGACAGCGTGTGATCCAGGCCGCGCGGCTGCAATGCCGCCAGCCCGTAGCGTTGGCGCAGGCCCGGCCAGCCGTCGCCGCGATCCATGAATTCGTTGGAGAAGCCCAGCCGAAGTTGCGGATGCGCCGACAGGTCGCTGATGCGGCGAATGCCCAGTTCGCCGGCACGTTGTGCACGCATGCCGATGGCGTAGTTGTCGTCGAAGCCCAGCGAGTCGGTGATGCCGATGCCCATCGGTGCCAATCGCAGGCGCAGCGTGGCGATATCGGCTTGCGGGTCGATGCCTTTCAGCAACTCCTGCGTGAGCGTGCCGGTGTATTCGGGATACGCGTCGATATCGCCGTGCTGCAGCGCGCTCCACAGGATGGCCGTGCCGCCCAGCTCGCGCTTGTGTTCCACGGTGACACCGGCCTGGAGTGCCTCACGACGCGCAAGCTCGCCAAGCACTACCGATTCGGTGAACTGCTTCGAGCCGATACGCAGGCTCGTCGCGCCTGCCAGCGCCGGGAGCAGAAAAAATACGGCCAACAGCACGTGCTTCATGCGCCGTCATCCGGCAGCCGGCGTTGCGAGCGCACGAAGGTTTCCACGAAGCCATCCACGGGTCGATGGCGAAGATCGTCGTAACTGCCTTGCTGCACCACGCGTCCGTCACGCATCAGGACGAGGCGCTCGGCAAACCAGACGGCTTCGGCCAGATCATGCGTCACCACGATCACCGTCTTGCGCAACTGCGCGAACAGCTGCTTCAGCTCGTCCTGCAGTTCGTGGCGAACGATGGGATCGAGCGCGCCCAGCGGTTCGTCAAGCAACAGCGCATCGGGGTCCAGCATCAATCCGCGCATCAGCGCCACCCGCTGGCGCTGGCCGCCGGAAAGTTCCAGCGGATAGCGTTGCAGCGTATCGGCGGGGAGACGCGTGAGCTCGGCCAGTTCGCGCGCGCGCTCACCGATGCGCTGCGCGTTCCAGCGCAGGTAACGCGGCTGCAACGCGAGATTGCCCAGCACCGTGAGGTGCGGAAACAGTCCACCTTCCTGGATGACGTAGCCGACGCGCTGGCGCAGCGAAAGCACATGCTGCCGTTGCAGCGGCTGTCCCCACGCGCGCACTTCGCCCTGGTCCGGCCAGTCCAGCCCAAGCAACAGGCGCAGCACGGTGGACTTGCCTGCGCCGCTGCCGCCGATCAACGCCGTGGTGCTGCCTGCCGCGAACGAGAGACTTACGTCGTCCAGCGCCGTCACCGTGCCATAGCGCCGGGTCACGCCTTTGAGCGCAAAGTCGGCCGCATGTGCACCGGCGTCCTGCGAAGGGTTCCTGCTGGCGAGGAAGGACATGGCGATGGACTCTAACCCAATCGCACCGGGGCATGGCGCGAACGACCTGATGCCGCAACCGGCGGCCTTGCCGCCCTCCGCGTTGCGCTACAGTCGCCCGCATCGTTCGGTGCCTCCACGCCGCACCGGAGCACGCTTGCTCCTCTCGCGAGGTTCCCATGCCAGCACGAACTGCCTCCTGCTACTGCAAGCAACTTCAGATCCACGTGCAGGGTGAGCCATTGGGCATCGGCGTATGTCATTGCCTGGCCTGCCAGCAACGTACCGGCAGCGCGTTCGCCGCGCTGGCGTCCTATCAAACGCCTTACACCGTCACCGGCAACGCCACGGAATTCGTCCGCACCGGTGACCACGGCGCACGCTTCCGCTTCCACTTCTGCCCCGTCTGCGGCAGCACGGTGTTCCACACCGAAGAAGGTGACGAAGGCTCGGTATCCGTTGCCGTGGGCGCCTTTGCCGATCCGGGTTTTCCGCCACCGCAGGTTTCCGTCTACGAGTGCCGGCGGCACGCCTGGGTGCAGCTGCCAGCGGACGTCCAGCGCTACGACACCGATCCGGATTGAGCATCAGTCGGGCTGTCGGCTATCCCGTTTAGCCTGGCTTGCGGGCAGGCGTGATCATCGGCAAGCTCGCAACCACGTCCGAGCACCGTTTCCGGGGGGAATCATGAGCAGACGCAATCCATGCCTGTGGGTGCTCGCAGCTGCGCTGGTTTTGTGTGCCATGACGCCGGCCCACGCTCAAACGACATCGACGGCAGCCGTAGTGCATGTGGTGATCGAATCCTTCTGGGGTGGCCTGAATCCCGACGCGCCGTTCCAGACTCGTCTGGTGATTGAGCAGACAGCGGACGGCTATCGCTGGAGCGGTACCGAAAGCAAAGGGATGGGAGACCGGAAGAAAGAGCAGGTCTATCCCGAAGTGTCGTTACCGGCGAGCGCCGTCAGTCGACTCAAGGACGCGATGACCGCGGCACCTCGTCCGCGCGTGGATCTTCAGGCGCTGCAGCCGGCGATCGCCAATATCCAGGCGCAGGTCGACCGGGCGTTTGCCGAGGCATCGGACGAAGGCGTCTATTCGAAGCTGGAGCCGGCACGGCTGCAGGCCTTGCGCGATGAACTCAGGCATCCGGACGTGCTGGCCGACGTGCTCACGCAGGGCTTGAGTGACCGCCACACCGACGACTATCCCCATGTCCGTATCGACATGACGCTGGCCGACGGCACGACGTTGACAGCAGGCTCCGATTCCCAGCAATACCTGATGTTGCCCTGGCGAACGGGAACCGGCGCGCTGACGTATGCCGTCGACCTGCCGATGGCTGTTGCTGCGCTGCTGCCGGCCGGAGCGACCAATCGGGAGCGGCTCGAAGAAACCATGGGAGGCGCGGCGCTCGAAACGCTGCTCGGCATGGGGCTGGCTCCGCGGCTGGAGCATCTCCAGGTCGAATCCCAGGCGCCCGATGCGCTGCACGCACTGCAGGCACAGCTGGATGTCACCGAGATTTCGATCGTGTCGTTTGAAGGTCCCCACGTCGATGCCGTCATGCACCTTCCCGGCGGACCATCGAACCTGCAGATCGACGCGCGACTCGCGCTTGATGGAACCCGGCTGAAGGACGAAGGATCGGCGATCCGGTTGCGCCAGATGCTGGAGCTGGTGGCTTCGACACCGACCTTGCAGGCACGCATCCTGCGCTACCCGCAGCGGGACTTCCGCGTGCGCCATGGCTATGCCGACGCATGGCCACGGGCCAGGCTAGTGCAGCAGTTCGTCGATCAGATGCACGCCTTGGGCAAGTTGGCGGAACTGGAAGCGGCTTCCTCATCCCTGCGCGATGCGGTGATGGTTGAGGAGGGTCGGTCGCCCATCTACTGGCTCGTGCTACCCGATCGGCGGGCCGTGTGGTGGAAAGAATTC